>Ga0315551_10002865_pt1 | contig 12381 bp, 9 predicted proteins | sample SalMarSW160290MG_FD_203678 | JGI IMG/M metagenome (GOLD analysis project Ga0315551, IMG submission 203678) | Salt marsh sediment microbial communities from the Plum Island Ecosystem LTER, Massachusetts, United States - Salt Marsh Sediment SW1602-90 ... | reverse complement strand
TCGTACCTCTGAGCAGGTGTGCTGTTAAAGCTGCGGTGGTGCTTTTGCCATTGGCTCCGGTTATGCCGATTATCGTCGCGTGACATAGCTGAAAAAAGATACCTACTTGAGACGTGACACATTTATTGTGACTTCTGGCGAATTGCAGAAACTTATTATTTAAAGGTACTGCGGGATTGGCTATGATTATATCAGCTTGTAAAAAATCAGCCTCATCATGTGAGCCGAGATGAAATTCTATATCCTGAAATTCACCGAGTTGACTTATCGAATTGCTCAGCTTTTGCTTTGTTAGTAAATCTGTTATTATTACTTTTGCGCCGGCTCTTACGGCAAATTCAGCAACATCAACACCCCCGCCGAAACGGCCTAAGCCCATAACTAATATTGTCTTACCGGCAAAATCGTATTTCGTATCTCGTATTGCGTATTGCGTATTATGTGTTGCCTGATATCTCTGAGGCATTAGTTCTTTCTATATTAAACTCTGCATTGCTTTTGCCAGGTCAACTTTCGCATCAATAAGCGCCTGCTCAATACATCTCTTCCAGTCGTCGCCGAACTGGCTTTTGTATTGTGGCTTTTCATAAGCATAAATTATCGAGCGCGAGGCATTGATCAAAGCTCCGGTGCCATCCGGTTTGCAGAAGCGCACACAATCGCTGGCGTTAGCACCCTGTGAGCCGTATCCCGGTACAAGAAACCATACCTTATCGTACTTGCGGCGTAGAGCAGTCGTGACATCAGGCGATGTGCCGCCGACAACCATTCCTACGTTACTGTATCCGCTTTTACCGACCCGTTCTGATTTGCCCGCTATCTCGCCGACAAGCTCGGCGAGCTTCTCATACATTCTTTGTCCATTGGCGTCGGCAAAATCCTGAATAGCAGCAGCAGAAGGATTGCTGGTGCGAATAAGAACGAAGATGCCTTTACCCTGGGCGGTAGCCATATCGGCGAAAGGTTCGATGCCGTCTGCACCTATGTAACCATTGACAGTTATGGCATCGGCAGCAACGGTGTCTTCCAGGCCGGTTAATTCCGGATTCTCCAAATGAGCCTCGGCATAAAGCTGGGCAGTATGACCAATGTCGCCCCGCTTTACATCGCCGATTATCTCCAAACCCAGGTCGTTAGCCTCGGCAATCAACGCATAGTAGGCTTCTATGCCCTCCCAGAGATATTTTTCAAAACAGGCAATATTAATCTTAACAGCCGGCACCATGGGGGCGACAATTCGCATAGTTTGCGTGCAGAAATCGAAGATGGCATCCACCGCAGCGGCAGCGTCAAATTCGTCATTAAGCTGGCGATGACTGGTTATAGTTGTGGGAAGTCTGTTGTAAACCGGATCTAATCCAACGATCAAAGAAGTCTTCTTGGCCTGGACAGCTTTGCATAGCCTATCAGCAAAATGACTCGCCATTTTCTAAAACCGACCTTCCTTTTTATCGAAAATACAAAAACCTTAAAATTTTCTGCTATGTAAAGAAAAAAAACTTTTCCTAAAAGCCTTTTGCAATAAAATCAGGACTAAGAAAGTCCTTTTATTAGATGCCGGCATTACTATAATCTTATTAGCAGTTTTAAGCAAGGTGGAAATCAATTTTTGAATAGTGAATTATCGATTAATAGAGAACTTTCGAGGTAGATTTGGAAACTCACAGAAGGGAAAAATACAGAAAGGTCATCCGTTGGCTTCTGGTTGATATAGCTATAGCGTGCATTATCTTTGCTTTACTGCTCTATAAACCCTCGCGCTACAGCCCGCTTGGAACCGACCCTGCCAGCAGCGATTCGAGGCGGGTTCATCCGTACCTGACTCACCTATCGTCCGAATTTTACAACAACGTGCAACAGGAACAACCTTTCGAGCTTGTTGTTCTTGAGGAAGGGATAAACGAGACTATCAGCAGGTCAAATTGGCCTGTGGAAACAGAGGGTGTCAAGTTTTCAACCCCAGTCGCGCTGTTTGTACCCGAGAACGTCATATTGATGGGCACAGCAAATATAAAAGGAGCTGAATTCGTCGTCACTATTGTGCTGGAACCCACGGTCGATCAGCAGGGACTCTTAAATCTGAAGGTGGACAAGGTTAAGATCGGCGCTATGAATATCACTCCACTGGCGAAAATAGTAGCAAAAAAGATGTATCAAAGCCGTCTGGCGACCGAATCCATTGATATAGAGGATTTGCGGACAAAGATAGCAGGGGCGCTTCTGAATGATGAGCCATTCGATCCAGTCTTCAAAATCGACGATAAAAAGGTGCGACTGGAGAAGGTCACTATTATCCAGGGTAAACTGATATTGTATTGGGTTCCGGCATAGCCTGTTTCTTACAACCTATGACCTGCGGTTAAGTTTTCAGCTAACATTTCAACCATCGCTATCTTAGGCTGAGTAGATTGAAAGAGAAAGCCATTTAAAAAGTCCTATAAGAAGATATATTTTAGAGAGCAACTAAAGACAGAATCTAATAAAAGGCATTTTTAAGTTTTTTTCAGTAGTTTTGGAGTTAGTAAGGACATTTTGGTCTTGAATTACGCTGAAAATTGCACAAATTTAGTAAAAAAGTTATTGCTATTAACGGCTTTGACGATTATTATAAAAAGTTCGATTATAAGAACTAACGGCTGCCAAAGCTAAACTTAGGGTTGTGCATATGTTGAAAAAGCTTTTGACAGGATTGGTGAACAGTGCAGCAGGGTAGACGAACAATGGAGCTGCGAGGCTGCACCTGTGTACTTATGGCGGTTTGGGAATCGATGTTTCCGCTTCGATGTTGTAAAGCGGACCAGGTTTGTGGCTGGGTTCTGATTATGCAACAGATTCTAATATCAGAACCCCTACGGAGGGACTTGATGTAGTGTAGAGACAGTTTACAAGCATGGTTCGGTCGCAGCTGTTTTTGAAGTGGAAACTATCGAAGTTTCCACTTTTTTTGTCCAGCACCAATTTCTGGTGCTGGCTGAGAACGGACATTAGTGCCGGATCAGAAAGAGAGAGCACAATGAGCCAGGAACTGCTAAGAATTGTGGACAATATAGCACGCGATAAAAATATCGATAAAGAATCTATCTTTGTAGATTTGGAAGATGCTATGGTTTCTGCGGTCCGCAAGCATTTTGGTGAACTGGATAGCGAAATAACTGTGCATATTGACAGGTCCACAGGAAAGGTCAGTGCCGTTAAGGATAGTGAGCCAATCGATATAAAGAAGCTCGGTCGAATACCAGCTCAAACAGCCAAACAAGTGATGATCCAGAAGATAAGGGCGGATGAGAGAGATAGTATCTATGCCGAGTTCGTTCAGAGAAAGGGGCAAATCATAAGCGGCACGGCTGTGCGATATGAGAGTGGAACTTTGATTATTAGCCTGGACCGCTGGACAGAGGGTTTTATGCCGAAATCCGAACAGATAATGGGTCAGACACATCGGCCCAGCGAAAGAATTCGATGCTTGATTCTTGATGTGAAGGAAACTTCCAATCAGGTCAAGATTATTCTTTCACGTACGCACCCAGATTTTATACGCCGATTATTTGAGTCCGAGGTACCGGAGATTAATGAGCAGATTATCGAAATACGGACACTGGCGCGAGAGGCAGGTTACCGAACAAAAGTTGCTGTCGTTTCGTTCGATGATAAGGTTGACCCCGTTGGTGCCTGCGTAGGTGTGCGGGGCAGCAGAATAAAGAACATAGTCGATGAGCTTGGAGGAGAAAAAATTGATATTGTCCGCTGGAATGACTCATCACAGGTGCTTGTGGCCAACGCATTGATGCCGGCAAAGGTTAGTGAAATTGCTTTGTGCTTCGAATTAGGCCGGGCAACAGTAGTGGTGGAAGAGGATCAGCTTAGTCTCGCTATTGGTAAGCACGGCCAGAATGTTCGTTTAGCGGCAAGACTGACCGGCTGGGACATCGATATATTAACACCGAACGAATATAATCAGGGTATTGAGCGATTGGCAACCTGCGCCAAGAGCGTGGAAGGTGCCGATGAAATAGTAGTTGATAAGCTGATAGCGCTTGGTGTGATATCCGTTTTGGATCTGGATGACGTTGGAGTCGAACCGCTGATTAATGAGCTGAATATCGATTCGGAGACAGCTGAGAAACTGGTGGAAGCGGCGGGCAAGGAAGCCAGAAGCTTAGCGGCTGAGTCAAAACAAAAACAGGCGGAAAAAGAATTAGCTCAGCAGACAAACGCCGTGAATAACGGACGAGTCGACTGAAAACCGGAGATTTCATTTGGCTGCTACAAGAGTTTACCTTTTAGCTAAGGAGCTTGGTGTAAAAAGCACTGCCATTGTGAAAAAGTGCCAGGATGAGGGTCTGGACGTTAAGAACCATATGTCGGCAATTTCCGCCGGCCTGGCAGCGACTATTCAAGAGTGGTTCACCGAAGGCGAGAATGTCGCGACCGTTGAGACTGCCAAGAAAGTGGATTTGAATAAGGCTCGAATTAAGAAAAAGCCAAAACGAAAGCCTGCTGTTAAAGAAGCAAAGGAAGCAAAAGAACAGAAAGTTGAAAAGGCCAAATCAAGTGTCGAACCTATTAAAGAGGTTGCCGGGTCATTTGCTGTCGCAGAAGCTGGAAAAGACGAACAAAGAATAGAAACCATAAAGGCGCCAGAGCTTGAGAAAGAACCTCCGGAAATTAAGCCGACCAAAGTAACTAAAGAGCTGCAGCCGGAACAGAAACAGGTTGTCGAAGCCCGCCCTAAGCGTGGCCGAAGGGAACCAAAAAAGAAAGAGCCGGAACCAATATTACCTGCCGGACCGATTATGGAAAAGCCCGAGCCGGCTCAGTTGAGCGGACCACAGATTGTTCGAGTCGAGGCACCGGAGACTTTACGGCGACCGAGGCCGAAACCAAGAGCAAGATATGATACTCCTGTTACTGAGCCGTTGATGTACAGCGAGGATAAGGATGAAACATCAACTTCCATACCAGGCAGGGAAAAGAAACGAACAATAAAACGGCAGAAAGACAGAACGCATGGACGCCGGCAGAGTGAGCTGGATGTAGAGATTGCACAAAAGCCCAAATCCAAGAGTAAGTGGCGACAAAGAGATATTGAAGAAAGACGTGCTCGACTTGATGCGGCTGGTGGTGAAGGTCTGCGATCAAGGCCAATACGAAAAATCGCTACGAAGGCCGAGCGGGAGATAAGCGCACCTGTCAGGCCGAAAAAAGCAGTGATAAGCCAGCCAATAACAGCAAAGGATTTATCTGCGGCTTTGGCGGTTAAATCGGCTGATATTATTAGTAAATTAATGCAGCATGGCGTAATGGCCACTACCAATCAGACTATAAGCAGTGATGTGGCAGAACTGGTGGCTCTGGAGTTTGAAACCGAACTGATAGTTGAGCAAAAAAGCGTACTGGAAGAACAGATAAGAGCTGAATTTGAAAAACGCCAAAGGAAACATTCAGAGAAAAGAGCGGTTGTCGCAGCGATGCTCGGGCACGTCGACCATGGAAAAACGAGCTTGCTGGATAAAATCCGCTCAACTCACGTGACTGCATCCGAAGCTGGAGGTATCACTCAGCATATCGGCGCATCTCAAGTTACCTGGGACAGTAAGACGGTGACGTTTCTTGATACACCGGGACACGAGGCTTTTACCGCTATGCGAGCCAGAGGTGCCAATATGACCGATGTGGTGGTGCTGACGGTTGCTGCTGACGATGGTATGATGCCACAAACCATAGAAGCGATAGCTCATAGCAAGGCGGCGGGGGTGCCAATTATTGTTGCACTTAATAAAATAGATTTACCAGGCTGTGATATAAATCGTATCTATTCACAGTTGGCTGAGCATGATTTGACACCCACCGAATGGGGGGGGAGCACGGAAATCGTTAAAACCAGTGCCATTACCGGTGAGGGTATAAACGATTTGCTCGAATGTCTCGATTATGTAGCTGAGCTGCTTGAGCTTAAGGCTGATGATACAATCCCTGCGATGGGATGGGTTGTTGAGGCAAAGATGTCCCCACAGGAAGGACCGTTGGCAACGCTATTAATTAAGGAAGGCCAACTAAACAAAGGTGATGTAGTGTTGGCCGGCCGTGCCTATGGTAGAATAAAGATGATGAAAAACAGCCACGGCAAAAGTATAAAGACAGCTACAAGCTCCATGCCGGTTGAGATAACAGGTCTTAGCGATGTCCCTCAGGCGGGCGATCGGTTTTATTGTCTGGATGACATCAACAAAGCCAAGACCGCTGCTGAGGAAAACAAAATACGCTCAAGAGAAAACTCACTGGCCGAGCGCGCTCAGATAACGCTGGACAACCTGTTTAGTCAGATAGAAGCCGGTAATGTCAAGGAATTGAATGTCATAATTCGGGCTGATGTGCAGGGTTCAGTAGATGTCCTGACCAAATATTTATCTGAGTTGAGTACCAATGAAGTTAAGATTAAGATCCTGCACGTAGCAACAGGCGGAATTACCGAAGGTGATGTTTTGCTTGCCGAGGCGTCGAACGCCATTATTATCGGTTTTAATGTCGTTCCCGAGGAGCGTGCAGCCAAGATAGCAGAAATAAAAGGCGTCGAGATAAGATTATACAACATAATATACCGCATAACCGAAGATCTACAAAAATCAATGGTCGGTTTGCTCGAGCCGGAAGAGCAGAAGAAAAGCCTCGGAAGAGCCGTTGTGAGAGCTACATTTAAGGTTTCGAAGGTTGGCACAATTGCCGGCTGTTATGTGACCAGTGGTATCGTGAATAAGAACGCAAAGATTCGATTGATCCGCGACAATATCGTGCTCAGAGACAGCCTCAGCATTGAATCTCTAAAGCACTTTAAGGATGATGCTCGTGAGGTCAAAACCGGCCTTGAGTGCGGCATAAAGATAACTGGTTTTGACGACGTTAAAGTTGATGATGTCCTTGACTTCTACGAAGTTGTTAAAGTGGCCAGAACCCTGTGAGTTGGTAATCGGTGATTGGTTAAATGGTTTAATAATTAACCAGTTACAAGTTACCATTTAACCAAATTATGGTGACACGAAGGCAGGAAAAGGTAGCCCATGTAGTAAGAAAAGCGGTCAGTGACGCTATCACTAACCATCTTAACGACCCACGCATTGAAGGATTAGTAAGCGTCACAAAAGTCGAAATGGCAGCGAATTTACGCCGTGCTGATGTATATATCAGCATTTTGGGCAAGAATGAAGCCACTCAGAATAGAGCGTTTGCAGCTATAGAACGCGCAAAAAGCCGAATACAATCGTTGATGGCTGGTAAACTGTACAGTAAATTCTGCCCTGTTTTATATTTTCACAAGGATGAGAAATTCAAAAAAACGATGGAAACGATGAGACTGATAGACCAGGCCGTAAGCGAATTCTCCCAAGAGCCTCCCTTCGAGTCCGAGCCTCATGGCCGAGGACAAGATGAGATGGAAGACAAAGATTCGACCGTCCCTGAGGAGCAATAATTTAGCCTTTTGAGTTTTAATATGAAAAATAGCAAAGAATATACTAAGAAAGTTCAAAAATTATACCGCTCCCTGAAACGTGAGCATCCGAAGGTCCAGCAGGTCGTTTATGATGAGCCGACGGATGCAATTGTTTACGCAATTCTTAGCGAGAATATGAGTGAGACGGCAGCCCAGTCAGCGATTAAAAAATTTACTGATTATTTTGTCGATTTGAATGACTTGCGTGTTTCGCGCGTCGAGGAAATCATAGAAGTGCTGGGTGGGGACACGCCTGTGAACAGACAGATGGCTGACACGTTTAATAAGATTTTGATGGCCATATTCAATGAATATCATACGGTCTGCCTAATGGCACTCAAGAAAACAGGTAAACGACCGGCCAAGCAAATTCTTGAAAAACTGGATGGCACCAGTTCTTTTGTCGTCAATTACTGCATGCTTACGGCGCTTGAAGGACACGCCATACCTCTTACGATCAAGATGATTGAGTTCTTAAAAAGAAATGGTTTGGTTGCCCCAGACGCTGATGAGCAGGATATAGAAGGCTTTTTGACAAGACAAATTTCCGCCAAAAACGGCTACGAGTTTTACGCTCTGCTGCGTCATAAGAGCGAATTACCTGTGACAGCAAAAAGGCGAGGGACGAAGAAAAAAACTACTCGTAAAACAAAAACTAAGAGAAAAAAATAATCGAGATAAAAAAAACAGAAGCGTCAGAGTCTTACAGAATAAAGCGAGGTTTGCTTTGTAAAAAATAGGATATAAGTCGATGTCGAAAGAAATATTAAAATTAGGTATTCCTGCGGGCAGTCTGTACAAGGCGACGATTGAGCTTTTCGACAAAGCCGGATTCCATATCCAGGATTGCGAGCGAAGTTATTTGCCTTGTATAGATGATGAGCAAATCAGGCCGATTTGCCTGCGGGCGCAGGAGATGGGCAAATATGTCGGTGATGGCGTACTTGATGCCGGCATTACAGGCTATGATTGGATAGCTGAGAACGGCTGCGATGTGGTCGATGTTTGTGAGCTTTCTTACAGCAAATCCACGAGCAATCCCGCCAGATGGGTGCTGGCTGTACCCGACGAATCGAAAGTGACTAAGCCGGAAGATTTAGCTGGCGGCATAATCGCGACCGAGCTGGTTAATGTAACAAAGAAATATTTCGCAGGTAAAAAAATCGAAGTAAAAGTGGAATTTAGCTGGGGCGCTACAGAAGTCAAGGCCCGGCTGGTCGATGCGATAGTCGAGCTGACCGAGACCGGCTCGTCGCTGCGGGCGAATAATCTGCGAGAGATAGATACTGTGATAACCTCGACCACAAGGCTGATAGTAAATGAAAAGGCCTGGCAGGATAAATTCAAACGGGAAAAAATTGAAAATATTGTCATACTGCTCAACGCGGCGATTGAAGCTCGCAGCAAGGTCGGCTTAAAGATGAATGTAAAAAAGGGCGACTTGAACTCAGTCCTCGGTGTTCTGCCTTCCGAAAAAAGCCCGACCATTTCCAGCTTGGCTAATTCCGATTATGTTGCTGTAGAAGTGATTATTGATGAGCAGGTTGAACGCTCTTTAGTTCCTGCTTTGAAACGCGCCGGCGCATCCGGAATAATCACCTACCCACTAAACAAAGTCATTCATTGATTAACCAATTCTATTTTGCTCTTGATAGGTATGAGCCGTCGTCGGTGCTGATGCGCACTAATTCGCCTACGTTAATAAAAGGCGGCACGCGGGTTTTAAGGCCTGTCTCTAAAACAGCTTCTTTAAGCTGATTGGTTGCTGTGGCACCTTTAGGTACGGGTGTGGTTTCTGTGACAGTAAGCTCAACCACCTTGGGCAGCTCAATAGCCACGACAATTTCCTGATGAACCAAAGCGGTCAAAGATGTGTTGGGCTTAAAGAATTTCATCGATTCACCAATCAAATCATCGCTGACGGTTATCTGTTCGTAGGTCTGGTTATCCATAAGGACATGGCCCGTACTATCGGAATAAAGATATTCCATTTCCCGGCGGTCAAGAAAGGCCTGCTGGAGCTCTTCGGTAGAGCGCAGGCGCTTTTCGATAATGACTCTGTCGGATATCCGCCGCAGTTTTGCTTGTACAAATGCCCGCAGGTTCCCCGGCGTGACATGTGTGGCTTCAAAACACACAAATAACTGTCCGTCCAAAGTAACAGCCATACCCGGTCTTAAATCACTTGCTTTCACATCAAGCTCCTGTTAAACACTGCCATGAGGCCAAAACCACATAATTTCCTATTTATATTCAATCTTTACACTTGCATTACAAAATAAATATTCTTTTTGGAACCATATAAGAAGCATTAGTCGCCTCCTGGTGGATTAATATACTGTAATTCAAAGAAAAAACCATCCGGCCTGCTGACGCCGTAAAAAGCAGACAAGCCAAAATATTTGCGCATAGCATCAAACGTAGGCAAAAGACCAACGTCAAATAATTTATTCATTGGTGAAACTTCTAAATACGGAAAAGGCGATTTCGAGCTGATTGCCAACCTAAGCTCGAGGTCCGAATCTTTGTCTTTAACCTCAGCTTTTTCAGTATATTTTTTCAGCGTTTTCCACAAGACCTCGCCCAGGGTTGCGTTGTCTTGAAAGCCCGCCAGTCCCACAACCGAAGGGACACTTGCCTTGGCGGCAGTAAACCACTTTGCCGACGCTATAGATGCAGTACCGGTGCTGCTGAGTGTGCGAATAGCACGGTCCACAGTTGATTCGCTGCCGAATATCAAATGGGTGTCGGTAACAGTAAAAGCTAACTGAGGCTTTTCCGGAACAGTTTGTTTGCTATCAGCTTGCCCCATCGGTGTCTTTTGGTCCTGCTTAAAAGCCGGCACAAAAGCAGAGAGGTCCACTAAATATATTGTATGGCCCAGTAGCTCGCGTCTGGCGTCCGGATCTTTTGGAGCTATTAGTTTGTTGTATAAAAGCGTTAGAGACTTTTCCAGGGCGCCTCGGTTATTTATCGCCACTGCTACCAGTTGCTCTATTGGCGGTAAGGCATCGGGAGTTTGCTTATCGATGCTCCGAGCGATAGCAATTTGCGAGCCTAAGTGAGCGATCATATCGGATTTGAGCTGCAAGCCGGGTTCACCCTGCGGACCCGCCGGCAAAATCGGTATATGCGCGATAGCGGCATACTGCGGAGAAAAGCTTAAAAGAATATTGTAAAGCTCATCATAGGCCTTTCTTATATCTAAATTTATTTGAGCCAGCGAATAGGCCGACGCCGGGATAAACTGCGGAACCGCAACGGCGGCGGTTTCTACATCAAGCATTTTGACAACGCCCTTTTTAGGGCCATTGATTTTCAAAAGTGCTTTGGTGATAGATGAGCTGACGTCGCCTCTGGCAAGACCTAACGCAACACCAAAGGATGTGACATTATCAAGACCTAAGTTTGTCGCCATCGTCTTTGTCTCACCGGAAGTGTCCTCGGCAAGCTCGGTTTTGATGATTTGTTTTATATTGACATAGAAATCAACGTCGTGATACGGCCCGACATTTTTCATCGTGTCGGTATAGTCAGCGTCATCGGCCAGAGTTGGGCTGGCGGCACCTTGAATATGTGCGATAACGAATTTGAGAATATCCAGATTCATAGACACTATGAGACAGTCATCAATAAAGCAATAATTCAGAACCTTCGAAGATTTTTGAATTATGGCTGTGATATTAACACCGCGGTAGTCCTCGGTTTTTCGGTGGGCGCCGTCCTCAATGGCTTTTTCAACCATTTTATCTACCGCCTCTTTTATTTTTGTCAAGTTTTGTCCCCACTGGCTTATTACCAGAAAAGGCGGCTCATTCGCATCTTTTGTCTGGTCGTTCAGTACCAAAGCGGCGGCTACTCTGCCCTGAGGCAATACGTCAATATCAACAATTGTCCTGATGAATTCATTATCTATCTTTCGGATTCTTTCCCGTCTTTTTGTTTTGAAATCTTCGACAACAGCCGACATCGCAGGGTCCTTGTACAGCTTATAAATGCTTGTTTTTTCGAACTGCTGTTTCAACTGACTGAAATCGTCAATGTCCGCCAGCAGGATGGTTTCAGGCGGAACCAGCCTGGCTGTCTTAGGCAGGGTCACTGCTTGGGCGCAAAAAGATGTAAAAGTAAATAATACGAAAACGATGCCGGAAATTTTTGGTGCGATATGTTTCATTTCACTGCCTTTAATTGTTACTGCTCAGGCCTGGCTTTATTGCGTCTTCGGTCGGGCTGAATGTATATATAGCCTGTATTCGGATTGTCCTTGTCGTAGGCGAAGGACTCGCGGTTTTCTATGAAGTGTTTTACATAATCAATCGGTATGGCAAAGCCGAGCCCTCCGAAGAATATATATCCCATATTCGTGACGCCGATGACCTCGCCGGCCAGGTTAAACAAAGGCCCGCCTGAGTTTCCCGGATTTATATCGGCGTTGGTTTGAATATAGGCAAGTCCTTCAAAGGCCCTGCTTTTTGTGCTGATGACGCCGTTAGTAACCGTCCGCTCCAAGCCTAATGGATTACCGATAGCGAAAACCGCCTCACCTACTCTGATTCGCTCTATGTCGCCGAGGTAGGCGAATTTGACTTTAGTCTCGCCGAGGTCCTCGACCTTTAGCAGCGCCAGGTCGACAAAAGGATTGATGGCTTCAATTTTGACCTTTTTGAAAGTCTTTTTTTCAAAGCCGTTCTTGGCTTTCTGGAACATGGTAACTTCTATCCTGGTTTCGTTTTCTATCACGTGGTAGTTCGTTATCAGGTAGCCGTTTTCATTGATAAAAAATCCTGAGCCTAAGCCCGCCGGGCTTGAAACCTTTACCACCGCTTCGGAATAAGCAACTACACATTTTTCAATGGTTGTTTTTTGCAGCTTAGCTATTCTGTACAGTTGGCCGC
>Ga0315551_10002864_pt1 | contig 12383 bp, 4 predicted proteins | sample SalMarSW160290MG_FD_203678 | JGI IMG/M metagenome (GOLD analysis project Ga0315551, IMG submission 203678) | Salt marsh sediment microbial communities from the Plum Island Ecosystem LTER, Massachusetts, United States - Salt Marsh Sediment SW1602-90 ... | reverse complement strand
GATCAAAATCTGGGCGGCTCTCAGAATATATCGATAGTCATCGAGGGAGATATCAAGGACCCGCGCCTGATGAAAAAAATCGATTCGCTCGAAAGGCAAATCGGGCGGATGGATATGGTCGGCAATACGACCTCTATTGCCCGCGTGGTACGTCAAATGAGCCGGGCCTTAAACGATACCGATGATGTCGGATATGATCGTATTCCGGATACGCGCAACGCCGTGGCCCAATATTTCGAGTTATACAGCATGAGCGGCGATCCGGAAGATTTTGAAAAATTGGTCGATTTTCCGTACGAGCATGCCTTAATTACCGCCCGCATGAATACAACGAGCACCACCCGTCTGAATCATTTTGTGGATACCATCAGAACAATGGTCGCAAACGATCCGAATGTTTTATTAATCGGGGGTATCGGTGTCGTGCTATCCGATCTGGCGCGGCTGGTGGTCAGCGGACAGCTTCTTTCGCTGACTCTGGCGATGATAATCGTGGCGATTCTTTTGATGATTCTGTTCCGTTCGGTAATCGCCGGGTTGATTTCCGCTATTCCTCTGACGTTGTCGATTATCGTCCTGTTCGGACTGATGGGTATTTTCGGCATCGAGCTGAATGTCGCGACGGCCCTGTTGTCGTCGATCATGATCGGCGTCGGGATCGATTATACGATTCATTTTTTATGGCGGTATCGGGAAGAAAGGCGCCACGGTTTGGATTACGAAGAAGCTGTTATAAAGACTTTGACGACGTCGGGACGGGGAATCATTTTTAATGCTTTTTCGGTTATTGTCGGATTTGTAGCCCTGTTGTTCTCCGGTTTTCTTCCGGTAAAGTTTTTCGGTTTTTTGGTCGTTGTTTCTATATTTTCATGTCTGGTCGGAGCGCTCGTATTGATCCCGTCGTTGTGTCTGATATTTAAGCCTCGGTTCCTCGAACCGAAATAAAGGCAGAGTGTAAAAAATTGAAAACTGAAATACAGAAAACCGAAAACTGATAACTAAAACTAAAAAGGAGTGAATCCATGAAATGGCTGACAGTATTAACAGCAATAATAATTATCCTGACTTTTTCGAGCATTTTTGCACAGGAAAAGCCGACCGGCCGGGAAATATTCGATCGGTCAATCGACGCGACTCGCCTGGCCGGAGTGGAGGCGACCTCGACCATGACTATTATCGACAGCAAAGGACGCGAGCGGGTAAGAAAAATAGCGCAGGTAACGAAGCTGTATGACAATGGGGATACCGAAAAAAAGCTGGTCCGGTTTCTGGCACCGGCCGATGTCAAAGGGACCGGTTTGCTCACTTATGATTATCTGAAAAAGGACGATGATATGTGGCTGTATATGCCGGCTTTGAGAAAAACGCGCAGAATTATCAGCAGTGAAAAAGCGAAAAACTTCATGGGATCAGAATTCTCTTATGCCGATATGACGCCGCCCAATGCCGATGATTTCGATTTTAAGGTTCTGGGCGAGAAGAATGTGAATGGTACCGATTGCTGGCAACTCGAGATAATTCCCAAGAATGATGATATCGCCGACGAGAACGGCTTTTCGAAGCGAATTTCATTTATCGGCAAGGACGATTATGTTATTCGTAAGGCGATTTATTATGATCTGGATGGGTCGTTATACAAGGAACTGAATGTGAATAAAATCGTATTACTCGATCCGAAAAACAAAAAGTACCGGTTGATGGATTTAATAATGGTCAATAAACAAAACGACCGGAAGTCAATTTTAAAGGTCGATGAAATAAAATTTAATCCGGATGTCAAAGACGAATACTTTACGACCCGTTATCTTGAAAGAGAATAAACAGCCTATTGGAAAAATCAGATTTGCGCCATATCTGTGCGAGCCAAAATCGGCATTTATCCGACATTCTTGTAAATTATTGAGCGACAACCGATACTGCAATTGCCGACCGGTAATTATTGCGATTTTAAAAAGCGAAAAAAATATGCGTAAAAAACGGGTAGAAAATGCGTAAATAAACCGGAATTTTTTTCATAAAAACCCCGCAAACCGGCATTTTTAGCTTGACTTAACTGTTTTAAAATCTTATACTTATTCGGTATAGAACAACCCGGCTAAAAGCCGTTCGAGCACAATTTTTATAAATAATAGAGGGACGAGTTTTTCTGTGTCTTAGTGTATTACTATTTTCTGATGTACTATTATTTATGAAATCCATTGTACTATCGGCCTTTAGCTGGTTGGATGATATTTGAAAAAAAATAATTCGATATATGAAGGGCAATTAATGACTTGTCGCTATTGTTCACCGGGAAAAGCGGGGCATTTCAAATCACGACTCTTGATTTTCGCGCTAATAATGGCCGGCTTATTTATCGCGCCGGCGTCCGGTTTCGGTCAGGTCTTAGTAGGCGTATTGCCGGATACTACCTGGGTGGATAGCGTCTCTAATGAACCGCCGCAGTCGCCGGGCGGCGAAGGATCTCAGCAGCCATTGATTAGAGGGGATAAAAGCGGAGGCTCAGTCGACTCGATGATTATCTCCGGTTTGGATTGTTCGGGATTCCCGACGATTTGTTTTTATGCGGACGCTCTGGATATTTCCGGGATTCCGGTGGGTGGTTTAGCCGCTGATAGTTTTTGTGTTTATCAGGATGGAAATCCCATCAATTCTTTTACGATTCAGGAATTGAATGCCGATTCGTGTCATACCTCGGTCTGCCTTGTGGTCGATGTAAGTGGAAGTATGAGCGATGATAATCGGCTCGATTCGGCCAAGGCGGCCATGCACCGTTTTGTTGATAATATGGATCCGTTTGATCGGGTAGCCATTGTATCTTTCAGTACATGTGTGACGACGGAGATAGGTTTCACCAGCGACACGGCCGCACTGCACGCCGCGATTAGTGGTCTTAGCGCCAATGGATACACGGCGGTTTTTGACGGCATTTGGGAAGGTGTCAACATCACAACAGCAGAATTGGGCTCAAAGGCCGTTATTGCCTTTACCGACGGGTTGGAAAATCGCAGCCAAAGCTGCTGGCCGCCGCCTGACGGGATAAACGATCATTCCTATGCGGATGATTCGGCCATAATCGTTAATCTGGCAAATGGCGCCGGTATCCCGATATATACGTTCAATCTCGGGCCGATTGGATATACCTGGTACAATCCTCAAGCATTGCAGGCGTTTGCCAATGGAACTGGCGGCTTCTGGAGCTATGCTCCCACCGGGGCCGATATCGATTCGGTATATAATCAAATTAAAGAGCGTTTATGCAGTCGGTACTATATTTGTTATGAAAGTCTCGATACGGTTCAAAATGGCGATTGGCATACGACGACGGTATGTTACTATAACGAATCGGAAGATTTATGCGGTCCCTGTGATTCCGCGGCCTGTCAGGAAACAGACGTTCCCGAAATCGACATTACTCCGCCGACTGTCGCCCTGAGCGATACCTGCCAGCCGGACACGATTGATTTACAGATTTGCACCTATGTTACCGATGCCGACACCGATCCCGGCGATTTGACGGTACGATTGTTTTATCGAACACAAGCCGGCAGCTATACGGATATATTAATGACTCTGCAGGTCGACGATAGTACTTTCTGCGCCACAATACCGGCCAGTACACTTTCGGGGAAAGAATTCTTTGAATACTATATTACCGCATCCGATGGCGAGGCAACGGTATCCAATCCGGCGACGAATCCGCAGACGTCTCCGTATCACATTGATATATGTTTCAATGAACCGCCGGTGGCATCATGTCCCGGCAATGATACGTTATTTGTTTGTAATTTAGACGAGATATGTATTGCCGGTTTTAGTTGTGCAGATCCGGATGACAATCTGGCCTCATGTATCGTTTCCCCGGGATCGCTCAACGGGGATACCGTCTGCTTTACGCCGGGCGAGGGTGTTAACACAATTACGTTGATTGCCACTGATGACGACGGCGCGGCTGATACCTGTCAGACGATAATATATGTTTTTCTAAACGATCCGCCGGTAATTAGCTGTCCGGTCGATTTGACAATCGAATGCGACGCCTCAACCGATCCGTCGAATACCGGATATGCCACGGCGACCGATGATCATGATCCGTCACCGGCGATTACATATTCCGATAGTGAAGTCGCGGGTAGCTGCCCGCAGGAAAAAGTCATTACAAGAACGTGGTATGCGGTCGATGATTGCAACGATACTTCGACGTGCCAGCAGACGATTACGGTTGAGGATACGACCGCCCCGGTTATCAGTTGTCCGGATGATACAACAATAGAATGTGATGAGTCGATAGATCCTTCAAATGCCGGCTCGGCGACGGCAACCGATAATTGCGATACATCACCGACTGTTAATTATGCCGACCAGGTCAATGGTAACGTAATAACTCGTACCTGGACGGCGACTGATGATTGCGGCAACAGTTCATCCTGCCAGCAGACAATTACTATTTTGGATACAACCCCGCCGGTTATCAGTTGTCCGGCCGATGTAACGATTGAGTGCGATGAATCGGCCGACCCGTCAAATACGGGCGCGGCGACGGCGACCGATAATTGTGATACCGGTGTAATAATTACATATACTGATAGTGACGCGACTGGAAGCTGTCCGCAGGAGAAAGTCATAACACGTACATGGCACGCGGAAGATAATAACGGCAACTACGCAGAGTGTGTGCAGACAATTACCGTCCAAGATACGACGACGCCGGTCATTGCCTGCCCGGGAGACATTACTCTAGAATGTGACCAGTCGACTGACCCGTCGAATACCGGTACCGCCACGGCCAGTGACAATTGCGGTTCGGTGACGGTCATTTATAGCGATAATATCATTCCCGGCAGTTGTCCCGATAACTATACTATACAGAGGACCTGGACAGCGACCGATGAATGTGACAACAGTTCCGATTGCATGCAGACAATTACCATCCAGGATACGACGCCGCCGGTCATAACCTGCCCGTCAGATATAACTATTGAATGCGACGAATCGACGCTTCCATCAAATACCGGCAATGCTTCTGCGGTTGATAACTGTGACGGTTCACCCGATGTAACTTATACCGATTCGAGAAATTACGGTGTCATAACGCGCACCTGGACGGCGACTGATAATTGCGGCAACAGTTCATCCTGCCAGCAGACAATTACTATTTTGGATACGACGCCGCCGGTAATCAACTGTCCGACCGATGTGACAATTGAGTGCGACCAGTCGACCGACCCCTCGAATACGGGCAGCGCGACGGCGATTGATAATTGCGATACGAATGTAACAATAAGCTATACCGATAGCGAAACGGCGGGAAGTTGTCCGCAGGAGAAGACGATATCTCGCACGTGGCACGCCGAAGATGATAATGGAAATTACGCGGAATGTATCCAGACAATAACGGTTGAGGACACGACGACGCCGGTTATTACTTGTCCGGGAGACATTACTTTAGAATGTGACCAGTCGACCGATCCGTCGAATACCGGTAGCGCCACCGCCAGTGACAATTGCGGTGCGGTGACGGTCACTTATAGTGATAACATCGTATCGGGCAACTGCCCCGATAACTATACAATACAGCGGACCTGGACGGCGACTGATGAATGCAACAACAGCTCCGATTGCGTGCAGACAATCACCGTTCAGGATACAACGCCGCCGGCAGTAACCTGTCCGTCCGATATAACCATTGAATGTGACGAATCGATGGATCCGTCGAATACGGGCAGTCCGACCGCAACCGATAATTGCGGTTCGGTGACTTTCAGTTATAGCGACAGTACTGTCGCCGGCGATTGTGCGCAGGAGTCTATCGTTTATCGCACGTGGACGGCCGAGGATGAGTGTGGGAACAGTTCCAGCTGCGCACAGGTAATCACGGTCGAGGATTCAACTCCGCCGGTTATCACCTGTCCCGATAATATCACGATAGAATGCAGTGCTTCGACCGATCCGTCGAATACCGGCAGCGCCACCGCAGTCGATAATTGTGATGTCTCACCGGCAGTTGCGTATTCCGATCAGGTTAACGGCAATGTGATTACGCGGACCTGGACAGCGACCGATGCCTGCGGTAACGATTCCGATTGTCTACAAACGATTACGCTGATTGATACATCACCGCCGACGATAACCTGCCCTAATGATATCGCCGTCGAATGCGACGAATCGACGGATCCATCAAGTACCGGCACCGCCACGGCAGATGACAATTGCGATCCGAATCCGGCAATTACTTATACCGACAGCACGGTGGCCGGTGATTGCCCGCAGGAATACACGATTATCAGGACCTGGCGTGCGACTGATGCCGGTAATAATTATTCGGAATGCCAGCAGTCAATAACGGTTGAGGATACGACGCCGCCGGTTATTACCTGCCCGGAGGATGCTGAAATTTATTGCGACGGCCCGTACGATCCATCAATTACCGACACGGCAACCGCCGCCGATAATTGTGATCCTTCACCGGTGATTACATACACCGACCAGATTAACGGAAATGTCGTGACCCGGACATGGACGGCGACTGACAGCTGCGGAAACAGTTCCGGTTGCCAGCAGTTGATAACGCTGGTTCCCAATGATCCGCCGCAGGCCGCATGCCCGTCCGATACGACGATATTCATGTGCGAGCTTACCGAGATATGCATCGGCGGTTTACAGTGCAGCGATCCCGACGATAATCTTGCGTCTTGTGAGGCGATAGGCGGAACGCTGGACGGCGATGAGATTTGTTTCACGCCGGTCGAAGGAGAAAATACGCTAATGCTGATTGCGACCGATGATTGTGGTGCCGCCGATACGTGCACAACGGTAGTAACGGTTATTCTTAATAACCCGCCGACAGCGACCTGTCCCGGCGAGATTGATACTTCTCTATGTGAACTGGAGCAATTGTGTATTCCTGGCTTTTCGTGCAGTGATATCGATTACAACCTGGCTTCGTGCAATGCGGTCACCGGAACCCTGAACGGTGATGAAATATGTTTCATGCCGGTCGAGGGTATGAATTATTTGATTTTACTCGCCACCGATGCTTGCGGCGCGACGACGGCCTGCACGACAATGGTAAATGTCACGTTAAACAGCCCGCCCGTTGCGGAATGTCCCGGCTCCGCATCAGTCAGTGTTTATGAATTCCCGGCCGACATCTGTATTCACGGATTCGGTTGCAGTGATCCGGATGGAAATCTGGTTTCATGTGAAGTTGATGTTGTTCCCGGAAGTAACGTTGTGTTTGAAGGTGATTCGGTATGCTTTACGGCCGATGCCGAAGGGTATTATACGGTGACGATAACGGCCACCGATGAGTGTGGGGCCAAACAAACCACGGATCAATGCCAGACAAGTGTTTTTGTCAGAAAATTGACCGAATGCCCGGTTGTTCAAATAGAAAAAACCCACGGCTCGCTTCAGGGTCATTTGGAGCATGTTTCAATTACATATACCAAAGCAATCGGGCAGCAATATGAGATGGGCGGATTTGACTTCCTGATTGCCTATGATGCCTCGGCCCTGACGTTTATGGAGGCCGAAAGGGGTCAATTGCTGGAAGACTGCGGCTGGGAATATTTCACATATCGATATGGTTTTAACGGCAATTGCGGTGATGCCTGTCCGTCCGGTTTATTGAGAATCGTTGCGTTAGCCGAGGATAATAACGGCCCGCTGCATCCTTCGTGTTTCGGACCGCCCGACGAAGACCCGCATGAGCTGGCTGAAATGACGTTCTTAGTCACGAGTGATATGAATTTCGAGAGCCAGTACGTTCCTATTTACTTCTTCTGGGCTGATTGCGGCGATAATATCATATCATCCAAAACCGGTGATACAGCCTTTATCGACAGCAAGATATATGATTTTGAGAACGGTTTAATCTGGGATGAAAATGATGACAGTCAATTCCCTGAAGATGCCCGGATTCCGTTTCTCGGCGCTCCCGATGACTGTCTGAATCCCATACCGGATAAGCCATCCGCTATCAGATGCGTTGAATTCGTAAATGGCGGGATTGACATAATCCCGGTTGAGAATCTTGATGACCGCGGGGATGTCAATCTCAATGGTGTTTGTAATGAAATCGCCGATGCGATTGTTTTCACAAACTATTTCATTTTCGGCCCTGATGCCTTTACTGTCAACTTCGAGGGTCAAAAGGCGGCGACCGACGTCAATGCCGATGGAATTACACTGACGGTTGCCGATCTGGTTTACATGATTCGCATTATTGTCGGCGATGCACTCCCCATTCCTAAAGTGGCGCCGAATATTTACGCCGAGTTCGAGAGTGTTGACGGTGCGATAAATGTGGATTCGAGACTTGGTGCGGCGCTTATGGTATTGGAGGGTGAAGCCAATGTCTCTCTCGGAAGTGATGCGATGGATATGGAAATTATCAGTCGCTTTGACGGTACCAATACCCGCGTATTGCTTTACAGTTTTGACAGAGGACATGCCTGCAGCGGCGAGATATTACGGACATCTGCCAACTTATTATCCGTTGAAGCGGCCGATTATGACGGCAATGCTTACAAGGCGACACTAATCCCGAACAAATTCAGCGTTACCTGCTATCCCAACCCGTTCAATCCGACAACGACAATTGAAATGACACTTCCGACCGCCTCTGATTGGTCTGTATCGATCATTAACGTAATGGGTCAGAAAATCGCAGAATTCAGCGGATATGGCGAAGCCGGACCGGTCAGAATATCCTGGGATGCCTCTCAATACGCTTCCGGTGTCTATTTCTATAAGGCAACGGCTGCTAAACAGACAGTAACGCGTAAGATGATGCTTCTGAAATAAGGAGGATATTTTATAATTTATAATCGGCGATAGAAACTGGGAATCGTTATAATAGAAAAAAGCCCCGCAAGAAAGCGGGGCTTTTCATTGAAGAATTTCATCCGAAATACGATGGTCCCCGGTTTATAGCCTTGAAAAAGGATTGCAGACCCGGATTGATTCAGCATTTTATCGAAAGAGGGTAGATTAGTCTATTTGTCATTCCCAAAAGTATAATCCATTGCAATTTATTTCGTTATAAAGTCCTTAAATTCATTTTCTGCTTGACAAAAAGGGGTAGCATCAGTTATATTATTATAAAATGTATTGTATGATTTTATGAATCTTCAGTACCGCGACGTGGCCTGAAGCCTTTGGGGGAGGTAGATGGCCTTAAAGACAAAGCCTGTAGAAATGACAATTAAATTTACGGATACCGTGAAAGTAACCAACCCCTAACCTTTTTGCCCCAAGGAGGGACGACATGAAAAAATTTTCGTTGATTCTGGCACTTTTACTGGTTATTTTTGCATATAGCCAGTCATCCGCCGGAACCATCCGCGCCGATGCCTCGCCGCAAATGGCGCCTGATACTCTCCAGGTAGGCGTCCCGTTTACCGTCGATATTTATATGTTTAATGACGGCCTTAATCTGGGCTATAGTTGGCCGATGTATTTCTATAGTCCGGACCAGAGTATTGCCGTCGCCCTGCACCGTAATGTTGGCGGTTATAGTGCGAAAACGTCGGACATTCCGCCGTATTACTACAATGACAGTTCCATATTAATGCTGAATGGCTTCGATGCTATCTGGACGATGTTCAATGACTGGTTCGGATGGAGCTGGGACGGTAATCTTCCCGATACTATCAATAATACAACCGTTTCTATGACCGGCTGGCCCGCCAGTACCGCCGAGGAGCTGAATATACAGTTTGCTTACCAGATTGACGAAGGTGGGACGTTTTGTGTTGATTCCTGCAGTATTCCGGGAACTACGCCACCGGGGAAGTTCGATTGGTTATTTTCGCCATCGATGACATTCAATGGTCCATACTGCTGGTTTTTTGCCTGTGAAAACGACGTCGACTGCGACGGCCATAATGATGCTCAGGATAATTGCCCTTATGTCTACAATCCCAACCAGGAAGACAGCGATAGTGATGGTGACGGCGACTCCTGTGATGTTTGTCCTTTTGACCCCGATAACGACATCGATGGTGACGGTTTTTGCGCCGATGAAGATAACTGCCCGACGACGTATAACCCGGGACAGGAGGATGGTGACGGCGACGGCGTCGGTGATGCCTGCGATAATTGCGTCGGGACTTATAATCCCGGCCAGGCCAATTCCGACGGCGATCAGTACGGTGATGCCTGCGATAACTGTCCCGATGTTACGAATCCGGGTCAGGAGGACGCCGATACCGATACGGTCGGCGATGCTTGCGATAACTGCCCCGATGATCCCAATACGAATCAGGCGGACGGCGACAGCGATGATGTCGGCGATGTCTGTGATAATTGCCCTGACGATCCCAATACCAATCAGCAGAATTCCGACGCCGATTCATTGGGTGACGCCTGCGATAACTGCCCGACCGTGGCTAATCCGGGTCAGGAGGATGGTGATACCGATACTGTTGGTGATGCCTGCGATAACTGCCCGACCGTTCCCAATACCAATCAGGCCAATTCGGATGCCGATTCTTACGGTAACGCCTGCGATAACTGTCCGACCGTGACCAACGAGGATCAATCCGATACCGATACCGATACGGTCGGGGATGCCTGCGATAATTGCCCGGATGATCCCAATACCAATCAGGCCAATTCGGATACCGACAGTCATGGCGACGTCTGCGATAATTGCGACTTTATAAATAATGAAAACCAGGCCAATTCGGATCTTGATTCATACGGTGACGCCTGCGATAACTGCCCGGACAGCACCAATGAAGATCAGGCCGATTCCGACGGTGATAATATCGGCGACGTTTGCGATGTTTGCCCCAATGATCCCCAAAATGACATCGATGGCGACGGCTGGTGCGCCGACGAAGATAATTGCCCGACAACATATAATCCGGGACAGGAAGACAGCGACAGTGATGGTATGGGTGATGCCTGCGATAATTGTGTCTCCACCTATAATCCGAATCAGGATAATTCGGATTCCGACAGTTACGGCGATGCCTGCGACAACTGCCCGACAACAACCAATGAAAATCAGGCTAATTCCGATACCGACAGTCATGGCGACGCCTGTGACAACTGCCCGGTAACCGATAATGAAAATCAGCAAAATTCGGATTCCGACAGTCACGGCGATGCCTGCGATAACTGCCCGACGACAACCAATGAAAACCAGGCCAATTCCGATAATGACTCTCACGGCAATGCCTGCGATAACTGCGATTTCACCGATAATGAAGACCAGTCCGATGTCGATGGCGATACTGTCGGCGATGTCTGCGACAACTGTCCTGACAGTGTCAATACCGATCAGCAGAATTCGGATAATGACAGTTATGGTGATGCCTGTGATAATTGTCCGTATGTGGATAACGAAGATCAGGCCGACGCCGATGGCGATGGTATCGGTGATGTCTGCGAATATATCTGCGGTGATGTCTCCGGGGAGGGTGATATCAATATCCTCGATATTGCTTATCTCATTAATTATCTGTATAGAGGTGGGCCGCCGCCGGTCGAAATGCAGGCAGGTGACGTTAATTATGATTGTGCGGTTAATATTCTTGATATCGCTTACATGATAGACTTCCTCTACAGGAATGGTCCGCCTTTGGATTGCCCGCTTTACTGGCCGTGTGAATAGGACATTAAATAGTCTAAGACCGGCAGCCTGTGCTGCCGGTCTTACCAATAACCATAATTTAATATACGGGATAATTCGGGTATAGGCACTCCAAAAGTCCGCGCTTTATCATGACTGATTTTCTCCGATAGATATAAGTATGAAATATAAGTCACTCCTAATTGCCCTGTTTCTGACGGTTCTCGCGTTTAATAATATTTCTATTGCCGGCGTAATTCAGGCGGAAGCCTCGCCCCTGATGGCCCCGGATACCATCCAGATCGGCGCTCCTTTCACGGTCGATATCTATATGAATAATGACGAGAACGTCAGCGCCGGTTACAGCATGCCGCTGTATTTTTACAGCCCGGATTCGAGTATCGATTATGCTTATCATCAGAATGTCCACGGTATCTCGCCGATAACCGCCGATTTGCCGCCGGTCGATTTTTTCGATAGTTCCATTCAAGTATTTAACGGTTTCGATACACTTTGGAATTTTTTCAATAAATGGTATGCATGGAGCTGGGATGATACGCTGCCCGATACGGTAAATCATTCAACGATTACGACGATAGGCTGGCCTGCCGATTGGGGACTGCAGAAATATATTTCTTTCGCCTTTTTAATCAACGAAGCGGGGACGTTTTGTATTGACTCCTGCAGTATTCCCAACGTATCTCCGCCGGGAAAATTCGACTGGCTGTTTAACCCGCCGATGACATTTAATGGCCCATTCTGCTGGACGGTTACGTGCCTTGATGATGCCGACTGCGAC
>Ga0315551_10002862_pt1 | contig 12386 bp, 13 predicted proteins | sample SalMarSW160290MG_FD_203678 | JGI IMG/M metagenome (GOLD analysis project Ga0315551, IMG submission 203678) | Salt marsh sediment microbial communities from the Plum Island Ecosystem LTER, Massachusetts, United States - Salt Marsh Sediment SW1602-90 ... | reverse complement strand
GTATAAAGGTTTGAATAATGTTGTTCATGGAGCCGCCGGCATCCTCTATGGTATCCCTGATAACGTCTAGGGTAACCTTCACCTGTTCGGTGATAGTAGTACCAATGGTATCCTCGCTCCTGGCTGTCCGGGCTGCACAACCGCCACCTATGATAAAATCACCAACAACCACAGCCTTCGAGAGGTGGGGCATACCGGCAGAAAACCAGGGAATAACCAGCCTCTTGCCAGCGCACCACTCAGGATACTTGGTCACTTTCCAGCCAGGCCGGTCTTCAGAAAGAACGGCAATTGCTTGTATCTCCACAAGGCAATCGGGCTTGGCTAAAGAAGCAGTTTTAATAAAAGTGCTGGCAGGCGGCTCATCTACCATGCGGCGGGCGTGGCTCTGGTAATACTCGCCTTCTGTTTCCCTCATGCGGGCATAATTGTCTAGGTCCGTAAGGAGGATTGTAGTCTCAATGAGCTTGTCCATAGTAGCTCCTGTTTCTCGTAGGGTACTTTTCAAGTTCTCGAGAGCGACCGTCATTTGCTCGGCTATGTTGTTACCTATAACTTGACCCGTTTCGAAGCTCCTTGCGTCCATTCCAGAACAAAAAACCAAGTTACCAACTACAGCTGACCTGGAATATGGTTGCTTGATGCCGGCAAAATACATCGGGTATTTTTTCACTTCCCAACCGGAGCTGTCTTTGGAAAGAACTGCGATAGCCTCTATTTCTACCAGAGCCTCGGGATTAACAAAATAATGGGACTGAATAACCTTACTCGCAGGTGGCTCAACTATAAGAGCGGGGGCATATTGCTGATAATACTGGAGCTCCACCTCTCGTATTCGGTCGTAATCTTCCATATTTCTGAGCAAAATACCTGTTCTGATAATATTATCCATCGAGGTTCCGGCCTCTTCCAGAGCGCCCTCGATTTTTTCCAGAGCTGACATTGCCTGCTCAGCTACATCGGGAATATATTTACTTGTCTCAGGCAGTCTTCCATCCATACCAGTGCAATAGACCAGATTACCAACTACAGCTGATTTTGAATATGGTTGCTTCACGCCAGCATAATATATTGGATATTTCGTTATTTCCAAAACCATTTTAACCTCCTGACAGTTTCGTATGTGAGATTATTAACGGGTTCTAAATAATTTTACCCCACATTAATTCCCTTGCCAAAACGGCACTATTATAACATTAAAATATGGGCAATGTAGGTTACTAATAATTAGCGTGGAGAATACCAGGATAGGAATTGTCCTAATAAATATATAAATGCATATTCCCTCCCCCGCACAGGAAAACGTGCTAGCTCTTGAAATTCTACGTTGTGACTTTTTGTTGGGTGGCGTGGGAGTGCACAATTCATCTTTTCGTGTCCGATACTATCTCGTTTTGTCATGGTTCTCTCTGGAAATCTCTCGAAGTGTAACTGTATAGACATCCGGTGAGAGAACAATACACAAGTGCTATTCTGTAAACAATACGCACTTTCTCACTAGAGTAAACGTATGTTGTATAACATTTTCGATGTTATAATAGCTACCTGGTGTATATCCCCGTTTTCAGCTTGCCGGAACCGTCACGATATTGCCGGATCAATCTCAAATTTATGTTTTTCACCACAATTCTTATGGCGTATTGTCGGTGACGGGCTCTTGATCACACCAATATCTATTGGCCATTAAAATACTGATTTTACCAGAAATTCACCTGAATTCCTTGATTTCAGATAGATAATATGATATACTGTTGTCCAATGTGACAACATACATACGAAATTACATTAATAACTAGGGGAAAATATGGTTCGCAAATACCTCGCGGTATCCAAAAGGCTACATAAAGCGCTGGAAGTGTACGCAAAACATTCGCAATCGACCTTAAAATCAGCGGTGGAGCACCTGATTGACCTTGGATTACACTACGAAGGAGAAGCTCATAAAAGGCCTGAGAATGAAAAGATATTCGATAAGCGTCTTCCCGAATTTCACTATACGATAGGCAGGTCGATGAGAACCTATTTGGCGGTTTCTCCCCGGATGTATGAAAAGGTCAGGTCATACATAGACACGAAAAAATTATCGCTGGTAGAGGGCACGTGGAGACTATTATCAATAGGCATGCAGTACAGTCTTGGGGGTGATCCGAGGAAAGATCCAAGATTTAAATCTGCTATGGAAATTGGAAGTATAATAGAGGAACATTTGAAGAAAAACCACAGGTTGCCGGTCGATAAATACCTGACTGCTGAAAGTCAGAGTAACCTGGAAGAAAGAGTCATCCGGATGCTGCAACATCAGGCACGGAGTGTGACGGGGAGGGGATATCAAAAAAACAAAATAAGCGATACCCATATCAAAATGATGGAAGCATATTACGCGACTATTCTCCAGGGTGCTCAGCAGAGGATTGAAAAGTTGGAGAAGAGGAATGAGTTTTTAGAGCGTGAAATAGTTCGGAGGGGCAAAGTATTCAAGCAACAAGGAACAGATTCTGTAGACAAGGCTGGCTTGTCAAGTCAGGGTGATGAATCTGGTGACGGTATCCAAAACGAATGGCCATCGCTTGAATAAACAATAAGATGAAAAGTGATGTGAGCAGAAGGGGCTTCGCCTTTGTATCCGGGATGACTTTTCCATCTGATATGGCTATACTTAACATGCTAATATCGTCTTCCTCACCATATTGTAACTGCTTGGGCTCGGCAGTAACAGTCATGAAATTCAACAAAAGGACATATAAGAATCTAAGGGAATTATTTAGCGACTTGTGGTTTCCAATCAGAAACAGGAAGCGATTGAGGGAAGTAACGAACAAGGGATTGATATCATCTGCCTTCCGGGAGAGACTCATGCTGGCTGTCACCGCAGTTGACGGCTGCCGTTATTGTTCCTACTTCCATGCTAAGCAAGCGTTGAAAAGTGGGCTTACTCCAGAAGAGATTAGTCGGCTACTGTCAGGAGATGTTGATAACTGCCCAGAAGAGGAGGCTGTGGCCGTAATCTATGCGCAGCACTGGGCTGAATCCGATGCTCACCCTGACCCCGAAGCCGTCCGAAAGTTGCAGCAGACATACGGTGTTGAAAAGACAGAATTCATTCACTTGATGCTCCAGATGATTCGTCTTGGCAACCTATTAGGCAACTCGTGGGACTATTTACTATACCGCATATCCTTCGGTAAGTGGCGAGGATAGGACTGACATTTTGATTCTTTGTTCCCCCGTGTATAATCTGAGACAAGCGAAAGCAGACTGGCAAAGTGCCAGCTCGCAGCGGGCCTTGTTATCAAAACCTTGGACGTAGGAGGTTATTTAAGAGTGCCTTGGGTTATAGCCGTGATTCTTGTGTCTTTCTTCGCCAATAGGTCAGGCGTGCTTTCCTTGCCGTTAGGGGACTGGGGGAGTTATTCAGTATGTGCCCTTCTTGCAATTCTAGGCATATCAGTCCTTGCTCTCGGAATGAAGGCCTGTCCTCTAAGGGTTATCAGTGGTCGTGACAGCTCTGTGTTGGTCACACACGGTATTTATTCTTACATAAGGAATCCAATTTGTTTGTCCTGCGTCCTCTTGGCATTTAGTGCAGCTATCGGTTTTAAGTCTGTTGCTGGTCTAGTGGTGGCAATTCTATCTTTAATAGCAGCCTATCTGCACGCATCGCTATGGGAAGAAAGGGAGTTAGAACGGCGATTTGGCAGTGAATATTGCGAATACAAGCGTAAAGTGGGCATGTTTATTCCAAAGCCACCTTCCACCTAGAACAACCTTAGGTAGAGTCGTTGACTATTAAGTTGATGGTGTAGGGAACAAGAGCCTATTAAGCTCAAATGGAAGATCCAGTTAGGAGGTAAAAATGCCTATAGTTCACGTAGACTTTTGGGAGGGCGTTGGAGAAGGACAAGTTAAAAAGATGATACGGGGTATAACAAATGTTATGATGGATTTGGGCGTTCCAGAAAATGCCGTAGAAGTAATCGTTTATGAAATTCCCAAAACGCACTGGGGCATTGGTGGTGAGCCAGCTTCAGAAAAACTCAAAGATATATCACCACCCAAGTAACGCCTGACCTTGCTTTTCCTAAACAAAGGTTCACTCCTCAGTGCTGCGTTTACCTTTGTGTGAGGCACTTTCTGTGAAGGGCATACAAAATGACGAAATGTTTAATATCCATAAAATAGCTCGTTTTTTCCTCTACATATTAGTAGTTATTATTTGCTTCTTATTTTATCCTTTTTTGTGTAGCTTTCCATGATTTGGTTACCAGAAGGCTTATAAACACAATTACGATGAGGTTCCTGCTATGTTTGGTACTATTTTTAACGACCCATATGTTTTATGCGGAGAAGTCGTATTCTGACTGGAGGATGAGAAATTTATTCTAACCAGAATTTGTAATACAATTATCCCAGCGGGAATGCGGCATTGCCCGCTTTGATTTCCTTAAAGTGAATAAACCGATATGCGGGTTTACCGCTGGACCCGGGAAAATGTACATTTAACGGTAGGGTTCCGTAATAAATAGAAAGGATAAAACAATGGCTGAAACAAAATATGAGAAATATATCGTAACACAGTTAAAACCAAACATTGATGAGGCATCATGGACTAATCCGGTACAAGCCGCCAGTAAAGGCCAAGGAGGACGGTTATTATTCCTGGATAACGAAGTTATACCCGGTGCTTTTTATGTGGAGACTGCCTGGTCTCCTCCGCAAGGACTTATCAAAGAGCCCAGAAGCGTAGCCGAACCTCATAAACACGATTATGATGAAGTCCTTGCTATGTTCGGCACCGATTTGGATGACCCGTATGAGTTAAACGGGGAGGTTGAGTTTTGGTTGGGTCACGAGAAACATATATTAACAAAAACCTGTATAATCTTTATCCCTAAAGGATTGATGCATTGCCCGTTGATTTATAGAAGGGTAGATAAACCGATATTCAACTTCACCACACACTCCGGGAAAATGTACGAATAAAATAAAAGCCTAAGACTCTAGGAAAGACCAGGAGAATAGCCACGTCCAAGTATGGTTCCTTTTTTAGACTTTTCGGAAATCAAATAGTATGGTGACAGCAGATTACGCCCATGCAGACATGCTGATGTTCACCAAGTCACAACCTTGCGGTTCATCGTGGCGCAAAGTATAATAACTGATGCCTTTGCCATTGTTTACTTTCGAATTTTAGCTATCGATGAAACTGAGATACAATGTTGGAGCTGTTTTTCTTTATCCTTGGAATTGTGAATAGTGCCTTCCTAATTTTCTTCTTCATCATTAGAAAGAATAGATTCGCTCTCTTGGAGCGAATCGGGTGGGTGTATTTGCTCTTGGCGATTCCAGCGGTGTATGGTATTTACCTGGTCGTCCAGGAACAAAAATCGGCGAGGTACAGCATCTTTTTAGGTATTTTCTTGGCATTCTTGGTGATTGAATGGCTGTTTGACTACGTTATGAAAATCAATTTTCGGGAAAACTGGAAGCAGAACTGGAGATGGGTAATACCCTATTTGGCTTTGTACTATGCGATGAACTACGGATTTGTGGTAATGCCATGGAAAACCCATTTACCATGGGGATTCGTCATGCTCGGACTGTTTATCATCCAGATAATCACGAATTTGAGGAGTCACCCTAAAACAAGTGGTTAACGAACCGTTAATTCAAAGTCGCTGGCAGAATGCTTACAGACTTCTTTCGGGTCTGTTGGTCATAGTATAAGACGATCAAACATTCCCATTTTTGCTCAATGGTAATAAAAACTAGGCACGAAAAATCAGAAAGAGTCTTTTCGTTAACCTTTCCGTGGCTTCTGCCGAATTGTAAGTGATGTGAGAATATTTGCAGATTTTAAGACTTACCTAGTTTTAATCCTCACTTAATAGCATTAACAAAGCTTTTTCCTATTAACTTCTTTTCTGCCTCTATCCTTTTAAAGATAATGTATCTCCCACACCACACGTAGTTTCCATGGCAGTATTCCTCTTTAAAGTTTGTGTTTGGTTCTGATGTATCCTGAAAATAATTATTAAAGAACGGACAGTTCGAAAGTAATTCACAGTCTGACATTTCTTCCCCTTTTCTTAACGTGGCCTTTATTACTATTTGTATAAAGTCCCGCATCGTGCATTCTTATTGTGTATTCAATGATAATTTCCCCGGTTTCTGTGTTTATAAGACGTCGTCTATCACCGTTTGCGTAAACAAAGCAAGAACCAAAAGTGCATACATAATTCCATTCTATTAGATCTACATTTTTTTGATTGGGTTTGTTTTCTGATGCCGGCGTGTTATAAATCACTTTATTACTCATCTCTTTCGGTCTCCTTTTTCCTCCTGCCGGAGACTGTACTGCGTAAATCTCTGATATATTTCCCTATTCCAAAAATTAGGATAATTAAGAGCCCTACCGTTTCTATGCTTCTTATCCAGATATTGGGCTCAGCAATAAAGTGCTTCTCGTAACGCCATATGTTTGAGAAATGCCATAATAAGGCGCTGCTCATGCCTATTAGTAATGCATCAATAATAATTTCTCTGATAGCTGTCATTTTCAAGCCGTAAGTTCCGCTAGTGGTCATTTAATGTCCTCTAGCGTAATATTTTATATATAATATCGTAGCACTGGTTATTTGTCAAGAGTGACCCGCAGGTCTCTTTACATTTGGATATTATTATTAGTTTAATCGAGGGTAACTTCACCATATGAGATACAACAAGACAGTAGTAATTGGTGCCTATCAGATAGCCAGGTTACCAGGTATGGCGGGTGTGTTGATATTTATAATTCTATGGATTACAGCTCAAGGTGCTCTATATGCAAATAAAACGCGGATTAAAATAAATCCATGCTTAGATATCGTTCGACTCTATCCGGCAAGACAGTGACCACTTTATCTATATCTAATCTCCTGGACAGCTCCAGGGCAACAAACATATTTGCACCTGAGCTTATTCCAACCATTAATCCGTATTCTCTAGAAAGTCGCCTCGCCATATTAATAGCATCTTTACTGCTGATTGTAACAACCTCGTCAATATTGCTCATTTCAACTAATTTAGGAATGAAGCCGTCGCCGATCCCCTGGATTTTATGTTCGCTGATCCTGACATCACTTCCACCAAACATGACGGCAGCCTCTTCAGGTTCAACGGCAATTCTCCTCAACTCTGGATTAGCTTTTTTAAGGACATTTGAAATTCCCATTAGTGTCCCGCCGGTTCCAATACCGGCGACAACCGCATCTACTGCACCAATTTGCCTGAGAATCTCTTTGCCGGTTTTTTCTTGAGCCTTAATATTGTTTATATTACTAAACTGATTGGCTAGAAACGTTTTTGGTTTTTGAGCAATTTTCCCTGCTTCTTTTATGGCTTCTTGAAGGCTTCCGCTTTGAGAAGTGAGAACCAGTTCAGCCCCGAGAGACTTGATTATTTGTATTCTCTCTTTACTCATATTCTCAGGCATTACAACAATCATTTTATAGCCCTTGATGGCAGCGCACATAGAGAGCGAAATACCAGTATTACCGCTACTCGCTTCGATTATTGTATATCCTTCTTTCAATTCTCCTTCTCTCTCTGCAGCTTCGATTATTTCTAGAGCGACTCTATCTTTAATACTACCGCTAGGGTTAACAATCTCTAACTTGGCGTATACATTTTCGATTCTAATTAGAGGTGTATTTCCGATAGTATCTAATACACCCATTTTGGTATTCCTTTTACCCTGTATCGTATTTGGATTATTAACTTGCACTTTTAACATGGCTATCTCACTAGTTGACCTGTTTTACCAAATGCCGGCCTATTTACCTTCTCAACCGGCGGTATTCTATCAGGGTATCTATACAGCCGTTGTATTTTCTACTTTGGCTTCTGCCCTGAAAAACGAATTCCAAGAACTACTAACAATATTTTCGTCTATGAGTAATTGTTACTGTTGTCTTTTTTCATGCAGCATAATCCATCTGATTAAGAAAGCTATGGCTATACCACCTACTAACACAGCTGCAATGATAATATATAGATTCCAGTCGGTAGTTGATTCGGGCTCCCCGGATGCAGAAGGTGTTTGCGATACTGAAGGTTCTTCTTGCGGGGCTGGCTCGGGTGTTGCTGCCGGAGCTGGCTCTTCTGAATCCGAAGCTGGCGGAGTTGAAGGTGGAGTTGAAGGTGGAGTTTCTTCCGTTACTGGTTCAACCTGCGGGACCAGAATGGCAAAGGTGGTAAAGTGACTCACCGAGGCAGTAATTGTATGGTTTATCGTATCAACCTCAGAGGCTAATGGCACCCACTCTCCAATAGAGCTATCATAGTACGCGATAACTATGTCTTTTTCGACTGTATTCTCATGAATATCTGCGAGAGTATAATCAAAGGTTACTATTATGGGCGGGTCGAAGATCGCACCATCCGGTCCGAAATCAACGGCAATGTATAGATTGTAATTTTCAGGTGCAGGTGGGGGAGCCGTGCTTGTATCACACGTCAGGTTGGTAAGCGGATTACCATCGTTATCAAGAGCTTTGGTCCCGGCATTGATACTAACTGTAATCTGACCTGCCGGTAAGCTGCTTGATATCTCTATCGATTCCTGTATCTCGCCGGTGTCGCTGATAGAAACGTTACGGTTTTCACCTAACAAATGACACTGAAGCGTGCTCGTTTCAGCAGACGACGTCTCTTCTTCGCTGTCTTCCGAGGAAGCAGGTATGGTTACAGATAGGTCCAGGCGGGTTATTTCTCCGGTCTGCCAGGTATAGCTCTGATCAGCTAGATGTCCGTTGATATAAAAAGAGATAACCGGGTTTCCCTCTATATCTTCACCCTGGACGAGAAGCTTGGTGCCCACTCCAGCGATGCCGTATTTGCCGACCTCACTGGTCATTATAGGATTGCCGCTGATACCAACCCTTATTCCCTGGCCCCTGGCCTCGATTTTCGTCCCGACAGGCGCTGGCTCTCCGTCAATTAGTATATTGCCGTAGAAGGCATGTGGAAGTTGAAGAAAAGCACTTACAGGAACAGCCAGGACCAGTGCTGTTAATATTATTATCACTGGAATAGTAAGAAAGCGTATTATATTATTCGTTTTTCCCCTCATCTCTTTTCACCCTCCTGTATGTTTATAATAAAATTTATGCTTCTATTGCATACAATAATTAACTCTATTATCTGACTAATAAAAACCGTTTTATTAAATATTTCTACTAGAATATATTTCTTAATCGTAATATTAATGTCCCCATGCGGACATATTATAATAATAATATTACTTTTGTCAATAGCTTGGGAGCACTATTTTCAAAAATTTGATGTAATTTTGTCCAAATGAACTTTGAATACAAAATAATGCGTCTTGAGGTATTGACAAGCGGGATAAGAAGTACTATCATTATGTCCGTATAGGGACAGTATAGTTTCCTGAAATCATATATTTCATTACTCCGCATAGTTTATCTTAGTTATAGAGTGGCAGCTTTAAAAAGAAGAAAATACAGATATCCGTATAAGAAAGATAAGGAAGTAAACGACGATGAAACACTGGGCTAAAAGGATTATTAGACTTACAGCCTCATTTATTATCTTGTTACCACTCTTAGTGGTCTCTCTGCTTTTCGTTGATACGCCCGTAGAAGCTGGTTGAGGTGACCCTACACTGACCGTGAATGTCAGTCCCTTAGGTGCAGGTTCTATTGAAGTAGATGGTGTAGTCTACACAGGACCTAAAAGTTATGAACAATATACCACCGTAGAGTTAGAGGCTGTAGCGAATACAGGGTATGTTTTTGTGAATTGGAGTGGTGGTATAACCGGTAACAACAATCCTGAGAACCTGACACTGAACTGCAGTAAGAGTGTTATTGCTAATTTTCTCTCTGAAGATGCAACAGGCACTATAGGTAATTTTATCTGGGAAGATAAAGATGCAGATGGCATCCAGGATATCGGAGAACCGGGTATAAATGGGGTAGTAGTGAAACTCTATGACTCCGATGATAATTTTATAAACACAACAACAACTGCAGGGGGAGGATTCTACAGCTTTACTGACTTGGAACCAGGCAGTTACTATTTGGAATTTACTCATTATATTGGTGGCTACATATTTAGCCCTATAAACCAGGGAAGCAGTGACCAGGTTGACTCTGATGTAGATATTAAAGGTCGTACTTGTATCATTACCCTCGCTTACGGACAAACAGATATAAAATGGGATGCCGGTATGTACCGGCCTAACATCCTGACCTATTCAATCCCGCTTTCATCTGGTCTGCAGTTAATTTCCTTACCGTTAGTACCCAAAGAGACACAACCGGAGGTCGCCCTGTCTGGGCTGGACTTTAGTGTTTCCGCCATGTATTTGAAAGCGGCGGCATCTTTTAGGTTGTATGTCAGGGATTACACCCCGGAAGTGGGATTTGTATGGGAAGATGGCCTTGGCTACTGGCTTGAGATGAATAGCGCCGGCACACTGACGTTTTCCGGCACTGAGTTGGATAATGAATCAATCGGGCCAGTAGCCTATGATGTGAACACAGGATGGAACTTGATTGGTTTTAAATCTACCATCCCGAGGCAGCCAGAAGATTATCTTGCCAGCATAAATGGCAAATACGATATTATTTACGGTTATGGTGAAGGCGGCTTCTTCGTCGTAGGTCCAGAATGCTACGAATTGATTGAACCGGGGCGGGGTTACTGGATACACATGATAGAACCGGGCACAATATATCCTCCTCTTGAACAAATACTAGAAAATATTACTACACAACAGGCGTATGATATGATCAATACCATTCCAGTTGATCTTCGTTTAGTAATTCTCGATGTGCGAACGCAATCAGAATATGACGCAGGACACATAGAAAATGCGGCTAATCTTGATTATTATTCCTCAACATTCACTCAAGACCTCAATAACCTGGATAAAACAAGTATGTACATAGTTTACTGCAGGTACGGAGGACGGTCTGCGAATGCACTGAATATTATGGAGAATCTGGGATTTAGGGAAGCTTATAATATGCTGGGTGGTATAAACGAGTGGATTGCTAGTGGATTCACCGTTGTCAACTAGGCACGAAACAAAAACAATAAATATTATTAACTAACCTGAATAGAAGATTGCCAAACCTCAATCAATATTAGCTACGAAGACGACTTCTTTTGTTTGTGGTTCTATATAGTAAACCTCGTTACCGATTATTGCGGAATTTATTGCATGTATAGCCCCGGCTGGTATCCTTTTCTCTTTGAATAGCGAGTTATATTCCGCGGATAAAATGACTTCGAAGGAAATTATATAGCCATCCTGTAACGCCTTGTCCTGCAGACTTCTGGCATAATCATCACAATCAAGCTTAGTAATATTGTTATTATTCTGGTCGATTACAATAAATCCTATCTCTATCAAGTTAACATTACTAAGCCATTGTTTAAGATTACTAATATTTTCAAAGTGTAAGAGTGGCCTTGATACTTCAACCTCTTTAACTACAGGCTCTTTAACCGGCGTATATACGATTTTTTCCACTGGTTCGTACACTATTGCCTCAATAACCTTCTCAATGGGTATATAGACCGCTTTCTCAATTATTCTATCTACGGTAACCACTTCATATTTAGTGATGACTGTTGGTTGGTAATATTTTTGGCCAACATAACCGCCAAAGCAAAATATCAGAATTGCCGATGCCAATATAAACAAAGTACAAAGTACCCTGATAATTCTGCTCTGATTTAGAATCACTGACTGTTCTTTATGCGGAATGTCCTCTTGTCTCAACATCTGGTATCCATCTACTGCCACACAATCAGATATCCGGGGTCTCCGGCACCCGGAATCCCCGGGTCACGATATCAATTTAACATGAGATATTTAAGTAAGCATGGATGATAACCCTCATATTACATCAGGGGAAAATCACAAATTTCTTGATAGAAGTTGAGTAACTTATCACAAAGTTCTCACAATAAAAAAAGAGAAGACTTTATATAAGTGCTTCTCTCTTTTGGGGTGATAATGATTTTTCGATTGATGCCCCTATGCGGACATATTTATCGATAAGTAGGCTTTTATAAATAACGAGAGATTAATGAGTAAGTGTAGGCTCCATTCTAGTTCAGGCTGAAATCAATAATGAACCATATTTAGAATATGAAAATGGATTTGGTATGGACGCGAGGTATTAAATAAGTGAAAGAGGGAGTGGTATAAACTGTAGTAGAGCTGTAAATATATCCAGTAGAGAGGTTTATGAAGGAAGCGTATTGACAGTGTTAAATTGCGGATTGATTGCTTCTTCAGAATGCATATCCGATGTAACCAATGATTCCGTTGATTTATTTAGTTCCAGGCTGGACAAAGTAGAGATCAT
>Ga0315551_10002857_pt1 | contig 12394 bp, 8 predicted proteins | sample SalMarSW160290MG_FD_203678 | JGI IMG/M metagenome (GOLD analysis project Ga0315551, IMG submission 203678) | Salt marsh sediment microbial communities from the Plum Island Ecosystem LTER, Massachusetts, United States - Salt Marsh Sediment SW1602-90 ... | reverse complement strand
CGGCATACTTTAACGACTCTCAGCGGCAGGCAACAAAAGACGCCGGACAAATTGCAGGCCTGAAGGTCGAGAGAATCATAAATGAGCCGACCGCTGCAGCTCTCGCATACGGCCTGGAGAAAAAGAAAAATGAGAAAGTAGCAGTCTTCGATTTCGGCGGCGGAACATTCGACATTTCAATCCTCGATATTGGTGACAATGTTTTCGAAGTCCTCAGTACCAACGGCGACACCCATCTCGGCGGCGACGACCTCGACGAACTGCTGATTAACTACCTGGCGGACGAGTTCAAAAAAACCGAAGGTATCGACCTCAGAGGCGACCCGATGGCCCATCAAAGGCTCAAAGAAGCTGCCGAAAAGGCGAAATGCGAGCTCAGTACCCAGATGGAAGCTACGGTGAATCTGCCCTTTATCACAGCCGATGCCAAAGGGCCGAAACACCTTCAGATTACAATCACACGCAGCAAATTCGAAGCCCTCGCAGAACCTGTCTTCGAAAGACTTAAGGGCCCCTGCCATAAGGCGCTCGAAGATGCGAAACTTGAGCCTTCGAGCATTCAGGAGACTCTTCTTGTCGGCGGCTCAACAAGAATCCCGAAGGTCCAGGAAATCGTAAAGTCAATATTCGGCAAAGAACCGAACAAAAGCATTAACCCGGACGAAGTTGTTGCCCTCGGAGCTGCCATACAGGGCGCGGTGCTCGCCGGCGATGCTGGTGTTAAAGACATTCTGCTGCTCGACGTTACTCCATTATCGCTCGGCGTTGAAACCTTAGGTGGAGTTATGACAAGACTCATCGAACGTAACACAACCATACCGACAAGCAAAAAGGAGGTATTCTCAACAGCCGCAGATAGTCAGACAACCGTCGATATCCACGTACTGCAGGGTGAACGTGAATTCGCAAAGGACAACCGGACGCTGGGCAGGTTCCAGCTTACCGACATCCCGCCTGCACCAAGAGGAATACCGCAAATCGAAGTGGCCTTTGACATCGATGCCAATGGAATCCTCAATGTCTCCGCAAAGGACCTGGGGACAGGTAAACAGCAGTCCATCGAAATCAAATCCAGCTCGGGACTGAGCGAGCCGGAAATAGAGAAAATGAAAAAAGAGGCTGAGTCCCACGCCGAAGAAGACAAAAAGAAAAGAGAAGTCGTTGACCTAAAGAACCAGGCTGACCAGATAATATACTCAACTGAAAAAACCCTTAAAGAGCACGGTGATAAGGTACCAGCTGATACCCGCAGTAACATCGAAAACGCCATCAACAACCTGAAAGAGGCCGCGAAAGGCGAAGATGCGGATGCAATCAAAAAAGCCATCGAAAACCTCTCGAACGCCACACAGGAACTCGGCAAAAAGCTCTATGAAGAAGCCGCTAAAAAACAGGCGGCAGCCTCAGCCGACCAGCAGGAAAAGACTCAGCCTCCACCGGAAGGAGAAGTCAAAAGAAAAGGCGGCGACGACGTAATCGATGCTGAATTCGAAGCCAAAGACAAGTAATTGAGAAATTACCTGATAACCATACAATTTTTACAGCCGGTCCTTACAGGGGCCGGCTCTTTATTTGCCTATGCAGAACCGGCTGAAAATATTCTCCAGAATCTGCTCATCGATATCCTGCTGCTCAATATCACTTATCGATTGATATGCCGACCGCAAGAGCATCGCTGCAACCTCATCACCAGCTTCTTTAAGGGCGTCTATAGCCTGACTGAGACTTTCTATCGCCTCAGTCACCGATTGTCTGTGACGTGAAGTTAATCCCACCCAGCTTTTCGTATCGGCCTCAACGCCGCCACGGCCTGCCGCAACAGCCGAGCCTGTCAGCTTTTTGTCTATCGACTTTTTCAATCTGTCGATACCAAAACCAGTTTTTGCACTGGTAGCGATAAAGTCAAGGCCAAATTCTCTGCAAAGTTCTTTGATACGACTCCCAAGCAGGCTCGGCTCAAGCAAATCCGACTTTGTCGCCACGGCCAGAAGATTTTTCTGACTTACAAGTTTTATGATGGAAATATCATCAGCCAGCTTTTCTTTTGGCTTTGATAAATCCACGCAGAACACAACCACATCGCTGTGTTCCAGCGCTTCGATTGCCGCCTGCTGGCTGAGCTCATCGATAATATTCTCCGCTTCACTTACCCGCCTCGCGGCGAGGCCCCGGGTCAAACCCGCACAGTCGAAAAGCACACACCTGTTTTGCTCAAGTGACAACTGGCTGGTCAAAATATCCCTTGTAGTTTTACGCTGCCTTGAGACAATACTGCGTTTTTTGCCCAGCAGCATGTTAACAAGCAGACTTTTTCCTGCATTCGGTGCCCCTGCCACTCCAACCGAAGGCAAATCAATCACCGCTTCATAACTAACAGAGGCGTCTAAAAGCTGCTGAAGCTCCTTTTTGATTTGCGAGAGTCTGCCGACGGCATCGTCTCTGCTGATAAACTCTATTGTCTGGTCGCTGAAGTCCAGGCCGGCCTCTATCAGACTTAGACAATCAAATAGCTGTGAGCGGATTCTATGCAAGGCCTGCCCTAATCTACCGCTTAAAAGCCTCTGTGCAGCGGCAAGCTGAATCCTGTTGCTGCTTACGATAATCTCATTGACCGCCTCAGCCTGTGCCAGGTCCATCCTGCCGTTAAGATAGCCTCTGGCGGTAAACTCACCCGGCCCGGCCATTCGAACATCACCCGCCATAAGCCTGTAAACAACAGCTTGCGTCACAGACGAATTGGTAAATATATGAATCTCTACGACGTCTTCCGCTGTATATGAGTGGCCAGCTAAAAAAAGATAAAGCCGGGCTTCGATTTTCAATTCATCATCGATGCAGACAAATCCTTTTGTTATACCAGCCTGGGTTTTTGGAAAAGACGGCTCAAAAATTCTGCTCGCTTCTTCGATTGCCGCCGGCCCGCTCAATCGAACTATAACTTTGCCGTCCGTGGTCGGTGAACTCACCGCCGATATGGTATCAGACAGTCCGTACATCTTTTTTACATTATCGCCATAAAACTTTGCACCCGGAGCAATAACAAATGACTACATATTCCTGAAGAAAGGCTTGGGTTTTTTCTTTTTGACCTTTCCGCCGGTCTTGCTCGTCGCCGAAACCAGCCCTGCGGATTCGGCCTCTTCTTTTTCTTTAATATGCCTGCGAATAAAATACGATTCAACAACACCGGCAAATACGCTCGACATAATATAAAGATTCAAACCCGACGGTGAATTATAAAGCAAAAGTGGAAACAGTATCGGCATCATAAACATCATTATCTTCTGCTGCTGGGCCATCTGCGGATTTGTCGCTGCCGCTGCCTGCTTCGGCATAAGCTTCTGCTGCAGATAGAACGCAACTCCCATCAGAATCGGAAGCAGGTTAAAGGATTCAACCTTGCCTAAAAGAGGGATACTCACCGCCGAAAATCTGAACAGCGCATCCGGAGCAGACAAATCAGTAATCCAGAACGGCAAAAACGGCTGGCCGCGAAGCGAGACACTTGCCAATATCGAGCTATACAAAGCAATCCATATCGGCATCTGAATGAACATCGGCAGCATTCCTGTGAAAGGTGACGCACCCTGCTCGCGATAAAGTGCCATTATCTGCTTGTTAAGCTCAGCCTTGTCATTGGCGTATTTTTTCTTTATCTGTTCCACCTTCGGTGCAAGCTTGCTCATTTTGCTCATCGAGACCTGCCCCTTTTTCGTCAAGGGATGCAAACAGAGCCTGACAACAAACACAAGGATAATTATCACAACACCGTAATTCGGTATAAAGTAGTACATCCATTCCATCAACGCCAGTACACCGAACGCCAGCGGCCTGATTATCGCAGCAGGACAGCAGCAGCAGGGCATCAAAGTAAGAACATTATAGAAGCCGAGCTTTTTATAAAGCTCGTCCTTGTCAAAAAGTCTCTTATCCTTCGGCCCGAGGTAAAGTTGAAATCCATAACTTTTTGAGCTGCCGGCCTTGAGCTGCTCTGCTGCACTTGCCAGTTTTATCCCTATCGTCTCATCGCCGCTTTTAGCCTTATCGTCTCCATCAGGATTATAGAACTGGCACGTCCCGCCGCTCAGCCATTTACAATATTGCTGACCCTGCTGGGGAACCGGTCTTACAATAGAAGTAAAATATTTGTTGGACGTCGCTGCCCATAACATTGGCCGATTCTTATACTTGGTCGGCAAATTATAACCTATTTGCAGCTTCTTATATGCCTCGCTAATCTGCGCCTCGTCACCGGACTGCACGGCATTGTGATACTTTGTCGTAGTGGACTTCAGGTCAACCCCTCCTGAGAAAACATTCATAGGAAATCCGGTTACAAGGTCTCTTCGTGACGAAACAATCCTGCCATCATCGACCAGGAATGCGCTTACGACGTTTCTCATATCTGAGCGACGGCCTTCCCTGTCGATGCCTATCGGGCCATTGATATTAAATTGAATCTCCTGGTCACCTTCGGCAAGATTTTCAACCGCGATATCGCACTCCAAAAGGTAACTTCCCCGGACAATCTTATATGTCTTCGTCAGCTTTATAACCGCCTTGCCGTCTGATTTATTTACAATCTCAGCCTCAAAACCGGCTGCGGTAGAACCATCTTCACCCTCTTCAAACCCCAGAAATTTCCAGTTAAGCTTATCCAGTGCCAAACGCTGTTTGTGTTCGACAAACTCGAATGTACTGTTTGCCATCGTAATTATTTCGGTTCCATCATTAAGTTTCAGCGGGGAAAGCAGAACCAGAGGTTGTGGATTTTTGTAATCGCAGTCATCAAATCCCTTACCGCCACCATTGCTGAACGTAACTTTTCTTATCCCTGCCCCCTTTGCACTAAGTTCCAATTGATACCTGTAGCCGGTCTCGGGGTCTTCTGTACAAGGATCCTGTGCGCCTAAAATAACCGAGTATGGGGTACTATTATACGCCCCAAACGAGGATACAGCAGACTCTTTCTGTTCCGGCAAATCTTCCTGAGCTCCGGTATTCGGTTCTCCGCTGTCGTTTGCGGTTATAGTAGATTGCTGCAAAAATATTAAACTTCTCTGCCGTGAAAGGTCGGCCTCGAAAAGACCGCTATCGGCAACTAAAAAACCACAAAAAACAACAAAGCCGGCCACTATCAAAAACAAAAACGTCGTAAAACCGAGTTTACCGCTCATAGCAATAAAATCCTATTTATCTTTTTACACATCCATAATAACAGGCAGGCGGAAGCAAACAGCCCTTCATCTGCCTTCTTTAAGACGGTCAGCGTGAAAATCATCGAGCTGCTCTACCGCTTTTATCTTCTCGACAGTCTTGTCAACATCATACTCCACCCTCACAAAGTGAAGCCTGTCCTCCTCAACATAGGCATAACTTGCCCGCCAGTCCTTGTCTCTCGGCTGGCCCACCGAGCCGATATTAATAATTGCTTTCTCACCATCAACTATAGGATATACATTATTCAGCTCATCGGGCAGATAAAAGTCAGGCTCGTTTAAGAATACGCCGGGCACGTGAGTATGGCCGACAAAACAGATATGGCTGACGCGGTCGAACAATACACGAACCTTAACGGGATTGGTATAAACATCATCGGGGAAGATGTATTCATTAATAGGCCGGCGGGGCGAGGCGTGTACAAAATCGAATGTTACAATCCGTCCTCCAAGACGAGTCCGCAGGCTGCGGCGCATCGGAAGTATCCCCAAAAAACGCCACCACTTTCTGCTTTGCTCATTTGGCCCAGCCGCCTCCATTACCTCGCGAGTCCAGAAACTCGCCTGCTCCGCCGCATAATTAAAGTTCGTCGGCTCATAAAAAACCGCATAATCGTGGTTACCCAGCACGCACCATTTAGTCCTCTCAATTATCAAGTCGAGGCATTCGCCGGGATTAGGCCCGTATCCGACAACATCACCAAGGCAGTAAATAGTCTCAATACCGTGTTTCTCGATATCATCAAGAACAGCAGTCAACGCTTCTAAATTGGAATGTATATCGCTTATAACAGCAAACATAAACCACAATACCTAAAAAGTATCAATCTTATGTATTTACAAAGTTTTACTTAATAACAAAAAATCAAGCAAAATGCCAGAACATTTATCTGCCGGTCGTAAAAAGAGTTTCAAGCAAAAACTCTGATAAAAAAGCGAAGCCGGCCGCTATTTATTTGCTTTGTGACAGAACATTGTTATAATACCTGCTAAAAAGTGCTGAAGAACAATATAAAAGGTACAACAAAATGAACAATTCTACTCTTCTTGAAACTCATAAGCTGGTAAAAAAATATTCCGGCAGAACGGTCGTCAACGAAATCTCCCTCACAATCGCTCGAAACTCCATCGTGGGACTTCTCGGCAGAAACGGGGCGGGAAAAACAACAACCTTCAGAATGATTATGGGTATGATTGCTCCCAACGACGGCTCGGTCGTATTCGAGGACAATGACATTACAGCCCTGCCGATGTACAAAAGAGCCCGCCTCGGAATAGGCTACCTGTCACAGGAACCGAGCATCTTCCAAAGGCTGTCCGTAAGAGATAACCTCCACGCAATCCTTGAAACTATGTCTTTGACGTCAGAAGAACGAACGAAAAGGGCAGATGCGCTAATAGAGCGATTTGCACTGACAGAAGTCGCCGACAGCCAGGGAAGATTCCTCTCAGGAGGTGAACGAAGAAAGCTGGAAATCGCACGTGCTATGGTAACAGAGCCATCACTAATATTGCTCGACGAGCCGTTTAGCGGCGTGGACCCAATCGCAGTCGAAGACATCCAGAAGCAAATCCGTCATCTCGTTGCTTCCGATGTAAGTATCCTCGTAACCGACCACAATGTCGAAAGAACACTCGAGGTTGTCAGCAAGGCTTATATCATTGACCATGGAAAGGTCATAGGCTCAGGAAGCCCGGCCGAAATCGTCCGGAACGAGACCGTCAGAAAACTGTATCTTGGCGAGTCATTTACAGCACACTATTCATAGAGAAAATAACAGGCAAAAAGAAATTGACTGATATTGAGAAATGCAAAATTACGCATTACCCGACCGATGTGCTGGCCAAACCGGCTGAACCTGTTAGAGAAATCGACGAGTCAATCCGCAAACTCGCCGAGAAAATGACTGAGATTATGCTCGAAAACAAAGGTATCGGCCTGGCAGGTCCGCAGGCAGGTGTGCCGCTGCGAATCTTTATCATTTCTCTCGATGGAACCAAAGAAAATGTGAAAGTATATATCAACCCGACAGTAACCTGCGAGGGAAAGCTCGAAGCAGCCGAAGAAGGCTGCCTGTCCGTCCCGGGCGTATACACAAAGGTAAGAAGGTACAAAAAATGCACCGTGACAGCCACTGACCTTGACGGAAACCGGTTCACCGAAGAAGCAGAAGGTCTGTATGCGAGATGCCTGCAGCACGAATACGACCATATCGGCGGCATAACAATCGCTGACAAAATGTCAACTGCTTCTAAAATAGCCAATCGAAGAAAACTAAAAAAACTTACAGAAGAACAGCAGCCATAAAAAATGAAAATCGTCTATCTCGGCAGCGGCCAGTTCGGTATCGAATCCTTAAATGCACTGGAAGAATCCAGCCACGGAATTGAACTAATCGTAACCCAGCCTCCTCAGCCGGCAGGCAGAGGAAGAAAGCCAACACCAACACCGGTAAGCGCGTGGGCAAAACAACACCAGCTCAAGCTCATCGAAACAGAAGACGTCAACAGCCCGCAGATAATAGAGATAGTCACCGCTTCAAAACCTGATATTCTCGTCGTGATCGCTTTCGGACAGAAGCTCGATAACAAACTTATAAATATCGCCCCCAAAAAAGCGATAAATGTTCACGCATCGCTGCTGCCGAAATACCGCGGCGCTGCTCCTATCAACTGGGCGATAATAAACGGCGAAAGACAGACCGGTATCAGTATTATCACACTCGCCGAAAAAATGGATGCCGGCCAAATCATAAACCAATTAGCGACCGATATCGCACCCGACGAATCAGCGGGAGCTCTTCACGACAGATTGGCCCAAATGGCCGCTCCTCTGCTGCTCGATACCCTTTCTTTGATTGAAACAGACAAGGCCGTTTATAAACCTCAGGACGATTCAGAAGCGACAAGAGCACCAAAACTTAAAAAAACCGATGCCTTTATCGATTTTGCAGAGCCTGCAGAAGCCATCAGAAGGAAAATTCTTGGCCTGTGGCCCTGGCCGGGAGCAACCGCTTATTACTTTCCGGAAAAAACAAAAAAATCTGAACGCACAATAATCGCCGATGCAAGAACAATATCGCATAACAATCCTCAAAATCTCCAACCCGGCACACTTGATGAAAATCTGGACATTATTTGCAGCCAAGACGCCCTTAAAATTACAAAAATAAAACCGGCTGGCGGAAAGCTTATGAATTTCAGGGATTTTGTTAACGGCAGAGGCTGCCGGCCGGGTGACGTTTTCACTAAAGTAGAAAAATAGCCTATGGCTAAAGCTGCTAAGAAAATTTTAACATCCTCAGCCCGCTACGCAGCAGCAACCGTACTAAATCAACTCGACCCGAAAACAAATTATGCTGAAACCATCCTTGACAAAATTATGTCACCAACAGGCCGAACTCAGCAGACCACCGACCTTGTTTACGGTACATTAAGAAACCGTCAGGCCGTCGATATGGTTATTGCTAAATTCGCCAACTGCCCTACAACAAGAATACCGGCTCAAATCCTCAACATCATACGAATCGGCGTATATGAACTTATCTATTGCCCGAACACGGCCGAATACGCAATAGTCAACGAAGCTGTCGAAAACACAAAATCTATGGCAGGAAAAAAACAAACTGCTTTTGCAAATGCAGTCCTTCGCAAAATCTTAAGCCATATAATAAAAAGACAAACCAAATTGTCGGACGCCAAACCACAACTCACGCTGCCCCAAAGCCCTGGCTTCGGCTGTGAGTTCGACACCGATTTGCTGCCGGACACACAAAAGCAGCCGGAAGATTTTCTCGCCAAAGCATTTTCACTGCCAAAATGGTTGATTACCGAATGGCTCAATGAATACGGCCCGCAAAAAACCCAACAAATCTGCTTCGCCTCAAACCGAAAACCTTCCATTTACTTTAGGCCGAATACGCTTCAAATAAACGCAACACAATTAGCTAAAACGTTAACAAAGGCTCGCATAAATGTTGAAATCATTGACAACGAGATGATAAGGGTCAAATCACCAAAACATATAACAGAACTTGCCGGTTTTGCTGACGGCCTTTTCAGCGTTCAGGACACAACCGCAGCACTACCGATAAAGCTTCTCGCACCGAAGGCAAACTGGAAAATCCTCGATTTCTGCGCGGCACCGGGCACAAAAACAACACAGCTCACCGAACTTACAAACGATAATGCCCAGATATTTGCAACCGATATTGACAGCAAACGGCTTGAGCTTGTTAAGGAAAATATTAAAAGGCTGAGATTAAAGAGCATAAGAACATTCAAATTCGACCAATTACAAAAAATCCTTTACAAAACCGGAAAATTCGACGTCGTACTGCTCGATGTACCCTGCTCAAACACCGGCGTGCTTGCAAAAAGAGTCGAGCTGCGCTACAGAATCTCAAAAAAAGCTGTCAGCCGCCTCGCTCAAACACAATTTAAACTTCTCGAGACGGCTGCAGAGCTAATAGAGAAAGGTGGCAGAATTTGTTATTCAACCTGCAGTATTCAAGGTCAGGAAAATAATCAGTTAATAAAAAACTTTCTGAAGGAGAACCAAAATTTCAAACTCGAATCTGAAAATCTCACCCTGCCATCGGCACAAGGCTTCGACTACGACGGCGGCTATGCAGCCATACTCATAAAAGATTAACTGTGTTAAACAGCGTCGCGGCACAAACTGCAAATCAAATCCACAACTTTTCCACAGGCCCAATTTAGGCTGTGTAAAACTTGTGAAAAACAAATTTTTTTTGTGCGCAAATCCAACTGCGACAATACCCTCCGACAAGTGGAAAAGAAATTCCGAAAAAAGGCATTGAATAGTTTTGCGACCGGCCAATAATAACAACGAGAACAATATCAAAAAGCTGTTTTTAGAAACAAGGAGCGTTTCAATGCAGACCATAATCACGGATGATTTATCCTGTAAGGCCGAGTCTCGTGTCAGTGCTGTTAACAAGGCTATCGCTGAAGAAATAGGAGCAAAAAAGTACAGGATATGGTTTGAGAATTCAACCAGGCTTACAATTGCAGAAGGATATGTAAAGATTGGTGTTCCTAATCTGTTTATAGCAAATTGGATTGAAAGTCATTTTGCAAAAGAAATAAATCGGGCTGTGGAGCGGGTAACAGAAGAAAAATTAAAAATAACTTTCGCAATCGACCCTGAACTTGCCGGCAGAGGAAAACAGATACAGCTCGAGCCTGCGAAAAAAATAGTAAATCAACAGCAGGGCAAAGCAACACAGTATGCAGAAAAAAAATCTGACAAGTACGAAAAATTAAAATTAAATTTAGATAACTTTGTCGTCGGCTCGTCAAACGAACTGGCTTACAACACCGCAAAGGCCGTCGCCAACAACGACAAGGTATCATTTAATCCGCTGTTTATCCACGGAGGGTATGGGGTCGGTAAGACGCATCTGCTGCAAGGGATTTGTAACGCGGTGCAGAAGAACCGGCCCGGAACTAATTGGCTGTATCTGTCAGCGGAAGATTTTGTCAATCAGTTCGTGCTGGCCTTGAAGACAAAAAAGCTGGAGGCTTTCAGACGCCGAATGCGGCAAACGGATTTGCTCGCCATCGACGACATTCACTTCTTGGCCAGCAAACTCTCCAGCCAGGAGGAGTTCCTGCACACCTTCAACTCCATCGACCTCGCCGGAAAACAGGTCGTCCTTGCCTCCGATGCACATCCAAAATTGATAGGCCGGCTCTCGGATAAGCTCGTAAATCGCTTCATCTCCGGAATGGTCGTAAAAATCGAAAATCCCGACCTCAATACGAGATGCCAGATATGTAAACAATTCGCTCTCCACAGACGCCTGCACATCCCTGAAAGTGTAATCAGATACATCGCCGAAAACATCCGTTCCAACGTCAGGGAATTGCAGGGCGCCGTTCTGAAACTAATTGCATTCTCCGCATTACAAAATCAAAAAATAAACCTGCACGCTGCAAAAGAAATCCTTTCAGAGCACTTATCCAGAACAGACCCAATTGTCCACATCTCTGATATCGAGTCAGCCGTTGCAGCCTTCTTCAGCATTACAGCCGCCGATTTGCACTCGAGTAAAAAAGACAGAACCATTTCGCTTGCAAGACATTTCAGCATGTACCTTGCAAGAAAGCATACAAATATGTCAAGCCCGGAAATAGGCAAATGTATGGGCAATAAGAATCATGCGACAGTGCTGCTGGCCTGTAAAAGAATAGAAGACCAAATTAAGCAAAATGAGCATCTGCACTGGAACAGCCCTGCCGGAAACAAGGTCTCAAAGGCAAGAACAATCCTCGCAAAGCTGGAAAATGCAATTGCAGGCTGACGACTGCGCAACCGCGGATTAAAAGCTCTCAAACCAAATAAAAAAAGGCGGCCTCGCCTTCGAAGCCGCCAAAATTCTTTCGGAGGAAGATGAATTATTTCTAAATCTTTATTACGAGCCGTTGAATATTTTGTTCAGTAAAACCTCAAAAAAACTTTAACCTTTTGTATAAGCTAAACTTACACCCTCTTCTTTTTAAATCTACGTACTCAATATCAAATCAAGCTCTCTTTTCTCAGGCACGGGCAGTTGTGCTCCGCATCGAATGCAATTCTCTGTTTCCAGTCCCCTTCGCCTGCCGCAAACCGGGCATTTAATAACTACTGTGTGATTTAGTGCCAGGTATGTCAAAAGACCTGCCAGATTAAACAGCCCGACAAAGACAAGCCAGAATATAAATCGAGGCCATCCTGTTCTTCTCGACCAGCCGTGCCAAAAAGCAAACAAGACCATTAGAGCACCTGAAAATAAATTGATAAAACTTCCATCCGCCTGGTTTTCCTGCGTTATCCAGACAAGCTCTCTAATGATTCCAAAACGCCTTTTTGCTAATCGCAACATATCATCCTCAAGAAACCGCCAGAGCAAATCGTAAGCAGGCGGCGAAACTGAAGATGTCATCTTTCTGTACCTTTCATAAGAATCAATTCTCGCCTGCCACATAGACTCATCAATTGCCGGCCTGATCCAGTCAAAACTGCTGACCAGCTCAATGTCGCCGGAACCGCCAACGCTGTAAAATTCCAGGCAACGCGGCTCCGGCTTCTGCCTGTATTCCTTCCGATACCGTTCCTTCTCCTTTTCTGATATGCCAGGGGGCGGAAAAAAACTATTCTTATGGCACAA
>Ga0315551_10002852_pt1 | contig 12401 bp, 11 predicted proteins | sample SalMarSW160290MG_FD_203678 | JGI IMG/M metagenome (GOLD analysis project Ga0315551, IMG submission 203678) | Salt marsh sediment microbial communities from the Plum Island Ecosystem LTER, Massachusetts, United States - Salt Marsh Sediment SW1602-90 ... | reverse complement strand
GCAGTGTGGGCCCAGTCGGATCACCTCATCAACGGTAGCGGCAAACTGCTCCGGGCTGTCCCCGGGCAGACCGATCATAAGCTGGATCCCCACCTCGAAGCCCCCTCGATGGAGGTCTCTGACGGCCTTGGTTACTTTTTCCTTGGTATACCCCCGGCGAGAGATCTTGAGGACCTCATCTGCCATGGACTGAACCCCCAGCTCCACGGTCTCCACCCTGTGCGCCTTGAGAATTGTTAAGACCTGAGGGGAGATGGAATCGGGTCTGGTGGATAAGCGAAGGGAGTGGACCTTCCCCTCATCGAGAAAGGGTTTGACCATGCACAAAAGCTTCTCTTGGATGTCAAGGGGGAGGGCGGTGAAACTCCCCCCATAAAAGGCCACCTGCACCCGTCGGGCACTCCCTCGTTTACGACTGCTCTGCCCCACATAGCGCTCAATCTCTGTGGCGACGTCCAGGGGGGTGGGGAGAGTCGCGACAGGGTGGGCGATCCGGTCTTGATTGCAATAGACACACCGGTGAGGACATCCGAGATGAGAAATAAAGATGGGAATAATAAACCTCTTATCAACCACACTCAGTCCTCCTGCAAAGTCTTCAAGGTCTCTTCGGCCGCCCGCTGCTCAGCCTCCTTTTTACTCCTTCCCTTCCCCATGCCATAGACCTTTCCCCCCACGGAGATGACCACCTCAAAGGTCTTCGCGTGATCTGGCCCCTCTTCATCGGTGACGATATAATGGGGAAGATCATTGAGGTGTCTCTGGGTATATTCTTGGAGTCTCGTCTTGAAGTCGTTGTCCTCTATTGCACCTTTCATCTCCGCGAAACGGGGGGCGCAGAGATCTTCGATCACCCGGAATACCTCTGTATAACCGCCATCGAGGTAGACGGCGCCCATCAGCGCCTCGAGGCAGCCGGCCAGGATGGAATCCTTCTCCCTCCCTCCGGTCTCCTCCTCTCCCCTCCCCAGCCGGAGGACCTCTCCCAATTGAAGCCGGCGGGCAAGGGAGGCAAGGGTGCCTTCCTTGACAAACTCGGCCCTCGCCTTGGAAAGCCCCCCCTCAGTGAGGTGCGGAAAACGGCCCAGCAACAGATGACTCACAACCACCTCTATCACCGAGTCACCCAGAAACTCCAGCCGCTCGTTATCCTCCCCTGCTTCTGCGCCCTGGTAGAGGTAGGAACGATGGGTGAGGGCCTGGGTGAGGAGCTGAGTGTTCCGAAATTGATAGCTTATTCTTTTTTGTAGGCTCGTGGGCAGAAACGTCTTATTGGATTTCATACAAGCTACGCATCTCTCTCTTGCCTAAAAACTGATAGATGAATCTCTCTGTGTCCCGCTGACAGCGCGCGACGGCCAAACAAAACACGGGTTTCACCCCATGAGTTTCTGTTGAGGTATCGTGCTCACCGTTTCTCGTGTTTTTCATTTTCACTGCGGACTGACATAAATTTGTTGACGGTTATGGTAAGCAAGGCAGCGAGGAAAATAGCGCCGAACGTCAAGAGGGATTTTAAAATTACGTAGTTCTTTTCGACAACGCCCCAAATCGCCAATATGGAGATGGTCGTGCCTGCGACGATACAGACAAGACATATGACAAAACAGATAAGGTTTACCACCGATGACATACTCTGCCACCTCTTAGTATACCGTCGCTTGGCACTAAAGCCGCTTTCTTTCCAAGGATAACTGTATCATATCAATCAGGGAGGGGCAAGAGGAAGGTTTTTAGCTCATTGACGTCACTAAAACTTCGTTGCCTTTCACGGAATACCCATTCTCTGCTTATTTTTATGCCTGCAAATTTTTTGAGCGATGAAGAACATTACGCTTGACATTTATTAATAATGTGTGCTAAAGAAGACCCTAATACAGGAATGGATGGGTGAATGTGTAGATGAGGTAAAAACCAAAAAAAGGAGGGCATCATGAAGCTGAGTGTCAAAGGTTTGATGTTTGCTTCAGGCATTGGTTGGGCTTTAATAGTATTGGTAGTGGGTGTCTTAAACATTATTTTTAAGGGCTACGGAGAGGCGTACTTAACTATGTTGGCAGCACCCTTTCCGTGGTACGGTGCTTCGGGTGAGATCCTCGACCTGATTATCGGAATCGTGTGGGCGTTGGTGGTCGGCGGCATATGCGGCATAATCTTCGCCTGGCTCTACAACGGTTTTGCCGGTAAGGGCAAGAAGAAGGCCGCGCCCAAGAGAGCTGCTGCGAAAAGGCCTGCCGCGAAGAAGAAACCCGCCGCGAAGAAGAAACCCGCCGCGAAGAAGAAACCCGCCGCGAAGAAGAAACCTGCCGCCAAGAAGAAGACTGCTGCCAAAAAGAAACCTGCCGCGAAGAAGAAACCCGCCGCCAAGAAGAAGACCGCGAGCAAAAAAAGCCCCAAGAAAAAATAGCTGACTAGGGGAGAACTGATTTACTGGGGCATCGCCTTAAAAAGGCGAACAAACAAGAGGAGACCCCTCCATTACGGAGGGGTCTCCTGTATTTTCCACATACCCTTATGCCAAATCACGCAATACGGTATCAGTTAATTATAGATTTATTCTTTCTGATCCACGGACCGTTGATTGAGGAGATAGTGGTATCGTGTTTCGAAGCCCTGTGACGCGCCTTGGGGAATCAAAATGGTATGTTCCCCCGCAGGGAGAGAATATCCTCGAATTTCGGGGTTCAAATCTTTGATGACTTTGAAGTGGGTCTTCGCGGCTTGGGCGATAATGCGCAGGTGTACATCGCGCAAACAGTTTATCTGAATCCTATCGAACTCTGCGGGTGGATAGTAATCTTCGTCGGAGAGGTGAAATCCATATCGTGTAGGGTCTGAGAAAATCAACTTGATGGAAAGAATGCGGAAGACATACCGCTGGGTCTCCAGGGGGAGATAGAGGTGGTAATAGTCCGTGGTCCCCTGTTCTCGGATTTCCGCTGCCAGCCCCTCATCCCCCATATTATAGGCGGCGGCAGCGAGTGTCCATGATCCGAAGGTCTTATTGAGGTCCTTAAAATAGCGGATGGCCGCTTGGGTAGAGGCGAATATATTTCTCCTCTCGTCAATACGTCTGTTGACAACGAGGCCGTACTGCCGGCCGGTGTGCCTCATAAACTGCCAGAAGCCTATCGCGCCCTTTGATGAACCCACGTGTGGTCGAAGGGCGCTCTCAGCGAGGGCAACATACTTGAGATCATCCGGCATCGCGTGCTGTTGCAAGATCTCTTCAATGTAGGGCAGGTAGCGACGAGAACGCTTGAGCCAGAGGATCACCTGAGGTCGATCCCACAGGGTAAGGAGGATCTCCTTTTCCATTCGCTCTCGCACCTCCTGAATCTCGAGGGGGACCCGTTCGCCGCAGAATTCCAAAGGGGTGTCTATTCTGAGAGAGGCAACGAGGGAAGTATAGGATGAAGATTTAGTCGATCCGCCAAAGATATAGAGCCACGAGAAAAGCCCTATGCCCAGTAAAACAACGAGAGGCCATTTTATAACACTCTCCTCTTTGAGATTCATCTGCTGCATCACTGGCGGCTTCCTGCTGGTCTTTGTTGTTAACTATTATATATCATATTGCAAAATAATTACCTTATTGGATAAAAAGGTCCCGCACCAGATAAAACAAAAAAGGGCCGCGGAGATATTACGGCTGCCTCCGGGCCTTCTCCAGAACTTCGCGGATATAGGGGAAGAGATAGACCTCATCTGTGTCAAAGAAAACAAGCCCCTTGGCCACAACCCTAATCTGATCCTCTATTGATTGAGATCGGTCTATAAAGATTTTAAAGGTCCCGTTGACCCTACACAAGCCGCCTCTCACAGTGAGCTCTTCATCTCCCAGTTTTTGATAAACAATCTCAACGCCGAGCCTCTCTGCGAGACCCTCAAGATATTCCAAAACCTGCCATGGTTGCATGGGGTCAGCCTTCAGGTCGTTTTGGTGCGTGTTGGGCCGCGTCTCATCGCTTGGCAACAGAGTCTAGTGAGATGACGTGATTATCGTTTTTGCAAATTGCCGGGCGTCGTCCAAGTCAGACTCATCAGGGTGACTCGCGGCACTTTTTGCGGTCTCGGCCCATGCCCGATGTTCCGGTTGTTTAAGCAGGGCCTCGATAATCTTTGGATCTACCTTCCCCCGACACCCAAAGGTGCCGAGTACTTTTAATTTTGAAGCGAGGCTTATGGCGTGTTCGATCGCCGTGGTGGCTAGCTCCCCGCCGCGAAGCGACCCGTGGGTGACAAACAGGGCGAGCTTTGTGCGGGGGGGGATGCCCTTGAGAAAGTCTTGGACAGACAACGGCACGCTATGAGCATGGACCGGAAAGCCGCAGAAGATAAGGTTATATTCATCCGGACTTTTTACTTCTTTGACGGGTAACAGTTCCTTCTGAGCACCTATGGTCTCGTATATTGCTCGCGCTACCTGCTCCGTATTGCCGGTCTGCGTGAAATAGGTAACCAGTGTCTTCATTATATTATATTCCCCCTGTCGAGTAATTTTTAAATAATTCTATCATAGTTTTGAGGATTCTTCAATCGAAGAGTCCTGTACATGAAGGTATGAGGAGAGATTCAATGTCATCAACTCGTAATTAAAAGGAAAACATAACGTCGTTGAAATCAAAAAAACGCTTTACCTTTTTGCCCGGCTCATTGAAGGATGGTGTAAAGACAAACAAATAATAATATAATAATGTAATATGGGACATCAAAATCAGTATATTAAATTTTCCTGCACCCCACTCCACGACTGCTGGGTGGAGGACGTGAAGTCATTACGCCTATGTTCTCCACTTGTAAACATAGATGACCTTACACTTCCCGTAAGGATACCGGAGCACCAACTCCAAAGTCCCGGCCTTCTCGTAAGGACCCATGGATTGAGCAAACCCCTCCTCTTCCCTCTCTATCACCACATAATCTGGCCTTTCTTTTTTCGCCCTCTGGATAATTTCTTCAGAATGTTCATCGGGGGATAAGAGAATAAAGTCTCCCCCCGCATAGTAGGCCACGCGAGGAATATTGGTCATGATGATGGGAGATGAGGAGCCTTCTGCCTTCAGCCAGCGCCCTACTTCCTTTCTGCCAATCTTATTTAACCTCTGGGGAGCAAAGGCAGCTGGCAGCAGGATTACAAGAACCACGATAACAGGAAGGCACGAAGCCAGCTTTGGAAAATTTTTAAAGCGAAGACGTAAATAATCCCGTGCCTCTTCGAAACCATAGCCTGCCCATAGGTAGAGAAGAGCTATGATCGGCAAAAAATACCTCCCAACAGCATAGAGGTTGAGAAAGAAAAAGATGAAGGTAGTCAGCACCAATAAACCGATATACCACTCAGAGGGGCTGATCTTTTTTTGCCTGATACGCAGTATCAAGCCCAACAACATGAAGAGCAACAAGAGTGGATGGCCCGCATCTACGAATCTACCGACAATAATGCCCCACGTGTGTAGCACGTGTGAAAAACCTGGCGTTTCCCGACCGATCCACCGAATAAAGAGGTTTTGCACTATCTCAAAGGGATCCCGAGCTTTCCAGAACCACATGCCTATGAGAATGAGGACGATAATGCCCCCTACAATTTCACAGAGAATGATGAGATCCTTGGGATTTTTATCCCTGACCATCGTCCTTGCGCCTTTGTAGCCCAACCAGATGATCATGACTATGGGGATTATCAATGTCGTTAACTTTGTCATTGCCCCCAGCAAGACGAAGATTAAAGTAAAAAGCAGCCAATTCCAACTCTTTTGTTCGATGAACCTCAGGGAACAGTATACGGAAGCAAGGAAAAAAAATACTATTTGTCCCTCTGTAAGAACGTCAACCGAACATTGGACCATCAAAGGATTAACGAGGTAAAATAGAGTTGCCCAAAAGGCGACCTGGGAATTCACTACATATCGAACAATACAGTAGAGAGGAACTATGGCAAGAAGACTAAAGGTCATCGAGATGATCTTTCCAGCGAGTTCCAGACTTCCTGTGAGGTGGGAGAGAAGGGAGATCAGAAGGGGAAAGAGGGGAAGCCGCGGCTGCTGCAAGGCCTCGATATATCTCCCTTCACTGAAGAGCCGTGCTACGGGTATGTAGCTAAAGGCTCCATCTAAACTGATGAGGTGAATCTGTGTGAATGCAAAAAGGTACGTGGCCAATCCAACAACGCCTAACATTATCAGATGTTCCCCGTCTTCTCTAAACAGCCGTAAAGGCATTTCCCCTCTCCCTTGATTAATGTAATCGTTCAGCGAACGAGACTTTACATTACATAAAAAAAGATCGCTGCAATCCCAAAGAGGGCCTCAATTCCTATTAAGGTCAAGACTAATCTCTTCTCCGTTATGCCGCCGGCGATCTTCATAATCAACTGGCATAACCCCACAGGTCCATAGTCAGGGCAGAAAAGCCTGCCGTTTTTATAGATTCCCCCCCAGCCCTTACTTGGGAATCTATGTGCTGCCTTGAGCAGAAAGTCAGCGAAATAGGGGATAATGATTATAATTCCTGCCATCTCAAAATTGCCGATGATGACCGCTGAAGCGATGATAGCGCCTATGCTCAGTGTCCCTACATCACCGATTAAGACCTTGGCCGGATAGCGATTGAAATAAAGGGCCGCCAGTAACGCCCCCATGGCGATGATCAAGATGGCAAAGGCAGTCATGGCTTGAAGGTGATAAGCGATGATAGCGAGCGTAATGATGGCCACTGACCCCATCCCCAATTCTAGTCCATTGAATCCTGCCAACATATTGACCCCGTTTGCGGCACCGGTTACCCCCAGTGGTATGAGCAACAAAGAATAGAAGATCCCAAACTCAACGGGGCCCCCAAAGGGAATGAATAAAACAGTGTAACCCGTTTTAGTGGCCATCAGGGGCAAGGCCGCCAAGGCGGGCAACAGGGTCTTTACCCACTGACGTATGGCAAAAAGGTCATCAAAGATGCCTATCAGAGAGATCATCAAAATAGAGGATAATACCGCCAAGAGAGAGGTTACATCCAGAGGAATGGCGTTATCTATAAAGATCTTTACACCTATGGCTAGAATTGTTCCCAGGCAAAATCCTGATATTATCCCCAATCCTCCCATCTCAGGGAGTTCAATCCTCTGGGGCTTATGTATGTCTTTTCCTACAATCCTCGCTCTTGTGAGTCTCGGTATGATAAGGGGAAAAATAATCACGAACGTTATAAAAAAAGTAAATAAAAACAAGAAAGCAAAAAAGGTCATAAGTAACATCTCCTCGTTAAAAGCATCTTCTATAGGCTTTATAAAAATTTTCAGGTCTCATTAAATTATTCTAAAATAGCCCAATATACTTTTTGTATATTAGCAATGAATTTGTCCATTGAAAAAAGATTTTCCAATCTTTGTCTCGCTGCAAGCCCCATCTCGTTAGCTTTCCCTTTATTGCATAATAACTTTAAAATAGCTTTCGCCATCGCAATAGGTTGGTCTGGAGGTACCAATAACCCTGTTTCACCATCTTTTACCATTTCTGGAATCCCCCCTATATTGGTAGCAACAATTGGTTTTTGGGATGCCATTGCTTCCAAAATTATGGTGGGAAAAGGATCGGGCAAAACTGAAGCGGAGACTAATATATCCAGGCGAGATAGAATTGTTGCAACATCGTTTCGGAAGCCAGTAAAAATGGTATCTTGAAAAATGTCGAGTTCCTTACTTAAATTTATTAAATATTCTTTATACCCTTTATCCTTGCCAAACTGTTCATCGCCCACTATCAAAAATTTTATGCCGGAATACTTTTTTTTAACTTCGGCTGCTGCTCGCAAGAAATTGTCTTGTCCTTTCCAGGGTCGCAAAAATGCGATAATCCCGACCAGAGAAGTCACTGGAGGAATATTAAATTCTTTTCTAATGTCGAGTCTAGAATCAAGATCCATAAGGTCGCTTACATCGAATCCGTTGTGTATCACTACAATTTTTTTAGTATCTCTCGTGTAAGGAAGGTAAACCGCCTGTACTGCCTCGGAAACAACTATTATTTTGTTAGGGAAAACATTAGCCATCAATGAAATTATCTTTCTTCTTAATCCAGGGGGCTGGATATTATGAAGATGCCAAACCATTTTATTTCCTGTTACCTTGGCAGCAACGGAGCCACAAAGTTTCGATTGAAGATTATTAGTATGAATAACATCAAAACTATGCTTTTTAAAATAAGAAACCAGTTTAAAAATTACTTTCACCAGATGGAAAAAATTTATAAGTAAAGCAGAAGGATTATACAATCGATGTTGTCCAAGGTTCATTTCGATTCGTTTCATTTCTGGCATTTCGATAATCGTATATCCTATACCGAGAGACCTTATTTTTTCTACTAAGGGCCCTTCAGAACCTAGAATCACAAAAGGTTCAAATATGTCCCGGTTGATATTTTTTAACAAAAAAAATAAAACTTTTTCGGCACCGCCTATTTTGCCTGTATCAGTTATGTACGCTATTCTATATTTTTTCATAACAATTCCGTACAAGCCAAGTCACAGCATGATTCATATAGAATATTCGGTTTGTTGGCCATTGCTTGATTATTGCTGTGTAGGGTACTCAATCCTTTTCGTTCTTTTCATCTTAGCCATATGTCCATCTCTTTAATGAAATGGATTTCCTCTTCTCAGAGTGAGAATACATCATTGATTTCAGCCAGGAGCTTCTCCCCAATAACATTCCACTGGTAATTCTTTTTCACTAATTCTTGTGCATTATCTCCCAGATACTGACGTAAGGTTGCATCATGACATAACAGGATAATGGTTTTTGCCATGTCATGGGGATCATCGACTATCAGGCAATGCTCGCCGTCTTTTCCGTTAATTCCCCGTGCACCCTTGGAGGTGGTCACCACGGCCTTTCCCAGGGCCATGGCTTCGAGGATCTTATATTGACTCCCCGCACCGAACCTCAATGGTGCTACCACAAGATTAGCCCTCTCTAAGTACCAGTAAGGATCATCAACATATCCGGTCACCTCTACTCCATCCATCTTTCGCAACTCAAGTACTTCTTTAGTGGGGCTGGTACCCACGATATAGAACTTTACATCGCATTTCTGCTTCACTAAAGGAAATATCTCTCTGGCGAAATAGGTGACAGCATCCACATTAGGAGCATAATCCATCTTTCCAAGGAAGACAAGCCAGTCCTCTTCCTTTCGCTGAAACCTATTGTTTCTGGCAAGAAGCTCCTCTTTAATCCCATTGGGGATCACGATCAGATTATCGTTGGGATGGCCGGAGTTCTCATCCAGGTAGGCTTTATCGAAGGGAGAGGTTATGAAAGCTTTGTTAAATGATGCGAGTATCTTGAGTTCAGAAGTTAATGCCCTGCGGTTTTCTATCGGATAAATAAATCTCCACATACCCCTCGCCCTCTCTTGGGCTTCACGATAGTTGATGGAGGTAGCATCGATAAAGTCGATTACCTTTGGCTTCTTCACTATGTTTTCCAAGTACCGGGTCATCCTCATGTGGAAGCAAAAGAGTGCGTCGTATTCCGAAGAGTGCGTGTCTACCCATTGCTGTACTTTTTTAAAATGATAGTAATATGTCTGCAGAGACTCGCGTGCAAAAAAACCTCTTATGGTATTAACCTTAAATCTTAGTGAGTGAAAAGGATAAACGACGATTCTCTGGAAAACTTTCCTGAGTGTCTCTTGATAGCCATTGGGTAACATACCCTCATTAATGGCCAAAAGATCCACCTCGTATTTTTTCGCAAGGACATTACAGATATGATAGATACGGATGCGTGCCCCCTCTGTAAGTGGAAATGGGACACGGAAGGCAAGAGCTAAAATTCGTTTCATCTCTTATGCTCAAGAATCGAAAGCCGTCTTCGCTGTTACCCCCCAATGCGTTCACGCCAATAATCGAGCAAATCTTTCAATGTCTGCTCGAAGGGGATGGTGCAAGCCCAACCTGTTTGCTGTTTACATTTGGAGCAATTTCCTAAGAGGCTTGACTTTTACCTCTTTTCGAGCACTGTATGAATAGCCTTTGTAAGGCACTCGGCCGCACGTTCAATCGTATAATCTTGGATGATCTCCTTCGATCTAACACCCATTTTCTTCCTCTCTCTATCTTCATCAAGGAGATAACCCATGGCCTGTGCCAATGCCTTAATATCTCCTGGTGCTACAACGATACCATTCCCTTGTACTAACGTGCTCGCACCTGCTCCTGTAGTTGTAATAATTGGCAAACCCGACATCATGGCCTCGTTGATGACTAATCCCCAAGAATCAACAAAAGATGGCATCACAAAAATATCCGCTATCCCATAATACTGTGCTTTCTCTTGCTCTGTGACATAGCCCGTGAAGTAGATATGTGTGTTCCCTTCAGCGAGGGTGCGTAGGTGGCCTTCTTCTTTACCAGCTCCTGCAATAATCAGGACAGCGTCATCGCGATCTAATTGTTTAAAAGCCTTGATCAATTCTCTCGCTCCTTTGCGTTGAGTTAAGTATCCTACAAAAAAAATAATTTTTTTGGAAGAAAAACCCAATGTCCTCTTGAGTTGTTCCTTCTTGGCCTTAGACATCGAGTTTTTAAACCCTCTTGCAGGGAGCGTTTGGATACCACCGTAAATTTTCTCCCTCGCTACTCCATGTTGAATCAAAAAAACTACTGTTTTTTCTCCAAAGGCCACACATCCATCAACATAGTGATAGACCAATCTCCTGATGGGATACAAGAAATATCTGTTTATAAGGTCCCTTATTTTATTGTAGTACCCTTCATCAATAGCCTCGGACCATATGATGACAGTTTTTCGGCGCAATTTGGCCACAAGAAAAGCAAAAATCTTCGACAGGGTAATCCTAGGATCATCATCTATCATAAAAACCTGATAACGTTCTGTTAAGACCTTAAATGGCAGTAGATAGTTTATGATCACAGGACCAATGGTAATAGACCTAAGGACTTCGTGCCGAAAAGAATATCTTCCTGCTGAAGCATTCCATAAACGCTCTTTTGATTTCGTCTTGCAAAAAAAAACATATAAATCTACTTTTTTAGACAGCTCTTCAAAGAGTGGGAGTCTATACGGAGTTATTTCGGGATGAAGATGGAACACTTTTGCTTTTATTTCCATATGCTTTGTCTTGGCCATAAACGCCTTTATAACTTTAGAAATTAGAGAAAGCAGTAAGACATTAGCAGCATATAACCTCAGCGCATTGTGCGAGCCGGCAAGGGGAAATAACGTGTACGGGGAAGCCCTGAGCGTACGGTATATACAGAGGCTCAAAAACTATGAGGCGACAGTCCTAGTTGTGTTCTCACGATGTTATCCATGATATCTGTCACGTGGCTGTCATCGCGGCTTATAGCTTCGTACCAGTCATAGGTAGCTTCCAGCCCCTCCTCAAAAGTATACAGTGTGTTCCACCCAAGATATCTCTTCGTCCAAGTACAATCCAAAGCTTGAAACCTGTTCTCGTTGGGTGCAAAGTCATCTTGTTTTACACTTTCATCTATAAGGATATGGCGACCGCGGCTAGAGGCAATCTTCCCTATAGATCTGGCTAGTTCCAAAGCAGAAATCGAAACCTTCGTGTTTTCTCCAATGTCATACGATTCAATGGCAAAGTGGAAAGCCTCTCCAGATTGATCCCGTTGAATCATCTCAGCAGTTTTGATGTACCCCAGCACAGCGTCAAGAACATAGATATACTGACGGCGGTTCGCCGGATACCGCGGTCCAAACTGTTTTTGTGTCTGTGAAGCCTGTATAAACTCAGGAATAATCCTGCGTTGGTTGACATCGCCAGGCCCGAATACATTTGCGCACCGAGTCACAGCTATTGCTGGCAAATCTTCGCGGCACAGGTCGACGTAGCTTGCTGTAGCCATCTCCATTGCAGCCTTGGAAGTGTCATATGGCCCGCTGTAGTGCAGGGGAGACTTTTCATCGAACTTCATGTCTTCCGTGATTCCCGGAGGATTGCCGAAAACATGATCTGTTGAGCAAATAACAAGTTTTTCAACGAGTCGCAGCTTACGACAGGCTTCGATGATGTTAATGGTCCCCATGAAGTTAGTCTTAAATGTCTTAAGTGGTTCGCGTTTGGCAAAAGGGACTAATGCCTTTGCGGCCAAGTGGAATATGATATCTGGAGCAATAGTGTTGATCAATTCGGTAACCTCTTCCAGATTGCATATATCAATGTGAGCCGTGTCTATACGCTCTGACAACTCCCTTACCGTCCAGAAAGCAAGGCGATGTGATCGAGGGCGAACTGTCCCGACAACATGTGCACCAGTATGGGTGAGAATCTCCGTCAGCCAACTGCCCTTAAATCCCGATGCACCCGTTACAAGAACAGTGCGTCCTGCCCAAAAACTTCCGTCAATTGCTAAATGTC
>Ga0315551_10002849_pt1 | contig 12411 bp, 10 predicted proteins | sample SalMarSW160290MG_FD_203678 | JGI IMG/M metagenome (GOLD analysis project Ga0315551, IMG submission 203678) | Salt marsh sediment microbial communities from the Plum Island Ecosystem LTER, Massachusetts, United States - Salt Marsh Sediment SW1602-90 ... | reverse complement strand
ATTATACCGGAGCACTAGAGCAAAATCCCGACGCAGTTTTTATTACCTGTCCCACAAAGTTGCACATTCCTATGGCTTTAGTGGCGGCAAAGCATAATTGCCATCTGTTCATTGAAAAACCACTTTCGGATAGTATAGAAGGGGTAGAAAAATTAATTAGAATTGTAGAGCAAAAGAACCTGATTACACTAGTCGGATACCAATTGCGGTTCCATCCCTGCTTGAAGTTGGTTCATCAACTGATAGGAGAGAAGAAAATAGGGCAGATATTAAGCGTTCACAGTGAATTCGGGGAATATCTCCCCGATGCTCATCCTTACGAAGATTACAGAGAAGGATACGCAGCCAGGAGTGACCTGGGGGGAGGAGCACTAGTATCTTTAAGCCACGAGTTGGATTATTCATATTGGCTATTCGGAATGCCCCAAAGACTCTTTGCTCTGGGTGGGAAGTTGAGCCAGTTGGAAATGGATGTTGATGATACGGATAGCATCCTGATGGAGTGTATAGTAGATGGTAAGTCAGTTCCTGTGCATATTCATCTAGACTTTATTCAGCGTCCCCCTTCAAGGAAGTGCTCTATTATCGGCGAGGGAGGGAAAATATTCTGGGATTACTATTCAAACTGTGTTAATCTATACACTGTAGAAAAGGAGAAGTGGGAATCATTCCAGTTTGATAATTTACAGCGAAATGACATGTTTCTTGCTGAGATAAATCATTTTGCTGCCTGCTTGGAGGGCAAGGAAACACCCGCTGTTGATATAAGCGAAGGGCTAAAAAGCCTGCGAATTGCCCTAGCAGCAAGGCGCTCATTAGAGTCAGGTTTGGTTGTGGAGGAGGTTTAACCATGAAAGGCAGTGTTAAGGATATTTTTGACTTATCGGGTAAGGTAGCCATCATAACAGGTGGCGCTGGTCTTTTGGGGGGCAAGCATGCCGAAGCTATTGCTGAAGCGGGAGGAATACCCGTGCTATACGATATCGACGGGAAGAAGGCCGAGGCAAGGGCCGGTGAAATATCGGCAGGACTTGGCGTAAAGGCACTGGGGCAGACGGTAGACATCACTCAACACGACGTGGTATCGGACGCCCTCGCTAAAACCCTGGCTGCTTACGGCCGGGTGGATATCCTCATTAATAATGCCGCCAATAATCCCAGGGCTGAAGATGCCGGCATTTCCGGGATGGAATGGTCCCGATTTGAGAACTATCCCTTGGAAACATGGCATCAGGACTTGGCAATAGGACTGACCGGCGCCTTCATTTGCAGCCAGGTTATCGGCGGTCATATGGCATCAAGCGGTGGCGGCGTTATCCTGAACATTGCTTCCGACCTCGGTCTGATTGCCCCAGACCAGCGTATTTACCAGCAGCCCGGGCTACCTGAACATCTGCAGCCGGTCAAGCCGGTCAGCTATTCGGTGGTCAAAGGCGGATTGTTAATTCTCACCAAATACCTGGCCACGTACTGGGCAGATAAGAATGTACGTGTTAATGCCCTTTCGCCAGGCGGGGTATACGATGGGCAGTCTGATGATTTCGTACAGCGGCTGACCAATCTCATCCCGATGAAGCGCATGGCAAATAAAGACGAATACAAGGCTGCTATCGTCTTCCTGTGCTCTGATGCATCATCTTATATGACTGGTGCCAACCTGGTCGTGGATGGGGGGCGAACGGTCTGGTGAGTAAGTATCTGTACTGCCCTGCTTGATGACCTTTTGATTGCCGGGAGGTAAGAATACATGCAGCATATCTACTACATTTCCGGCCACTTCACGGAACTTATTCTCTACTGCGGCCTGTGTTCCTTTTTCCGTAAGTTCTTCCCGCAGGTTAAGCAGCACCTATTGCTGGCAGACCATCCCATGTTCTCAAGGGTAAATTACGAGGAGTTTCTAGGAGGGTTCGATTCTGTTCGCCGGCTGCCGTACTGCGAGTGCGCTTTCACCAAACACTGGCGTTCCGAGTTTCTGCCCCGTACCGTTTACAGCAGGCTTGCCAGAGTCAGGGCATTTCTCAAGGAGGCACGCAGATTCACCTTCGAAGAGGATTCACTCTGTTTCGTCTCCGACCTGTCTGAAACAGCCCTTGGTGTAAGGTTTCTCCTTAAGAAGATTCGAACCGATACCAGGCATTCTGTAATCTGCCGGATGGGAACATGCTACCACAGAACCGATGAATGTAAGACAAATAACTGGATATCCTGGCTGCTCCACAACGCCTACGCGCTGATTGGTGCCTACCCGGTCTCGGTGCATCTCTTCGAATGGATGGTTGCTGATAGAAGATTCTACCGTGAGAAAAAGGTAATGGACTATTTCTTGGTTTACTCGAACAAATGGGAAAGAAGCAAGGACTACATCGAGATTAAATATCCACAGATTGACAGTAAACAGCCCGCATCCTCACCGAGGCAATACGTTCTATTTCTCGACGATGGTACGGGATTGGTTTCCCTCTTTCCCGAAATGTCCATTGACCAGTATATTGCTACGACTAACCAGGTCTTACGAGCACTGACTGACCTCTACAAGAATCAGGATGTTGATTTGTTGTTCAAACCCCACCCCCGGCAGGACGAGATTCCTTACGACCTCGCCGGATTCGAAGTATATGATAAGAGTGTCATAGCCGAAGCGATGTTCCTTCGGGATAGAAAAGCGATAAGAGCAGTATATTCCGTTGTATCCGGCACAGTGCGTACGGCTAGCATGTTCGGGATTGATGCTTATGCTCTCTTTGAACTATATGATCTCCCGGAAGTGGAGCGGCTTAGGAGCCAGAGACACCTGTTGGATTTCAGTGACGTCGTGAGTATTCGAAGCCTGGACGAGCTACGGTTACCACCGCCCAGGCCGGACATTTCGCCGTCAGCGCCCAACCCGGACCTGGGACGCCTGGCGGAGCTGTTCCGGGAACTGACGAACCAAGGAAACTGAACACAAAAGGAAAACATGATTTCGCTGATTATTCCGACCAGAAATCGCGTAGAATACCTTCGCAGGTTTCTTGACAACGTCGAACAGACATGCGGCAGTACCGATAATCTGGAAATATTGCTTAGAATTGACGACGACGATACCAGGACTATTCAGTTCGTTGAGGAATATGGTAAGAGCAGTAAGCTGTTGATAAGACCGGTCGTCGGTGAAAGAGGCAATGGTTACGTGGACATGCATAAAAAGGTGACAGAGCTCTGCCAGAAAGCCAGCGGGCAATTCCTGTTTTTCCTGTCCGACGACGTTACGTTTAGCAATAAATACTGGGATGAGAAAATACTGGCGACATACAATAACGCATATAGCGATAATATTTTCTGGATAAGAACTGCGCACGGCGAGGCGAGTCCCGACGCACAGTGTCTGGCCATAACGCGTGATTGGTATAATGTTACCGGTCATCTGGGCACCTGTTATCACCAGGACACCGAGTTTAATGCCGTAGCTAGGCACGTGGGCAGGGAGATATTCATCGAGGACATAGTCGTTAAACATCATCGACCGGAGAAGGAAACGAAAACGATTGATGGCAAAATAGACCAGACCTATGTGGAGGGAAGAGCGGCCGCCGACTCCGGCCTGCTGAAGGGGCAAACTTTCTACAGTCCGCAGGTACAGGCAAACATAGTAACGGACAGCATCAAACTGCTGAAGCGTATCAAGTCGTTACACAGTCAGGAGGATAACGCTAAAACCTCCGCTAAGATTAGGTCACTATACTGGATGTATGTTAAGATTAAAACACTATCTATCGCCCCTTCCTGGGTGAAGAGGACAATAAAATGGGCAATGAGAAAATAAAAAAAGTCTTCATCACCGGCATTACCGGGTTTGTCGGCAGCCACCTGGCCGACTATATACTGGCGAACTATCCCGAAGTCGAAATTTCTGGCTTGGCACGGTGGCGCGCCCCCAGAGATAATGTGAAACATATCCTTAATAGAATTACGCTTGAATCAGGCGACCTGCTGGATCTGCCTTCTCTGAAAACCATTTTCTCAAAACAAAGACCCGATGTTATCTTCCATCTGGCGGCACAATCTTATGTCCCTTATAGTTTCGAGGCACCGGTAGCGACATTAATGGCCAACGTCATCGGAACATGTAACCTGCTGGAAGCCGTGAAAGAGTTGAAGCTCGCTGACAGTTACGACCCCGTAATCCATATGTGCAGCTCGTCCGAGGTCTACGGGCAGGTAAGAGAAGATGAGGTTCCGATAACGGAAGACGTGCCGCTGCGGCCGGCATCACCCTACGCTGTAAGCAAGGTGGCCGAAGATAGACTGGGATTCCAATACTGGCAGTCCTGGCAGATTAAGACAATAACAACCCGCATGTTTACCCACACCGGGCCGAGACGCGGGGACGTCTTTGTAGTTTCCAACTTCGCCAAGCAGATTGCGGCCATTGGAGCCGGACTGGCACCCCCGGTAGTCAGGGTCGGGAACCTGGAAAGCGTGCGGACATTCTCCGATGTTAGAGACGCGGTAAAAGCCTACTGGCTGCTGGTCACAAAATGCCCTCCCGGCGAGGTCTATAACATCGGCGGTAACGAGACAATGACCGTAGGAGAGATGCTGGATATGCTCCTAAAGCTTTCCGAGGAAAAGAATATAAAAATCGAAGTTGAACAGTCCCGCTTGAGGCCGTCGGATGTTACGTTACAAATCCCCTGCATTGATAAATTTACGAAAGCCACCGGCTGGCAGCCGGAGATTAAGCTTGTAAAAACCCTGGAGGATACGCTGAATTACTGGCGGGATTATTTTAAGAGAGAAAGGTAACCCGAATGGATGCGCCGGCATTAAACCACGAACTCTATAAGAAGCTGTATCTTATCAGAAAATCCGAAGAGACAATCCGCGAATATTACGGCGAAGACGAAATGAAAACCCCCATGCATATGTCCATGGGGGAAGAGGCAATAGCCGTGGGGGTCTGCCATGCCTTAAGAGCGGAAGACCAGGTCTTCGGCACCTACCGGTCTCACGCCATATACCTGGCCAAGACACAGGATACGGATGATTTCTTCGCGGAGATGTACGGCAAAGATACGTCCCTGTTAAAAGGAAAGGGCGGCTCGATGCACCTGTGTTCCCCTGAATATGGATTCATGGGGACTTCGGCCATTGTAGCCAGCATTATTCCGGTGGCGGTCGGGGCAGCCTTCGCTAATAAACGGCAGGGTAACGGCAAAATAACCGCCGTATTCTTCGGCGATGGCGCCGCCGACGAAGGCGGCTTCTGGGAGAGTCTGAACCTCGCCTGCCTGATGAAACTGCCGGTATTGTTTATCTGCGAAGATAACGGCCTGGCCGTCCATACGCCGGGTCCGTTAAGGCAGGGCTACAACTCTCTTACGGATATAGTATCCAGATTCAACTGCACCGTCTTTAGCGAAAATACGACGGATGTCGAGGCTATTTACAGATTAGCCATCGCGGCAATAGATTCAATGAAAACCACCGGAATGCCCTGCTTTATGCACCTGAAATACTACCGCTACCTGGAGCATGTCGGCATAAACGAGGATTTTGACGCCGGTTACCGTTCAAGAGAGGAATTCGAGGAATGGCGTAAAAAAGACCCGGTGAGTGTACAGAGGAAGAAGCTTTTGCTACAGGGCATCAAGGAGGCAGCGATTATAAAGCTGGAAAAAGAAATAGATACTCACATTGAAAACAGCATAAGGTCGGCTAAAGAAGCAGCCTTTGGCGATGTCAGCCAATTATATGACGGGGTTTATACGGAATGAGAGAAATCAGCTACTGTCAGGCCATTAACGAGGCGCTGACACAGGAAATGGCCAGGGATTCCTCCGTTTTCGTTTACGGTATCGGCGTGCCGGACCATAAAGCGGTTTTCGGCAGTACCAGCGGGCTTCGGGAAAAGTTCGGGCCGGAGCGGTGTTTCGATACACCGCTCGCTGAAGACAGTATGACCGGTTTCGGGCTGGGAGCCGCTTTAAACGGAATGCGGCCCGTCCACATTCATATACGCACCGATTTTCTGCTTTTAGCCATGAACCAGCTGTCCAACATGGTTTCCAGTTATAGCTACGGAAGCGGTGGCAGGCTGAAAGTGCCTCTGGTCATCAGGGCCGTTATCGGCAGGGGCTGGGGACAGGGTTTTCAACACAGCAAGGGTATGTACTCCGTATTCGCTCATATACCCGGACTGAAAGTCATCCTGCCGACTACGCCGAGGGATGCCAAGGGCCTGATTATTTCGGCTATAAGAGACGATAATCCGACCATTATCTTTGAGCACAGGTGGTTATACTGGCAAGAGGGTGACGTGCCTGAAGAATCTTATAATATACCAATAGGAGAAGCCAGCGTCTTGCGTAAAGGCAGCGACATTACCCTTGTGGCTGTTTCCTGGATGAATGTCGAGGCCCTTAAGGCTTCAGAGATTCTGTCTAAGAGAGGCATCAGCGTAGAAATAGTTGATCCCAGAACGATAGCACCCTTTAATGATGAGCTTGTCGTTGAATCCGTGAATAAGACAGGCTACTGTATCGTCGCCGATAATGACTGGCTGCACTGCGGGTTCAGCGCCGAGGCTGCCGCCAGGGTGTCGCAAAAATGCTTCGGCAGTCTAAAGGCGCCGGTGCAGAGAATAGGTTTTGCCTCCACTCCCTGCCCTACCGCGAGGCACCTTGAAAACGAGTTCTACGCCAACGCCGTGAACATTATCAGGCAAATTGAGCAGATGCTTAATCTAACGCCCACTGATTTGTCCGGAGAAGAGTTTTACAGTTATGAGAAGAAGTTCAAGGGGCCGTTCTAATGAACGCGGATGAGCTAAAGAAAAAGGCAAAATGGATTCGCCGGCAGATTTTGGAGACAATTGTAGCCGCCAACAAGGGGCACATCGGCGGAGCCTTATCTTGCACCGATGCCCTGGTAGCTCTTTATTACGGGGGTATTCTCCGGTTTGATCCCAAGCATCCCGCGTGGGACGGGCGAGACCGCTTCATCCTTAGCAAGGGTCATTCCTGTGTAGCCCTGTACGCCATCCTGGCTGATTTGGGTTTCCTCCCGGTTTCCGAACTGTATTCTTATTGCATGACTGGTTCCAGTCTCGGAGGCCACCCGGACAGGAATATCCCCGGTATTGAAGCCGACACTGGTTCGCTAGGCCACGGTCTGAGTATCGGTGCCGGGCTGGCCCTAGCCGCCAGGCTGGATAAAAAGGACTATCTGACGGTCGTTCTGCTCGGTGACGGTGAATGCCAGGAGGGTTCGGCCTGGGAAGCCGCTATGTTCGCCGCACATCACAAGCTTGAAAATCTGGTAGCTATCATCGACCGCAACCGGCAGGGAGTCACCGACTTCACCGAAGATAGCACGAGCCTGGAGCCTTTTACAGAAAAATGGGCGGGGTTCAACTGGGAAGTCAGGAATGTAAACGGCCATTCTTTTGATGAACTGCTCAAGGCTTTTTCAGATTTACGCTCCCGCAAGTCGCCAAAGCCTCTGGCTATAATTACCAACACTATCAAGGGGAAGGGTATCTCCTTCATGGAAGGGAAACTCGAATGGCACCACGGTGTACCGGCAGGCGACGAACTTAAAAAAGCCCGACAGGAACTTACCATATGAGGTTCATGAGTGAAGACCGGCAATATTGATATAAGAGACGCTTTTTTTGATGAGGTGTACCGGATAGCCTCAAAAGACCCGGACGTTATCTTTTTGACGGCGGATATGGGCGCCTTCAGCCTCAACCGTTTCAAAGCGGAACTGAATCATCAGTATTTCAATGTCGGGGTGGCCGAGCAAAACCTGGTTGGTGTAGCTACCGGGCTGGCTCTGGCCGGAAAGAAAGTATTTATCTATACTATCGCCGCATTCGTTACCCAGCGATGTTACGAACAAATCAAAGTTGATTTATGCGGTATGCATCTGCCGGTAACTATTATCGGTTCGGGACCCGGCATTACCTACGAAAGTGACGGACCCACGCATCATGCCATACAGGACGTAGCCATTATGCGCGCGCTTCCGGGAATGACGATATTCAATCCCTCCGACGCGGCATCGGCAGCGGCGGCGGCCAGGCTGGCCTACGCAAGTGACGGCCCCGTCTATGTCAGGATTGATAAGGGTAAATTGCCGCGGCTACATGATAGCAGTGAGGACTTTTCCAGAGGCCTGACGCTGCTGAAAAAAGGCCGTGATTTATGCATAATCGCCACCGGTATCATGGCATCGCAGGCTTATAAAGTGGCGGATGAACTCGCCAGGCATTCTATTGACGCCGGTATTATCGATTTATACCGTCTAAAACCTGTCAACGAGGAGTTGCTGTTAGACTTTATTGGTAAATCAAAAGCCGTGGCAACACTGGAGGAGCATTCGCTGGTGGGTGGTATCGGCAGCGCCGTTAGCGAGATAATTACAGATAAGCGGATGACCCTGCCTCTGAAAAGAATCGCCCTGACCGAGCAGGCCTGTCCCGGCTACGGCAACAGAGAATGGATGCACACCTTCTATGGACTAGATACGGATAGTGTTACAAAAACGATTCTGGACTGGTGGACGGATATTAGTAAATCGGTCGCATCGCCTGATATGAACCTGGAATTAACGCCAAGAGACTTTGCCCGTTTGTTCGGGACAACAGTTAAGGATATTCCTGATGATTGTCGCGAGCTAATCGCCGGAACCGATTTCCACTATAAACCTCTGTCTGATACGGAGAGGGAAGAAACCCTGCTGCGTGTTTTCAAGACTATCGAATCCGACTCATTGTCCGTGGTCGGGGCGGAAAGACAACCCGTCTGGGAAAAGGGGTGGTCGGAAAACCTCCAGAGCTTCCTGGAAAAGAACGGCGATATTGATGAGCTGGTGCCCAGGTACTATCACCCGGGGCAGGTCTTAAGAATCTACCGTAACTACGTGACAACCAGTGACCCGCATTTTGAATTTAACTTTTTTAAAGTCTTTCGGCGGTGGATTTTCAGGAAGTACCTGAAGGATGCCGATTCTATCTACGAATTCGGCTGCGGGCCGGGTCACAATCTGGCCGCGCTAGCTGAAATTTACCCCGAAAAGAGCCTGCACGGGTTGGACTGGGCAAGGGCATCAAGAGACCTGGTGAATAAAATAGCCGAGGTGCATAAGTACAATATCACGGGCCATCTTTTTGATATGTTCTCGCCGGATGACAGCCTGGAGATTCCAGCCAATAGCGCCGCCCTGACTTTCGGCGGTCTGGAGCAGCTGGGGCAGAATTACGAATCGTTTCTTCAGTTCCTCCTGAAGAAATCACCGTCCCTGTGTGTAAATGTAGAACCGCTGGTTGAGCTATACGATGAAAACCGCCTGCTTGACTATCTTGCGATTAAGTACCAGGAGAAAAGGAAATACCTGAAAGGTTATCTGAACCGCTTGAGGCAACTGGAAACCGAAGGTGCTATCGAGATATTACAGGCACAGAGGATGCTCTTCGGCAACGTGCATTACGACGGCTGGTCCTTCGTGGTCTGGAGACCGAAAAACACCTGATATATCATCATGAGATACAAGAAGCTGGGCAGTACGGATATCAGGATACCGGCCATCGGGCAGGGATGCATGGGCGTAGGGGGCTATCTGTCCAGAGACGGCGCCGATGATGCCGCCCGGGTAAAAACGCTGCGACTCGGCATCGAGCTTGGCATGACCTTCATCGACACGGCCGAGGCGTACGGGAACGGGCACTCCGAGGAACTGGTAGGCAGAGCCGTCCGGGGAATAAGAGATAAAGTATTTATTGCTACCAAATTTTCACCGGAACACAACTCTTATGATAATGTGTTACAATCAGCCGAGGGGAGCCTGCGGAGACTGAATACGGAATATATCGACCTTTACCAGGTACACTGGCCGAATCCGGGGATTCCCTTGAGCGAAACGATGAGGGCTATGACGGAGCTTTTAAAGTCGGGAAAGATAAGATACGCCGGTGTCAGCAACTTTTCCATCAGGGAACTGAAGGAAGCGCAGGCGGCTCTCCCCGAAGATGAAATCGTGTCAATTCAGGTTGAATACAACCTCTTCGACCGCAGTATTGAGAGCGGTATCCTCCCCTACTGCGAAAGCCAAAGTATGACCGCCATAGCCTACAGTCCGCTGGACCAAGGGAAAATCGCCGGGGGCGGGGATAAAGTTAAGACGTTACAGAAAATTGCCGGTAAGTATGACAAAACGGAGGCGCAGGTGGCCTTGAACTGGCTGACATCCCATCCGTCTGTCGTCGCCATCCCCAAGGCGGCAAGCCCCGGTCATGTCAAAGAGAATGCCTCGGCGGCGGATTTTGAGCTTTCGGACGAGGATTTTGAGGAAATCAGCCGGACCTTTGCCCAAGAGTCCGTCTACGTGCCCACCGACCGCATCTGCGTCATTCCCGGGGGACAGGGCAACCGCCAGGTGTACCAGACTGTTGAAGAAGCCCTGGAGAACAGGCTGGGATTCGTGCCCAGTCCGGCCGAGCTGGCGCGGGACATTCAGGACGGGGAGGTCTTAAAGCCGGTGAGGGTGGTAAGAAGCACCGATAAAACAGGCAGATATGAATATGATTTAATCGAAGGTAGAATCCGCTACTGGGCGTGGGTCATCGCCTATAAGGGTGAAAAACCGATTCCCGTCTACATTCGGGGATAATCAGGGAATCCGGAGGTCGTAATGAAAGAATCAGAACTCGGCAACATAAGCTATGAGAGCAACGAAGAAAGCGCGGCGAGGGACGAATTTTTAAAAACTTTCAAGCAGTGCCCTATACCAGATTCCGAGATTATGGCTAATCTCGGCCTGTTCCTCAACTCCAAGACCCTCTCCAGGATTCTCTTCATGGACCATCTCTACCAGCAGATTATCGACACCCAAGGAATCATCATCGAGTTCGGGGTGCGGTGGGGTCAGAACATGTCACTGCTGGCGGCACTCCGCGGGATATACGAGCCGTTTAACCGCCACCGGAAAATAGTCGGCTTCGATACCTTCAAAGGCTTCCCGGAAATATCGGAAAAAGATGGGAAATCCAAGTTAATGAGAGTCGGGGGAGACAGCGTCACCGAAGGCTACGTCGACTACCTCGAAAAAATAATGGAGCTCCAGGAAAAAGACAATCCCCTCTCACATATCAAGAAGTACGAACTGGTGGCCGGGGACGCCGTGGTGGAGATTGACAAATATCTGAAAGGGCACCCCGAAACCATCATCGCTCTAGCTTATTTCGACTTTGACGTTTATGAACCGACCCGCAAGTGCCTGGAGGCTATCAAACCGCACCTGGTTAAGGGCAGCGTGCTGGGTTTCGACGAGCTTAACGACCCCGATTCCCCCGGGGAGACGGTGGCGCTGAAGGAAGTGCTGGGACTTAATAATGTAAAATTAAAGAGATACCGTTACGCCTCACGTGTCTCATACTTCGTGATGGAATAATAAGATTGTAGCCGGAGTTACGGTTTGATTGAAGAAAAGGTTTTAAAGAACTTCAAAGGCAGGAATGTCCTGGTTACCGGCGGCACCGGCCTGATTGGCCGTCAGATAGTCGGTATGCTGGTCAACGCCGGCGCGCCGGTGAAAATCGTCTCGATGGACAGGATAAAAGTCAATGAACGGGCCGAGCATATTTACGGCGACCTTTCCAGCTTTGAGTTCTGTAAGGAAATAACCCGTGATATGGATTTCGTCTTTCATGTGGCGGGAATAAAGGGGTCGGTCGAGGTTACTAAAGCCAAACCGGCCAGTTTTTTCGTCCCTCTGCTGATGATGAACACCAATATGCTGGAAGCCTGCCGCGTCAACAAGGTTCAGAAGGTGGTATATACCAGTTCCATCGGCGCCTACACCAGCGGTGAGATTTTCAAGGAGACGGAAAATCTCGAAGGTCCGCCCATGGACATGTTTCCCGGCTGGGCAAAAAGAATGGCCGAAATGCAAATCCAGGCATATAATATACAATATAATCTGGATAATTTTTCCATCGTCAGGCCGTGTAATGTTTACGGGCCGGGGGATAACTTCGACCCCGATAATGCCATGGTAATACCAACTTTAATGTACAGAATATACAATAAAGAAAATCCGGTGGTAGTCTGGGGCGACGGCAGCGCCATACGGGACTTTGCCTACAGCCGGGATGTTGCCGAGGGGATAATCCTGGCTCTCTATTACGGGACGCAATCCCGGTTTGTCAATCTGGGCAGCGGGAAGGGATACTCTATCAAAGAACTGGTGGAAACGCTGCACAGCTTCATCGATTTCAATTACGAATACGATGATACCAGACCCCCGGGGTTCCCCAGAAGGATAATGGACATCTCCCTGGCCAGAAAATTAATTCATTATAACCCCACCACAACCCTGCTGGACGGACTCAAGGAGACCTGGGAATGGTACGTAAAAAACCAGGAT
>Ga0315551_10002844_pt1 | contig 12422 bp, 10 predicted proteins | sample SalMarSW160290MG_FD_203678 | JGI IMG/M metagenome (GOLD analysis project Ga0315551, IMG submission 203678) | Salt marsh sediment microbial communities from the Plum Island Ecosystem LTER, Massachusetts, United States - Salt Marsh Sediment SW1602-90 ... | reverse complement strand
AGGACGTTCTCGTGGGAGAGGAAGTAGCTGTTGTTCAGGGCGATCATCCCCCGGAAGTAGAGGAGAGAATCCCTTACCACCCAAAATGAGGGGACGGAGGCCACGATATCGGGCCGCTCCCCCTCCTCGGTGATCTTCTGGGCGATGGCCCCCCCGAGGACCAGGATGGTCTCCTTGAGCTCCTCGTTCTCGGAGAAGACCCGCACGAAGTAACTCCCCTTCCAAAAGCCCAGCAGCCCCTGTTCATAGGTCGCATCCTGTCCTATGGAAGGGTGCTCCCCCTTGGTGTCAAAGGTGTAGATCCCGTAGGCATTGGCCGGCAGATCCATCTGATAGATCTCGACGGTGACCTCTCCGGGGGGGGTCTGATAGCGCTGCACGCACACCTGCACAAAGCCGTATTCGTAATAGAGCTCCGCCCCTCCGTTCATGTAATCGAAGAGCTTCGTATCCGTATAAATACGAGGTCTCCCCCCCTTCGTGATCCCCGGCACATCTGCGGAGGAAGGGAGGAGCCCCTTGAGCTCGCCACCGCCTCCTGAACACCCCCATATCAGGAGAGGAAAGAGAAAGACCAAAAAAATATTCCGTTTCAATGTTTTTACCCTCCTCACATACAGTCTTCCATTGCTAACACACCCCCCTCTGGGAAGTCAAGCATCATCAGAATACAGAGTCATTGGACTTCACGTTGTGCTTGATTTGACGAGCTATACTTTTACTTTGTGTCCGGCGCGAAGTTCATCAATGGGGTACCACGTCCCCCGCCAGGTGATCCCCCCCCGCAGCATACACATAATCCCCGAGCGCAGGAGCATGAGGGAGATCAATATGTGTCCGACTTGCACCAAAAGCAAGGGGAGCAGCTTCTGCTTGAACATGACCTTCACCCCAACAGCACCGGCGATTAAAAAGAGGTAAGCGATCAGCCCCATGATGAGCAGAAAGGGGATCTTCAGGGAATAGAGGATGGCGACGAGGGGTGCGAGGGCGTACGCCCACGCCAGCACGACGATACCAATCATCCTCGGGATGCTATAGAAGGCTAACACACCAAAGAAATTCTTTTCCAGACCCTTAAACATAGCTCGCAGTGTCGGGTACCAGGTAAATGAGACGTCCTGCAGGGTGATGGCAAAACTGCTCACGGCCCCTGAGCGCTGCAGCAGCAAACCCAAGCCCACATCATCGACGACCTCCATGCGAAGCCAGGCGAATCCTTCGGTTCGATCGAGGGCTGCTTTTCTGACGAGGTTGAAGGCCCCGGCACCGACAAAGGCCTTTGTACCGGGTTTGCCGATGTGCGCGGCCCTGGTGGCCAGTACAAAGACACCCCCAACGGCCTGCAAGACCACCCCCAACCAAAAGGATGGGGCACGGGGCACCGGCATGAGGGCGAGGTGGTCGCTGTGGTCTGCACGGACGAAGGCGATGGCCTTACGCAAGGCACCTTGTTTGAAATAGACATCGGCGTCGGTGTAGAGGATCCACTCGCCGCTTGTCTTCTGTGTGCCGACGTGCAGGGCGTGCACCTTGCCGAGCCATCCAGTGGGGAGGTGTTTGATATGCGCCGTTCGGACACGGGAGTCCTTGCGGGCAATCTTTTCAATCAGAGCCCCGGTCCCATCGGTTGATCGGTCATTGACCACAACGATCTCGAGATCGGGATAATCCTGGTGGAGGAGGGTATCAACGGCTTCTTCAATGGTGTCGGCATCGTTGCACGTGGCGATGACGACGCTGAGCCGAGGCCATTCCCCCGGGAGGGGAGGATCCGCCTTTTCAAATATGCGAATCCTGCGGAAGAGAAGTACTATGAGAAAGGAGGCACACCATGCCAAACAAAAGAGGATGCAATAAATGGTGACTATCCAATCGCTAATGCCCACGTGATGTTATTCTGGCCCTCCAACCTTTTCATACGGCCATCGTGATATACCTCCCCAATTCATGAGCCGCGTGTACCCTTCTTTTTCCAATTTCTTAATAACCCCTTGGGCGCGACCACCTGTCTCACAATATACAATGAGATATATCTCCTTCGGTATCTCATTCAGACGGGAGAGTATCCCAGAGGAAGGGAATGACCGGGCAGTTGGGATATGACCCTTCTGATATGCAGAAGCGGGGCGGACATCTATGATCCAAATGGAATCATCTGGGTTTGCAACTAACGCTTGTAATTTTTCAGGCGGCAGATATTGTTTGAGTACCTCCCCTTCTGAACCGACATACCCCTCAAAGCAACCGGTTAAAACGAATACCGCGAGAACAACAAAGCTTACGAGAATTAATCTCACATATGATTTTTTCTGTATCATTGGGTTCCTCCTTGTTTGTATCCTAATTTGGGGAATTGAGAAAATCTTCGCTTTTAGTGTGATTTTTGCCCTGCTATCCTGACGTGTCAAAATGGTTGATTATTGAAACCTCCTACGCTTCCATGGAAGCTTGGTCCACCCAAGCTTTTCACCCCCGAGGATCTTTTTATGGACGAAGCGGCGTTGAAAGAAATTGAAGGGAAAGTAGATGGCCTTATTGACGAGGGTGGGGCGAAACTCCCACTGAAATCTCTGGAGTATGGAGGTGTAGGAGTAAAACTCCCGCCAGGTCCATTCCCATCCCTCCCTGAGCTCCTCACGGGTCATCCCGCGAGGGTGGAAGTGAGGGGCGCGGTCCCCCTGATTCTCTAAGAGCCACCATCGCTCCTCGGTCAACCTCCCCTCCTCCTTGAGTCGTTCGTAGAGGGCGGTGCCGGGGTAGGGGGTGAGGATGGGAAAGTTCACCGAGAAGAACTTGGCCTCGATAGCGAAACGCACCGTCTGTTCAAAGATCCCCTTGTCATCGTGGTCAAAACCAAACATAAAGGAGGCCCAGATCGCGATCCCGTGACGATGCAGGTTGCGGATTATCGACAAGTAATCAGCTGGCCGATTCTGATGCTTCCGCGACGCTCGGATATTGTCCTCGGACATAGATTCGAAGCCGATGAGCACCCCCTTGCAGCCGCTTTTCGCCAAGAGCTTGATCTGCGCCTCATCCTCCAGGCCGGCCAGGGAGGCCTGCCCGATCCACCACTTGCGCAGAGGGATGAGGGCCTCGAGTAGCTGCTGAGAGTAGCGGGGGTGACCAACGATATTGTCATCGGCGAACATAATCACTTTATGTCGCAGGGAGCGGGCCTCGACTATGACGTTCTCGATGGGACGGTAGCGATAGGTCCCGCCGAAGAATCTCCTCACCGAGCAGAAGTCGCATAAATAGGGGCAACCCCTGGTGGCCTGCAAGGAATCTATGGGGAAATAGTCTTTGGCACGGTAGATCTCGCGACGGGCCAAAGGAATTTCTTCTGGGGGGGTAAAATCCCTCTGCTGATATATTCTCTCTAGGTTTCCTCTGCGGAAGTCACCGATCAGGCGGGGCCAGCTTTCCTCTGCCTCCCCTACCACCACGGCATCGCAGTGTTCCAGGGCCTCATCTGGGAGGGCTGTGGGGTGGATACCACCCATGACTACAGGGATCCCTCGCTCACGATAGGCTTGGGCGATCTGGTAGGATCGAAGGGCGGTTTTGGTGGAACAGGAAATCCCTACCAGATCCACTTCCTTCAGGTCGCCATTCAGGTCTATGGGGTTGATGAGGTCGTCGCTGAAGGAGACCTCCACCTCGGGCGGGGTGAGGGCGGCCACCGTCGCGAGGGAGAGATTGGGGATGGGGGCGTTATCCTCTGCCGCCGGGGTGATGAGCTCTAATCGTATTCGTGTCGTCATTGTTACACCTAAGCTCCTCTCAGGATATTATCAGAAGCGGGATTAAAAGGCGAGGAGAGAGTGAAGGAACTGTATTTTTCACAATTCTTGTAAATAGCTTGACAATATGATGAGAGGCCTCTATGTATCTATGAGGAGTGGAGGTGTGTCGGGAATGAAATGTTCTCATGAACTACCGGACACAAAGGGTGAAATTACCCCAGAGCAGACTGCGGAACTTCTACAGGAATTCCGTGTCCCCCACCATATAATCGCTCACAGCAAGAAGGTTGCTGAGGTGGCCTGCTTTCTTGCCAGTGAACTCAATAAGGTCGGTTACGCCCTGGAGCTTTCCTTGGTCGAGGTCGGGGCCCTCCTGCACGATATTGCGAGGATCCACAGCATCGAGACGGGTGACGATCACACCAGCGTGGGGGGAACGTGGCTCAAAGAGAAGGGGTTTGATAGGGTGGCTGATATCGTTCGCCATCACGTCCATTTTCCCGATGAGGAGATGAGGATTTCCGAGGTAGCGGTGGTCAATTATGCGGATAAACGGGTGATGGAGACAACGATCGTGGACCTCAATGAGCGGTTTGAAGATTTTATTCAGAGACACGGGGTGACAGGAAAGGAATTGGAGCGCTTAGATGAATTTAGAGAAAGGATTAAAAAACTAGAACACATCCTCTTTTTTCCTCTCCCCTTTGGTCCTGAAGAATTGGTGAGGAGGATCGAAGGTGAGCGGCCAGTATAGGAGTCGAAGAGACTATCCGCCGTCCGCTCATTGGATCAAAAGACGTTCCCTTTCTTGTTTCTCTTTGACAAAAAGGGAATCTTGTGATTTTTTAGAAAATTGAGATTATACTACTAGTTAAGCGGAGTAAGAGATGACAGTTCTTTTCGCCAATTCTGTGAAACGGATCAGAATCGGCACGAGAGGGAGCAAGCTCGCCCTTCGGCAAACCGTATGGGTGCGGGAGCGGATCGCCGAGCACCATCCGGGCATCCAGATAGAGGTGGTCAGGATCAAGACTAACGGTGACAAGATTACCGATGTCCCCCTGGCCACGGTGGGGGGGAAGGGGCTTTTTGTCAAGGAGATCGAGGAGGCCCTCCTGCGCAAGGAGATAGACCTGGCGGTGCACAGCATGAAGGATGTGCCCACCGAGCTTCCAGCAGGCCTGCACCTGAGGGCCATTACTGAGCGGGAGGACCCCCGTGATGTCCTGGTCTCAAGGGATGGACTGAGGCTGCAGGCATTTCCCCCCGGGGCCCGGATGGGGACCTCTTCACTCAGGAGGGGGGCCCAGCTTCTGGGGGTCAACCCGCAGTGGAAGATTATCCCCCTGCGGGGCAACTTGGATACCAGGATTAGGAAGTTGAAGACCGGGGACCTCGACGCAGTAATACTGGCTGCTGCGGGGGTTCGCAGGATGGGGTTGGAGGATCGGGTCACTGAATACCTCCCTCCCGATGTGATGCTTCCGGCTGTCGGCCAAGGTGCCCTGGGGATTGAGTGTCTTCAAGAGGGGGCGGTCAACGAGTTGATCGCCTTTCTGAACCACCCCGACAGCGCCATGGCAGTGGAAGGGGAGCGGGCCTTTTTGCGCCGGCTGGAGGGTGGGTGCCAGGTTCCCATTGCTGCCTATGGTGAAATACGCGCAGGGGAGCTTCTCTTACGCGGGATGGTGGCTCATCTTGACGGATCGCGCTTCTTCCGCGCCGAGGCCCAGGGGGATGACCCCGAGACAGTGGGGGAGCGCTTGGCCGAAGACCTACTGGCCCAGGGGGCTGATAAGGTCCTGCAGGAGATTTATTCACATTTGAGCGAGGCATAAACATGGTAAGTAAGGTCTATTTCGCTGACCTGCGGACCACGCACACCAGAAACCTGTTGGACAAAGTAGGGGAGTTATTGGACAAGGTGGAGCTCTCCAAGCGGATTAAGGCGAAGGGGACTGTGGCCATCAAACTCCATTTCGGCGAGCGCGGGAACACCGCCTATGTCAGGCCCGTCTTCCTGCGCAGCATCGTCGACCGGGTGAAAGAGCTGGGGGGCAGGCCCTTCCTCACCGATACCTGCACCCTCTACGGTGGTACCAGGTCCAATGCCGTGTCGCACCTCACCACGGCGGAAGAGCACGGTTTTGCCTTCTCCGTAGTCGGTGCCCCCATTATTATCGCCGATGGCCTTTTGGGGAACGCCTTTGTGCGGGTGCCGATCGAGGGGAAGGCCTTTCAGGAGGTAAGCATTGCCCATGCGATCTATTATGCTGATTCATTCATCGGGGTGACACACTTTAAGGGGCACGAACTTACTGGCTTCGGCGGGGCCCTAAAGAACGTCGGGATGGGGTGCGCGAGCCGGGAGGGGAAGCTGAATCAGCACTCCACACTCGGTCCTAAGGTGAAGAGAAAAGCGTGCGTGGGGTGTGGGGCCTGTATCGAATGGTGCACCTATGGGGCCCCCGAGATGCGGGATGGAAAGGCCTTTATCAACCCCGACAAGTGCGTGGAATGCGGGGAGTGCATTGCGATCTGCCCGGAGGGGGCAATCCAGATTCGCTGGAATGAAGCCTCCCCGGCGTTCCAGCGAAAGATGGTGGAGTACGCAGTAGGGGCGTTGAAAAACAAGGGGGAACGGGTCGCCTTTGTGAGCTTCATCACCCAGGTGAGCCCCTATTGCGATTGCTACGGGTACAGCGATGCCCCTATCGTAGGGGATGTGGGTATCCTCTCATCGGATGATCCGGTGGCTATTGATCAGGCATCCGTCGATCTGGTGAATGCCCAGCCCGGCAGCGTGATTTCTCCCTATACACAGGATCTGCCCCCGGGGGCGGACAAATTCCGGGCCGTGCACCGGGAGGTGGACTGGGAGGTCCAGTTGGCACATGCTGAGGAGATGGGTTTAGGAAGAAGGGAGTATGAGCTTGTGAGCATATGACGAGGTCGCTTTGCTCATTTCTTTCTTGTTGTATACGATGAGTTTATATACTTATGTTTTAGAGAAACGGGTGCTCATCGAATTATGCAATTCTATTTTAAGAACGTCAGCATTCCCGATATGAATAGTGTGGTCGATGCCCTCTCAGGGTGTTGACCCTCACATATTCTCTCATCAGTAAGGGAGGAGATCCCATGATTGTTACTATCTTGATTGTATTGGCAGCCCTCGTTTTGGTAGTGCAGGCATGTATTGGGTTGGGTTTCTTTATTTCGTGTATGTGGGAAAAAGAAAAACGGGCCACCCTTTTCGCTGGATTGCAATGCTTCGGCATGCTGTGTGTGCTGATCGCCTTTCTGTATCTCGTGCGTATCGATTTTTTTGAGACAGACACGGGCCTTGCGATTCTTATCATAGGATTTTTTCTTGGTGCTGTTGTTGCTTTTCTTTTCTTGAGGCGTACTGCGCCGAACAAAAAGGCACTTGAAGGGACGAAGGGATTGATTGTCGGAGACGTAAGGCGATTCGATGAAAGAGACCAGGTCTTTGCGAGGAATCGAACCCTGCGACCCGGTTCAGAACAGTATAGGGCGTATTACCAGGAACATCCCGAACACGAGGCATTCGATGCAAAGAGAAGGAAAAAGGGAGGGCCCATTGGGGACCTCGGCATCATCGATAGGCCCCATAGCGCGGCAAATGCTTCCGCTACCCTGGCATCCCTCTCCATGTCCTTGTATCTTTCAACTCCTGAGAAGGTGAGCCCTCAGGCCCATGTTCAATTGCAGGGCACACAGGTCAACCTCAGCCCGGAGGAGGCGACAGAGAGAGTGAAGGGTTATGCTCGATACCTGGGGGCCGATCTGGTGGGGATAACAGAGATCAACCCTCTCTGGCTCTATTCTCACCGGGGAGAGATATTCCACGAGAATTGGGAGGACTGGGGGAAGGAGATTAGGCTCAGTCATACCTATGCGGTTGTCTGTGCCGAGGAGATGTCCTTTGAAATGGTCGGCTCTGCACCCCACACCCCTACCACTATTGAAAGTATGAAGAACTATGCAAAGGGGGCCGTTATCGCAGATCAGCTCGCGGCCTTCATCGCCAACCTCGGGTATTCAGCTACAGCAAATTTCCTCCGTCATTATGATGCCATGCTTGTGCCATTGGCAGTGGATGCGGGTTTAGGGGAATGCGGTCGACTTGGATATGTGATGACAAAAGAATTTGGCCCACGGGGAAGGCTCAGCGCGGTGACCACGGACTTGCCCCTCGTAGTTGATAAGCCGATAGATATTGGCGTTGAGGATTTCTGCACGATCTGTAAGAAGTGCGCTGTCTGCTGCCCCTCCAGATCTATTCCGTTGGATGATCAGCAAGAGATCAATGGAACACTACGCTGGAAGTTGCATGATGAGACATGCTTTGATTATTGGGGGAATATTGGGACAGATTGCAACATTTGTATGCGGGTGTGCCCATGGAGTCATGCGAGGGCATTACCCCACAAGCTTATCATGGAGATTATTACGAGAAATAAACTCGCGCGACGTCTCTTTAATGTGATGGATGATATATTTTATGGAAAGAAGCCACAACCGAAACCAACAGCTCCCCTCTGGGCTTCTTTTCATTCCTGGGAGAAAAGATAGTTGTGTAGCATAGCAATCAGATGAGAGTAGCTGTTTATTGAAAAGAGACAGTTCTTAGGAGAGCCGCTTGAAGAGGATGGAGATATTGGCCCCACCGTTGGCAAAACCGTTGAGGAGGGCAGACTCAATTTTTTTACTGAGCGCCCCTGTGGTCGTATAGTCCAGGTCGCACGCGGGGTCTGGTTCGCGGTAGTTGATAGTGGGAGGGACGATCCCCTCTTGGATGCTCAGGACCGCTGCACACGCCTTGATTCCCCCTGAGGCGTCGAATTCACCAATCATCGACTTGACGGCGTTGATGGCTATCGCGTCTGCCCTCTTCCCAAAGGCCTCTCTGATAGCCCTTGTCTCGACCAGGTCCAAGGCTTGGGTGGAGTTGGCAGCGGCGCAGATATAATCCACCTGCGGGAGTCCTCCTGTTGCCTGCGACATCGCCCTGGCCATAGAGGAGCCGTCTCTGTCGTAGCTCCAGACGCCATCGTTACACCCCACCATGCCATACCCCACCATTTCTGCATAGAGGGGTGCCTCGCGGCTGCGTGCATGGTCGAAGGCCTCCATGACCAAAACACCGCTTCCTTCCCCGAGGACGATCCCGTTTCTCGTACGGTCAAAGGGGCGCATCCCCTCCGAATAGGGAGGCCTCTGAGGGGAGAGGCTCCCCAAGGTGGCGTATACGTTATACAGGGGTTCGCTGATTTCATCACCCCCGCCGGCAAAGATGACCTCGGCCTTGCCGAGGCGCAGGGCCTCGAAGGCGTGGACAATAGCGCTTTCCGCTGAGGCCTCTTTGTGGGAGAAGGTGGTATTGATACCGGTTATCCCAAACTCAATGGAGGCATGGCTGCAGATAGCGTTCGGGACCGAGGTCTGAAACAGGAGCGGTGCCACCTCCTGGGGTCCATTGTGTACCAGGTCACGAAAGAAGAGGTCTACCGTTTTGGAGCTACCCAGCCCTGTCCCGATCATGATCCCCACTTGCTCAGGATCTTCTGCGGACATCTCCAGGCCCGCGTCTTGCATAGCGAGCTTTACTGTGGCCGTCACCATCCGGCTGATTCGGTCCATACGGCGCAGATTGGCCGGTTTGATATAGCGCTTATAATCGGGGTCCTCCACCTGATGCCCCAGTTTCGAACGGAGGTGGCCCACCTCAAAGCCCGTGATGGGTTTGATACCGGATCGACCCTCAACACAGCCCTGCCAGAACTCCTCCTTGCCGATCCCGATGGGGCTGAGGACCCCGACCCCCGTCACCACGACACGATTCATAGTAGCTCAGGATACACATAGTGTGAGCGGTATGCAATCCCTAAGGGACTGAAGTATTTCGCAATCACCTACAACCTTCCTTGGTCAATCCGAACAAAGACCTTGGCAGCGGCCCCCTCATTGCGTTAAGATGGGACCCGAAAGGAATTTGGATGCCTCCGGTCACATTACAGGTAAAACTCTTGGAGATGAGCAAAGATCCCCTCACCCTACTCTATGTGGCCTACCGGCAGTGTTACTCATCCCAGTGGGCGGGCGATATGTGGGAGGAAGACGGGAGCGAGAAACAGCAGGCCGCCTTTATCAGGGAGATGATGCGTTCCGGCCACGACAGTCCCCTGGAACATGTAAAGTTTACCTTTGCCGTTGAAGGGGTCTCCCGGGCCCTGACACATCAGCTGGTGAGATATCGGGTGGCCTCGTACTCCCAGCAGAGCCAGCGGTACGTGGATATGAAGAATTTCGGCTACGTTATCCCCCCTTCCATTGCCGATGATGAAGCCATGCGAGCGGAGTTTGAACGGTGCATGAATGAGATCCAACGGAGTTATCAGGATCTGTTAGCACGCTTCGAAGAAAAGGGCGTGACCGGAGAGCGAGCCCATGAGGATGCGCGATTCGTCCTCCCCCAGGCCGGGGAGAGCAAGATCGTGGTCACCATGAACTGTAGGGAGCTGTTGCATTTCTTCTCCCAGCGGTGCTGCCAGCGGGCCCAGTGGGAGATCAGGGCCTTGGCGAACCGGATGTTGGAGCTATGTCGGGGAAAGCTGCTTCCTGTCTTTGAAAACGGTGGCGCAAAGTGCGAGCGCCTGGGTTACTGTCCTGAGGGGAAGTTCAGCTGCGGCAGGTTTCCCCTTAAGGAGGATGTTATCAATAAAAAGGGGTAGCATTGAAAGCAGCAGCCCAGCATATAGCTGGTTCAAATGTAAGTTATACTGAATTTCTATATTAAAGATTCGCGAAAAGGAAAATTTCCATAATTGCTAAGGAATGTTCTCCAATTGTAAGCCCATATGCGTTTAATAGTATTGGGAGAAACGCCAGAGTATTTTGCTATAGTTCTGCCAATTTCAACTTGTGATTTAAAGGGACCTATAATACCTTTTGGAGAATATCTACCATTGTCTAAAACATACATCTTCCCGTTCTCTTTATAAGTTGCTACATTATGTCCCATTTCACCATAATCCCACCAACTCATGAGCGCCCATGTTTTATAACCGCCTTTTTCTAAACAGCATGATGTAAAAAGAGCAAAATCTTCACAATCCCCGCCTTTTTTTTCAAAAGTTTCTTTTGGATGTTGTGCAACATCTCGTGTATCATGTATATATCTAAAATATAATTTTTCATATATGTCAATCAATTCAGGTGAGTTTAACATTGAAGTAACTTCTTCAAAACTATCCTTTGGACCCTCATAACCCCAGCCTATTCTTATAAAATCATATAAATTGTAATTTTCTATAGGATTATTATTTTCATTGAATTCTCCACTCATAGCTAAATTAAAAAGAACCGCTAGTGGGGTACAATATTGTCTTACTTCTGGTATTCCAACTTGATACATTTGTTGGAATGCCTCATCAAAATTGTCTTTATCCAACCTATAAAGGCTTACTATATCCTCAAGTGCTTCTGTCTCTGAAGGGGAACTGCCATCCTCGAATTCTGGTAATTTCCCAAGCTCTTTTGCCAGCAAAGGATTTTCTTGCTTTAGTTGATAAAATAAGACATCAGTCATAGCTTGGTAATATTGATTAGGGTCTTTATGGAAATTAGCAATAATAGTTTTAGCTTCTTCTGTAGAAAAAGTTCTTAGAGTTGAATCAATATAACTGGGGTTTGGTTTTGTCTTTCCAGAAAGGCCTGTAGTACATCCAACTCCAAACAACAGTAAGAGTATGATGATGTATATACTCATCCGTTTCATTTTGTATCCTCCTGTGGTTTTACAGCTAAAGATGAAAACTCCTTATTAAAAAACCAGATTTTTCGCTAAACTACCAAATTTATCCTTCTCAGACAACAGAAAATCCCCGATGGGGCGATTTATAGAATGAGTTAATCATCGGAGGGCTGAAAAACCCTTCTTTTTTGCTATATTCTTAGATATAGTCCAAAAAATCCTATAAATGGTTATTATTCCTATCAATCAAGCGTATATTGCTATTTTAGTCTGAAGAAGAAGGATAAACAGCTTTATTTAACCTGAATGGTATGCCAACTCGTCAGGGGAACCGATACTGCAATAGGGTGTCGACTCGATGCTTCAAAGAGGGCACAAAAAAGGCCAGGCGAGATGCCTGGCCTAAAGTGCAAGACTATGCTCTCGGGCTTAGAAAAGCCCTTTTACCAATCCTGTTTTTACGTCCACGTCGACCTTGCGGAAGGCAGGACTTGAAGAAGTACCGGGCATAAGGCTGATGGTCCCGGCAACCGGGCAGAGGAACTTCGCCCCGGAATAAATCAGTACATCTCGAACAGGCAGGTTCCATCCCTTGGGGACTCCCTTCAATGTCGGGTCGTGGGTAAGGCTCAGGTGGGTCTTCACCATCATGGTGGCGTAATCCCCATATTGGGAGTCGCCCTCGAGCATCTTGGCCTTGGCTTCTGCATCGGGGGTCCACGATACGCCATCGGCCCCATAGACCACCTTGGCAATTTTATCCACCCGCTCTCTCAGTTTCATCTCCAGAGGATACAGAAACTTAAATTCGCTCTCCTCTTCACAGGCGTCCATCACCGCATCGGCCAGCTCCAGGGCGCCATCCCCGCCCTTGAGCCAGTGCTCGCTGA
>Ga0315551_10002843_pt1 | contig 12426 bp, 12 predicted proteins | sample SalMarSW160290MG_FD_203678 | JGI IMG/M metagenome (GOLD analysis project Ga0315551, IMG submission 203678) | Salt marsh sediment microbial communities from the Plum Island Ecosystem LTER, Massachusetts, United States - Salt Marsh Sediment SW1602-90 ... | reverse complement strand
ATCGCATTGCTTTGCGCTATGGCACGACGGTTCAGGCCCTCGCCTCGGCCAATAACCTTTTCAACACTTCGCTGATCTATGCAGGTCAGAGGCTGGTCATCCCCGGAGGGGGTTCATCTTCCCCCGCACCGGTGTCTTCTCCCGTCTCAGCCCCCACCGCTGGAAAGTGGATTGACATCAACCTGGCCACCCAGGGCTTGGTAGCCTATGAGGGTCAGCGACCTGTCTACTGGGCTACCGTGTCCACGGGTCTGGCTCGGACGCCTACGGTGAAGGGGCGTTTTCGCATCTACAGCAAGTATCGTTCCACAATGATGTCGGGGCCTGGTTACCGTTATACCAACGTCCCCCACGTGATGTTTTTCTACCGAGGCTATAGCATACACGGCTGCTATTGGCACAACAACTTTGGCCAGCCCATGAGCCACGGCTGCGTCAACATGAGGATCAGCGATGCCCAGTGGCTCTACAATTGGGCGCCTGTGGGCACGCTGGTGGTAGTAAGGTGAATGAGTAGATTCTCAAACTCCTCGGTAAACTCATAGCTGACTACTTGGCCGTGCCTGTTCCATTGACACGATCCCTCGCCCTTGACCAGGACGCTTCCCCGCTTGAAGATGATCGAAAGAAGTCGGGCAAGGACTAATGGTTTTTCCTCGAACATAGTCCATAGAACAGCTTCTACGTCACCCTCAATGGCGGAGATCGCCTCCTTGAACTCCTGTTCGATCTCTGCCTTTCGTTTTAACTTCTCCAGGTCACACTCTATCCTGGCCGTTTTCTCGGCCAGCTCCTGGCTAACAGTCTTGGCTTGTTCGGGCAAGATGGTGCCCTGGGCGACAGCCATAGCCAGGTTGTTTATCTGCTGTTCGGTTTCCGTAAGCTCGGCCCTCTTTTCGGCTATGAGGGTATTCCTGACGTTGCCATCGCTCAGCTGTTGGGCTGCCTCTTCCAAGGCACCGTGCAAATCGGACATCATACCATCCAAGAGGTCAGCCACGAAGGGAATGATCGCGGTAGCAGCGACACGCTCTGATATTGACTTGGGGGCAGGGCATCTTCCTCCCTTTGCCCCTATACGGCGGAAAAGGCAACAGTAATCACGGTAGCGCCTAACTTCGCCTGTCTTGGGGTGCCGCCATGTCCTCAGATTGCCCACCATGTGCCTACCGCAGCCTTCACATTTCAACAGCCCGCTAAAAGGGTAGGGGCCAGCCTTGTTCTTTCGCCCTCTCGCCCGCTCCTTGAGCAACTGCTGGCAACGGTCAAAGGTGTCCTGGTCTATGATTTGCAAATCGGGCCTAAAGGTACGATGCTCCTCAAAGTCGCGCATGAACCGACTAGAGCAGTTGCTGCCCCAAACGATCCACCCCGTACATATTGGATTTGTCACTAAAGACTCCACATCCTTCCTTCTCCAGGGACGCTCCCTCTTACCTGTCTTCTCTATCCACTTCTTGCTCTTAGCAGGCTTTAGGCGGGCCATTTCGTTCAAGGTGGCTGCAACAGCCGAAGGATTCATTTCTTGGAAAAGGCTAAACACCAATCTGACCAGTTCGGCCTCCTCCGGGTCTATCTCCAGACGCATAACCGGGCGCTTGTTCTTCATCTCACCGGTGAATACGAGGCGGTATCCTATGGGGACTTTTCCCCCAGGCCACTTTCCCTGCCGGATTCGCTCTTTCAGCCCGCGCAAAGCTGTCTTGACGAGTTGGCGCTTGTGGATTTTCCCAACTAGGAATTCAAAGTCGGCCATATCGTCGTCAGCGTCGAGGGAAAAATCGTAGACCTTCTGGGGTGTGATGACAAGAGCGTCGTTATCTCGACAAATGCGCCGGATCACTCGCCCGTCTATGCCATCCTCGTCCCGGCTCAGGCGGGTAAAGTCCTGGACGATGATGGCTTTCACTATGCCGTCTTCGATCTCCTTGAGGATGCCCATGAGAACTGGGCGATTCTCCAGTTGCTCCCCGCTTTTGACCTCAATTCTAAGCTCCCCATTAAGGTCATGCTTTTCGGCCAATTGGTGGCCGATTCTCTTGGCATCGGCCCTGGACCAGTTGCCTAGTTGTGAAGCGGTTGAGGGCCGATCATAGATTATGGCCAAACCCTTGCTCATCTGGTTCGCTCCTTAAATGTTGTTTTTCTTGTGCTGAGTTGGTGGGGCCGGCACTTCGGCGACCGGCTGTGCCAGAAGCACCCCTTTCAACGAGTGCCACCTACTCTCCGGCCCCGATCAGCTTCTCCAGTAGTAGTGATAGTTTCGCGTTTTCCCCCGCGTGTCCCCAGCCCTGCTGCCCACCTTTAAGGGTCGTTCGCTCGCTTATGGCCTCCAAGTTACCTGAGAGGCGGCTGGGTGATCCGGTCTCTCACCCGGCTAGGGGGCCACCCTTTTGCGCCACAACGCTGTCTGTGCTATAATCTACTGGCGGGGTGGCTGTTTGTGTCCCTCGCATGGGGCGACTGTTTGCTAACGACAGCGGTCGCCCCTTGCTGTTGCGAGCAACCTCGCCAGTCTTGCCGCCCATCGGCGGAGTAGCCTGGCCAAGCTCTCGCCTTCGACCATTTTCAGGTCGCACCGCTTGATTTCAAAGCTCAGACGCATCACCCCCTTTCCCTCAACGAACAAAGGCGGCCTCCCTGTGATCCCGCTGACAGGAAGGCCGCTCATTGACTAAAACGGTAGGCTGTGATAGAATATCACAAGCCCTGCTCGCTGGCCGTGTCAGCGTGTGGGGTCAGGGCCGTGTGGGTGTTGCGCCACCTGCACGGCCCGCTTTGCTTACTGGTTCTTACTCTTCCTCCAACTCTCCCATCTTGTTAAGGGCGAGAAGGTCGCGCCCATAAATCCTCCAGAACCTATCACCAACCTTGAATGCGGGTATGATTCCCTGCTTGGCCCATCGCCTCATGGTGGTATAGTGCACTTGCAGGTATTCTGCTGCCTGCTCAAGCGTATAGAGGCCCCCTGGCTCGATCTTGATCCCGTTCCCCATATTCAGACTATGTTAATTATGTGTAGTAGAGTTATACCGTTCACAATAGACTATAGTATATCATAAGCTATCCTCTTTGTCAAGTTTCAGTTTGGCCTTTTGCCCATCTTTTCAAGGTTTTGCAGGCCGCGCGGTGCTCGTTGTTAAAGTGCGTTGTCCCCGCCCGTCTGGTGAATCAACTCTGGTGGGTTGCCCCGCGCGGTCGGGGAGGCCGGGAACTGAGCGGGGGAAGCTTTCCTTCTCACCGGCGGGTGTCTTATAGGCCAAGGCATCGGATCCGCCCTCCTCTTGCCAAACGCCGAGATTTGCGAGCCGTGGAGTTGTGGCGCCCTCCAGAAGCAAGAGGGCGAGCTCGACAGCCAGACGGCGAGCCGCGCTGTGGTCAGGCTTGGCTTTACCCACCACTACTTCGATACCCATTGAGGAGTCCTATTGTCCAAACACTCTCGTTTGACCGAAACGCAAATGAAATCGTACCTTCCCCAAAACCCTACATACCCTACACAACCCTACATACCCTACACCCGGTGTAGGCTTTGTAGGCTATGTAGGTATGTAGGCTTTTTCGAAGGGTCGCTTGTCAAATGTTCTTTGTAAGCCCACCTATTCCACTGGGACCTCCACCCCATAACGATCCATGAGGTCACGCACGTCACGAGCGGCGATGTGATAGACGTTCCCCCCCTGACGGCGAGTCTTGTCGGTGAACCCCAACCGTTTCAAGGCGTAACCGATCCACTGGGGTCGGAGCTCGTCCCATTCCGCTTCGTCTATGAACTGCCCCATCCCCTCTCGAATGGCCCTGGTGGTGAGATCGCACCGCTCGTCCAACTCGGTGAGCTGATGCAGCGCCAAGAGCAGGGCCTGCTCCCAATCGGACAGGGTGCTCCCTTCCCCCCGCTGAGTGCTGGTCAGGGCATAGGCCTTCACCTGCTCCAGAAGCCCTGCCACCCCCCGTTCCTCCAGGAGCCTGGCCAGAGATAACAGCGGCAGCCACAGCTCGTTGTCACGATTGGTCAGGAACCGCAGGCTCACGTCCTTCTCGTAGATCGTTCGGAGAGACTGATGGTGGGTGAGAGCCAGGCTGTACAGCTCGTGACGCACTGCGGCCCAGTCCTCCCCCTGCTCCGAGATGGTCAGGTTGCCCTTGGAGGTAGTGGTCCGCAGCATGGTGATGAGGATGCAGCGGCTCTCCAGCACGTCCTCCAAACCACGGATGCTGGCCAGGATCTTGGGCGCGTAGACCTCGAACTCCCGCACACGGAAGTCCTCCCCCTCGATGCGAATGGCCGGCGAGCCTCGCTTGTAGCCCGCGTTCAGCAGCAGACGCAGATTGACGACCAGCGTGTCACGGCCACCCGAGAGCCGCTCGCTCTCGTCGATGCCCAACGTGGCCCGCGTGGCCTCCACCACGCGGAACAGCGCGCTGGGGGAGATGTCGCTGGTCACCCGCATGTTGAAGGCCAGCCTGGCCGTCAGGCTGATGGTCTTGGTCTTGCCACTGCCCTTGGGACCCAGCAAGGCGATGTAGGGATAGGTCTCGAACAGGGGATACAGGTAGGTACCGATGGCCCACAGGGCTAAGACGTCGGCGGTGTGCGGATCGCGGAAATCCAGGTACTTGTCGTACATATCCCGTACTACACGGAAGACCTCCTGAGGCTGGGGCGTGTAGCCCTGGAGGAAGCCCTGGATGTGGCGGTATTCCCAGCGGGGGGAGCGCCCTAACGCCCCGGGCCACTCCCTGATGACCACCGACCTGCCGCCCAGTTGCAAGGTCGCCCCTTCCTCCAGGGGCAGAAGCTCCCGCGTGCTGGTGACCAGATAGGGCTGGTGCTCGAATCGGGTGCTGTGCTGCACCAGAAGGGGGACGGTCACCCAGGCCACCTCGTCCAGGAAATCCAGGGCCGGTGAGATGAGCTGGTATCGGCCTTCCATGATCTTCGGAGGCCCGCCCTGATCCTGCTGGGCCGCCTGCGCTGCCCTCAGCAGGCGGTTGAACTCCCGCGCTTTGATCCCCAGCTCAGCGCCGACCAGGGACTGGTAGCGCGCCAGGGCGAAGGGAGACAGCCTGGTCAACTGGGTGAAGAGTTTCTCCAAGAGTTCTTCCTGCCTGGCGCCCTCGTGCTCCGCCGTTTGGGCGATCTCGACGTCCAGCAGGGTCGGGGCATCAGCCAGCAGCGATTCGAAGTCCTGCGCCGTGTGGCCCGTGGTGAGATACTGGTTGGCGTCCTGGACACCCTCAGGCCACTGCACGACGTGCGTCAGCGGCCCGATGTTGCGGGCCAGTTCCTCCGCTCGGCTCCGACCAGCCTGGTCGCCATCCAGGGCCACGTACACGGCCTCGGCTCTCTGCACGGCAGCCAGCTCCCGCTCCGATAGCTTCCCCAGCCCCATCAGGCCCACGGCGCGGAATCCCCACTGATGAAGGGTCAGCACGTCGGTGGGCCCCTCGATGATGAACAGCGGCCCCTCCCCTCGCAGCGCGTCGGGATGGAACAGAGGGCGAGGACCGCGCAGGTGATAGTACTTCTTCCCTGCCCTTAGCTGCTGCTGAGTGGTGGCTCGACCGGTGAGGTAGATGACCCGACCCCGCGAGATCACGGGGTAGATGATGCGCCGGGTGAAGACGTCACGCCCGTCGTCCCACAGCAGCCCAGCCTCTTGGGCCAGGGCTGCATCCACTCCCTGGCGGCGCAGGTGTTGCCCCAGACTGTCCTCGGCGTATCCCACCCGAAACGCTCGCAGGGTCTCCTCGCTGAACCCTCGATCCATTTGGCTTTGCTTGATCTGCGGGGTGTTCATCAGCGCCTGGTGATAGAAGGTCACCGCCAGATTCAACACATCTCCAATGGCTCGGCGCCTGATGACTTCGGCCAGCGACTCGGCGGCACGTTGCGGACACCGCAGGCCAGCCCGATCCGCCAGCACGCTGAGCGCTTCGCTGAAGCTGACCTCGTCTCTGAGCTGGACCCAGTCGAAGACGTCGCCGCCGCGGTTGCATCCGTAGCACCACCAGCTCTCGGTTTGGGGGTAGACGTGGAGGCTGGGCTGGGAATCGTGGTGAAAGGGGCAGCGGATCTGGTAGCCCTGGGGACTTCTCCGTGGGGGCAGTGGCACGGTGTCGGCCACCACGTCCTCGATGGGGTTGGCCTCCCGCACCTGCTCCTTGAGGTGATCGTATGGCATCTTGGGCTCCCTGCAGGGCGATGGGGCTACGTATTGAAGATGGCGGCTTTGGTGTCTTTGATGGACGCGGCGTAGGCCAGGGCTTCCAGGTGAAGCTTGCGGGTGAAGTAGGCTCTGACGTCCTCCTGCAGGCCGGGGGAATCCTTCAGGACGAAGGTGGCCCGACGCGCCCCCTGGCGGATGTCGAGAAGCTCGTGCCCCCTGCATCGTAGAGCGGCCACCAGATAGAGGTCGCTGCTCTCCCAGCGCTTGCTGTCGTTTCTGCTCATCGTTGGTTCCTTTCAAATCTGTTTTGGCGTTGATACTCTCGCTGTCCATTATACCAAACTTTCGGCGGCACCGCGTCTACTTTCCGGCGTATTTTTCGCCGGAAGCGCGTATACTTTCCGGTATATTTTTTCTCTACCCTTTGACGTAGTGCCGCCTATACCCTCTCTACTTTCCGGCGTAGTTGGCCTATACCCTTCTACGTAGTCGCCCTATACCCTTCTACGTAGTCGGCCTATACCCTTCTACGTAGTCGCCCTATACCCTTCTACGTAGTCACCCTATACCCTTTGGGGTACCCCCTATCCTCTTTGGGGTACCCCCTATCCTCTTCGACGTACTCGGCCTATCCCCTTGGACGTATTCCTGCCCTATGTCCTACGCAATCGTGCAGCCCCCCGGTGACCATGATCGTTTTCCATGGTATCGTCACCGATTTCTCGGCCTATAGACACCAATCAGACCGGTTCGGCGATCGTTCGTTTCGACACGCGTAGACACAGCTACACACAACAAGTTGATACAACATGCCGTTGCCATAGCTAAGCCCACCTACTACATCCTGTACCTGTCACATTCGTCCCTTGTTACCGATGAGGTTTGTTGACAAATCAGAACACTTGTTCTATACTCTGAGATGACTGGTGCAACGCGGGAAAGTGCCACCTACTCCACCCGCTCGAACCGTCCCTCTCTGTCCGTTAGCAACAACGTGACCATCCAAGCTGAAGCCAATGTGGTGGGGATCGAGCGCTCCCAATGAATCGTACCCTCTCGGCTGCCCAACCGGCCCACCTCACCCGCCGCCGGCGGGAGAGGCTGGACTGCGCCCACGCCCCCCACTACTCCTCGCCAGCAGCGGTCACCTCCTCCTCTTCAATTCAAACAGCTCTGACCGGCTCGTTGACAACTTGCCGCTTACCGACGACCGAAGTGTGGCCAAACCTCGTACCAGGATTCTGGTCGCGGATGCTCATCCCTTGATCCGTATCGGCATCAGCACCCTGTTGAGCAGCGAGTCCGACCTGGAGGTGGTCGGAGAGGTGGCTCACGGCACCGAGGTGGAGTCGGCTATCGCCAGGCTGACCCCAGACCTGTTGATCCTGGATGTCAACCTGCCCGAGCTGGATGCCGTAAACACCACGCGACGGTTGGCCAATCGTTACCCAGAGGTGAGAATCCTCATCCTGACCGCCTTTGACGACGAGGAGCTCATCTTCGGCCTGCTGGAGGCTGGAGTAACGGGGTATGCTCTCAAAGAGGAGTCCCCAACGAATCTGCTGTTCGCCATCCGAGCGGTAGCCGGGGGCCAGACCTGGCTCAGCAGCCCAGTGACCCACATGCTGGTGCGCAAGGCCGTCGCGGCCTGGGGGCCACTGGCGTTGCCCCAGAGTCCGTCCACACTGACCGAACGCGAGCAGGAAGTCCTGGCCTTGATAGGTCAGGGACTGAGCAATCAGCAGATCGCTGAGGCCCTCTGCATCAGTGTGGGCACTGTCCGCAGCCATCTCAACCACATCTACGACAAGACCGACCTGGGTGGGCGTAGTCAGGCCATGCGCTATGCCATCGCACACGGGTTGGTGAGTGCCTCACCAGAGCAATGACACGCCTCCATAAAGAAAAGGCCACCTGTGTGGTTCACACAGGTGGCCTTTTGCCATTGCCAAACAAGCTATGAAATCACGACATTCACGCGGCGATGTAACGTACGTTGCGTCCCCTCCAAGGAGTCGAGCCAGTCCTGCTTCTATCAGCCCGTTCAGGTCTCTCAATGCAGTACGGCCTGTGACGCCAAACATCTTTCCCACACTGACAGCTCGTCAATTCTCTCCCTTCATTCACCAACAGTCGCAGCGCTTCGATCTGTCGCTCATTGCCAACAAGGCAATTGAGCCCAATCGTGTGATACAGACGTTCAGGCCACTTGCTGGAATCTCATCACCAATCTCATCAAGTGGCGACTTTAGGGGCATCTCTTGTTTCGTCCTGTGGCCCTGCGCTAGCTCAAGGGCTGTAAACACCGTGAGGTCACGCCTCCAGTGCCTTAATGAACTTGCTGACGTTAACGAATGCATCGGCAATGAGACGATCCCTCTCTGTGCTGTCAGAAGCAAGGAAATTCCCCACCCCGACCGGACCCACGGAGCGGATACTTTGGAATTTCTCCGCAATGGTGTCGATGCCTTCGCGCACCAGGGCGTTGTCAAAATAAGGCTTAACCGCTTGCGCTGCGCCCTCTGGCCCACCCCTGTAGTAAGTGATCACTGAGTAAAGGTCGTAGGCATCCTTGTCGTGATATCGCTCCCCCAGCACAATTCCCTTCATAGTCAAACACCCGACCACATCGGCGATTTTCACTTGAACAGTGTTTTCAGCGCCGTCGGGTAGGATGCCCGTCAACTCATAGCTGAAACAGTGATCGAAGACAACGTCGCACCCCCTGGCCTTGCGGGCTAGCAGGTCGTGTTGGACGCGCTGGTGGCGGTGCCCCTTGTCTGTTCCTCCATATTCCGGAGCCAGAAAATCCACCTCGATGATGCGAGTACCTTGCCCTTCTCTGAGCTCGACCTCCCGCTCAAAGATGAAAGGAATAGGTTGGCCCAGCCTGTTAAGCCTCTGTCGGTAGCCTCGTCTCTCCAGGCGCTCCACGATAGAAGCATACTCATCCGGACTCACCAGGCGGTGATTGACAGCGATGTCTATATCGATGGACCCTACATGCCTGAAGTCAGTCTCTCCTCGGCCAAATCGTTTCAGGATGAAGTGGGGGGCCCAACCTCCCACCAGCACCAGCGCCTCTCGATACACCGCCAAGATGGTCATCAACTCCAAATAGGTGGACAGTGAGAGCCTGGCTGTCTCCCCGCCGGGCTCTGGATCGCCTCTCGCCATACGATCTCCCTAGAAGCCAATCTCTTTATCGCGCAGGAACGCCGCCTGCTCTCGCCCGCGAGCCGGATACTTATACAGGTCCAGATACAACTGAATATTCCCTACCACAGCCATCCCCTGCGGGGAGCGCAAACGGTAGAAGACGCCCTCATCGTAGGGCTGGAGCAGGTGAATGTTGCCGCCGAACTCTACCGTATGCAGCCCAAGCGCATCGGCCCACGCTTGTGGGTTAGACCCAACGTAGAAATGGACGTCGTTGAATCGCACATAGGGCGCAACCAGAGAGGCACCGGCGTGGAGGGTAAATGCGTACTTACCTCGTACCTTCTCAGCAGCCTGCTTTACCTCAGCCATCACCTTGGCGGGATCTCGCTCTGATGAGTGAAAACTATGCGCCTTGTTCAGCTCGGCTACGTCATATTCGTCCTGCCAGGTGTCCAGAAGTCCAGTAGGGTCTGTCAGCGTAATCCCCGATTGGGCACTTCTCTGGGCAAAGCCCTCTGCCGCCAATTTCTCAGAGACGTTGTAAGTCTGACCCAGACTGGCGCCTGTGGCTTGCGCCAAATCCGTCAGTTTCCAGACCCGATCTGGCTCCTCCAACATAGCTCGCACGATTCGTGAGGAGACGGGAGCGAAGAGGTTTTTGATCCTTCGCTTAACTCGTTGGGGCTTTTCCTCCACGATGCGCTCGATGTAGACGCCATCGAATTCAAGATAGCAATTGCCTGCCAAGTCCACGCAGCCCACCTTGTGTCGCCGGCAGATCTCGATCCCCCCCGGGCTGATGTAGGGAACAGCGATGACGAAATAGGTATTGGCCTCGGTGAGGCCGATCTCCTTGAAGCGGGCGATCACCTGGCGGAGGTAGCGGGGTTGCCCGGAGGATTTGACCTCGCCCAGGAGAGTCTTCCCCACCTTCCCGACCCTCACCCTGGCTACAAAGTCGAAGCGAGTGCCGTGGAAGACGCCCTCGGCTTCCAGCTCTTCGATCTCCACTTGAGGCAAAAGGGCAGCCAGCCGGTTGATGAACTGTGCCTCTACTTCTCTTTCTGAAACCATTGTCTTTCACTACTTTCGGTATTTTCAACGTACGTTGAAAGTATACCAGACAATGAAAGAAAAGTCAATTGGGCTACAACGGTCGGCAACCGACGACAAAATGCATCTGCCCGAGCGCACATCCTGTCCTTTTTCTCCTGCAACAGGCCACACGCCGGTGCACAAAGAGTCGCACCCCAGGGACCGCCGGCGGTGTCTCAGGGTCTATCCGCACTGACCGAACGCGAGCGGGAAGTCCTGGCCCTGATGGGCCAGGGGTTGAGCAACCAAAGAATCGCTGAAGCCCTCTGCATCAACGTGGGCACTGTCCGCAGCCATCTCAACCGCATCTACGACAAGACCGACCTGGGTGGGCGTAGTCAGGCCATGCGTTACGCCATAGCACACGGGTTGGTGAGTACGCTGTCAGAGGAATGATACGCCTTCACATGGGAAAGGCCACCTGTGTCAACCGCACAGATGGCCTTTTACTACCACCAAAGGAGTTGAACCTCGCCGCACAAGACTGCTCTCTCTCCGAACCCTGATGTCACAGAGGCGGGGCAGGTGCGCCTCCTTTGTCGCTGAATGCTCCTTTTCCTTACCTCCACTTATCCTTTTCCTTATGAAAAATCAGGGGTTTTGACTATTGCAGTTTGATCAACTATTTGGTATAATATGGGTGAATCAATCACTCCCACAACACAGAAGCATAGCTGAGCAGGAACAAGCTGATGATCGTCAACAATCATCAACTCTTCTCCCATACCTACCTCGCACGGCTGCAAGCCGATCCCTCGCACGACGAGGCAGCCGCGCCCATCGCCCAAGCGTTGCGCGATTGGATGCCCTTCCGCGATACTTCCTCACTCCAAGCACTGATTGACTCCTGGATCGGCCCGGTGCTCGACTTCCTGAAGTTCCACCACGTGCTGGCTGATGACTCTCCCCACATTCACCTGCTCTACACACGCCGAGGCGATGAAACGCCTGTCGGCCTATGCTACGTTGTCCCACCTGGCCAAGATGGTTCGACAGGCTCACCATGTGGCTTGAATGACACAGCCAAAGGCCAACATCCGATGGCCCAGGCGGCCCTGGCTCTGCACACTCGCGACCTGCGCCGGGGAATGCTGACCGACGGTGCCCGTTGGCGGCTGGTTGACGGCCAAGCTCTGCACCGCTACGAGCACTGCGTCGAGGTTAACCTGGATGAACTAGCCCGTAGCGACGACCCCACCCCCCTTGCGCCTCTTCTATGCTTTCTTCCACCGCAGCGCCTTCACAGCGAATGCCAATGGTGAGAGCGGGTTGCTTTACCCGCACTACTCCGAAAAAGCTCCAATTGACCAAGGTGCCCGAGTTCGTGCCAGTGGACCTGGCCCCCCTGGCTGCGCTGGAGGCAGAACTGGACGAAGTGCGGCGCAAGATTCAACTTACCGACGACCTGATTGACCAAATCGTGTACACGCTCTATGGGCTGACTGAGCAGGAGATCGCGATTGTGGCGGGCGGGCATAGATGGAGACCGATCCTTCGACTGAACTCAGGACAAGCCTACTCAGGCAGTTGCTGGCCCGCGACGAGGGCCAGTTCCTCGAATTCAAGAGTACCTATGAGCGGCCTGGGAAAGGGTGAGAACCGCAGCACTTGTTACTATCCGACGGACAAGTGGAAGGATATTCTGAAGAATGGTTGATATGTTTCTCCTACGCCACTCATGAAACATAATTTAGAGAAACATTACCCGATGACCTGATTGACCAGAGCGTATACAAGCTGTATGGGTTGGCCGAGGAAGACATCGCGATTGTGGAGAGGCGGGCGTCAGGGCCATACTCAGAAGAGGAGCGATCAGAATGACGGAGCAAGAGTTGCGCGACCTCATCGCTGGCGGAGAAACTTACACGGTATAGCTGGTTGGTTGACAAATTTAACAATCCGTCGGGTGGCGCATCCGCCAAAGTTGTGGTATGATTCCTCCCAGAATCTATTGGGGAGGATACCATGCTCGATGGGATGACGGATAACCGCCTAATGT
>Ga0315551_10002842_pt1 | contig 12434 bp, 8 predicted proteins | sample SalMarSW160290MG_FD_203678 | JGI IMG/M metagenome (GOLD analysis project Ga0315551, IMG submission 203678) | Salt marsh sediment microbial communities from the Plum Island Ecosystem LTER, Massachusetts, United States - Salt Marsh Sediment SW1602-90 ... | reverse complement strand
CGATCATTAAAAGCAAACTGCACTGCGTTCATATTCATAAGGCGACAATTGGAAATGTCAACGAGCATCTTGCCCGCCAGAACTAAGCTGGCAAGAGAGGTATCAATACCGATGACTGTTCCGGCCCTTTGAGCGAGCGCAGGAAGTATTCGCCCGTATCCGCATCCGAGTTCAAGAACAATGTCACCAGCATGAATCTTTTCCAAGGCATAAGCGATCTCGGCTTTTAAATACTGTTGAACCCGGGGTGAGGCAATCTCATAACATCGTTTTAGCCTCTCGGCAGAAAGCTTGTCTTGATAATAATCACCCATGGCCTTATCCAAAGAAGATATATTTTTATCATTGCCTTTATTGATTGAGCAAGCTCTTATTTTAGGAATAGGTGAAACCTTGACTAAAACCGGTCTTTCTCTAATAATGCCTTTGACCGTCTCAGTATGGTCGGTGAGGAGTCCGGTTTCTGATGCGCAAATGGCTGTTTTTCCTGGCGATTCTGGCACTGGTCTATATCATTTCCAGGATCAACCGTAGAAAACAGGAACACTCCCCTTTCCTCAAGCGCCTCAATGAAACATTCTCGATTATCGCCTGGGTTCTGCTCGCTGTTTATGTCCTGTTTTTCCTCTACTGGCTTTACACCATGGTTTTCAGATAAAACGGCTGGTGCGTAAGAGCGGCAGGGTTTTCCATAGAAAAAGACATAAAGGTTATGTGAAGGACTTAAAAGGATGAAATGGGATGAGAAATTAAGAGGAAGGATCGCAGGAAAACGGAATGCATCACAGGCCCTTGCTCATGGCCCCCAGGAAATCCGAATTTTTCTTTGTCTTGGATAATTTTTCCAGTAATAACTCCATGGCTTCTACTTCACTCAACTGACTCAATACTTTCCGCAAAATCCAGATCCGATTCAGCTCATTGTCATTGATCAGAAGTTCCTCTTTTCTGGTCCCAGAGCGGCTGATGTCGATGGCTGGAAAGAGCCTTTTGTCCACAAGACGCCGGTCAAGGTTGATCTCCAGGTTGCCTGTTCCCTTGAACTCTTCAAATATGACTTCATCCATACGGCTTCCTGTATCGATCAGGGCAGTGGCGATGATGGTCAAGCTTCCTCCCTCCTCCACTTTTCTGGCTGAACCGAAAAACTTCTTGGGCTTGTTCAGAGCATTGGCATCGATTCCACCCGAGAGCACTTTCCCAGATGGAGGGATGATGGCATTGTGGGCCCGTGCCAATCGGGTAATACTGTCCAGTAAGACTGCCACATCTCTTTTGATCTCGACCAGTCTTTTGGCCTTTTCCAGCACGATGTTGGCCACCTGTGCGTTTCGAATAGGAGGTTCATCAAAAGTCGAAGCCACAACTTCTCCAGTTATGCTCCTTTGAAAGTCGGTGACTTCTTCCGGCCGTTCTGCTACTAGAAGGACAATCAGGAAAATTTCAGGATGGTTCTTTTCGATCGACTTGGCAATAGTCTTCAACAGTGTGGTTTTACCGGCGCGAGGGGGAGAAACGATCAAGCCCCTCTGCCCTTTTCCGATGGGAGTGAGCAGATCCATCACTCGGGCATTGAGATTCTTGCGCTCTCCGTCTTCCAACTTGACTTTCTCAAACGGATACAAAGGAGTCAAGTTTTCGAATTGGATATTTCTTCTGGCATCGAGAACGAAATCTGGATGGGCAAAGTTGATGGCTTCGATCTTAATAAGAGCAAAGTACTTCTCTCCGTTCTTAGGAGGCCGGACGATTCCAGAAATGGTATCTCCAGTGCGAAGCTGGAATTTTCTTATCTGTGAGGGAGAAACATAAATGTCATCTTGGCTGGGCAGATAACTGAATTCAGGCGCTCTCAAGAAACCAAAACCATCATCGAGACACTCCAGCACTCCTTCAGAAAAGAGCAGGCCGTTCTTCTTGGCTTGAGCTTCCAAGACCTTGAATATGAGGTTGTGCCTGTTGGAATCTTCTGTCTCATCATCAGAAATACCAAATTGAGAAGCGAGCCTCTTTAGTTGAGCTGTTTCTTTCTCTTCAAGTTCAGCTAAATTGTACTCTTTCATTTTTTTACCTCTTTTTTGTTAATTTAATACTTTGTATGTGATTTTGATGAAAATATATCTTTATTCTTTTGAAATCAATGAGTTAGAGGAGGTTCCTGGGGGCCTTCTCCTGTACCTTGCCTCTCAGAAAGCTCTGCAGATAGAGGAACTTTCCCCTTTTTTGGCCTCTGAGGCAAGGGTTTGGTTAAGGCAACCTCCAGGACTTCGTCCATCCTTTCAACAAAGTGGATGGCCATATTCTCCTTTATGTTCTTAGGAATATCACTCAAGTCAGGCTTGTTATCCAAGGGAATGATGACTTTGCGAATGCCCTCTCTGTGGGCAGCCAGCAGTTTCTCTTTGATTCCACCGACAGCGAGCACTCTTCCCTTCAGGGTGATCTCCCCTGTCATGACCACCTTCTTGCTTACTGGAATCTCTGTCAACAGAGAAATAATAGATGTGGCGATGGTTATCCCTGCGGAGGGACCTTCCTTGGGTGTAGCAACCTCGGGCACGTGAATATGAATGTCGAAGTTTTTATGTAAATCCTTGGCTATGTTTAGCTCAAAAATCTTCCCTTTCACATAACTGAAAGCGGCTTGGGCCGACTCTTGCATGATTTCTCCGAGCTGGCCGGTAAGCATAAAGTTCCCTTTGCCATGCACTTTGGTCACTTCAAAAGTGAGAAGTTCTCCTCCAAATTCGGTCCATGCCATACCGATGGCCACCCCCACCTCATCCTTCCTATCGATCTCATACCGCCTGTATCGAGGAATGCCCAGATATCTTTCCAGATTTTTGGGAGTGACCGATTCCTGGTGTGACTTTCCTTTGGACACCACTTTCTTGACCACCTTGCGGCAGATGGATGTGATTTCTCTCTCTAAGTTTCTGACTCCAGCTTCTCGAGTGTATTGGCGAATGAGCTTCATGAAGGCTTTATCCGATATTTTGAGGTTATTCTCTTTAAGACCGTGGATCTTTATCTGTTTGGGTAAGAGGAATTGTTTGCCGATCTGGAGTTTTTCATCCTCTGTGTAACCGGGAATACGGATGACTTCCATCCTGTCGAACAAAGGCCTGGGAATAGGTTCTATCATATTAGCGGTGACGATAAACATCACTTGTGAAAGGTCAAAATCTGTGTCGATGTAGTGGTCCAAGAAGGTGTTGTTCTGCTCAGGGTCTAAAACCTCCATCAAGGCTGAGGCAGGATCCCCTCTAAAGTCCACACTCATCTTATCTACTTCATCCAAAAGAAAGACAGGGTTTTTTGTCCCCGCCCGTTTGATCATCTGGATAATTCTTCCCGGATAGGCGCCGATGTAGGTTCTGCGATGTCCTCTGACCTCAGCTTCATCACGTACTCCACCAAGAGAGAGACGGACGAAATTTCTCCCTGTGGCTCGAGCTATAGATCGCCCCAGAGAACTCTTCCCTACTCCAGGAGGACCGATAAACCCAAGGATGACTCCCTTGGGATTTTTCACCAGTTGACGGATGGATAGGTACTCCAAAATTCTCTCTTTGACCTTCTCCAATCCATAGTGATCCTCATTCAGTATCTGTTCTGCCCTTTTTAGGTCTCTTTTCTCTCTCGATTTTTTCTCCCATGGCAAGGAAATAAGCCAATCGAGATAATTGCGACAGACAGTTGCTTCTGCAGACATGGGAGGCATGGATTCTAATCTTTCGATCTCTTTGTAGGCTTTCTCTTCTGCATCCTTGTGCATTTTCGCCTTTTCCACCTTGCTCTTGAGTTCTTCAATCTCGTTGGGCTGATCCTCCTTCCTGTACCCTAAGCCAGGAGGAAAGACTTTTTGCCCCGGCTCCAGGAAGGGGCTTCTCCGACGGGTCTGTTTCTTGCCGCTCCCTCCTCTGAGTTTGGAATGAACCTTTAGAATCTCGTTCTCTAAGACGAAATTCAACCTTTGCATCCTCTCCATGGTGTTGATGGTCTCCAGCAGATTCTGCTTTTCCTCCAGAGGCAGATAAAGGTGAGAAGCGATGATATCAGCAATCCTTTCCGGACTGTTATCCTTCAAAGCGGGAACGATAGATTCGAAATTAGTGTGTTGGCTAAGTTTGAGATAATCCTCAAAGAGAGTCAACACCCGTTTGAGGATTTCTCTGACTTCTGAGCTGTGGACTTCGATCTCCCTAATTTCTTTGGCCAAGACTTGATAAAATGGATAAGTGCTGAGATATTCGATAATCCGTGCTCTTCTTTTTCCTTCAACGATCACCTTGACGTTCTTGTTGTCCATATTGATTGCTCGGATGATCTTGGCAATAATCCCCATGGAGTAAATATCCTTAGGAGTGGGGTCGTCCACAGAAGCGTCCATCTGAGCCGATAAAAAGATCATCTTGTCTTTCTCGACAGCCATCTCCAATGCTTTGATAGAGGATGAGCGTCCAATGATGAAAGGGACAAGAGTGGAAGGAAAAACAACCAAATCCCTCAAAGGAATCAAGGGAATGTTCTTGATCATTTCCGATTGATCACTAATGTTTTGCATGGGTTACACTCCAACAGCTTGTTTTAAACTTTGAAAATCGAGTTCATTCCTCTCCACCATCCTTTTGGTGATCTTGATCCTGGTTGTCTTTTTTGTGGTGGGAAGATGAAACATGATATCCAGCATCAAATCTTCGATGATGCTCCGTAAACCTCTCGCACCCAATTTTTTATCGATCGATTTCTGAGCAATGGTTGCCAGAGCTTCTCTGGTGAACTCAAGTTTCACGCCCTCCATCTCAAAAAGCTTCTGAAACTGTTTGATGATGGCGTTCTTGGGTTTGGTGAGGATATCCACCAGATCTCTAACCCCTAAGTCCTGGAATGCAGCCACAACGGGAATCCTCCCCACCAGTTCGGGAATCATTCCGTATTTGATCAAATCTTGAGGAATTAAATGATCGTATATCTCCTCTGTTATCTCTTTCCTTCTGTAGGCAAAATCGGATTTGAAACCCACTTCCGCTCTTCCTAATCTTTGAGACATGATCTTATCCAGACCGATGAAAGCCCCGCCGCAAATAAACAGGATATCTGTTGTGTCGACAGCAATGAATTCCTGGTAGGGGTGTTTTCGTCCTCCTTGAGGCGGAACATTGGCAACTGTTCCTTCTATGATTTTAAGCAATGCCTGCTGAACTCCCTCGCCCGAAACATCCCTGGTTATGGAAGGAGTGTCACTCTTGCGGCTGATCTTGTCGATCTCATCGATGTAGATGATCCCTTTTTGGGTCTTCTCGATGTTACCTTTGGCTGACTGGAATAGCTTGAAGACCACATTCTCCACATCCTCACCCACATATCCGGCTTCTGTGAGGGAGGTGGCATCGGCTATGGCAAAAGGAACAGATAATATTTTGGCCAGGGTTTGGGCCATCAAAGTTTTTCCAGTACCTGTAGAACCGATGAGAAGTATGTTGCTCTTGGTAAGTTCCACATCCTTATCCAATTGACCCTTAAAGTTTATACGCTTGTAGTGGTTGTAGACAGCCACGGAAATCTTCTTCTTAGCCTTTTCTTGCCCGATGATATACTCATCCAGAGTCTTCTTGATCTGAGAGGGAACGGGAAAACGCGTCTGCTTTTTATTTTCCTCAAATTTTTCTGTAAAAATAATAGCATGAGCAACTTCCACACAATTGTCACAGATATAAACTCCTCCAGGGCCGGCAATCATCTTCTGCACCTGAGACTGGGTGCGGTTGCAGAAATTGCACTTGGCTGCGGTTCTCACTTTTTGCTGGTAACTATCATCCATGATAAGCTCTTAAAAAGGGTAAGATACCTGAAAAACCTTCCTATTTCTTGGATTGATCCCTATTCTCTATAATCGCGTCAATGATTCCGTAATTCTTGCCCTGAGCTGGAGTCATGATAAAATCTCTTTCGATATCCACTTGAATCTTTTCCTTGGGCTGTTTGGTATGCTTGGTTAAAATCTGATGAATGTTCTCTCTAATCCTAAGGATCTCCTTTGCCTGAATGGCAACATCTGAGGCTTGTCCATGGTATTCCCCAGTGGGCTGATGCAAGACGATTCGCGCATTGGGAAGGGCAAACCTCTTACCCGGAGTCCCAGCCGCAAGCAGCACAGCGGCCATGCTTGCCGCTTGGCCCACGCAGATGGTCACAATATCGGGACTGACGAACTGCATCGTATCATAAATGGCTAAGCCCGAGGTTATGCTGCCTCCGGGCGAATTGATGTAGAGTGAGATCTCTTTTTCCGGTTTTTCAGCTTCCAGGTAGAGAAGTTGAGCGATGACCAGGTTTGCCACATCATCGTTTATCTCCGAGCCGATAAAAACGATATTGTCCTTGAGGAGGCGGGAGTAAATATCGTATGCGCGTTCAATTTTTCCATCCTGCTCTATAACTAAGGGGATTAATGTCATAGGAAATCTTTTATTTTATTATAGCGTTATCAACCAAAAAGTCAACCGCCTTCCTGAACAGCAGCGTCTCTTTCAGTTCATCGCGCCTTCCTTCCTGGTTGAAGGTCTCGATGACCTTTGCCAATGGTAATTGGTTGGATTTGGCAATGGCCTTTAATTCTTCTTGCACCTCCTCATCAGAGACTTTTATTCCCTCCAGCCCAGTAATTTTTTCCAAGATCAAATGATTCCGGATATTCTGCTCTGCCTTTTTTCTCCCTTCCTCCTTAAGCTCTTCTGCTTCCTCCTTCTTGAGTTCTTTCTGGGGTCGAGAAGAAAGGATCCTTCTCATCACAGTCCCATACTCCTGCTCAAGTAAGGTCTCGGGCACTTCGAAAGGTGATCTTTGGTAAATTTCTTTTATGATTTCCAGAGCCATCTCGCTTCTTATCTCCTTCTCTTTTGCAGCTCTAATATTCTCTTTAATCTCCTTCTTCAGAGATTTCAGGTTTTCATGTTCGCCGAGATCTTTGGCAAAATCATCGTTTATCTCAGGTACTTTTCTTTCTTTTATGGAAATAACTTTGAGATTGTAGGCAATCTTCCTCCCAGCCAGCTTCTTATTCTGGTGATCTTTATCATGGATGATCTCAAAATCGCACTTATCTTCCGGCTTTAGCCCGATCAAGCATTGATTCAAAACGGGTTCATTGCCTCGGTCTCCTGTAATGACGACTACCTTTTCGGTAGGAAGGAATTTCTTGGCAATGATGTCCTTTCCTTTAACTTCAGCTATCACATAATCTCCTTCCGCCACTCCCCTCCCCTCCACAGGTACATACTGGGCTGCCTTTAACCGGAGTTCTTCCAAAGCTTTCTCTATATCTATATTTGAGACAGAGATGTTTTTCTTTTTAACTTCGATATTCTTGTACTCTGGGAGTTTGATATCCGGCCAGATATCAAACTGGGCCTTCAGACGCAAAGGTTCTCCTTCTTTGAAATGGAGTTCATTGACCACAGGTGCCCCGATAGGCCTGAGGTTTTTGGATTGCAGCTCTTTTTCTAACGCTTTGGGAGCCAGAGAATTCACCAATGCCTCTTTTATCTCGGCATAAAACATGCGCTTGACCATATCCTTGGGAGCCTTACCAGGTCTGAATCCTGAGATCTTGGCCTGCTGGGCATACCGGCGCAGGATTCTTTCCCACTCCTCCCTGACCTCTTCAGTATCCACCTCAACATCGATTTCTCTTTTCCATTCACTTAAATTTTTGACAATACTCTTCATCTCGCCTGGTACATCCTTCCTGATCTCATTCCTTTACAGTAAAATGGAGGTGTGGGCAGAGCGGGACTCGAACCCGCACTCCTTCAACAGGAACTAGGTCCTAAGCCTAGCGCGTATGCCAATTTCGCCACCTGCCCCTATTTTATTCTCAAGATATAAGATGAATCTTAAGATGGCTCTGATCGATGCAATGCATGGGCATGAGCGAAACGTGATTGACCTTTGGATGAAGGATTAATTAATACTATTTAATACCATATTCAATCATTTTTGTCAATCTCAGCGACATCTTTGTCAAGGCAGTCTTCAATATGCAAGTATTTCCAAAACCATGATGAGTGAAGATATTTCATCCAGTTAGGTAACAAAGCGGCGGTTCCTGTCCATCCGAAGCCCATAGTAGAGGATGAGAGGGTCTTTGGCAGGGATGGAGGGGAACCGATCATCCATGCATAATGAAGTCTGACTTCAAAACATTTGACAAGGCTGAATCAAAAATGATATTCAGCTATAAAAACCGAAGATCGCTCTAGAAAAGATCATGCTCTTCTTCGAATCTCCAGTGTTCAAAAAATACTTTCTTCCCGGCTTTGTTTTTCAATCAGTTGTGATTGCAGGAGGCTATGGAACAGGACGTGAGCTGGTCGAATATTTTCTTAATTACGGCCCCCTGGGAGGTCTCCTTGGAATGTTTCTAGTCACCACGCTTTTGTGGTCTGTGCTTCTGGCTGTGACTTTCGAATTCTCGCGAAAATTCCGGGCTTATGATTACAGGACATTCTTCATGAAACTGATGGGCCGCTTCTGGGTGATCTTTGAGATTCTCTATCTGGCTCTGTTGTTCATCGTCTTGGCTGTTATCGGTTCTGCGGCTGGAGTCTTGCTTAAAGATAACTTCGGTCTTCCCTATCTTGTGGGAGTGACGATCATACTGGCAGCCATAGGCTTTCTCACCTTTAAGGGCAGTCTTCTGATCGAAAGGTTCCTCTCCAGCTGGTCGCTTGTTCTTTATCTTATCTACGCTGTTTTCTTAGTGGTGGCTCTCCTCAAATTTGGCCCTGAGATTCGAACCAACCTTAGAGAGGCACTGGTACTTCCCAAATGGGCTCTGGGAGGTTTCAAGTATGCTCTCTACAACATGGGAGTCATCCCCGCTGTATTCTTCTGTCTTCCCCATATCGAGACAAGAAAAGAGGCTTTCTCTGCCGGGCTCATCGGAGGACTCATCGGTATTTTTCCAGGGTTTCTCTTCTATGTGGCTGTACTCGGTCATTATCCGGGTATCCTTCCTCAAGAAGTCCCGGCCATCTATGTTCTTAAAAAGACATGTGTTTTCCCTCTGCTCATTTTGTATCAATTGGTCCTCTTCGGAACTTTGATTGAAACCGGTACTGGCTTTATCCATGCAGTCAACGAGCGGATTCGGTCCGCACTTCGATCAAGAGGAAAAGAGCTTCCTGCCTGGGCAAGACCAGTGAATGCTCTTATCCTGCTAGGCGCGAGTTTGGGACTTTCCACTTTTGGCTTGATTAATCTGATAGCCAAAGGATACGGAAGCATTAGCTGGGGCTTTTTTGTGGTTTATTTTCTTCCCCTTATGAGCCTGGGAATCTACAAAATCTTCAAGAGTCGATAAATCCTTTTGCTTTCCTCATCCTTTCTAGTTCTTCTGATTCTCACTTCTCTTATGAGGTGGCTATGGGCGGAGGCAGATCTTTCATCAGTATAAGACCTGGAGTGGCCTCCACCACCTTAGGAATGGTGTTGATGGTTACAGCCACGGTCCCGATATCACCGTGAATCCCACCTATTATTTTTTGTTGGATCCTGGGCTCTCCCTCGATGATAATTTCATCATATTCCTCGTCCACAGCAGCGTTTGCGCTGAATTTCAAAGTGATCTTTTCCTGGTTATCTTTTTTCCCGAAAGCCACACTGGTGAGACCGATCACATTTCCGGGCTTGACCGCGCCCAAGCCAGTCTGGGTTTCCTCCTCATCGATGATCGGCTCTGGAAGGAGTTCCACAGCCTCTATGGGTTCCCAACCCAACCCGGCCGCGATCATGTGAATCGATTCCAGAAGACCCACATGGCCGGTGATATCCTTATTTTGGATTTTCTGCTGAAACTCTTTGTGCGTCAAACCTGTGCCAATCTTTTTCTGGAAAGGAATACGCCTTTTGGAGGAATCCATCATACGGGTGACTCTAACAGAGTCAACCTTGAGACAGGGAGCAGTGAGGATGAGAGGCAATGTATCCATCAAAAAACCGGGATTGATTCCTGTTCCGGTAACAGTCACTTTCATTTCTCTGGCCAGATTGTCGATGCTCCGGGCAAGATCAGGCTCCCGCTTCCATGGATAGGAAAGCTCTTCACAGGTGGAAATAACATTCATGCCTGCCTTCAAACACTGCGTGACTTGGGGAAAGACTTGCTTCAGATAGGAAGAAGTCGTGAGCACCACAGCCTGCGCCTTAACCTTTGAGAAGACCTTATTGGCATCGCTTTGGATGATTACACCCGTCATCTTGGGCTGATCGAAAAGTTCTCCCAAGTCCTTGTTTACCAGCTGAGGGTCGATATCGACAGCACCGACCACATTCATACTCGTCTTTTCATCCAACGCCTCAGCGATTTTGCGGCCCATAACGCCACATCCATAGATGAGCACATTGATTTTTTCCATGAACAGGTCCTCCTCATTGAATAAACCTTGGAGGGGAAACCGTTCTGCGTTCCCCCTTAACAAGTGCACCAGATATATACTGACCTTATAAAAATAGTGACAGGTCTTATCTTTGTGGGATATTGTATTTTTCCCACCTCTGGGCGACCCTTTCCACCGCATCCAAAGACGCTTGGATTTCCTCATTGGTATGAGACGAAGAAATTGCACCATAACCGTGGAAGATGTTAAAGCCTTCCTCAAGCATGGCCAATTTAAAAATCTTCTCTCTCATCTCCACATCACAGACTTCTGGATTCCAAACCTCCTCAGGAGAAGATATTCGATTGGCATTGCCACGGAGAAATTGGACTCCCACCAGAGAGCTATGCTCAGCGATGGCATTTCCTCCACCAGTACAATTTACCTGGAATCCGTGTGCTGAGAAGATTTTTTCGACGGCTGTGCGGACTTTCTCCCCAAGCCTGCCTATTCTGGGATAGATATCCGAAGCATGATTGATGAGATATTGAACAGAGGTGATTCCTGACAGAATGGCGGCAGGATGAGCAGAGAATGTTCCCCCATCAAACTTCACTCTCTTCTCTACCTTTGCCTCCGGTCCACAGAGTCTTATCACATCTTCTCTGCCGGCAACTGCACTGAGAGGCATCCCACCTCCTATGGCCTTGCCTAAGACTGTCAAATCTGGTCTGATCCCGTACAATGTCTGAACCCCACCCGGATGAAACCTGAATCCTGATACCACCTCATCGAAAATCAGGAGGGAACGGTTATTCAGAGTGAGTTCTCTGGCTCTTTGAAGGTATTCCTTTGTGGCGAAGATAAAACCTCCAGCTCCAATAAAGGGTTCTATGATAAAACAGGCAACTTGGTCACCGTAGTCTCTGAATTTTTGCTCAAGATCTTCTTGATCATTGAACCGCGAAACCAGAATCATGGCATCCATTCCGGCTGGCAAACCTGCGGACTCGATCTGGTTAAGCCCTCGCTCATAAGAGGAAATTCCCTTCAGGACATAGGGATGGGCACCATGCCATCCTCCACCCACTTTCATCACCAGGTCCCTCTGAGTGAAAGCTTTGGCCAACATGATGGCATACATAGTGGCCAGTGTTCCGCTGGTGGTGAAACGGATTCTCTCAGCTTTTATCTGTCCAAGGATGAGGGCCGCCAATTCTCCCTGATGAGCCTCGGGAAATCCTGTGGCCAATCCCTGGCCACTCTGGAAATAATCCCTAAGGACATCGAGGACGAACCTTGGGTTGTGCCCTAATACATTGGCGAAATGTCCCTGCCAGAAATCAACGTAGGTGTTACCATCGACATCCCTGATCCGAGAGCCGCTACAATGGGAGACATAGAAGGGAAAAGGATCAAACAAGCGGAGGTTGTGGCTTCCGCCTCTGATTTGATATTGAGATGCTCTGCTAAAGGTCCTCTCTGACTGTTGATGCTTGGCTTTATAGCCAGCGACTAGTTCTTCCATTAAAGTTGCTTTGTCCATAACTCAATCTTTCCTATACAACTTGGATTGGAAGGATTTTCAGAAGAAACTATCCTTTATCTTTGCCTGAGCAAGGCGGCATTACCGTAACAACTTTTTCAGTTTTTCCGCAAGATCTAGGTCAATAGTGAGGAGCTCTTTGTAGACTTCTCTAGCACTGTAATTGTCTCGTAGATTCAGATATGTGATAGCAAGATTATAATGAGCCAGACCGTAATCTGGCCTGAGCTCAACGGCTTTTTGAAGAGGCTCTAGAGCAGCGGAGAACTTTTTTTGGATCATATAGCCTACTCCGATATTGAACCACCCGTCTGCATTGTCTGGCGCCAGCTCTACAAATTTTTTAAACGCCTCCACAGAATCCTGGTATTTCTTCTGTCTGGAATAGCAAAATCCGATGTTATAGTAAGATGACTCATAATTGGGATTGATGGCCAGCACATCCTGAAACGTCTGGACGGCTTCATCGTACCTTTCCAGCTTCATAAACATGATTCCCAAATTAT
>Ga0315551_10002841_pt1 | contig 12434 bp, 10 predicted proteins | sample SalMarSW160290MG_FD_203678 | JGI IMG/M metagenome (GOLD analysis project Ga0315551, IMG submission 203678) | Salt marsh sediment microbial communities from the Plum Island Ecosystem LTER, Massachusetts, United States - Salt Marsh Sediment SW1602-90 ... | reverse complement strand
GGGAGTGACCGATTATGGTGGCGTCGGGAGCCGCCTCCAGCAGCCGTTCCAAGCGGGGGGAGCCGACCTCATCGACCAGACCGTAAACCCCCCTGCCCGGACCGGTCATGTGGAACAGAACCGGCATGCCGCAGCGGCCGCACTGGCGGCAGAGGTTGATCACCCTGGGGTCATCCAGCGGCATATTGGCGGTGAGCTCGCCGATCCCCACGCAGCCCCACTCCTTGAATCGCTCCAGGATCCAGGTGAAGTCTGTTTGCGGGGGATTCGCCAGCTGCTCCGCATCCAGATTGCCCAGGCAGCCCATACGGGGATCGAGGTTCCCAAACAGGATTACCCGGTCACGATAGGGCGATGCCGCCTCCAGCTGGCCGACTATGTCCGGATTGGGAGCGAACAGGAAGGGGCCTTGAGTGCTTTCAGGGGATGCGCCCAGAGGCAGAAATACAGCTTTGTCGATGCGCTCCCGGTCCAGACGCCGCACCAGGGCTTCCCAGGTTACCGGCATCCTGTCCATTCGTTCGGGAGTTCTAAAATCACCGACGTGGGTATGAAAATCGATAATCAAAATATACTTCGCCTCTCAATTTCCGGCTCTCATGCTCCCACCCTGCCCGGCCGCTGCGACCGGGCTAGCGCGAAGCAATCAGGGAACTGGTGCCCCAGCCGCCCAGGGTTTCCGGATCTCCCGGATCGTCGGCCAGCAGCTCCCTGTAGCTCTCCACGACTTTGCGAAAGGCTTCGACATGCTGTCCGATCGCCTCTGTTCGGTACCTCCTGAACCAGGGGACCTTGAAGACCTTGGACTGGATTCCGGCGGAGACCCGGAGGTTCTTCCCCGTCCGTTTCGCCGCTTCCGAAGACTCGGCCGCGTTTGTGGGCTTGCCGTCGCCGTAGACGTCCAGATCGTAAAACAGGGGATGGGTGTGAAGGGCGAGATTGCATCCGGGCTGACAGTCCCGCATCCCTTCGGCTCTCAAGGCCGCGCAGAAGCGGCTGATCGACAGACCGCCCAGCTCCTCCTTGAGGTAGTGCCCCAATGGGTTGTACCAGCCGCCCATGGTGTTCCCCGAGCTCGCGGCCGGCCGGTGACCCCGTACCCCCGGCATCTCCTCCAGTCGATCCCAGAAGAAACTCATCGCCTCGTCGATCTCGGCCATCTGGGCCCCGTAGTTCTGCAGCTGTTCCCGGCCTATCGCCGAACACAGCTGGTTGAGCCGGTATTTGTAGCCCCCCCAGGGAATGCCGGCGCCCGCCTTGATGTCCGGGATCGTTATAAAACTGCCGTGCCGGGCATAATGGGCGAACACGATTGCCCGCTCGTAAATGCGCCGATCATTCGTGGCCAGCATCCCTCCCTCTCCGATGGGAAAGGACTTGGCCGACATCATCGAGAAAGCCGCCACGTCACCGAAGGTTCCCGTCATCCTGCCCTTGTACAGGCTTCCGTGGGAGTGGGAGCAATCCTCCAACACGGCGAGTCGATGTTTGCGGGCGATCGACAGAATCGCATCCATATCCGCCGGCATCCCCGAGTAATGGACCACCACGATCGCCTTGCTCCGGCTGGTGATGCAGCGTTCGATATCTTCGGGATCGATGCAGAGGCTGTCCGGCCTGATGTCCGCAAAGGCTACCGTCCCTCCGAGCGAAAAAACCGGCACGCAGGAAGCCCAGTAGGTCATGCTCGGGCAGATGATCTCGTCCCCTCTGCCGATCCCCAGACCGAACAGGGCGCAGTGCACGGCGGCGGTTCCCGTATTATGGGCCAGCGCGTACTTCACACCCAGCCAGCGGGCGAACTCCTTTTCGAACTCTACGGTGATATCCAGATCGGAGATCTTGCCTTTTCGCAGCACTTCCAGAACCGCCGCTTCCATCCGCGGCGTAACCACAGGCCAGGAAAACAGATCCTCCTCGGCGGACACGGCTTTCCGCCCGCCCAACAGTGCGAGTGTACTCATAGCAACTGTATTCTACCGGATAAAGAGCGTTTTGAGAAAGGCGCCGTACCGCCGCAGAGGGATCGACAGCCTGCTCATCCGGTCAAGCCGCGGTACAGCCCGATCAGAAAGTCACGATTGTCGGCCTGAATGTACGACATCCGCCCACCCATGCGGCTGAACGTTTTCAGATACCGTAAATAATAGGCAGGGTTGTCGGGGGAGGGCTCGCCCCTACTCCAATCCCAGTCGGCCTCCGCCAGGTCCACCACGTAGATCCGCACGTTCTCGATATCCTTTTCTTGCTGCAAGGCTAGATTCCGAGCCATGGACAGAGATTTCTCGAATATCATCGGTGACATCACCGCCGATCCCACGGAGATATATACGCCGCCGTCCAGCCGTGAAACATTGTGGGCGAAAACCAGGAAGTCCCGCTGAGCCGTTCTGCCGATGGCCGCTCCCGAGCACAGTGGATGGGAGTAGATGATGTCGTGTCCGAACATGGGATGGCCGGTATATGGTATATTCAGCCGGAAAGCCGCGGCCTGGAGCCCGAAAGTTTTGTAGGGGTGGGCTACCGGAAGAAAACCAGATGCAATTGTCGAATCCCTCAGGGCCGCCAGCAGATCTCCCGCTGCCGCAGCCTTCTCCGGATCCTGATCTACCGCGGTCACCGCCTCCCTCAGCTCCTCAAGTGCCGGGATCTCTAATCCATCGTGATGGACCAGAGAACCCACCGATTCTCCGTATCCCAATCCCCGATAAGCACCAATCAGGAGGGCTAAATTCAGGAAATAGCCCGTCTCCTCCCAGAGGCCGAACTCACCCCGTAGTATGTTGTCCCGCACCGCCTCCGAGCTTGCTCCCTGATAGGCAAACTCCCAGTCGTGGATGATCCCGGCTCCATTCGTCGCCAAATGGGTGACCCAACCGTCTTGGATAAGGCGGATCAACACCGGGGCCAAGCCGTTCTTGATGGCGTGGGCGCCAAAGGCCAGGATCACCGGCTTTCGGGCAGCCCGGGTTCGTTTAACATCCTCTGCAACCTGCTTGACTGCCTCCGCCACCTCCACGGACGGATGAATCGGCTCTCTATCCAGAGAAACCCAATCCCGTTCGATGATGATCCTGTTCGTTCGCTGCGAAAGGCTTTTGAACTTCAACTTCCGTCGATCCAGCTGCGGAAATGTCATCTTCTACTCCCCGAAAAGCAACTTCAGCAAAAGATCGGTTTCCTCGAAGTCGGAAATGATCAGATCGGCTCCAGCCTGGATCAAACGCGAACGCTTGATCAGATTCAAACCGGAGCGCTTCACCTCGTCACTGGCTACCCCCACCGCAAAACTGCCGCGAGCGCGGGTCTCACGAATTTCCACCGGTCCATCACCAAAGCTCACTATCCGATCCCGACCCTCGGCTGCGATATCCCTCAGGATGGCCTCTATCACTTTACTCTTCGGCTCGTGCTTGATATCCCCGACCGCGCCGTAGATTCGTCCGGCAAATAGATCGGCGTATCCTAATAAAGCGGCCTCCCGCTCCACATCCTCCTGATCCGTACCGCTGGCCAGGTACAGGCGGATACCCCGGCTGTCGAGCGCTTCGAGAAAAGCCACGGCATTTTTGATCGTCACCTCGCTCAGCAAGAGCCGCCCCTCTTTGATCCTTCTCAAACGAGTTTCAACCCGACGCATGAGCGCTTCGTTATAGATCTGCTTGTACCCTCTCTCGTCGAGGATGTCCTTCTCGGCCACGTATCCATACTCCCGCACCAGCTGACTCAGGGATTTCATCTGCACCAGAGTTTGTACCCCCGTGGTTGCATCGATCAGCTCCCGCACGCGGGCCTGGATCCTCCTGAAGCTGTCCCCTTCGATGGTATTCCGGTGCCCCCCGACGATGGCTTGGATCATCATCGGCTCCATGACTTCCTCCCACCCCTGTCGCAGGGTAGATATGGTTCCGTCATGATCCAATATGACATGGGTGAACTCCCTACGCTCGGGAAGCTCCGATACGATCTCGATCCTGGTCCCCGGATAGTAGCGTGCTGTCTCCGGCCGGAGGGCCAATTCGGGTCGAACCCTGTATGCCGGAGCAGAGCAGAGTTCCAGGATCTCCCCGGGGGTGGCGGTGCCCGTCACAAAAAGTTTCTGCACGGTAACACCGGCCACCAGCGTGCCAAACTCGGCGGCGGCAGGAGGAGCGAATCCCGCAGCCAGGGCGGCGGCGATACCCGCCAGCATGCTGTCCCCCGCCCCCACCGAATCGGTGCGGCCGAGTATCAGGAGACCGGGGATCTCGTGGACACCTGCCTGATCGAAAACCACGCATCCGTACTCGCCTCGGGTGAGGATAACGGGCTGCTGCCACCTCTTGAAAAGTTCGGCGGCGCTTTGCCGTACGATTTCCCCAGGGATACGCCCGTCGAGATGGGATTGCCGCCCGCAGAGCCGAAGTGCCTCGTTGATATTGATCTTGCGTATGGTTCCTGCGAACTCGTCGCTGTAGGTGCGGCTGTCGGTGACACAGAGGGTGGGCTGATGTCGGTTTATCAGGGCTGCCAGGGCTTTGCGAAAAGCCGTCGTGTGAATGCCCCGATAGGCCTGCTGATTGACGATCAGGATATCCAAACGCGGTAGCAGGTCCTCCAGGTTATGGAGCAACTGAGCGGCGATGTCGGGATGCGGTTCGTTGAAGTTTCCATAGTCCAGCCGTGGTTGCTCCACATCATCAATGAGTATCTTTGTGAACACATGGGTATACCAGTTTTTCTCTTGGAGGAGCAGCCCGGACGTCGATATCCCCTGCTCGTTCAACAGACGGATCATCCGATCACCGTGCAAGTCGGCGCCGACCACCCCGAAAGCCCGAACTTCTTTGGCTCCCATAGAGGTTAGATTGGCAGCCACATTGCCGGCTCCTCCGAGGGAGAAACGCTGCTCGGCAACCGGTTGGGTAGGCAGGCCGGTCTCCAAAGATGTCTCCGAAGCGCTGCGATCGATTTTCAAATAGACGTCGGCACAGAAGTCCCCGACGATCCCGAAACACAGACCAGGTACGCGCTCCAGAACCGCCTTGACCTCGGAACTCTGTAGAGCCAAATACTAATCTCCTCCGAAGAGCTCGGCCTCGAGGACGGCGCAGACCCGGTGGTAGACCCTCATATGGTACTCCTGCACCTCCGCAGTAGCCACGGCGGGTACCTGGATCGTTACATCGCACAGCCCGCTCAGGGGACTGTCAGCCTTGCCTGTAAGACCGATCGTCTTCAATCCCAACGCCTTCGCGGTTTTTGCGGCCCAGACGACATTCTTCGCCTTTCCCGATGTGCTCAGAGCCCAGAGCACGTCCCCGCGAATGCCGTACCCGAACACCTGTTGTGCAAAAACCATCTCGGCTCCGATATCGTTGATGATGGCCGAGCAGAGCGAGCTCTGGCTGACCAGAGATATGGCGGGAAGGGCTCCCTGAAGCTTGTCGGCCAGCTGCCGGCCCTCCTCCGGAAAGAGCTCTGTGAGGGTAGCGACAGTCCGGTCCGGGAGGCGTCGGGGAGAGGCGAAGCCCTTCATCAACTCGCCGACGATGTGTTCCGCATCCGCCGCACTTCCTCCGTTCCCGCAGATCAAGAGCTTGTTTCCTCCCCGAAAGGCGTCCATCAGAATATCCAGGGAAGCCTCCATGCTATCCCTGCAGCAGGTGAGGTCCGGATGGTTTTGGAAGAATTGTTCGAACAGTTCACTAGAGTGTTGGTTCATCGTTCAAGATCCTGCAGCAGCGTTACCGCCAGACGCTCACTCACCTCAACAGGTCCTTTAAACCCGCAGCCACGTTCACAGCGGTTCGGTCGGCCGCTTCCTTGAGCTCCTGAGGAGCATCGGCCATGGCTATGCCGATCCCGGCCAAGGCGAGCAGTTCCCGATCATTTACACTATCACCGAAGGCCGCGATTTGCGAGAGCGGGATGCGCAGTAGTTCGCCAAGCCGAAGCAGGGCGTCGCCCTTGGACACGCCGGCGGGCATGGCTTCCAGGTAGTCGTTCTGGGTCTTTATCACGGAAATCTCCGGAATCCGCTCCGCAGCGAAGCGCTGCAAAGCGAGCAGGCGTTGCTCTTCATAACCCACAATCTGCACCTTGATCGGCGGATTGGAGCGGATGATCTCGACCAGAGCGTTCAACTCCACACGGTGCAGTCCCTCGAGGAGGATGAAATCCGCCAATAGGGGAGTGAGATAGGAAACACCGGGGCAGTCGGAGAGAGGATCCGTGTACAGGAGGCAGTCCAAATCGGCGTCTTGAGCTTTTTCCAGCATGAGCACGGCCGCCTGCCTAGGAAGCCTCTGTTGAAACAGGATCTTCTCGTTCGTCGGATCGACAATGGCGGCGCCGTTGCAGAGAATCACCGGCAGCTCTATGCCTAGTTTTTGAATATAGGGCAGAGCCGAACGGAACGTCCGCCCCGTAGCCAGAGTGACGGCAAAACCCCTTCGCCTCGCCTCTTCAATAGCCTCGAGATCTTCCACCGTCATCTCCAGATTGTCGTCGACAAGGGTTCCGTCCAGATCGAAAACGATCAGCTTGAAGCGATTGCTACGATTGTTATTCTGCATGGTTTTCAGCTGCGGTCATTTCGGGGATCAGCCGTCGTACTCGACATCGAGACGAGCCTACTCCTTCACAGCACCGCCGGCCAGGCCGATGACGAAGTACTTCTGAAAAAAGGAGAACAGGATCAGCACCGGGACGATGGCGATGAAGGAAGCGGTACCCAGGAGGCTCCAGTCCACCTCTCCGTGCTCGCCGAGAAAGCGGTACAGCTCCACCGTGTAGGGTCGAACCGTGGAGGTCAGGGTCATGGCGATCATGAACTCGTTCCAGGAGCGGAAGAAAGCGAAAATCGAGGCGGCTGCCACCCCCGGGGCGGCGATGGGGAAGGATACCCTGAAAAAGGCCTGGAGCCGTGAGCAGCCGTCTATCAGGGCGGCCTCCTCGATCTCTATGGGTATCGTGTCGAAGTAGCCCTTCAGCAGCCAGGTGTTCATGGAAACGGTGCGCACTGCGTAAACGATCATCAGCCCGATGCGGGTGTCGTACAGTCCGTACAGAGAATACAGACGGTAGAGAGGGATGATCACCGCCAGCAGGGGGATCATCTGGATGAGCAGGATCAGCACGAGAATCTGATTCCGCAGGGGGAAGCGGAATCGGGAGAAGCCGAACCCCGCCAGCATGGCGCTTCCCGTGCTGATCAGGGTAGCCCCCACAGCGATGACGATGCTGTTCAGATAGGATTTGAAGCCGAACTTCGATCGAAACAGCAGATCCCCGAAGTTCCCCAGGGTCGGATGCCGGGGTACCAGGGTCGGCGGGTAGCCGATCGCCTCACCGGGCGGCTTGAAGGTTGCGCTGAGCAGCCAGTATAGAGGCATGACCGTAAAAAGGGCCCAGAGTACGAGAAGTACATAGGTTAGAATTTTCCACACAGGTTTTGGGTTCATCGCTTTTGTACAGCCACCCGCTCGCGGTTGAGCCTCATGTACAGAAGGGTGAGCAGGAGATTTATGATGAGGATCAGTACGGCAACAGCGGCGCCCCTGCCCATGTAGCCGTACTCGAAGGCCTGATGATAGAGAAATACAGCGATGACCTCTGTCCTGTAGAGGGGCCCGCCGCCCGTCATGGCGTAGATCAGATCGAAGAAGTTCACCGTATACATCGAGATCAATACCAGGTTGATCATGATGAAGGGACGGATCAGCGGCAGGGTCACGTAGCGAAACTTCTGGCCGGCTCCGGCTCCGTCCACGGTGGCGGCCTCGTACAGCTCGTAGGAGATGCTCTGGAGTCCCGCGGTCTGCAGGGTGAAGCTGAAGGCGGTGCCGTGCCACACGTTGGCGATGATTAGACAGGGCATCACGAGATTGAGATCGTTGAGCCAGCTGGGCAGGTTCGTCGCTCCGGTCAGCACGAGCAGATGGTTGAGCACGCCCAGACGGGGCTCGTACATGAAGCGCCAGGAAATGGCCATGACGATGGCGCTGGTCACCCACGGAAGGATGAACACAGCCCGGAAGATGTCCTTGCCCCGCACCCACTTCTGGTTGACCAGCAGGGCTATTCCCAGACCGAAGCCCAGCTGGCCCGCGATGCTCCCGCCGACGAAGTAAAAGGTGGCCGGAAGGACCTGCCGGAAGAAACTCGGCCCCACGAACGTGAAGACCGTCAGGTAGTTCTTCAAACCGACAAAGGTCTGGCGGTTGAGCGAGGCCAGCTTGACATCCTGGAGGCTCAACAGGACTGCCTGTATCAGCGGATAGACGAGGATCAGGAATATCAACAACAGGGCTGGAAGAATGAGGAGGTAGCCGCTGAGGATGATCCTGCTTTGTTTTCTCATTCTCTAGTCAATATCGGAGCCTGCATTTCAATTGCTGGAGGAGACATTACGTCTCCTCCAGACTTTCCACGTTTATTGGGCGAGCAGCTGATTCGCCTTTGCCGCCGCTGCATCCAAAGCGGCCTTGGCACTCATCTGCCCGAGCACTGCCGCCTGGATCGCATCCTGTACGGCGGCGGAGATTTCCGTGTACTGGGCAATTCCCGGCCTGAAATGGGCATAGGGAAGAGAGTTCAGGATCACGTTGAAGAACGGATCGACCGAGTAGTAATCCTCCGGCTTCTTCATCAGGGAGTAGAAGGTCGGCACATAGCCCCTTGCCGAGGTGTACTTGTACTGGGCGTCGGGAGCGGCGCCGATCGAGATCAGCTCCCAGGCCAGGTCCGGATGCTTGGAGCCCTTGGGGACCGAGAGCAGATATCCGCCCGACATGGTAGACCACTCTCCCCCGGGGGCTTTGGGATTAATTGCCGCACCGAAATCCTGCTGAAACTTCTCCGGTGTCAGATCCGGTATCAGCTTCTTGGCCAAACCCAGGGTCTTGGTCATTTCGGACATGGCGAACTTGTCCTGAAACACCGCATTGTCGATGTCCATGTAGTCTCCGCTGACCACGCTCTTCGGCGTGAGCCCATCCTCGATCATCTTGACGTGGAACTCCAGGGCCTTGACCCCGGCAGCGCTGTTGAAGGCGGCTTTCTTCATGTCATCGGTCAAGATTTGACCGCCTCCGGAGTAAAGCATGGCAAATAAGCGCATCGACGATTCTTCGTCCTTCATGGCCGGAAAGCCGTACCCGTAGCGGGCCGGGGCTGAAGTGATCTTCTTGGACATGTCGTACACATCGTTCCAGTCCTGAGGCGGTCTGTCGGGATCCAGGCCAGCGTTTCTAAACATCTTCTTGTTGTAGCACATGATGCGCACGTCGGTGTTAAGCCAGGTGCCGTAGCTCGGCCCCTTCCACGTGGTGGCCTGCTTGTAGCTGTCCACCACGTCGGGCCAGTACTGCCAGGCGTTGAGCTTGTCGGTCAGATCCGTCAGGAGGCCGCCTTCCACGTACTCGCCGACCCAGATGATGTCCACCTGGGCTACGTCCGGTGGATTCCCCCCCGCCGCGGCGGTCAGGAATTTAGCCCGCAGATCCGCCCATCCGAAACCTTCCTCCACGAAGGTGAACTTCGTATCGGCATGCCGCTTTTGGATTTCCGCCTTGGCTACCTCCCAGGGCGCCTCCTGGTCCCAGGTATAGGCCCGGGCGAAAATTCTCAGGGTCACCTCCTTCGCTTCCATGCCCGACTGGCCCTGTTCACCTCCAGCGAAGGAAACGCCGGCGCACAGAACGACAAACAACACAGCAAATACAAACGCGGCCTGCCACTTGCTGATTTTATGCATCTTTCTTCTCCTTGGTTGTTTTACTCGAAAGGATTCACTCCTTGCTCACCTTCACGGTGCCGAAACGGTCTGTTGTTTGTCACCTCCTTTCCGACGTCGTTCCGCACACGGCGAGGAGGGCACGGGTTAAATCCATAACTCCACGTTCCCGCCTCAAGGCAGATACCTCGAGTTTCGAGATATTTTGAGATTATAACCTGACTGTTCGGATAATGCAACAAAATATGCAATCTTCGATCGATTTTGAAAGAATATTTGCCGCACTCAAACAGCACGAGAATTGCATTCCGGCAAATGAGGTTTTACGGCTGTAAAGAAAAAAATGGGGCCTTCCGCCTCGAGCGACGGAAAGCCCCGCAATCCCTGAGAAAAAAGCTGCTGTTAGAACCAGAACAGGACGTTGGCTCCCAGCATGCCCGTGCTCCTGTTCAATTCGACGTTGAACAAACCATCCTCGACGAACAAGCCCATGATGTAGCTAAGGCCGACGGAAATCCGCCCCAGCTTCACATCCGCATTGGCCTTCACGTTATAGCCGGCCAGGACCGGATCGGTGTCGCTATCCAGCATGAAGGATACGGTGGGTCCAGCCCCCAGGGACAGGCGCAGGATCGCCAGATCCAGAGCCAAACCAGCGTCAGCATACAGGTCGATCGATTTGACGTCGCCCAGAGTGACCAGGCCGAGGGCTTCGAGCTGGAGGAGCTTGAGGAACTTCCAGCGGGCGTCCGCTCCGAAGGTGAAACCGCCTTCACCCCATTCGGACACGTCCGTATCCTGGCCGATCAGCACCGGAGTGTTCAGAAACGCCGATGCGCCCAATCCCAGCTCTGCAAAAGAGAGCAGCGGAATGAAGGCCAGCACCAATACCAGTAAAAGCGTCTTTTTCATCTTGACCTCCCTCTGACGGGAACGCTACTCCCGTCTAGATTTGTCGTAGATTTAATATACACCTATGGAACACTTTTTTCAGGTTTGCCCGTCACCGATTTAATCATTTTTTTTCGCATCAATGTTTCAACCTGGCCGAGCCGGTGGCCATGCTCACTCCTGGATTTCGTTACGCCGGCGGCAGACGCCTCAGATATGCAGCTCCAGAATATCCCGGTCCTGGACGGTTTCGTTTTTGGACACGGTGAGGGGTTTATCCGAACCCCGCCACATGCGGGCGAAACGGAGATTCTGCAAAAAATCCTTGTGAATCAGAGAGCAGATATCCCCCACGGTCTGGCCGGTAAACACGGTGTACGGTTTTTCCAGTTCCGGTTTTTTCCCGGGTGCTTTGGTGTACACCCGCACGATGCCGAGCCACTCGAACAACATCCGGGGAAGCCGGCCGATCGCCTCCGGGTCCCTGCTCGATAGGGGCAGGATCTCGAAACGATCGCCGACCATCTCCCGGAGGAGCTCCAGCCGTGCTTCCGCTCCAGGGGCGTCGATCTTGTTGGCGATCAGCCGGCAGCGAACCCGGTCCCTATCCTCGCCGCGCTGTCCCACTAATGTGACGTGCCGCAGCTCGAAAGCCTGGAGCACCGCCTCCAGATCGTCGAGCAGGCTGTCCACCGACAGATCCGCGACCAGCAGGGCCCCCTCGGCACCGCGGAGCACGCTGAGCAGATGGGTGGGCATGAACTCAGGGGTTACCGGCGGCGCGTCTACCAGTTGGATCTGAATATCCTCGTACTGAATCATCCCCGGCTGCATCGCGTGGGTGCTGAAGGGGTACTCCCCGATATCCGGAGTGGCGTTCGTGACGGCTTGGAGAATCGAGGATTTCCCGCTGTTCGGGGCTCCCACCAGAATCACCTGAGCCGCCCCCTCCTTTTCGAATCCAAGGGTCGGGCCGCCGCCGCTCTTCCGCCCGGAGCTCTCCTGCTGCTTCTGCAGCTTGGACATTCTCCGTTTCAGATCCGCGTACAGATGGTCGGTACCCTTGTGTTTGGGAAGCAGGGCGATCATGTCTTCCAGGCGGGTGATCTTCTCATCGATGGTCTTGGCGGCGCGGAAAGCCTCCTCCGCCTTCTTGTACTCCGGACCTACGTTCGTCGGCATGTGCCTTAGTATACGCAAAAAAGGCGTTTTCCTCCAACCGATCGAGGAGCACGGGCATCCGGCGTACGGGTTTCCGGCGCCGGGCTAACGGCGTTTGATCGAAGAGGCCCCGGACAAGTCGATCCGTCCCATGGTGGGGCTTCCGCCGAAGTACAGGCGGGAGGCCCCGCTGGCCTCGACATCAAGGGTTCCGCTCAACACCACCCCGACTTCGCTCGCTCCGCTGAGCTCGATGTCGGCATTTTGCGCCGGAAAATCCTCCAGATCCAGGTTGCTGGCCCCGGACACACCCAGGCGCAGATCCTCCGCTTTGCCCCGCAGACGAACCCGGCTGGCCCCGGAGGCCTCGATGCGGACCTCCCGAGCCGTGATCTCCCCATCCAGATAGCTGGCGCCGGACAGATCCACGTCGAAATCCCGGGCGGAGCTGAACCCGCTGATCCGCACATCGCTGGCACCGCTGGCCTCGATCCCCCTCAGATCCGGCAGGTGGACCTCCGCCTCCATGGTGGCGTTACGCAGGTTGTAGCTTCTATAGGGCTTCAGACCGATCACCAGCGTCTCTCCCTTCTTCTCGATGCGAAGATGCTGCTGAAGGTTCTCGTCTACCCGTACCACGACCTTGTAGGAGCTGCTCTGGACG
>Ga0315551_10002838_pt1 | contig 12447 bp, 12 predicted proteins | sample SalMarSW160290MG_FD_203678 | JGI IMG/M metagenome (GOLD analysis project Ga0315551, IMG submission 203678) | Salt marsh sediment microbial communities from the Plum Island Ecosystem LTER, Massachusetts, United States - Salt Marsh Sediment SW1602-90 ... | reverse complement strand
GGATCAACCCATCCCTTCTTCCCCCCCTCTCCGATTTGCGGCGATGATCCTGACTCCTCCGCTTCAGGCCAGGCCGGGCGGGATGGGAAAATCGCTTCCTCTCTACGTCCCCTGCCCCCACCTGGTAGCTTCGGTAAGCCATCGAGGGCGGCCTCCTGACTGGTCGGACGGATCCACCTCTCGCGTATTCCATCCACGACGGTAGCTGTGGTAACACAGTGCTGGAAGTCTTTCTTCCCCCGCCGCTTTTGGTGGGATGTCTTGTTTCGGGCCCTGGTGAGCTGGTGTCTGAGGGCGTGCATACCTGGCCGCTCTTGTCGCCGGCCTGAAAACAGGAAGCGGCGGCCTGACAAATGGGCCAGTCTCGAAAGCGCGATGACAGGATGCGATGGTTCAAAACAGTTAGACTAGTGCGCAGGCTTCACTCTCTTCATGGCTACGAGGCCGAAGAGGATGTCGCCCTTACATTTAGCAGCGGTTCCTCGCTTGCTATCGTCTTGGTTTTTCTCCCCGTTCGAGACGTTGCTCAATCGTTGAGAACCTAACGCTAGTGAAGGTGCCTTCTCGCGTAAACTGGGGGGGACATCTTGGGGACTTCCGCAGCCCCCATCAGCGGAAGCGGGTTGAGAGTGGGCATTTTCGTTATGATAATTGTAGGTATGTCTGCTGGTAATGGCTGTACGCCTACAGAGACCCATCGCTAGAGCCATAAGATGCCCACTCGCAACCCGCCCAATGTCCCCCCCAGACCCCCCCAACCCCCCTCTTTTCCCCCCACATTATACCACGCACCCCAAAATGTCAAGAGTGGAAGGAGGGCGGCGACCGCAACCTTAAAATGGGTTGAGGCCGAAACCTTAAAATTTGGCAACGGCCCCACGAAACCTTAAAAGTTGGACATCACCTGTCTGTCATTGCGGCGCATAGCCTTGGAAAGGTGTCTGCTGGCAAGCAAATGTCTACAGTCAATGACCTAACGCCAGCAATGTTCTACGCCTTATCGTTATATTTTGCAAAGGTATCACGCCAGATATGGCATTGCAACTTTTAAGGTTTCTACCCGGACACGACCAAGATCAGCGAGCGCACAACGCTAGAGAACACGTCACAAATTTTAAGGTTTCTAGATTCCGCAACCCACCGCATCAACTGCATGGGTACTACTGACAAGATACAGTCTAACCCATTTTAAGGTTGCGTAAGATGCCGCCCTCCTTCCTTTACTTCGACCAGCCGATATTATAGGGACGGGTTGAGAGTGGGCACTTTCGTAATAATCAACGAAGGTGTCTCCGCTAACAAACATCACAAGTCACCCAACAACAGCACGCCCGAGCCGTGACATGCCCACTCGCAACCCTACAATATTGGTGTCGGCTGGATCTTGCTCTTGACATTTTGGGGGCCCCGCGTGGTGAGTGGGGGGGGAGAAAAAAAAAGAAAAGGAGATAGTGCAATGATTACCATCGCAGCTTTCGGGAATTTACCATTAGTAAAGTTTCGACGCGGGCCGGTGTACTCTATCGCATTGAGCCATCCAAGCAACGTGGGAGTGCATGCAACGGTAAACTGTCTGACACCAACCTGGGATATGGTGAGGGACTACAAGGCAAGGAGGATCAGCGAAGCAGAGTACACCGCCAAGTATCGCAAATTGATGGTGAAGCGGTGGCCGGCAGTGAAGAGGTGGCTGGATTCGTTAGGTGACCAGGACATGTATCTCTGCTGTTGGGAGACGACTGGATTTTGCCACCGTTTCCTGGTTTCGAAGTTGATCAAGAAATTCAGACCAGAATTGGAGGTGAGGGTATCATGAATAAGCTACTCATTACTGGTAGTCGAAACATCAGTGAGGCAGGTCTCGCTTTCGCACGTAGAGCTGTACAGCGAGCACACCAGCTCGACTACGAGGTCATCGTAGGTGACGCTTCCGGCGTTGACGAGGCAGTCATGCAGGAATGCCATCGCCTGGGTGTGACCTGCACAGTCGTTGGAGCGTACAATCGGCTGCGGCGGCGGACACCGAGTTGCAAAGTGATCCAGCACCAAGGCTCATACATCCAGCGTGATCGGTACATGGCCGAGCAGTGCAGCATGTGCCTGGCTGTTTGGAACGGCGAGAGCCGGGGTACGAAAGCCACGTATGACTTCGCAGTTGAGCTGGGTAAGACAGCGTGGCTGAAGACGTTCCAGTGCGAAGACTCGCGGGGAGAGAGGCCCGCACAAGCAGGAGGTGTTGCCATGACACACATTGACATTTGGACGGACGGAGCTTGTAGTGGAAACCCAGGGCCTGGGGGCTGGGCTGCGGTACTGAGGTGCGGCCAGCACGAGAAAGAGGTGGTCGGTGGCACTGAGAGGTTCACCAACAACAGCGCCGAGGTCATGGCTGTCATCGCCGGCTTGGAGGCGTTGAAGTTTGCCTGCGACGTGACGGTTCACACCGACAGCCAGTACGTGATTGGCGTACTGGGCTTGGGTCAGAAGCGGAAGGCCAACCGGTGGTTACTGACCCAGGCAGACGCACTACTGGCCAAGCACAACGTACGCTTCGTGAAGGTCAAAGCTCACGACGGCAACCCGCTGAACGAGCGCTGCGATCACCTGGCGAAGGCTGAGGTCGAGCGACAGCGATCGGCCAGGGCCAGTGGTTTCAGCGGTACACAGTGCATCGTGTGTGGTGACCTCTCCGACAGTCAGGTTTGCCCTCGCTGTAGGCCTGGCTACGAGGCGGGATGGGCTGCAGCCGGTACCGACGAGAAGGTAGTTGGCTACTGCGTCACGGACGGAGAGTTCGATGGGCTGGTTCTCGATTAGTACTTCTTCAGCCATTGATGTACGACAGCGAGCCGGGACAAGTGAGAGACCGGCACAACAAAACTAAGGGGGTTTTGAAAATGTCTATCCTGTATCTTCCCAAATGCCACTTGCTCGATGGCCCGGCTGACTACCAGGTTCCGTTCCGCAATTCGGTCCTCCAGTCATTGTACCCCGATATCGAGGCTGCCGTGCTCCAGGTCAGCATGGACATCGCCGACCGCGACGACATGGAGGCTCAGCTGGCCCAGGGGCACGATGGGTTGCAGCTCGATTTCGCCACCGGCGCCAAGAAGCAGGGGGAGTTCATCGCCACCGACCACCAGGTGGCCCATCGCTTCTGGACGACGCCGGAGCAGACGATGGCCTACGGCGGCAACTTACTCACCTACTGCACCGAGCCACCCAAACACCTGGCACTGCGTGTGCTCGTGGTAGAAGACGGCGAGTACGGCACGGGCGATTGCCACGCCAAGCTCGACGCCGCCACTGCCAAGGTGTGCCTCGGCCATGCAGATCGAGCGGCTCAGTTCCGCCTGGTAGCCGATCAGTACCTGGCCAAGGGGACGATGATCACCTACGCACCCTGGGCCGCCTCGATGAACGCCGACCTCATCATCCCCCGGTCGGCTTTCAAGTCCGCCGAGAAGCCAGCTCGTGGGATGCACTACTGGCACGATGCCGTACTGGGCACCGCCGCCTGGTCGAAGAAGCTCCAGGTGAAGGTGTCCTACACGGTCTTGCAGTGGTTCAGCAAGCGTGCCATCGAGGCAGATGTGATGCCCCGCGTGGAGAAGGGCATCGCTCAATTGCTTACGGCCGGTCGGTCGGTGCAGGCCGCCGTAGGGCTGCTACGCCTCGACAAAGCCAAGACAGACGCCGCGATGATTCACGTCCTGAACGCAGACGTCCACGACCGCCTGAACTCTCACCCCTGGGTCGTGCGAGGGATCACCCAGATGCTGCGGCGGCGCTGGCTTCACCTGGCGCTGGGAGGCGGGTTGAAGGCCACTGGCTTGCAGGGATTGCCCGACGATTCGCTTCCCACGGGTTGCATCAGCACGCCCGACCTGCCATACGGTCCCATGATCGCCTTCCGCTACCCGGTGAGATCGTGGGCCGACGTCCGCTTGTGGCGCAACGTCCGCAAGCGAGAACACCGCGCTCACCACGGCGTGGTCTGGATGAGTCACGCCACGGCTAATCTGGTAGCCGGTGACTTCGACGGGGACTACTTCTGCTTCTTGCCAGCAAAACAGTTTCCGACCATGACCGCCGAGATCCGCCACTGGCGCAAGACCCGCCAGGCGCCGGAGGTAAGCGTGGTGAAGACCCGCCGCGCATCCACCTGGGATAGGCTACCCCAGGTAGCGATGGACAACGTGGACAACATGGTGGGCCTGATCACCCACTTTATCACCCAGGCCAACGCCATGGGACGGCTGGACCTGGTGGACCAACTGGCGCTGGAGCTCCAGATCGCGGTGGACAAGTTCAAATACGACCTCCACCACGACCTGGAGAAGATCGAGGCCGTCAGCAAGCAGTTACGACCCGTTGCCTGGTTGGCCGACCGCAGGAGCCGTGAGGCTTTCTCGGACCGACCTATCGAAGTAGACGAGGAAGCCCCCGACACCATCTCCTACCTGGCCAGACGGGTAGCACGCGCCTGGGAGCCGCCCAAGCACCGGACCGCGCCCATCGAGACGTTTGCCGGGCTATTCCCGCCCGAACGTGCCCACACAGGGGCAGCACGGGAGCTGAACCGCCGTTACGCCCGACTGGTAGCCGAGGTGATCGACTCCGACGATTCCGATGGTTTGAAGCCTGTCCTCGATACCCTGCGAGAGTGGGCCGACAGCCGCGACGATCCAGAAGAATGGGCAGCGGCGATCTGGCACGCCGTCCACCGCCGGAGCAGCCAGGGTGTCGGCAGCCTGACCTTCCACGCTTTCCCGGAGCAGGTGATCGCTCGGTTGCAGGAACCCCCACGGCCACCCGACGAGGTTTCCATCATCGGCCTGCAGTACCATCAGCACGCCGACGAGCTGGCATCGTTCGACGGCCAGTTGCGAACGGTGATCATCACCACCACCACGTTCAACGACCAGGTGCGCCAACTGGCCCTGGTGGACGGCCACACGCTGGGATTGGTCAGCACGGAGACCCCGATTCCAACTGGCCGTTACGATCTGCAATTGACCTGGAACGGTTGCAAGACTGTGTACGGCACTCCCTAGGACGTAGATATAAACATAAAGCCCCAAGTCCTCTAGCCCAGGGCTTGGGGCTTTTTTTTGTCATTCCAACCAGGTGTCAGGACAAACGAAAACAGTCAGGAAAAAAGCACCGACCGGGGGGACGGCACGGAAACTGCTGTGTCGTCCCCCCAGTCGAGCTTTTTTTCTTTTTACCCCCCCACCCCCCAAAGGAGGGCCAGGCAACACGCGCACCACGTGAGCGTGGGAAGCCTGACTGCCTATCGGCAGGGAGAAATGAGGACTACACCCACCGACGAGAACACGGTAGGTTTCGCGCGCTAGCCGAGCAGGCCGCCGATGTGGGGTGCAACTCCCCCTTGGCGCTCATTCTCCTCCTTGGTTGGAGAGGGTCCACCGTTGCCCAGAACGGTGGACCCTCTCTTTTTCCCCTCACCTACGAGAAAAGGCTCACGTCTGCCTATCGGCAGCAGGCAACGCAGCTTTGCCAGATAAATTCAACAGAAGGAGGTCTACAAATGCAACCGAGAAGGAAACGCACTCAATGGAAAAGATACGTCTTGTTTGCTCTGGTACTGGCCCTGGCGGACCTGGCAACCTTCTACGCAGCGTGGCCTCGCCCTGTCGAGCCGAAGGCTGTGGTCATCCAAGAAGGACAGGAGCTGGCAGCGTACCGCGCACACATCACACGCGAGTTCCACTTCCTGACAGAGTCCGGGTGCTTCCAGCGCACCGACGTGTGCTCACAGCGCGTAGAGACGATGATCACCCACGCCAAGCCTGAGCTGACCGTTAGAAAATACCGTCAGTACCTCTTTGACGGCATAGGTACCCTGTACGAGACAGGCTGCATCAAGTACGACGCAGGCTGTGAAAAGTTCGCTCATGATATACCTAATCAAGAAAGGAGGTGACTCAAATGGCTTTAGTAGGATTCTGTGGATCACGCTACGTGCACTGGAGCTGGGGCAAGCTCATCACCCACGTCGTGCACACCATAGCGCACGCTGGCCGAGGTGTCGCAGTCACGGGCGCGAAAGGGGCGAGCTGGGCAGTGCTGCGCGATTGCTTCACTATGGGGTGGGGCTTCCGCGTCCCAGCGCTCCAGGTCTTCACTGCCTTCGACCGCCAGGGCTACGGCCAGTGGAAGTACTCGGCCAGAGACTTGCTTCACAAGGTGGACCGCGCTGCCAAAGCGCCTGGGAACGCGAACGTCGCGCATCGGATCAAGATCAACTGGCTGGCCGGCGGGCACTCTGAGTTGCCCCTGGAGCGTCGGCTGAAGACGCGCTCGGCAGCAATGGTGGCTGCGGTCCAGGCGTCGGGCGAAGGTCGCGGCCTGGTGGCTTTCGTCACCGACGCATCGGAGAAATCGTCAGAGGCATGGTATGCCGTGAAACTCGCTCACCAAAGCGGTATCCCCGTCGTCGTCTTCGGCCTCGGTTGCACAGTGGACGACTTCCCGTCGCTGGGCGAGGGCCGCTGGATGGTTGCCGGCGCCGGGGTGTGGGCTTCCGCCTGGCGGTGGGTGGACAGGGCCGCCAGCCTCGACGGGGAGCAACCTCGTCACACCTTCGTTCCGCCAGAACGGTGGCAAGAAGGAACCGCCGCGCCCGACGAGGAAGAACCTAACCCCATCTTCCGCCTGCTGGGGTGGAAACCACTACGATCATCCAGGAAGCGGGTAAAGCTCGACTTCCCGCTGATGCTCAACCTGAGACGATGGTTGTATCAGTGAGACCAGGAAGTCAAATCAAAGACTCGAGGAGGTGCTACGTGCCCAGTTTCAACGATCGTGAATGGTGGAGATGGCTGAGCTGTCTCAGCGTAGCCAGCCGGTGTGCGGTGGTCGAGGCCCTCTACCTGGGTGGCCGCATCACCGACTGGCAACTGTGGGACGTGCTCAGTCACCACCAGTCACCGATCCCCTATGCCCAGGCACACCAGGTCTACCAGGACCTGGGATTCAAGCCCCACGCGGGCTACCCATTACAAAAGGAGGCTCAATCATGTACAAGCTAAGCAGTGACTATCTTATCGAGCGGAGGATCCGCCGCCAGATGGTGCTCGTCTACCTCTGCCTGCTGCTGGCGGTCAGCGCGGCTGCGGTCATCCTTTACGCGGCAGCGTCAGACGCGCAGGCAACAAAACAGTCAGTAATACCCTCAGTCAAAGGCGACGAGGTGATCTACACCATAGCCCAGACTCAGTGCTTCCACTCCACCGACTGGTGCTGTGAGTGGGCCTTCGGGATGTTCGAGAACTCCGACGACCTGGTCAGAGACATGCACACGCTGGTGCAGTCTCAATGCTTCGACCCTACCGATGGGTGTCTGGAGTGGGCCTTCGAGCTCATCGAGGGTGCCGACGCACGGTCCGTCCTGACGCACCCTCTCCCCGGCGAGGGGGATTAGCCGAGGAGTGGAGACCAGAAAGAGAAGGGGGGAAGGAGGAAGAGAAGGGAAGAAGGAGCCGGCGGGGTGGGGAAAGGGCGTCTCGCTTTTTAGCCGTCGCTGTTACCTTCGTTCCCTTCAGAGCCAAAAATTGCGACGCATTGCTCACCGACTGTCATAGCCCCCGCGCCACGAAAAAAAGGAATGGGCGCCTTGCCTGTAACGGTTTGCTGCTACATTCGTTCCCCTCAGAATCAAAAATCAGCCCGCGCTTCTCACCGACTGCGACGCTGAATCCCCTCTGGCCTACCCTGGAGAGACCCGTTCACGACTCGCTGCTTCGCCCCAGCCAGCCCTGGGGAGGCCCTTCGGTGGCCCTCCACCCCATTGCGTCTGACCCTGGAGAGACCTTTCCCCAACTCCTCACTCCATTGCATCTGACCCTGGAGAGACCTTTCCCCAACTCCTCACTCCATTGCGTCTGACCCTAAAGATACCTTTCCCCAGCCCTCCTGCGCCCCCTGCTCGGCGTTAGAGCAGCCCCTCGATGACCTCGCTCTCCTTTTCCCAAAACTCCTGAACAGCTTTGCCTCAACCTTTCATCGCCCCTTGAACTCCATGCGCCATCCTCTCTGCCACGCTGAGATACTGGCTCGCGATCAAAACAGTCAGACCATCCTTGCCTCTTGCATACTTGGACGCAACGACGCCAGATCAAAACAGTTAGATCATCTGCACACCTCGTAACCCCGCCTGAGACGAGGTGCGCTGGCGATCCTGACCCGCTACGTCGCTACACACGACGACGCTTGCGGCCCTCTTTCACATTCTGCCCTGCCAGCCGGGGTCATGCTCTCCCAAAAAACAGTCAAGCGCATCGCCCACTACCGCTGACCTCATTTGAAACAAATCTTGACAAACTCGAAAAACAATCTCCGCAAAATCGGGTATAGAGAGACTGGAATGTTGGATATATGAGTCACATCACCTATAGATATTAATATCCCCAGTCCATTGACACAGTTCGATATTTCTGGTATAATCACACCAAGGGCGCAAGACGCATGAACACCGTATGGGACACGGGGACAATTGGAGACATTCCTCTCGGCGCAACGATCAGGCGCAAAGTTGGCGCTTACATCTTTCGCTACCGTCCGGGCATCGGTCAAGAACGCATGGATTACTACACGCCCACCAACCCGCGCACCGACGAGCAGCAAGCCTGGCGCGCAGTTTTCGCAGCAGGGATTGCAGCCTGGCACGCACTTTCCGACGAAGAGAAAGAAGAATGGAGGCAAAAGGCGAAGAGGAAACGCATGGTTGGGCAACATCTTTTTCAAAGTGTCTACCTGAGAACCCATGAACCCCACTATGACGCAGCCAGGGTCGACTTTGCCATAATCGGTCAGGCCCAAGTGAATTGAGGGAGAAGCATGTCCAAGGTTGACAGTACTCGTATCGCAGCCATCAAGGCCAACTTCGAGCACTCCGACGTCATCACTGAGGACAACCTGGCCGATCTGATAGACGCCATTGCCGAAGCAGCCCAGGCACATGAGCACACGGCTTCTGGTGGTGATGGGACAGGGACAGGTAATGCGGGGCCAGTCGTCAACCTGCAGAGCGGGACAACAGCCGCCAGGCCAGCCAATCCCGAGGTGGGCGACGTTTACCTGGAGACCGACACCTCGAAGCTGTATGCGTGTTTCAGTGCAGAGACATGGAGCGAGATCATCAGTGACACAGGTCTTCCCGGAGTAGGTGCTGGTGACAACCTGTGTGTGAGCTCCGATGGACAAAAAGAGACCACCAGCGAGACGTATGTCGAGGCCAAAGAGATCAAGATTTACCGTCCTGGGACATACCGCATCAAGTTCGACCTGGCCATCGTGGGGTCAGGTTTGACTGCTTACGGGCGGATTTACCGCAACGGGGAAGCGATTGGCACCGAGCGGTCTACTTCGGAAACTTCGTGGACCACCTTTTCCGAGGACATTGCGGGGTGGGAAGAAGGCGATCTCATCCAGTTGTATCACCATCACACGGAAGGAACAGGTGAAGAAGGTGCAAGGGTGCAGAACTTCCGCGTGTACTACGATGCAGGGCCATTGGACGGGTACGTAACCTTGTCATAACCCATCCACAAGCAATCACGAAGGGGAGACATCGGCATGGCCAAGGTAGACGCAGATCGGGTCGCAGATATGAAAGCTCGTTTCGAGCTTGGCGACACACTATCAGAGCAAGGCTTTGCCGACCTGATTGACGCCATTGCCGAGGCAGCCCAAGAGCACGAGCACGTTGCGAGTGGGGGGGCAGACAGTGGCACCGGAAACGCAGCACCCATCGTCAATGTCCAACACGGCCCGCCCTCCAGCCTGCCAGGCAGTCCGAACGCCGGCGATCTCTACGTTGACACCCAGCTCAACAGGCTTTTCGTAGCCTTCAGCGCTGGGTTCTGGACACAAATTCTCACAGGGGAGGACGAGATGTTTTACACGATCACTCCGCAGCAAATCATCAACTACTCATCCACGGAAAACGTGGATTGGACAGACGTGGTAATGCCCGAGGCCATTCCCACGGGGGCGACGGCAGTTCTCGTCACCTTGAGCGTCATCCCCAAGGAAACGGATCACCGCGCCATCTTCTCCATTCGCAAGAAAGGGCAGACCAGCGGTCTGTACATCATGGTCGAGGCTTATTACGTCAACCTCACCGGGCGTCTGATGGCCATCTGTGGCCTGGACGAGGACCGCAAGATGCAGTACCGTGTCACCAACCAGGATCCGGGGGAGACCTGCGCCGTGATCCTGAACCTGTTCGGGTACTTCAAATAGGGAGGTAAGGAACATGAGCAAAGTCACAGATGTACGGATCGCGGCCATCAAAGCACTTTTTGGGACAGGGAGCAAGCTAGAGGAAGACAACTTCGCCGACCTGATCGACGCCATCCAGGAGGCAGCTCAGGAGCACCAGCACGTCTCTGGTGGTGCTGGCAGTGGGACGGGGAACGCGGCGCCTCTCTACACCATCGGCGCGTTCGTGTGGATCATTCCTGGCACGCTTGAGACTGGCGCATCTCAGGGTCCGCGTCTCAGGTGCAGGGGCGACATTACCTTCCTGGAAGCCGAGCTTCTGGTCAAGACTGCGCCCACGGGCGCGGCCATCATCGTAGACATCAACAAGAACGGCACTTCCCTGTGGGCCGACACCCAGGGGAATCGGCCGCAGATTGCAGCATCAGCCACCGAGGGGGAGAGCACCAGCTTCGACACCACCACCGCTACTGACGACGATGTCTTGATCCCCGACGTTGACCAGATCGGCTCCGGGGACGCCGGAGAAACTCTGGCCGTCATGCTCTGGTACAAGCAGTACGCACAGCACGACGCCTGATCCAGTCTGTTCAGGAATAGTAGCTCCATCTTGATAGAAGCTGCTCTCCCTCTACAGCCAACCCTTACAGCTTCATCATGTAGTAAGTGCGTGGCCCACCGCGTCCAGATTCACCACCAGGCTTCCAAGAGTGCATCTGCAAAACAGTCAAACTAAGTCACGGTCTGAAAGAAACACGGTGATCCACGCAGTCAGGCCAAAGGAGGAGCAATGGATTGGATAACCCCAACTGGGCACGAAGATCCATCAGGTGTGTGGACAGATGCACCCGATGCTTACGACGGTATCGTTTCAGGGTCTTCCATCGCTATCACATCTGTCGGTGCACTATCGTGGTCGGGTTATCTTGTACTCACTCTCGAACCGATTACGTGCAACCAGGTCAGAGTCTGCCCTTACAGGCCTTATCCTTACGTAGATGTTATAAGGGTAGAAGTATTCGATGGTACAGACTGGACATTGGTGTACCAAGGGTCGTTCAGCCACGAGACGTGGGCTTATTATTCATTCACTGAGCAGCAAGTCGAGAAAATGCGAGTTAGCTACTATAGCCACTATGGTGTAAGTGGCAAAAAGGTTGGCCTTTTTGAGGCAGCCCTCTACGGTGAGTCGATCAGCACAAAGGAACCTTACGGTTTCATAATGTAAGGCAGCATTTTCACGAGGAGAAGCAACGATCCACCATGACCAAATTCACCCGAGACGTTCGCGACACGCTCCGATCGTACTTCGAGGCCGGTGACAAGCCCACCGAGGAGCAATGGCACGCTTTCATCCAGGCCATCCAAGATGGGATAGAGAGCCACGAACACAAATCAAGCGGGGGCTGCGGCTCAGGGACAGGGGACGCAGCCCTTATTTCGTTCCCTGACACTTGGCACGACGCTCAGCTCCGCAACGTCCGAGCCTGGAGGCGACGCCTGTGCACCCGTCCCGACCTGGCTACCGAGATACTGGCCGCGCCCTGGCTGGATGGGGAAGGCCTAGGCGGAGCACAAGCCCTCATTTCTGATGGGGAATACGTGTACGTAGGCCTGGATACCGTTCCGGCTCATATCGTCAAGATTGAACCCCGAACCATGACCACAGTGGCCGCATTGACCCTTGACGAAGGCCAAGACCGTTGCTGGGCTTTAGCTATCGCTGGTGATCGCTTGTACGCCGGGCTGGCCACCCCCACCGCGCAGGTAGCCATGATCGACCGAGAGAGCATGAAATACATCACCCAGTGGGAAGAAGACGAAGGCCGACAGTTCTGCCTGGCCCTCGCTTACGATGGGTCATTCTTGTATGCTGGACTGGACACCAACCCCGCCTGCGTCGTCAAGCTAGAACTCAGGGCCTTGACCACCGTTTCTAAGTGGATTGGAGACGAAAACCAGATGGATTGCTACGCCCTCATCTACGACGGGGAGTACCTGTACGCGGGATTGAATAACACGCCCGGCAACGTGGTCAAGATTGATCCTGATACCATGCAAACCGTCGCCAGGCTGGATGATGACACAGGGCCCACCCACTGCCGCGCTCTGTGCACCGATGGATCGTACGTGTATGCTGGCTTCAACGACGACCCGGCAGTAGTGAAGAAGCTGTGTCGAACCGACCTTAGCCTC
>Ga0315551_10002837_pt1 | contig 12448 bp, 19 predicted proteins | sample SalMarSW160290MG_FD_203678 | JGI IMG/M metagenome (GOLD analysis project Ga0315551, IMG submission 203678) | Salt marsh sediment microbial communities from the Plum Island Ecosystem LTER, Massachusetts, United States - Salt Marsh Sediment SW1602-90 ... | reverse complement strand
ATACCGCAAACAGAAGCGGTGTGGATGATGAAGGAGTATTCCTTGACAAGAAGTCGCCGCGACTCCTCGACTGGGAGGCCATAAACAAGATAGTGGGGAATGCGGACCACTCAGCCAGTTTCATCGACAAGCTCGTCACCAGGGGGATTCTAAAGCGTGGATTCATCTTTCAATGTCAGTACTGCCGAAACTCGGCATGGTATCCCGTCTCGAAAATCGACGAGACTTTCGTATGCGACCTTTGTGGGAGACGTCAGACATGGAGGAGAAGTCATTGGAAGGCTCCAGTCGCAGAACCGCATCTCTGGTACAGGTTGGATCAGATTGTTTTCCAGGCCTTACAGAAAAATATGACTTCCCTGCTTCGGTGCTTGGAAAAACTGGAGAAAGACAGCACGTCGTTTCTGTTCGTCTCCGGAATAGAGATTCGACGGCAACCCTCTCATGGACTGCCCGACTTGGAGATCGACATCTCTTCGGCTGTTGATGGAAGACTTGTCTTGGGGGAGGTCACGGTTATGAAGGTGCTGGATCGTAACGCAAGACGGGAGTTCGACAAAATCGCGAAGAGGGCGAAACTCAGCACAAAAATCAGACCGACCAAGTTCGTGTTCGCCACTCTCTGTCAGAAATGGATGCCCAGAACGGAAAGCACCATCAAGACTGGATTCCGTGGGTTGTCCGTACCGGTCGAGATGTGGAATAGACAGGATCTTCAGAGGGGGTAGCGAAGTGCATTGCATGGTTGTGCGTTCTCTACCTGTCTTGCGCTGTAGCTCTTTGCATCTTTCTTCCGTTATGGGCTTATAGTAAGTAATTTATCTCGGATTTGTCTAGGTTCGATCAGGTGGGAGACCTACGCGGCCCTGGACCGAAGAGCCGAGACAATTAGATTCCCACCCATCACACTGTATTGCGTAGCACCGCCCTTCTATTAGCCATGACTGTGGGTGATTCGTCAGTCCAAGTGACGGTGTTGCCCCTTCAGAATCCGACAGGCCCTAGCGCCAATCGTCCGATGTGATGACCGTTAATAGCGATCGAACAGTTGTTCGGCCTACGATACGCCAAGATGAACCTTAAAAAAACATTCACGGAACCACAATAGGGTAGGGGAAAATTTTTGAAGAAATTGGAAGGGAGGAGAAAAAAATATAAGGCGACCAAACGAAATAGAAAATTGAACTCGACCCACTCCTTACGATACTAAAATATGCCCAGAGAGGCCCAAATTTGGATTCATTTTTTCTAAGACAGGGAATTCCTCAAATGTGAATGAAGAAAGCGAAAATAAGGCTTATTCTGGTGCTGAATCGAGATTGGTTAGGTTGTGGATAGTGTCATGACGGAAAAAGATACTGGCGGTACCTGAAAAAGAACATTTTTGGGATAAAATCATTTCAATGGAGAAGTGAAGCTGTAGGAAAAATGTTAGGCATACAAAAAATCGGTAATGGAGTCATATTTAAGATAAAGGTGCAGGCTGGAGCAGCAAAGAATGAGATTGTGGAGGTGCAGGGGGATGCCTTAAAGATAAAAATAAATGCTCCTCCGGTGAAGGGAAAAGCAAATAAGGCCCTTATAGATTTTCTGGCTGGCAAATTAGGAGTGAAGAAATCGGAGATAGAAATTATTAGTGGACATACAAGTAAGATTAAAAAAATTAAGGTGATAGGGGAGGCAATAAAAATAGAAAAAAATTTGCAACGCTTTCTTTCTTAAGGAAATTCATACCTGACTAACTCGCCAAAAAAATCTGGCCAGAAACTAAAACTCATCTCAAACGGTTTCTCATACTGTTTCATTCCTAATCCTCACTTTTCTCAGAGACATCCAATTTTCTCCTCCACAGCAAAACTTAAAGTGCCTTTCTTCAAACTTAAAGTAACCTGCCAATCGCTAACTTTAAGTTCACATTGGTTTCTCTTTCCCTTATAGCAAAGACACTCTCAAATATCTGATTTTTTCTCCTGTTTTATTTTGGTTTACATAATATATCTTATCGGAACATAGACGGCGGAAAGATTAGGTAAAAATGTGCTGATCTGGCGCTTCTAGAGATCCGAAGCTAAGAAATAAAATTAAGTGAGAGGGCCGGAAGGCACTGTTATAGAGCGAGAAGTTATTTATAATATCAGTATCAATCGATTTGCTACCAGAATTTACTCTATCCTGGCGAATTAGATTGCCCCGACAATCAAAAAATGAATTCTTGCTAGAAATGGCTATAGATGCAGTTTCTTGGGTGATCCAAAGCCTGGTGTTTGTCTCTTGAAATGTTGAAATGTCCTTATAGAGCGACGCAAGCTGATAATTTTATAGTATACTGTAAGAATTATGGCGAAAATAGTTGTTAAAAGGTAGCTTCGGAGTTTTTCTTCTGTTTTGAGTTTACTTTTAGTTAATTAGTCAAGGGAGCCACATAAAATTATTGGGTCAGACGAGGTTAATATATAAGGAGATGATCATGACCATAAAATTAACCAAGAAAAGGTTAAAAAAATGAAAAATTGGATTCCCCTACCCTATCGACTTAATGAGCTAAAATTGGATCAGTTTATTCTATATCGGGCTTGAAATCTTCTCAATAACAGCAAAAATCAAGATGTTCTGTGGTAGATGGGATTCTTCCTCTTTTTCCCGGAGAAAGTTCAAATTTAGGCCCTCTTTGGGCCTATTTTAAAAGTTGATTGTTGATCAGCGTATCTTATTTTACTACTCTGGACATTCCCCAAAATTTTATATGGTTTTTCCCAATATGTTGAAATAAGGGGGAATTGAAAAGATGAGAAACTGGAACTATACCTCTTGACTTAACCGAAATTACAGGGCAAAACCAAAAATCTATTTGAGCCTGCTATTTGACACAGGTCTATGGTCCCCTATTTTATAAGGACTATTTATCGTTTTTCATCGCAAACTGGTTGACAAATATTCCTTATTCTCTATAATAAAAATGCCCTATGACATACTTTGGACGTGCCTGGTAGAGAGCTGGACCTTTGATAATTCGTCAAGAACTGAGAAGGATGCAACCAACAAAGGGAAAATATCTCGAAGGGTAAGACGCAAAACCACAGGCCTCTTTAAATGGTAGCTGGGTTACCAAAGTTATATCCTGAGTCGCAATCGCCCATTCTTTCGAAGGAAAGAATGGGCCTTTTTTTATTTGCAACATTTTCCAGTGGTGCTTGAAATGCTTGGTTAATAGTACAGTAGCTCACGAATAATTAAGAAGGAGTTAGCGAAAACGAGGAAAGGTTTAAAACAGAGGGAGAGAAGATGAAAGTTTGTGTGAGAGCTAATGGAATATATGGAAAAGTGTGAAGAAGAAACACTTGAGAAATAGTTGGACTAACTGGCCTGAAGGGAACTTACGCGAATGCGAAAGCAAAAAAAGGCCAGAAGAGGTAGCTAGAAGAGATATAAATAAAAAAAACGAGACCTCCCCGGGAGGAGGAGGGAAAGCATAAGAAAACTCCTAAAATATATCTTAATTGTAAGTGTCCTAAGTGTATGCCTAGTGTCTTTACCAACTTACCAGGGGGGTTGTCAGGAACTCTCCGAGATTGAAGTTCTCTTCTCTCCTGAACAGGGCGAGCAAATCCTCGGAAAACTAACAGACACTATCCAAAACGCAGAAGAAAGGATCTACATTCTCATCTACAGCTTTACTCTAGATCAACTAACCCAAACCATAATAGAAAAATATAGACAGGGAGTAGACGTAAAGATCATTATGGACAAGGGCCAAGCAAACTCGCCAGTCACTAAAACGCTAAAACAGGCAGGGGTCCCCCTGATAATTAAAGCGGGAAGCAAAGGGGGATATATGCACATCAAGGCGTTAATCGCCGATGATATAGTCCTTACCGGAAGCTATAATTACTCTAAAAATGCTACCTACCACAGTGACGAGAACTTTCTAGTAATCAGAGATAACGACATAGTGGAAGCTCACCTTGCGAAATTTAATCAGCTTTGGGGAGAGGAGCTCCCCGCAGTCTCCCCAGAGATAAAGAAGAAACAGGAGAGGGCTCCTCCCGAAGTCACCGTTTATATCACCAAGACGGGGAAGAAATACCATCGGTTGGGCTGCCGTTATCTGCGTAAGAGTTGTATCCCAATTTCTTTGACAGAGGCAAAACGTCGAGGCTATACACCGTGTAAGGTATGCAAACCACCTTCATAAATGCCTCAAATTCGAGAATTTAGGGACAGACTTGACCATAAGACATAGGTAAACTTAAAGCTCCTCCATCAAGAGATTTTTTTCAAGCCAGTTGCGGGATAAAAAGATTTTTGAAAAAAGAGGCAAAGTCAAAGGAGGATAGTGAAGTGAGCGACGAGGAAGAGAAGACGCTAGGAAAGACCCTGAAGATTAGTGTGTGGGATGGGACAAAAGTTGAGGACGTGCTATCTGGGATAGGAACAAAAAAGAAATTTTCCAAAACGCACTTTACAATGTTGCTTTTGGTTATATGGCTCATGATAGCTTCGTCTTTTATTGGTTCCTTTTTAAATGGAATATTGGGGGTTGTGCTCAGTCTAATTTTTGGTGTGATAGGGTGTATCTTGGGTTTTCGCGCTAGAGAAACGATGACTGAGACTGTGCGTGTGGAGAGAATTAGTTGAAAAAGCGTGGAAACCTCAAAGGAGGGAATTAAAATGAGAGGCAAGTGAAATTTTTATAGAGCTAGTGCTTTTTTTAGTCTTTCATCCAACTCTTCTCTGATTTGTCTGTTTACCTTCCCGATTCTTTTTTGTATCAGTCTTTTATTTAAGGTTACAATCTTTGCCATCTTAAAAAGTGCATCGTTTTTTAAACCAGCGGCTTGAAAATCCAATTCTGAACTTCTGATTAAAAAATCTGTCTCGTTAATTTGAACAGGCACGACAGATGATATAAACGCTAAAATTATATCTTCGCTAAACCTATTTATGGAATCATTTGAGATAACTACAGCGGGCCGAACTTTTGTAGCGGTTAGGTCTGTAAAAGGGAAAGAAACCAATACAATATCTCCTCTATTCAATACTTTCTCCATCTGTTAAAGAATAGATGTCTTCTTGGGGATTGGAGAGAAAGTCGAAACTGCCTCCTTCTTGAGCTAATCTAGCTAATTCCATAGAAGTAATGTCTTCTTCGTTTTCTGTTTCATAGGGTAGAGTGATTTCGTTTCCTATGCTTCTTCCTTCCTCATTCCATCCCAAAGGACAAACAATAATTTTATCTTTGGCAACATATACTTCTGTCATTTTAAACCTCTCTTCGCTTATTATATTGGGTTAGAAAATTAGTTACATTTTTTACCAAAAAATCTCTTGCAATGCGTAAGTTGTCATGAATAACCGACAAGTTATCGATAGGAATGGGTCTAAAGAATCGGGCAGCATTTTCGAGCCAGATTTTAGTTACGTCTGCCACTCTGGACTCTATCTTTACGTTAAAATCATATAGGAATGTCGATGTTCGGGGGAAATAGAACCTTAAGCCTACTGCTTGAGCAGGTCGTTCGAAGAGGGATAAATTTTGAGGTTGGAAACTACAAACCATATTTCCAATAAATTGCCTTGAATCATTGACTGGCTTAGGATTTGCCAAAATTCTAATAAGACAAGTCTGTGAAAGAAATACAGGGATCTTAAAACTTTTTTGCGCTTTCTTGCTTAATGTTTCTACTCTTCGCCAAAAAAGCTCAAGACCACCAGTAACAAACTGGTCACGAATAGTAATCCTATCTTGTGTTATGAGATATTCTACAGTTTCTTTACTCTCAGGAACTTGAGAAACAAATCGAAATCCATTAGGAATCTCTTTGCATTCAGTTAAATTTAGGGTATTACCCAGTTCCACATATATCTTTCTTAGCAAACCTTTGTTAAGGATTTGGGGGGGATAGAATAATTGGGTTATATACCCAAGGTCTGTAATTGTTTCTGGATTCATAATTTACTTCCTTGGCGATTACCTAGGGTCTAAATTGCAAAGTTACCTAATTGTTGCAAAGAAAATTTTTTTGTCAATATCTCGATTTCTTTTTGCTTCTGTTGCTATAGTCCGGCGGGCTTTCGCCAAAAAATTAAAAAAGGATTAAAAAACGAGAAAAATTAGGTGATTCCCCTACCCTATCGACTTAATGAGCTAAAATTGGATCAGTTTATTCTATATCGGGCTTGAAATCTTCTCAACAACAGCAAAAATCAAGATGTTCTGTGGTAGATGGGATTCTCCTCTTTTTCCCGGAGAAAGTTCAAATTTGGGCTCTGTATAGGCTTATTTTGAGAATGGATGAGCGTACCTTAATTCCACTGCTGAGGACTTTTCCCAAAATTTTTAAAAGGATGACTGTAAGGGGAAGCCACTGAAGCTTTAGGTCGGCTTCTGACTCCAGTTGTATACTTTTATATCTGGTACGTTCTCAAAATCTGGGTCAATAGTCAGTATCGCATCGATGTTCTCTTGCTGAAGCAGAGCAACATGAAACGCATCCCTGGGCATAAGAGGGACCGAGGACATCAAATTACCAGCCTTTTCCACTGTCTCGTACTTGGTACCGACTAACCGAATCCTTCCCGTCCGGCTATAAGTAGTAACGAAATTATAGCAGTTGCGAAGAACTGTGAGGTATTTCTGAACACAAGCAGCCCACCACAACCTCTTGGGATGAATTTGTTTGTTCGGATTATCTCTCTTGTACAGACATGAAACAAGACTAAACCAAGTTTCATCTAGCGCGAGGTTCGAGATAGCTAAAACGGTACCTTCTGCTATAAGTCGGAACCACCAGCTTCGTACTCTTTCCTGCCAGTTGTGGCCTTCATAGAACAAATATATCAGAAAGTTTGCATCCACATATACCACGGGCGGGTAAATACTTGCATCAGACGTCATAAGACACCATAGTAGGCATTTTCAGCCTCGTCAAGTACTTTCGAAATATTAAAGCCGCGTGGCAAGCGGACTGCCCCGATAAATTGTGCCATTGCTTCCAGCTCTTCCCGCGTATAGGTCTGCTTCGAGTGAATTGTCTTCTCGTAGATCACAGGATTTGACTTCTTTAGTTCCGATAAAATCTTGGCAAGTCGTCTTTTCAGCACGACATTCTCGCCGAAGTTGTCATCGATCCATTGTTTTAGAGTTTTCGCTACTGGCTTCACTAGGTCAACTCCTTTAATTAAGAAGTCTGCCTGCACCTTTTGTGTACGTGTTTCGTCCAGGACACCCGAGAAACGAACTAGGATGCCTGTTCTCCTTACTCCAACTGGCGTTATTTTTACAAGTGTTCCATCTACAGACTCTCGAGGCATTGAGGGAGATGTCATTGGCTTACCCAGTTCCGGTGAGCCAATTCCAGCTAGTCGTAATGCTGAAGGGTAAAGGCGTGAAGGCGTTTCTGGACTATGAGTATTATCAATATCTCACAGACAGGGGCTATAGCGATTATGGCTGGAAAGTCAAAAGCAGGGAAGATCCTATCCTTTTCTATGTGGGGAAGGAACTGGCAGCGATAGAGTATATCAAAAAGTGGGAAATCAAGAGAGACATATTTAAGGATAAAAGCAAAGCCTTGGAGCTTAAGAGAAAATTACGCAAAAGGGACTTTCTCGTGAAAACAAAAAAAAATAATGATGGTCGGGAAGACTATTGGGAGATCACAGGGAGAAAAGCAAAGTAACAGATAAAGAAAGAGGGAGAGATGATTAAACAAGAGGCAGGAATTATAGGAACATTGCATAAAACAGGTAGAACGGTTTGGCCTGTAAGGGCTGGCAGAAGAGTTATTTATAAAGATGATGTAGAACAGTTATGGGTGAAAATATCTGGCAAATTCTGGAGATTCCCAGAAGAAATTGATTATTAAAAATGAGAGGGTGAGAAGAAATGAGGCTAATGAGGGGGTGATAAACATGGCTGACAGAAAATATCTAGTCAATTTTTACTCCACTAACGCTGAAGTGGAGGCGGAAAATGAAGAGGAAGCAATCGAAAAAGCAAAAATCCTGTTTTATGATGGTGAGCTTTACTGTGAGGTTGAAAGTGTAGAGGAATTAAAGGAATAATAGACTAACTCACAAAAACTAACCGAGAGGGGGTGAGAGCAATTGCTAAGAGAAAAGCTATCGAGCTAAACAAAAAGGAAACGGATGAGCTTTTGAAAAACTTGGGCAAAGAGGCAAGGATCGCAACGGTAGAAAATAGCACCTCCAACAAAGTGCTAACCGATATTATCACTGGAGAAGCATTGTCTAAAATCTTGGACATAAAGAAAGAGACGCTCCGGGACCATCGGAAAAAGGGGTTGCCTTATATCAAGGTAGGCAACAAAACCTACTTTCCCCAGAAATCGGTCTATATCTGGCTACTCAAGCAGGAAAAGGGAGGTTAGCCGGAAAAAAACGCTTTCATAGAAAGGGTAAATCGCTCATCGGATAGGCGGAGCAAGGGTTTCTGCGTTGCCACCTCTCAAAGTGCCTGTATCACAAGATTTTTTTCAGGCCAGTTGCGGGATACAGGCATTTTTGGGGTTCGTGGTCGAAGCTGTAGGGCAATTTCCCTAGGGGGGTTGACAGTTAGCAAATATATTATATAATAATATTACGGAACTTTTGGGAAGAAAAAGAGTCTAAATATAAGGAGCAGATCAAAATGAGGCCAAAGAAAACGGAAGATGAGGCTTTAATCGAGCAGAAGCTAGTCCGATTCACCAAAAAAGATATGGGCAAAGTCAAAAAATTGGCAAAACAGAAAGGTCTAAGCATAGCCAGCTTCATAAGAATGATAGTGCTAGAGTATCTTAGTAAAATTTCAGCATAGGAGGTGAGAAAGCTGAGAAGGAAATATCTGGTTTTGCTATTGATACCCTTGCTAATAGCCTTAACCGGATGTGGTAAGAAAAAACACTATGTAGCACCACCGCCAGAATTAGAAGCTCCGAGTAACTTGACGGCAATCGCAATAAGCTATAAACAAATCAACCTCTCCTGGCAAGACAACTCAGACATCGAGAAGGGCTTCAGGGTATGCTGCGATATGGGAGGAAAGCAATATCAGATAGTGGATACGCTTCCAGCCAATACCACTTCGTTTGAGCACTACAACCTACAACCTCTGACGAAATACACCTACTACGTTCAGGTGTATTGGGGAGAAGAATATGCTAATTCAAAAGAAGTCTCGGTTATTACACCCGATCCCATTGAGATTCTTGACTCTTATATCTATGGTTACTCCAATACTGGACTTATGCTTGTTGCAACAGTAAGGAATTACGCATTTGAACGTTGTAAAGTCAAACTGAGAGCTACTTTTTATGATGCGGATGGGATTGAATATGATTCTCGGACAGAAACTCCTATTTTAGCAGCGGGAGAAATTCGTAGGGTGGAATTTCTCACCTACAAACTCGATTTCCCTTATTTCAGCGTTATGCCCACTTACTCCATAGAGATTCTGGAAGCAGAAATTCTTTATTAGCCTGGCGGAACTAAAGGAAATCAGGCCAGACAAACAAAGAGGTGAGAAACAAACTTAAAATAGCCCTAATAGCATTGGTGTTCAGTATCAGTGCCCTAGCTCTTGCTGGATGGGGGCAAATGGATATACAGGAGATGAAACGAGCCATAGCATCCAGCAAGGAAATAAATACTCTCATTTCTCAGCAGAAAATATTCGCTGAGCAAATGAGCAAGGCGAATGAAAAACTCAATTTTGTCGTCACCAAAATCGCAGCACTAGACCTAATTGAGTATGACCTTTGCTCTTTAAGAAAAAAGAAGGTGTTACCTCAGGGTTTTCTAAGCGTTGAGTTGGTAGACCTCCCGGGAAGGAAAGGCGTCCTTATTAAGAAGCTATATCCCAATTGTCCAGCTCAGGCAGCAGATTTACAGGAAGGCGATATTATTTTATCGTATGGTAGCAGGGAAGCCTTCTCCAGAGAGGTACTAGCCTCTTGCATTCAACGAACAAGACCTCTAACTCCGGTAGAAATAGATATATTGGTGTAAATGTCAAGTACTTTTCCAGGAGGAGAAGAAAGAAAGAGATTCACGGTTATACTGGTTGCTAAATCATAAGACGGAACCTTTCCCTATCCTTGTAGGGGGAACTATGCGTCGATGAAAGGGGATGAGAGCTTATGAGTGACTGGTCGAGACTCCATGAGTATAACGAAGAGAATGTGAGGCAGTGGGCTCCTACGAGTGGAGGAGTATACCGGCTGAGTTGCGACGAGGGTGATCCTGAGTATCGTGTTTTTTACGTGGGACAGAGTGATGATTTAAATAGGAGACTCACGGAACATCTAAATCCTTCGGAGCCGGATGAGTGTATTAAGAAACACCTGCGGAAGTACACATGCTATTTTAGGTTCATTGAAATAGCCTCTGAGCGGGAGAGAGATAGGGTTGAAGATGAACAGATTAGAAAGTATAACCCTGAATGTAATGCTTAGGGCCTAATAAAAAAGGGCCGAAGTCCCTCAACGAGGAAACCTTGTAGGGAGGAGGTACGCTTTGTTAAAAGGGATGGTAGAAGATGACTGACCAAGAGATTAGATGTGCGCGATTTTAAAGTATGTTTATGATAAAAAGAAAGCCGGCAAAGTTGGGATGGCCGTTCTGGGTAGGATAGTTGGGGACTATGACCTGGATAATAAAAGGGTGCTTTTTATTCTTCGCTCTCTAGAAAACGAGAGTTTGCTAAAAAGTGCGACTAGCGGTAATTGGGCATTCACTAGTGATAAGGAAATTACAGAAGAGGGAATACGTGAGTATCGAGAGAAGTGTAGTGAAAATAAAGGTAATTAAATAAAGGAAGGGCCAAAGCCCAAGTCTTCTAAGCCTTAATTGCTTTTGGGGAGGAGGTGAAGGGAATGGCAGAGCGCGCATTGTTGACACACTCGCAGATTTGGTTATAGTAAGACTGCCTGTTTAATGAGTACGTTCACTTTGTGTATGAGTGCTCTGGCAAAAAAATGAAAGAACTATTCGAAATTGGTAAAAGCCGAGAAGATCCCAGGAGTGAAAATGGAATGGCTTTCTATAGGAATGAGTGATGATTTTCCTGTTGCTGTGGAAGAAGGATCAAATATGCTAAGGCTCGGTAGAGTGATATTCAAAGGATGGCGACTAGAATGCTAAAAGAGGAAATTGGCTTCATTGGAGCAGGCAGCATGGGATCAGCCTTAATTAGGTCGATTCTAGAAAAGGGGTTAGTCTCTTCTAAGAATTTATGGGTTTGTGACAAGATCCCGGAAAAACTTTCTTCCTTTTCGAAAAGAGGGGTTAATACTTCGGTCAAAATAAAGCCGATGATAAAAGGAGTTGATATTATATTCATAGCTGTCAAACCGCAGGACATTTCCGGAGTTCTAGAAAATTTAAAAAATGAAATTCGATCTTCTCAACTCATAGTTTCCATCGTGGCCGGGATTACCACCTCCTATATTAAGCAAAAGTTGAGCCTTGAGATCCCGGTTGTTCGAGTTATGCCCAATTCGCCAGCTTTGATTGGAGAAGGAATATCGGCCATCTCCCCTTCCAAGGGTACAAATATGGAGAATATTAAAATAGTAAGGGAAATTCTGGGAGTAGCCGGGGAGATAATAGAAGTTACTGAGGAACTCCAGGATGCAGTAACCGGCTTAAGTGGAAGTGGACCAGCTTATATCTATACCCTTCTTGAGGGATTAGTTGAAGGGGGAATAAAGGCAGGACTCAGCAAGGAAGTAGCCTCGAGACTAGCCATACAGACTACCTTGGGAGCAGCAAAAATGGCTAAAGAAAGTGGAATTTCCCTGAATGAGCTTCGAAGAGCGGTTGCCTCTCCTGGAGGTACTACTAGTGAGGGGCTCAAGGTTTTAGAAAAAGGAGAATTCAAGGACTGTCTTGTTCAGGCGGTAATTCGGAGCACCGAAAGAGCAAGAGAGCTAAGAAGATAGGTAAGGAAGAAAACTATGCCTATAGACCCTTCTGAAATGGAGAAAAAGAAATTTGAGCTTTCCTTTAGAGGATATAACCAAAGAGAGGTAGATGGGTTCTTAGAGAAGATAAAAAAAGATTATGAGCAGCTTCTGACCCGAAATAAAGCCTTGTCAGAAGAGATAGATCAAGTAAAAAAAGAGTTAAAAAAGTATAATTCAAGAGAAGAAAAACTGGAAGAAGCCCTGATCTCAGCCCAAAGAAGTGCCGGACTGATCACTGAAAGTAGCCAGGAAAGAGCTAAATTAATCGTCGAGGAGGCAGAATCAAAAGCCAAAAGAATAGCGGAGAAAAGTGAGGAAAAACTGGGGAAAATAAAAGAGGAGATTACCAAACTAGAAGGACAAAAAAAGCTCTTTCTTACCAAGCTAAGATCTCTAATTGCGGCTCATTCTGAACTATTAGACTTTTATGAAGAACCAGCAGCAGAAAAAAAGACAAAAGAAGAGATCCGACCCCATCTCTC
>Ga0315551_10002834_pt1 | contig 12459 bp, 11 predicted proteins | sample SalMarSW160290MG_FD_203678 | JGI IMG/M metagenome (GOLD analysis project Ga0315551, IMG submission 203678) | Salt marsh sediment microbial communities from the Plum Island Ecosystem LTER, Massachusetts, United States - Salt Marsh Sediment SW1602-90 ... | reverse complement strand
ACCGTGTGAGGATCCCCCTCCAGAAGGGATCGATCCATGAAGGCACCGGGGTCCCCCTCGTCGGCGTTGCAGACCATGTACTTCTTGGCCCCGGCGTTGGCCCGGGCCAGGGACCACTTGAGACCCGTGGGAAAACCCGCTCCTCCCCGGCCGCGCAGGCCCGATGTCTTGATCTCCTGGATGACCTGCTCCGGGCTCATCTCCGTAATCGCCTTGCGCAGCGCCATATATCCGTCGGCCGCCAGGTAGTCGTCGATGGATTCGGGATTGATCACTCCCGAGTTGACCAGCACGATCTTTTTCTGCTTGGCGAGGTAGGGATAGTCCGGGGGGATCAGATATTCTTCGACCGGTTTCCCGCCGACAAGGTGCTCCTCGACCACCTTCAGGGTCTTCTCGGAATCGAGATCCCCATACAAATAGCGCCCGCCATCCTCCGTGCGGATTTCTATCTGGGGCTCCCGGTGACAGGCACCGATGCAGCCAGTCACCGACACGCTGAACGGCAGCTTTCGCCGGGAAAGCTCCTGCTGCAGCGTGTCGTAGACCGCTCTGGCCCCGGAAGCGATCCCGCAGGATCCCAAGCCAACAAGAACTTGCGTCATCAGGTCCCCGCTTTTCGTATGACTTTTTTGAGCCTGTCTCCGGTCAGCCGCCCGTGGACCTCCTGGTCCAGCATGACTACGGGAGCGAGGGAGCAGCAGCCCAAACAGGCAACTCGTTCCACCGAAAACTCCCCGTCTTCGGTGGTCTCCCCGGGTTCGATCCCCAGCTCGGTTTTGAGTGCCAAATCCAGCCCGTCCGCCCCGTTCACGTGGCAGGCGGTGCCGTGGCAGACCTTGAGGGTGTGCTTGCCGGAGGGCTGGAAACGAAACTGGGCGTAGAAGGTGGCCACCCCGTAGATTTCAGCCGGTGATTTCCCCGTCACCTCGGCGATAGCCTCCATATCCTCCCTGTCGAGGTATCCTCTGAGTTCCTGGGTCTTCTGCAGCAGGGGAATCACGTTTCCCTTCTGGCTCTTCCAGTGTTGAAGCAGCTCGTTAAAGCCCTTGTCCACGATGCGCGCTCCTCCGCAAGCGTATTAATGCTCCGTTTCGGTCTGCGGTTCAGTTTCTGTCAGAATTAATCGTCGTACACCCGGGTGATCGCTTGATCCCAAAATTCCGTACATGTAGTGAATAGATTCACCCAATCCTATCACGCCGGGAACGAGTTCGGCAAGTTGCGCGCCGATGCGGGATGAGGAGGTCTCAGCCAACAACCTCTTCGAGCCGGGCACTCTTGCGATACACGGTACCCTGAAAAAGTCCCAGTAAAGATCCGGTGTCGTCGGTTACCTCGATCAGATAGGTGGCAAGCTTGGGATTTCTGGATACCTCCTTTGCTTCCGCATACAGGGTGCCGCTGCTGACGGCTTTGAAATAGGAAATGCAGACCTGAATCGCCACAGCTACCGTACCATGCGAGTTTGAGGCAACCGAGAAGGCGGAATCGGCCAGAGAGAAGATGACACCGCCGTGCACCGTGTTTACGCTGTTCAGATGATTATTATTCAGCTTTAACTTCGCTTTGGCGTATCCTTCACTCCATCGACAGATTTCCACACCCAGATAGCGTGCGTATTGGTCCTGATGGACAAATCTTTCCATGATCTCCATAGCCTTCCTCCTCTGTTCCACCTGTGAGGGGTGGGGGATCGCCGGTGTTTCCCTATCCTACCTCGGAGTCTCCAAATATGGTACGCTGTTCTACAGTCTCTCCGGTCAGCCGGCCAGCATTCGAGTTTTCGGAGGATCCGGGATGCGGCACATACGCAAGAGTTTCTACAGATTGAATCTGGGAATCACCAAATGCTACCTGTTGAGGTGCCCGGAGGGATATCTGTTGATCGATACCGCTTATCCCAACGAATACGATAGATTCCGGAAAGCGATCGGTGCACTTGGTATCGTAGCAACCCATATACGCTACCTCTTGTTGACCCACCATCACGACGATCATGCCGGTTTCGCGGCGCGATTGGTAGATGAAACGGGTTGCACAATTATTTGCCATCAAGAGGCGCTTGTTCCTCTGAGTCTGGGAAAAAGCGAAGAAACCATGAAACCGGTGAACCGGTGCGTAGGCGCCGTTTTTTTAATCTTTAAACTGATCCATCGAAAGTTCAGATACCCTCGATTGACTGCTACTGAAAACCGCTTTTTTGTAACCGGTGACAATTACAGTATTCTGCAACGCGTAGGGATTGAAGGCGAGATCCTTCACACTCCCGGTCATTCACGGGATTCGATCTCGGTTGTTCTTTCCGACGGTAGTGCTTTTGTCGGTGACGCGGCCATGAATTTCCTGAAGTTCTGTGGCATCAAGCACAGACCCATTTTCGTAGAAGACGTCGATGCGGTATTCGATAGTTGGAGAAAATTGCTAGAGCACGGCGCGGAGTGGATTTACCCGGCTCACGGAAGACCTTTCCCCGCCGACAAGCTAGTGCGATACGCCGCCGGTAGGAATTTGGATGGTTCTTAGGACGAATATCGAGGATCATTGATAGTTGTAGACTTCACGGGCTATCGTCTGGGTTTAGGCAAGAAGATGAAATTGGGCCTCAGGTATCTGAGGACATGGGGCTTGCCGCCCCGCGGAGGGCGAAACAGCATGACTCCCGGGGAGCTTGTATCCCTGGTAGAACCAGTTGGGTTTCAAGTCGAGCATGTAGAGCTGCTGGTAGATGGCGCAAATGCATTATATTTAAAGGGAATAAAGTAGCTTTGAGGGCAAAGACCGGCGCCTCCGTTTATCTCCATTTGGGTAGGAAGAAGTTTGCGCTCAGGATCAGATCGGGCTACTTCGGCAGTCCTATCCATCTGGGGGTTCTTTTCATATATTCACGGTAGGCATCGCCAAATTTTTTTGTGGTTGCACTCTCTTCGGTTATTGCCAAGAAATACGATATCACCATCAAAATTGCCGAAAGTACCAGGAAAAGCCATGAAGCGGTCGCTATGCCAACACCTATAAACGGCAATAACGTGCCAATTGCGATCGGATGCCTCGAATAACGATACATCCCGGTGGTAAATGGCACGCCGGGCTTTGTGGCTGCAATACTGAACAGAGCTGCAGTGGAGAAAATAAATCCTAAAAGATAAACGGCAAGTCCCGCGTAGAACCAGATCGTCCCTAGTTTCAGTGGCAAGAAAATGGAGTATATGATCATGGTGAAAAATACAATCAACATTACCCTGTTGACTTTTTTAACTTCTTCGCCGGGAGTTATTCTCTTGCCTATGTCCTTGGGGAGCAGTCCCGATAGCATGATGAAAAGGAGCAAAAAAGTCGTCGGAATCCAGGCATTCCACACACCTATTTTAAACACCGGTATTAGTGTCATCACGATTCCCGCTTTTTGAATATATCGGGAATTCTATCCTACTCCTGGTTTCATGAGAAATCAACATTCGTTAAAGGAAAAATGCCACTGATGTCATCCCCAACTTTGTCCGCCGTGATCCGATTTTTCCAGAAGCCCCTCTTCAGCACCTTGATCGCCCCGCTTCGGCGGAGCGTCTCCAACGCCTCCTCGATCTCCTCCTCCTGCCAGCCGGCCAGTGCCCCGAATCCGTGGTAGGAGGCCAGGCCTCTGCGCACCACCTCGTAGCTATTGGCGCCTCTCAGCAGCTGCGCCGCCTGGAGCAGGATGAAGCGCTGGCGGTTTCTGGCCACAAAGTCCAGAAACTGCGCCTCTCCCTCGGCCCGGTTCAGCACCCGGCCGTCGCAGACATCACAGCCGCCGCAGGAACCCGGCTCCTGGCCGAGGAAGCCGAGCAACTGCTGCCGGCGGCGGCGGCTCCCGGCGGCAACTGCTGCCGCCGGCAACGGCTCGTGTCCAGGGCGTAGTCCAGCATCCGGGTATAGCGTTCGGCGGCTAGCGGAGCGGGCCTCCGAGGCCCAGGCAGATCTTCCAGCGAATTACCAGGGGTGGTGGAGAGCGTCTCCGCAAACAGGAGATCCTCCGCCGAGTACAGGAGCGTGGCCCCAACTGCACTGCCGTCCCGCCCCGCCCTGCCCGTCTCCTGCAGGTACGCATCCGGGGAGTAGGGAATGTCCAGGTGGATCACGGTGCGGATACTGACTGTATCATATTTTCCCCAACAGGTCCCTTTTATGGTGAAATTGATAGCAAGGACTATTATGACTGTATGGAAAGCGGGTGTGGTCTGGATCACCGGATCATGGGCCTGGATCAAACACGAGAGGTGTCTTGCAACGGAAACTTCTGATTGACATGGACAGGGTAATAGTTCATCATCGGGATGCTGCTCCATGAACGAATCGTTTGTGCATCGTCTGGTCAGTTTTTCCATCCGACATTCATGGAAGGTGATCCTGCTTGCATTTCTTCTCACCCTCCTCTTAGGATACTACGCTTTTCAGATCCAGATCGACGCAAATATTGGCAACATGATCCCGAAACACGATAGAGTGCTCAAGTTGACGGAGAAATATGCTACAGGTAGTGATGTGTGGCAACTCTTGATCGCAGTGGAGAGCGACGACCTTTTTAACCTGGACAAGCTGCGGGCTTTCGAGTCGGCGATTCAGGAAATCGAAGCCGTCGAAGGTGTCATCGGAAGCATCAATCCATTCAATTTCATCACATTCGAGCAGGAAGGGAAAAAGATAAAACCAGTTTCAACAGCCTCAGAGAGCAGGGCTCCTCGAAACCAGGTTGAACTTGAGAAGTTCACAATAAGATTGCTCGGAAACCCACTGGCGAAAAACATGGTCCTATCCGGAGACGGGAGCGCTCTGTGCGCGATTTTTCCAGTTGAGATCAAAGATGACTTCTCCGATCTCTTCGCTACTGTAGACCGTCAGCGTCTCTCCCTCGAATCCCACTACAACGTCTATATAACCGGCCCACCCCTGTTTTTTCATAAGACCAAGACAGCATTGCTCGACGATGTGCCCAAGTTCCTCATTTTTAGCGTTCTTATCATCCTTACCATTCTGTTCTTGAGCTTTCGAGCGTTGCGATCCCTGATTCTGCCCCTGGCCGTGGTAGGATTTAGCACACTATGGACCATGGGAACGATGAAGCTCCTTGGTTTTAAACTAACAGTGGTCAGTATCATGGTACCCCCACTGGTCTTGACGCTGGGTAGTGCGTACAGTATCCACGTTCTCAATCAGTACTATCGGGAAGCCAAGGTTAAGAGCACGGACAAGAGCTGGATCGCGCAGTCGGTAGGACATATCAATCAGACCATCCTTATGGCCGCCCTAACCACAATCATCGGCTTTTCCAGTCTGGTGTCCGCTAACCTGGTGCAGATAAAAGAATTTGGTCTTTCCACCAGTATTGGCATCGTCTACTGTGCACTACTTACCCTCTTCTTCTTTCCGGCGGCGCTGTCTTTACTCCCCTCGCCCAGGGCCGTGGAGCGGGACCGAGTGCTCAAAGGTTTAATCGCTCGCTTCATGGAACGCCTCAGTGTCTGGGTTATCGGTCACCGCTATATCATCTTCGCAGCCATAATTGCTATCGCTGTGGCATTTGGCGTTTCATTGAAATACGTGAGATACCAGACAGACTACCTGAGCTACTTCCGAAAGAAGCAGCGGATAGTCCAGGATAGCGAGGAATGGGTTAAGCGTTTCGGCGGGTATACAAACGTCTATATGACTATAGAAGCCCCGGAAGGAGAGAAAAACTACTTTCTCGATCCGGAAGTACTGGAAAAGATATCTCGGTTAGAGAATAATTTGACGCTTGATCCAGACATCAGCTACATCTTCTCGTTCAGTCAGTACCTAAAACTAATGAATCTCAAGGCTTCTGGTTCATTCACAATCCCCGAGCGGCGTGCTTCCATCCTGCTGCTCTCGCGCTACATCAAAAGCATTATCAGTTCCCCATACGGGCGATCCATGGTGGCTCCACCGATAAACGAGGATTTCACCCAGTTCACGATTTTTCTGCGAGTTTGGGACGGCACAAATAAACGGGTGCTTAAGGAGCCGGGATTTAAAAATCTGATTCACAGAATAGATACACTAATAGATAATGATCTAGATAATAGAGCGGAAACGGTGATCTGGGGTCGAGCCCTGGCACTAATGTACATCTCCGATACCCTATCCCGGGACCAAATCTTCTCCGTGATAGTTTCTGTCGCCCTTATATTCCTAGTAACAACCATCGGTTTCAGATCGATCCGCTTGGGAGTACTCACGCTGATCCCGATGATGACGGGGATCATGCTGAATTTCGTCATCATGGTCCTGCTGAAGCTCCCTTTTGACGTAGTAACGGTTATGTTTTCCAGTGTGGTCATCGGTGTCGGCATCGACGATTCGATCCACCTAATCATTCGCTATCGGCGACAAATCCGGGTTTATAAAGGAGCGGTGGACAGGCAGACAGTGCTCTCCCATACACTAAGAACAACGGGAAGACCTATCCTCCTGACCTCGCTGTCCCTGATGTCGGGGTTCCTTGTCCTGTGCTTTTCTCAGTTCTTGCCAATTCTATATTTCGGAATGCTGGTTTCTTTGGCCCTCGCTACAACCACCATCGGTGCCCTGATCATCCTACCGGCCATCCTTTCCATAGGACCTAGTCCCGAAAAGATCGGTCGTCGTATTAACTGAGACCTACTTTTATTGGTTGCTTCGAGCAGCTTTACTCATAAGGGATTTAAGAATGACAAGACGTGCTCTATTCTTATTTCGTACCCAAAAAAAGTTAGTAAGAAGAGCAACAATAGAGGGCAGCAGATTACGTGTGGCGAAGAGAGTACGAAAGAATCTTACTATTATGGCGGAGTAGGAATATATAATCACCAAGCGCTCACGAATGCCGGTGTAGATTTCTCCGGTCTTTAGAAAATCCATCTGTGAAACCGGATGGTCAGCGTCATAATAACCCCAGTCTCCCGGGAAATCCCTCATGATAATTCTGTTTTCTTTGTTCAATCGCTCAAAGATCTTAGTACCCGGGTAGGGAGTAAGAATGGCGAAATTTATAATATCCAACGGACTTTTCTTCATCCAATAGGTATCCCGGCTCAATTCTTCCAAACCTCTTTCGTAGCCTAAAACAAAGTTTCCCATCACTATCATCCCGTATTTATGGATTTTACGAATGGAGTCTATATAGGAGCTAACCCCCGTCTTCAGATTCGCCCCTTTATTCATTCGCTTGAGCACCTCTTCGTTAACAGACTCCATACCTACGAAGAAACCGATACATCCGGATTTGCGTGCCAGCTTGAGTACGGATTTATCGGCCAGGGAATTGATCGATGTTTGAGCGACCCATTTCTTCCGAATCCCGTGTTTTATCATCTCTGAGAAGAGTTCTTTGGCCTGCCCTCGGTGTTCCTTCGTATATCCGAGGAGGTTATCGTCGAGAAATAGTAGGTATTTTTGCGGTATTGTTTTCAGTTCCCCGATTACATGATTAATCTCTCTCCGCCTCAGCCGCGAGCCGTTGAAAATCGTGACAATGCAGAAATCGCAAGAAAAAGGGCAACCTCGAGAAGTCATGATGGAACCGAATCTGTATTTTCTGCTGAACAGATCTCGTCTTGGTCGAACCTCTTGTCTCAGATCAACCGGTGCTCCCCTGTATATCCTTTTCAGTTCTTTTCGGGAGAAATCCTCGATCACTTTCGACCAGATATCCTCCGCCTCCCCAGTCACGATGCTGTCCACATGGCAAAGTGCTTCTTCCGGTCTGAAAGATGCGTGAATGCCCCCCATCACAACGGGTATTTTTAGCTTGCGATAAACATCGGCTATTTCGTAGGCTCGCGGTGCCTGTCCGGTGGTGGCAGTGATTCCTACCAGGTCGGCCGGTTCGTACACGAACGGATCAACTGCTTCGTCTTTAATTTTCACCTGCCAGTTCTTTGGGGTAACGGCAGCGATATACCCGAGCCCTATAGGAGGGACAAATACCACTCCATTGGTCTTGCTGAAATTAGGATTTAAAAAGGAAAAGATGTTGACCGGGTTGATTGGGTTTATAAGCAGGAGCCTAAACATTGAGCTGTTCTCTGCATCTCATGAAATCCAGAGCGCATTTCGGTTTATTATGGAGCCGCATGGCTAGGTTCAAACCTAGACCGATCCAAACATCGTTGCCGGCGTGGCTTAGAGTACGCTTTATGGCTGCAGGCAAGGCAAAGTATTTTTTCCTTAAATACTGCATTTCTTCGATGAATTCATCGCAGTCAAAGTTATTCGGTATAAATAACAAGTTATTGATATCGTATAGACTCCAATCTTTACTGAGCAACCTGTTTTGTTTTTCAAGTCTCTCTGCCAATTTGGTACCCGGATATGGGACAAGAATACCGAGAGATGCCGTTATCAAATCTAGATCCAGAAGATTGTCCAACGTTCGCCGCAGTGTATCTTTGGTTTCAAAATCGTGGCCGAATACCATAGTAGCGAGAATACTAATGCCGTGATCTTTAAACAGCTTCAGCGCCTCTTTTAGTTCGTCCAGATTCTTCAGGCTTTTGTTGTACTTCTGAAATCCCTCTTCTACGATGCTTTCAAGACCAACTAAAAGACCGAAACAACCGGAATCTGAGGCAAGCTTCACCAGTTCTTTATCTTTGGCAAAGGCTATCGTAGCTTGAGCAGTCCATCTCTTCTTTTGTGGAATCATCTCACGAAAGAGCTTCTTTGCGTACAAAATATTCGAAATGATATTGTTATCAACGAAAAACATTGTACGATTAGCGATGCTTTCCATTTCTTTCAGCACGGTTTCTATTGGCCGATGACGTATCTTTCTACCATGCATGATATGAACCGAGCAGAAATCGCAAGAGTATGGACAGCCGCGGGAAGTCTCTACAGTTCCAATGTCAAAAAAGAGCGATCTCCGCCTTTGCAGTTCCTCGCGGTTGAGAACCGGATAATTGTCGAGATCCGTGATTCGATCCTGCCGATAGAGTCGGCTCAGTTTTCCTTTCTTGAAATCCTGCAAGATATCGCCCCAGATCTTTTCACCTTCACCCAAACACACGGCATCACAGTGATTGAGTGCTTCTTGGGGAAGAATCGTCGGATGAATCCCCCCCATGACCACTTTTTTATCGCGTTTTCGGTATTCATCCGCAATCTGGTACGCTCGGTTTGCCGTATTGGTAACAACGGTAATCCCGACAAGGTCTACCTCTTCATCGAAATCTACACTTTCGAAGGGCTCCTGGATGATTCGAACGTCCCAATCAGGAGGCGTCAGGGTTGCCAATAGTTCTAACACCAGGGAAGGAACGCGGAACTCGGTTCGCAAACCCGCATGCTTGTTGGTAGGTTCTATTAGAAGTAGTCTCATCTGCTGAGCCTCAAATCCATTTTCTCGGATATTCCATCCCTGATTCTATAAGAATTGATTATTTTGTGAAAGCTGTTTCCCGTCTTACTACGAAGGGATCAAGATTTTTGTTATATGGTTGATTAACGGGTGGACCGGCATGAGAAACCGTTCACGGTGTGAATATGGTGGGTGCAAGTCTCCCAATCCCTCATATCCGGAGACTTGACGGCGTGATCCGCTCCTTCCAGAAGCCCCGCTTCAGCACTCTGATCTTGCCGGAGCGGCGCAGCGTCTTCAGAGCCTCCTCGATCTCCTCCTCCTGCCAGCCGGCCAGTACCCCGAATCCGTGGTAGGAGGCCAGGCCTCTGCGCACCACCTCGTAGCTCTTGGCGCCTCTCAGCAGCTGCGCCGCCTGGAGCAGGGTAAAACGCCGGCGGTTTCTGGCCACAAAGTCCAGAATCTGCGCCTCTCCCTCCGCCCGGTTCAGCACCCGGCCGTCGCAGACATCACAGCCGCCGCAGGAGATCGGCTCCTGGCCCAGGAAGCCGAGAAGCTGCTCCCGGCGGCAGCGGCTCCTTTCCAGGGCATAGTCCTGCATCCGGGTATAGCGTTCGGCGGCGAGGGGACCGGTCATCTCGGGTTCTCGGGAATCGAAAACCGCTGCACTGCGGGCATCACTGAGCGCATCTGCAAACCGGAGATCCTCCGCCGAGTACAAGAGCGTGGCCTCCACCGGAGCGCCGTCCCGGCCCGCCCTGCCCGTCTCCTGCAGGTATGCTGCCGGGGAGTAGGGAACATCCAGGTGGATCACGGTGCGGATATCCGGTTTGTCCAGACCCATAGTGGTTGAGTTTCTAAAATCCGTATGTTTGGTCACACTCAATAGGAGAAAAGACCGTCCATGCCTGTGAGCGAAGCGCAACCACAAAGACAGCCATTTCAACAGTGCCTGCATCTATCGATCCCCTCCGTCGTTGAGAATACAAGCATACCGGAATAGACTTGAAATGAAGGCTCGCTAAGACGATAAATAAACTGGTGAGATTTTTTCACGTGCAATTACCCGATGATTTCGAAACGTATGAACCCAGCAGCAAGCGAGTCTTTGTTAACGTAACTAGTGTTGTAGGATTTGTACTGTCGTTCATCTTCTTGATGGTAAATTTCATTACCTACAGATCCTCATTAATTTATCTCTACGTCCCCCCTCCTATTCTTTTTATGGGCAGCTTCGTACTTTTACAAAAAACTGGAAAGTTGGAGCTTTCGAGCGGTATCCTGATTCTCTCTCTACTAGCTGCTTTGGGTCTTTACTCGGTGGGCTTAAATAACCTCGGAATCCTTTTTGCGTGTGTCTTTCCACCTGTAGCGTATTTCCTACATGGAAAACGAAAGGGTCTACAGTGGGTGCTCGCTCTCAACATAGGCTATGGGATTCTTACGATCCTTATTCTCCTAAATCTCATCACAACTTCCGTATCCCCCTCTCTTTTATTCTTAGGTTTTTCCATGCTGATTCTGATAAGCGCTATTTCCCACCTAGTCGAAGCTCGGAAGGAGCGACTATGTTCTCTAATGAGAGATCGTATTTACTATGACCAACTAACTCAACTGCCCAATCGGCTCCTTCTCCTAAGACATATTTCCGAAGCCAATTCACCGGCTCTGATACTAGTAAATATTGATGATTTCAAAGAGATCAATGCAACCTACGGATACCGTGCCGGGGATAGAGTACTTCAATGTGCGGCCAATAAACTGAACCAGATCCTTCCGGATTCCGCCACGGGGGTATACCGACTGAGTGCAGATGAGTTCGCCGTGCTGATCCAGAAGGGGGAAGACACCAGATTTCAAAAATCTCTTACCAACATTGCCAATCTGATAAACCGATTTCTCCGCCATGAAAAATGCGCCTATCAGAACATAGAAATCCGATATCGTGCCAGCATGGGAATTGCTATAGCTGATGAAGTCGGGGTAGAGAAGCTCTTCGCCTGTGCCGATATTGCCTTAAAAACCGCCAAAAGCACCAATGCGAGCTTCCTTTTCTATAGGGAGGCACTAGATACACAAAGGCAGTATGAGGAAAACATCAAGTGGGCTAATGTGCTCACCGATGCCCTCGACAAAGGCCGAGTAGTGCCCTTCTATCAACCGATCATGGACAATAAGACCGGAGAAATCGTAAAGTATGAGGCTTTAGTACGTCTTATCAACGCTGAGGGCGAAATCATAAGCCCTCACTTCTTCTTGGATATTGCCAAAAAATCCAACCTTCATACAAGAATCACTAAAATAATGTTGATAAGAGCAACAGAATTCATGCTGATGAATCCTACCGCCGTTTCTATTAATCTGTCGTTTGAAGATATATTGGACCAATCGGTCAGGGATTATATAGACCGAATCTACAGCGAGAATCCTGCTATCTTCTCTCGGTTGTGCTTTGAAATAACCGAATCAGAAGGAATAAAGAATTTTGATATTGTCTCCGGCTTTATTAAGGAGATGAAGCAGAGGGGTTGCCAGGTTGCGATTGACGACTTTGGAACAGGATACTCGAACTTTGATTATCTAATCCGCCTCAATGTAGATTTTTTGAAGATCGACGGCTCTCTGATCAAAAATATAAACCAGGAAAGAAATTCACTGCTGATTGTAGAGAATATCGTCGACTTCACGAAAAAAATGGGAATAAAAACGATTGCTGAGTTTGTAGAATCAGAAGCTCTTTTGACTCAAGTGATGAAGTTAAAAATGGAGTTCTCACAGGGGTATTACATTGGTAAGCCCAAACCCGTGACGCGTGAATTCGAGTTCGATACTGAGCCAGAGGACGCTGAACACGTGCAGGGTGAGGTGAGTGGATAAAAGCTGGTTGTATGTGACAAATCCCATTAGATAGGATCGCAGCGGTTAGGTTTTCCAGGCGCGATACGCTCCTTCCAAAACCCCCGCTTCAACACCCTGATCTGCCCGGATCTGCGGAGCGCCTCCAGAGCCTCCTCGATCTCCTCCTCTTGCCAGCCGGCGAGTCTTCCGAACCCGTAGTAGGACGCCAGGCCTCTGCGCACCACCTCGTAGCTCTTGGCACCCCGCAGCAGCTGCACCGCTTG
>Ga0315551_10002832_pt1 | contig 12467 bp, 15 predicted proteins | sample SalMarSW160290MG_FD_203678 | JGI IMG/M metagenome (GOLD analysis project Ga0315551, IMG submission 203678) | Salt marsh sediment microbial communities from the Plum Island Ecosystem LTER, Massachusetts, United States - Salt Marsh Sediment SW1602-90 ... | reverse complement strand
TTTGGCTGTAGGTATCTGCGTTGTTGTCTGTTTGAAAATCTCAGCCGCCAAATCCAAAACACTCTGAACATTCTTTGACTCGGTTGCAGTCGTAAAAGCGATCGGCACATATCTTAGGCCGGTCAGCACCTTTGTCAAATACTGCTCATAGTCACCGGTAACCGCTTTCTCCTTTGCAAGGTCCCATTTGTTGACAACTATAATGCAGCTTTTGTATTCTTCGGCGATGAAATTGGCTATTTTTTTATCCACCTGCGAAATCGGCTCGGTTGCATCAATTATAAATAGCACCACATCAGCCTGCTGTATTGAATGTGTCGCTCGGACGTAGCTGTAAAACTCGATGCTGTCGGCTATTTTGCCCTTTTTCCTTATCCCAGCGGTGTCAATAATGATTATTGTTTTACCGTCTTTTTCAAACCGCACATCCACAGCGTCTCTGGTAGTGCCAGGTATCTCGCTGACAATTACCCTTTCGGAGCCGACCATAGCGTTTACAAGGGTGCTTTTGCCGGCGTTTCGCTTGCCTACTATCGCGAGCTTCATTGTTGGCTCTGCCGGCTTGGTAGGTTCTATATCCGCTATTTTTTCAAAGATTTTATCCAGTAGCACGTTTTTATTGAGATTATTTTTTACTGAGATACACAGGAATTCACCAAAGCCAAGCTTGATAAATTCCGCCACTGCCGGGAAAAATTTAGCCGTGTCGGCCTTATTGGCGACTCCGATTACATCTAACTCTTCCCCTCGACAGGCTCGGGATGGTGAGCGAAGTCGAACCACTTTGCGCAGAAGCCGCCCTATTTCTTCATCTAACGGCATCAGTCCATCGCGGATATCCACCATAAATACAATAAGATTTGCCGATTCAATTGCCTGACGGATTTGCTGCTCGATATGCTCTCTTAGCTGTTCGCTGTCAAGCAAACCGTATCCGCCGGTATCGACAAGCTCGAAGTATTTGTCGTTTCGTTCGATGATAGTGCTCACGCGGTCTCTTGTAACGCCCGCTGTCGGCTCGACGATACTTATCCTCTCGCCGGCAAGAGCATTTAAGAGACTGCTTTTGCCCACATTAGGCCGACCAATTATCGCAACTACCGGTAGTGCCATAACTTCTTATCAAACCTACCAATTACCAATTATCATTCACCGATTACCGGTTACCAATCCCGATTGTAGCAGATTTGCCGAATAATTTGAAGTGTCGAAGTGGTGTTAGTACCGTTGGCTTAAGAATCTTTGTCAGACTTGTCTTCATATTGAAATACGGCTTCGATTGAAACGCCGAAGGTTTGAGCTATTCTGAATGCCAAAGGTAGTGATGGAGCATATTTGCCGGCTTCGATGGCGAGGATTGTCTGGCGGGTTACGCCTGTCTTGTCAGCCAACTGCTGCTGGGTCATTTCTCCGTTTTCAAAGCGCAGCCGACGAATCCGGTTCTTTAACTCATTTGTTACCATCTTTGCCTCCCCGGCCATACTGCACCAGTATCGCTACAGACCAGACAAAGAAAAAACTAAGAGCTGCTCCTCCGAAAATATTAGGAAGCCAGCCAACCGATATTGAGGCCATCGGCCCAAGAACAGAAAATGGGAGCATACACGCCAGGCCTACGAACAAATATGATGCGGCGAAACCAGATAATGCAGCCCTTCTTTTAATCGATTTGTCGCGTTCATCAAAAGTTACTTTGCCTTTATCTTTGCGAAAAATTAAGGGCGAAAATCCACCAAGACCGGCTATACCTAAAAATGCTAGTCCCGCACTTGCTTTGGGCATGCCAACCTTAACATATAATATCGCGGTGGTTATGCCGCTAAGGATTACACCCGTTGATATTGTAATGACGAGAGACCAGGCGATTTTCTGTGCTCTATTCATGATTTTTCTCCTTTACCCCTCCAGCCGTACTGGAGGAGAATTGCCAGAGATTGCACCACAATTGCAACTACACCTCCACCACCAAGTATCATGGGTAGCATATAAACAGGGACAGAGCCGCTCGACCTGAAAACAAGCCACGGAAGCATACAGGCGGCGACAAAGAAAGGCCAAAAAACCGAATGTGCAGCAGTAAGAGACCTTTCGTAAATCAATCGGTCACGTTCATCAAACTTTGTCCCGCCTCGGCGTCGTCTTTTCCGAAAAACCGCGCTCGATATGCCCATAAACCCCAACAACCCTATAAGCGGAATCCCGTGCTGTGGAGTGAACAAAAGAGTCATCGTCCCGCTAAGTGTGAGAGTTATTCCTATTATGATTAAATTGGACCATGCGAATTTTTGTGCACTATTCATAATATTTTTCCTTTCCAAACACAATTTGGTTTTGTTTATGTAAGCTAAACTATACATAATGTAAAGCAAACCATACATTATGTCAAGTAAATTTTACAATATTTTGCGAAAAAATTTAAATTATTGACGGTCTTGAAAAACTTTTCTTATAAGTCCTTCAGCAGTAAGTGGTTACGCTAAATTAGGACAGATTAAATTTGGCAAAAATTTCGAGAAAATAGTCATTTTGGCTGGGATTATTAATTGGATGGGAAGGTTAATCACCTTGAGCTTGTCCATCGACAAGGATGAGGAAACTGCTGCTCAAATCCGCTGGATATTTCCGATATAGGTCTTATGACAGTGGTCGAGATAAACGAGATTCAGACAAAGCAGTGTCCATTTTGTGCAGAGACGATTCAGGCCCGTGCTATTAAGTGCCGGTTCTGCGGTGAATTTCTAAACAGCAAAAAGGCAAAAGCTCTGGAAGCCGGCCCAGAGCCGGACCCTCAGGCCGGCGAAGATGAAAAAATGGGCGATGCAGTTATGTTTGCAGGCAGGCCGTCTTTGTTTGGAATGGCTGGCACGGCAGTCAAAGGGCTGTTTTTTATTATTTTGGCGGCTCTTGTAATAAAATTTCCACTTGAAACTATGTTAGCCGGCCCATTGAATCTTCAGCTAACCGAAGACCAGATTTTGATGATTGGCCAATACAGGTTTATTTCTGGTATCGGTCTTATTGTCGTTGTTGCTCTTATACTGTTGCTCAGGATGGTCAGGCTGAAAATGACCTATTATGAGATTACGCCTGACAGGATTGAGTGGAGCCGGGGCATTTTAGACCGAAGGGTTGACAATTTGGATATGTTCCGCGTGATTGACCTGAAGATGCGCAGAAGTATCTTTGACTGTATTTTTGGCATTGGTACTGTGGGGCTGATTACAACTGACAAAACAGACCCGGAGTTTGTTTTTGAAAAGGTACGGAGTCCCCGTAGACTCTACGACATTATCAAAACAGCCAGCCTTGACGCAGACCGGCAAAATCGCGTCGTCCATCTAGAATAAAAAACCATCTGTAGATGCGGCTTTACCCACAGTTGAGCTGGTGCGCGGGATCGAAGGGAATAATCACAGGAGACACATAATTCATCCAAATACGTAAATGTTGTCTCCGGGCCCGCTCGAATAAGTTACATTCTCAAAAACACCCCTCCAATCACACTTCTTCCCCATGCTTGTGCGTCTATTCTTGGTGTGTGTTACGGTTTTAGGTTTTTCCATTCCCTTGTTATTTGTCACTGCAACTTTCTTTCCCATCTTATACCACCTCTATTGTTTTTTTATGCAATTAATTTAGCTCTCTTTGCATTGCATGAATAATTAGTTCACTTTTTTGAAAACCCTAAAAAAAGCCCTCGCTGTAAACCCACTAAATGGCGTGACTTTGACTTGGTTTTTTTCCAAAAACTCCGCAGTTTCCTTCGTTGGATACGCTTCAACATATATAACCTCACCAATTCCAGCATCTATTATTAACCTCGCACATTGAAAGCAAGGGAAAGTGGTAACGTAGAGTCTGCCATCCGTGGCTGAGCGTCCGCCCAAACTTAAGATAGCTCGTTCTTCAGCATGTATCGCGGTACATAACTCCATATTTCGATTCGGGTACAAGTATTCTTTGAGATTTTCCCCACATTCACAAAGCCAGGGCCCATTCAGGTCTTCGTGGTGCTTTCCGCACGAAGGGCAATAAATGTTCCTTCCCCTCGCCTTTAATTTTGCCGCCATATCCTCATCTTTGCAGCATACCTCCAACTTATAACATGTGGGGACAGTGGGTGGGTTTTCATTAAATCCCATTGATATCGGAAATTCTTGACCATTTCGTTTGATTGTAATCACCGCTCCAACATGGCGTTTCCTACACTTTGAGGAATTGGATTGGGCATACGCACCTGCAATTTGTACTTCCTCGGGGTTAGGGCCTCTACAGCCTTCCATGTCCTGCATCAATGATACAAATTCTTCAGCCTGTTTGCACAACATTCGGCTAATCTTATCCGAATTTGGTTCTTCCTTTCCTTGTGGGTAGACAAAGAAACTCTCATTGTTATAGTAAACGTAATCGGCGTCATCTACGCATTTTTGTACGCTTTGACCCCAATCAAAATCTTCACTTCTATCGCGTCGGTCGTCCCTTTCAAATTCATTGTATCTACCCTCGTAATCGCTTTTTACACGCTGCCATCTCTGACTTTTCTCAGCGCAGATGGCAACAAGAAAGAAGTTGGGGTAAATCTTTCGAATTTCTTGTACTTCTTGGAAGTTCCGGAACCCATCAATTACGACCTCATCATCTCCAATGTCTGCCGCATTGATTCTCTCGACTACTTTTTTAACCCAGTAGTCTTGGCTCTTCTTACGCTTGTTGTTACCATGATCTTGAAGCACCTTGCGCCAATTCGGCTTTCCTTTTTCAATAAGTCCCCCTGTAGTTTTAAGTTCCTTCCGAATATCATCAGAAATCTTAAAGGGGTGGAACTTAAGGTCTTCTAGAACCTTTCTTATCTCACCACAACCACTTCCGAAGGGGCCGGTAAGGCCTATGACGAGGTTGGGACGCCCAAGTTCAGATTTGGCCTTCACCTTTTGTTTCTTACTGGTCTTCTCCTTTAGGGGGCTCATAACGCCATCCTGGCACTTAAATGCGAAACGATAGATTCCTTTGAACGGGCCTGCTGCGCCCAACCTATGCGGAGTGTACCATGTGGCGCACGGTCGTCAAGATGTTTTTGTGGATTTTTGCACTGCCGATCATAAAAAGCTCGCAGCGTTCCCACCTAAATACTTCGGCATTTGGGCGGCTGCCCATTTAAGAATACCTATCAGGCGAACAAGAACACACTTGGCGGGCCCACCGTGGCCTTGCAACGGGGGTGTTCACTGCCGCAACAATGAGGACGGAGGGGTAGCAGGCTCCGTCATTGAGGCATGTTCGTGTTTAAGCAGCTTTGCTTTTGTATTCATTCCTCCGACAGCGCTGAATCCGCTGGGTTGACCATCGCTGCGGATTATTCTGTGGCAGGGAATAATCAACGGCAGGGGATTTTTTGCAAGTGCACCACCAACGGCTCGGCTTGCAGATGGTCGGCCCAATTTTTTCGCTATGGCGGAATAAGTTACTGCCTGTCCGAATCTTACATCCCTGCATATGGTTAAAACTGAGCCGCAAAAATCGCTAAGGCCGTCAAAGACAATGGGGATATCCGTGCTAAAGTTTACGCAAACACCTTTCCTTCGGCTCCGCTCAGGACAGGCAAAATAAGCGGTTACCTGTTCCTGGACTGTTTTGAAGAGCCGTTTCTCGAATCGTGGAGCTTCCTGAGTAATTAACAACTGAGATTTGACTCTTTCCGGATTACTGAGCGGCAGGCAGGTTCGCAGCAGGCCGTGTTTGTTGCCGGCAAGGCCGAAATAACCCCATTTGGTCTTAAAAATCGTATATTTTGTCACTTTTTGCATTTTTTATCCGTAATTCAGCGCCAAAGTATTATTCTATAGCCGAATTCATTGACTCGGGAGCAAATTTGTGTTAACTATATTAGTTTTTATGAAAAAAGGCCAACGCCGGTTAGTTGCGAAGATTTGTCCACAATTTTATTTTTTTGCTTTTTGGTTTTGATATATGTCTCTTGAAGAGCTAAGGAAGCGAATAGATGAGCTTGACCATCAGCTTGTGCAGTTGCTCAATGAGCGTGCGCGGGTTGTCGTAGAGATAGGCAAGCTCAAGAGCGAAACCGATAAACCTGTCTATGCACCGGACCGGGAAAAAGAGGTCTTTGCCAGGCTTGCCGAGGCCAATAAGGGCCCGCTGCCGGACAGATGTTTAATAGCCATTTGGCGTGAATTGATGAGTGGCTCTTTTGTGCTGGAAAGGCCGTTACGAATTGGCTATCTTGGTCCTCGTGGCAGTTTCAGCCACACCGCTGCGATGCTGAAATTCGGCCAGAGTGTCGAATATGAGCCGTTGGCGGATATCAAAAGTATCTTTGATGAAGTCAGCAAAGGCCATTGTGATTTGGGCGTTGTGCCGATAGAGAACACCGCAGGTGGTGGTGTGATAGAGACCCTTGATGCCTTGATAGATTCGGATGTGAAGGTCTGCGCCGAGGTTCTGATGGCGATACATCATAGTCTTTTGGCAAACTGTTCACTGGCGGAAGTTAAGACGGTTTACTCCAAGCCCGAGGTATTCGCCCAGTGCCGAAACTGGCTAAGTGCCACTTTTAAGGAGGCGCAAACTATTCCTGTTGCATCTACTGCCAGGGCCGCGCAAATAGTTTCCGGCGAGCCGAATGCCGCAGCGATTGGCTCAGCGGTTGCTGCGGAGTTGTATGGGCTTAGAATTGTTTGCGAAAATGTCGAGGATATCCCGAATAACATAACCAGATTTTTGGTAATCAGCCGGGAAGATGCAAGGCCGACCGGCGAAGATAAGACCGCTATATTGTTTAGTACCGCTCATAAGGCGGGCGCTCTGGCTGATGTGCTCGAGGTTTTCAAGCGGCACGATATCAATCTGACGAATATAGAATCCAGGCCCAGCAAGAAAAGACAGTGGGAGTACTACTTCTTTGTGGATTTTGTAGGACACAGGACAGACGAAAATGTCCGGCAGGGGCTCCAGGAGGCCCATAAGCATTGTTTGCAGCTTTCGATATTGGGTAGCTTCCCGAGGGCAACAGAGTTGCTGTAATCGAGTTGGCGGTTTATTGTTGACGGTTCATCGACGAACTATGAACCATGAACTATGAACTATGAACCACGAACCACTTATAGGAGATTTTTATGAGCAAGCCATTTGTAGCTGGTAACTGGAAGATGAACACTGATAGTCGCGGTGGCATCGAGCTGGCTGAGCGTATTGCATGTGGGTCTCTGGAGATAGTGAGCAAAAAGGTTACTGTAGCGGTCTGTCCGCCTTTTGTTTATCTGGGGGCTGTGGCTAATGCCCTTCGCGCTTCGAGCGTTGCTGTTGGGGCTCAGAATATGTACTTTGAGTCGAAGGGGGCTTTTACCGGCGAGATAAGTGCGTCAATGTTGAAGGATATTGGCTGCACTTATGTTTTATGTGGGCATTCGGAGCGCCGGCATGTAATCGGTGAAACTGATGAGCTGATAAATAAGAAGGTTGTCGCTGCTGTCTCTGGTGGGCTTTTGCCGATACTGTGTGTAGGTGAGCTTCTTGCCGAACGTGAGGCCTCGCAAACAGAGAAGGTGATAACTCGGCAGATGAAAAATGGTCTGGCTGGCTTAAGTGCCGAAAAGGTCTTGGCGGTAACCGTAGCTTATGAGCCGGTCTGGGCCATCGGAACAGGCCGCACCGCGACGCAGCAGCAGGCCCAGCAAGTGCATGATTTTATACGAAGACTGGTTGCCGAGATGTATGATGACCAGACAGCGGCGGAGATTCGCATCCTTTATGGCGGCTCAGTGAAACCCGGCAATGCCGCAGATTTGATGAGCCAGCAGGATATAGATGGCCTGTTAGTCGGGGGCGCAAGTTTGAATGCAGATGATTTTCTCGCGATAATTCAGGCAGCGGTGTAAGCGAAGAACTTAAAAAAGAATGGGCTTTTAGCTTTATTTTGGGGAACGAATATGACTGGTTTTCCTTTATTGGCGGCAGGTTTTATCATAAAGGTTGTCGCAGTTCTTTTCATTGTTTGCTCGGTGGCGTTGATACTGATAGTTTTACTTCAGAAGGGCAGGGGCGGAGGTTTGAGTGCGGCCTTTTCCGGAGGTATGGCAAGTGGAATTTTGGGTTCTAAAACGGGAGATTTTCTGACCTGGGTGACGATAGTGCTGGTGGGCATGTTTTTGGTTCTTGCGGTTTTGCTGGCCAAGTTTTACAAGCCGGGTCCTACCACTGAATTTGACATAAGCCAGCCGGTTCGGCAGGCACAGCCGATTCAGCAACAACCATCGGCAGAGGCAGAGCAACCACTGGAGGAAATTCCTCCTGTCGCCCCTGATGTCGATAGTGGTGGCGATGTGAATTTGCCTGGTGGCTAATCACGTCACACGCTATGCATTGTGCGGCAGCAGAGTAGTATATGCGATAAAATATAAACCGAAAGTGGAATCTATGATAAACAGTATGACTGGATATGGCGGAGCTGAGGGGCAGGTCAAGGGCGCAAGTTATGCTGTCGAAGTTAAGGCGGTTAACAACCGCTACTTCAAGGCCATCGTGAGGCTACCGGAACCGGTAGCATTTCTTGAGGAGGATATTGAAAAGCTTCTACGGAAGAATCTATCGCGTGGTACCGTCAATTACGTGCTTCGGCTCAAAGATGTATCGGCTAATGCGTTCTTTAATATCGATGAGGCAGCTTTGCAGGCGGTTATAGAGAGATTGAACCGGCTCGGGTCTTCGGCTGGCACGAGTGGGACGATTGATATTGGTGGCTTGTTAAGTTTGCCCGGCATTATTCGGCCAACATTGCCGGACAAAGACATGGCAGAACGGGTCAGGAAGAAGGTTTTGGAAATTAGTCGGCAGGCCATAGAGAAGCTAAAACAGATGCGTGCTGCCGAAGGAGCTGCTCTCGAAGCGGATTTGCAGGGGTACTGCAAGGTGATAAAGAAGGACCTTGAGCAAATACGTGCTCGAAGTGCGTCTGTTCTGCGAGGATATGCCAGGAAGTTAAGGAAAAGGGTTGATGAGCTGCTCGCTGACGCAAAATTGAAATTGGATGAAGAAACGCTTGCAAGAGAAGTGGCGGTTTTTGCAGATAGGTCTGATATATCTGAGGAGATTGCTCGCCTGGATTCGCATCTACAGCAGTTCGCTGACCTTTGTCGGGCGAAGGGAAAGGTTGGACGGAGGTTGGATTTTATCAGCCAGGAGATGCTCAGAGAAACCAATACCATTGCCAGCAAGGCCTATGATGCTGAGATTGTACGCTGTGTGCTCGATATGAAATGTCAGGTTGATCGAATTAAAGAGCAGGTTCAGAATGTAGAGTGAAAAGTACTCCTTCGACTTTGCTCAGTGGACTTGGCCATCCCTTTCGGGAGATAGTGAGGGCTTCGACTGAGCTTGGCCGAATGTCCCTGTCGAACCATTCTGGCTTTTTAGGTTAATTCAAAACTAAAAATAATGAGTCTTGGTGAAAACAGAAGAGGCAAAGTGGTGGTAGTTAGCGGCCCATCCGGGGTTGGAAAGAGCACCATCTGCAAAGAGTTAGTTAAGCGGCTAAAAGATGCTTATCTTAACATCTCTGTTACTACACGACCGAAGGGTGATGCTGAAGTTGATGGCCGGGATTATTGGTTTATATCAGAAGAAGAATTTAAGCAGCGTATCAACAAGGGCTTGCTACTGGAATATGCCGAGGTATTTGGCCATTTGTATGGCACACCTATGGACAAAGTTGAGGAGGTACTGGCTGCCGGGAAAACTGCTATTTTGGAAATCGACGTTCAGGGAGGCAAACAGGCGAAGGTGATATATCCGGATGCGGTAATGATTTTTATTTTACCACCAACTCACAGAGAACTGGCTGAGCGTATAAGCCATAGAAAAAGAGACAGCTCTAAGGCTGCAGAAGAAAGGCTCGAAGAGGCAGACACTGAAATTGCTGCCGCCTGGCAATATTATGATAATATGGTCATAAATGATGATTTGCAGCAGGCGGTAAAGGAGTGTGTACAGATTATCAAAAGCCCAGAGCGTAAAAAAATAAAAAGATAAGATTTTTAACGAAGTGGGATACAAAAGATGATAGATGAACTTATGAGTGAGGAAATAGTCAACAAGGTTGGCGGCAGATTCAAATTAACGGCGCTGGTTCAAAAACGGCTGTCCGAATTGTTTCAGGGCGCTCGCCCTCTGATTGAGGATACCGGGGACAAGACAATGCTTGAAATTGTTGTTCAGGAGATTCTACAGGACAAAATTGCTATCGACGATCAAACCGGCCAGAGGGCCAAGGAAGACGAATAGTTCGGGACTCAGGTTTCGTGCTCTTCTCCAGAGTTGCTGCTCTGCGAAGTACGCTACGAAGCACGAAGTACTAATTACGAAATGCTTAAAGGCCTGAATATTTTGCTGGGTGTCAGTGGCGGAATTGCTGCGTACAAAGCGGTCGATTTGGCAAGCAAGCTGACCGCCGATGGTGCCAGGGTGAATACGGCAATGACTGCCGCTGCCTGTGAGCTTGTTGGCCCAAAAAGCTTCGAGGCCGTCACTAATTCAGTGGTTTTTACTGATTTATGGGCAATGCCCGAGGAATATAAAATTGGCCATATAGCTTTAGTTGACCGCGTAGATATTGTAGTTGTGGCACCAGCGACGGCGAATATCATTGGCAAAATTGCGAACGGAATTTGTGATGATTTGCTGAGCACCACTCTTTGTGCAGCAACGGAACAGATTAAATCGGGGGTAGTGCTTTTAGCACCTGCGATGAACAATAATATGTGGGCCAACCCGGCCGTGCAACGCAATATCAAGATGGTTATGCAGATGGGCTTTCAGTTGATAGGTCCTGTTAAAGGCCGGCTTGCCTGCGGCACCGAAGGCATCGGCAGAATGGCCGAACCGCAGGATATCATTAAGGCAATCGAAAAAATCGCTTCAAAAATCAAAAAGCGCCATTCTTAAACTGTTAGGCGTGAAGCGAAGGGCGATATACGCTTCACGAGATACGAGATGCAAATTCTAATCACAGCAGGAGGCACGCGGGAACACATTGACCCTGTCCGTTTTATTGCCAACGCAAGCAGCGGCAAAATGGGTTATGCACTTACTCGTGCTGCGCTTAAAGCCGGCCACAAGGTAACACTTATCAGCGCATCTGATTTACAGCCGCCGGTAGGAATGGATTTTGTTGGCGTTGAAAGTGCTGATGATATGTTTAAGGCAGTTAAGAAATTTTTTAAAGAATGTGACTGTTTGATTATGGCTGCCGCTGTTGCTGATTACACACCTGCTAGGCAGGCTAAAAGAAAGATTGAAAGGACCGGCAAACCCCTCGCCATCAAATTAAAACCCACAGCCGACATTCTCAAATGGGCAGGAAAACACAAGAAGAAAAATCAAATTGTTATTGGTTTTGCTTTGGAAGACAAGAGCCTTCGCCGAAATGCTGAGAAGAAACTTAAAGAGAAGAACCTCGATATGATAATCGCCAACACACCTGCCTCAATCGGTTCAGATAAGTCGGAAGTTCTAATAAAGACCGCAAATTCCGGCTGGATAGAAGTTGTGAATGTAGATAAGGCAGTTTCGGCCCGGAAGATTATTCAGATGATTGAAAATCTTTAAATGGCGTCTGAAATCGAAGAGTAGATATCGAACCTTAAACTATATCTTGTTTTTATTCAAATTGTGGTAACACAGGGGTAAGCAGTGGAATCGCAATTTAACTTTAAAGCTGGGCATCAGTGCGGGGATAATCAATTAACTGTTTTAAAACCTGATTCCTTTGGCCGTATTGTTTGGACAGCCTCTGGTATCTTTGTATTGGCTCTTTGTGTGCGCCTGTTATATCTTTATGAGAGCGCTGATAGTCCGAGCTTCAATGTCCCAATCGTAGACGCAAGGGGCTATGACCTTATAGCAAGCAAACTGGTTAACACGGGAAAGATGCCAAAACAGTTTTTTTGGCAGCAGTTTTTTTATCCTTCATTTCTTTCTGCGGTATATTATTTCAGTAATTGTTCTGTTGTGGTCGCTCTGGTAGTTCAGGCGATACTTGGGGCTGTCAACTGCGTATTAACGTTTTTCCTGGGACGGAGGGCGTTTAGTCGTCGAATAGGGATTGTAGCTGCGATATTTGTTGCATTTTATGGCCCTCTTATTTTTCATGAGATGGACCTTATAGCGGTTGTATGGGTTGTCTTTTGGTCTCTTGTTCTTATTTTACTTTTTTTACAGGTTGTCACTTGTAAGAGGTTGCTGTGGTTCTTTCTTTTGGGATTGTGTGGTGCCCTGAGCATAATTACGCGGCCAAACTTTATACTTTTTATAATCGCCGGATTGATTTGGGTTGGTGTTGTTCTTTATAAATCCCGGGCGGGCCTTTTCTTTAGTGGAAGATGTTTTATTCTTACGGCATTTGGTTTTATAGTTGTAGCACTGCCGGTTGCAATTCAGAACTACCGCCTTACAGGCCA
>Ga0315551_10002826_pt1 | contig 12491 bp, 5 predicted proteins | sample SalMarSW160290MG_FD_203678 | JGI IMG/M metagenome (GOLD analysis project Ga0315551, IMG submission 203678) | Salt marsh sediment microbial communities from the Plum Island Ecosystem LTER, Massachusetts, United States - Salt Marsh Sediment SW1602-90 ... | reverse complement strand
CCCCAAGCTTAACCAAAGCTTTCACTTCCAGCTTGGCCCCAACTGTTAGCTGCGACTGTTCAGATTTCAGCGGCTCCTGTAACTGACCGTTCTTAATACTGCTCTGTACCTCCCTGATAGACAGCTCAGGCCAGGCTGACTGTATTTTAGCCTTCCATTCTGAAAAAGCTTTTGCCCGGCTCATAGCCTCGCCGTTTAAGTATAGAAATCTGGTTGCAGCAGGATTATAAAACTTCTGTGTATAATCGGCTACCATCCTATGCGTATTAAAATTCGGAGTTATCCACTTAATTGATTCTTTAACCCTGCGAATCCAGGCTCGTGGCAGGCCGTCCGCACAGCGCGTATAAAACAATGGGACCATTTCTTTTTCGAGGATATTATAAATAGCTTTCGATTCAACGTTATCCTGGTAAGAAGGGTCCTGATAGACTTCGCCGGCGCCGATTGCCCAGCCGCCCTTCGGCCTGTATCCTTCACACCACCACCCATCTAAAGTACTCATATTCAAAGCACCATTAAGCGAAGCTTTCATTCCACTCGTACCGCTTGCTTCCATCGGAGGCCTTGGTGTATTAAGCCAGACATCAACACCACGCACAAGATATCTGGCTACGTTAATATCATAATCCTCTAAAAACACTACTCTGCGTCTGACGTTATACTGATTTGCAAAGTGAATAAGCTGTCTTATAATTTCCTTGCCTTCGCTGTCCTTCGGATGTGCTTTACCTGCTAAAATAATCTGGACCGGCCTTTCAGGGTCGGTGAGAAGCTTAACGAGCCTTGCGGGGTCCCTGAAAAGCAGGTTACCTCTTTTATAAGGTGTAAACCTCCTTGCAAATCCGATTGTCAAAGCCTCCGGGTCGAGAACCTCATCCGCCCAGTTTAATTCGGTATGATACGTGCCTCTACGCTGCATCTGGGCTTTGAGCCGTGTTCTTGAAAATGCCACGAGGCTTTCCCGGTTACGCTGATGAATACGCCAGAATTCCTCATCAGGAATCTGCTCGATAGTCTCGCAGTTAATACCGTCAATAAGCTCATCAGCCCAACTGGATCCAAGATACCTTTCATACAATAAGTTCATCTCTTCAGAAATCCAGCTTTTGACATGCACTCCATTTGTAATCGAAGTTATAGGGACCTCATCTTCAGGCACGTCCTGCCATAAAACAGACCACATCTTCCTTGAGACCTGACCATGCTTAATGCTCACGCCATTTTTGTATGAGCTGAGCCTGAGTGCGAGCACAGGCATTTTGAAAGGCTCTTTACTGTCCTTTGGAACAATCTTACCGAGACCTAAAAACTGCTCCTTACTTATACCGAGCTTCGGATAATAATCGGCAAAATATTTATCAACCATCTCGACCGGAAATTCGTCATTTCCGGCCTTTATAGGTGTGTGTATTGTAAAAACGTTTCCTGCCTTTGTGGCTTCGAGAGCTTGTTCAAAACTTATATTAACTTTATTTTTCAATCGCAGTATTCTTTCCAGGCCCATAAAGGCGGCATGCCCCTCATTCATATGACAAACGGTCGGCTCAATACCCATAGCCGACAAAGCCCTCAAACCGCCTATCCCGAGCATAATCTCCTGGCAGATTCTCATCTCGAGGTCTCCGCCGTAAAGATATGCAGTAATCATCCTGTCTTCAGGGCGATTATCCGAAATATTAGTATCCAGTAAATAAAGCTTTACTCTCCCGACATTGACCAACCATATCTGGGCCTGTACCGTTCCTGTCGGATATTCGACGCTGATTTTTAAAGGCTGGCCGTCGGATGTCCGAACGATTTCGACCGGCATATTATAAAAATCATTTTCGCTATACACTTCCTGCTGCCACCCATCGACATTCAGATACTGGCGAAAATAGCCTTTCTGATATAAAAGCCCAATTCCTACCAGAGGCACACCCATATCCGAAGCACTCTTTAAGTGGTCACCAGCCAGGACACCCAATCCCCCTGAATAAACCGGCAGACATTCATGAATGCCGAATTCGGCGCTAAAATATGCGACTAACGGCTTATTGGAATCAGAACTAATTTTGTCAAACCAGGTGGGCCCTTCAAGATATGCCCGCAGCTTTTCTGCTGCTCGCTTGAGCTCGCTTACAAAACCGCGATTCTGCGCGAGCTCATCCAGCCTATTCTGTGAAACTCCGCCGAGTAATCTGATAGGATTGTGAAACCACGCTCTCCATAACTTACTGTCAATCCTCTTGAAAAGCTGTACAAATTCGAGGTTCCAGCACCAAAACATATTTCTGGCGATAAAATCCAGGTCCCTCAAAGACTCCGGCAGCGCCGGCAAAACAGTAAAAGAATGCACCCCAAGCATAATTACCTCTTTATAAATCCTTTCATCACAAAGATTAAGAAAACTATTTTCAGGCTCATAAAAGGCCGATAGTTTTCACTTATTTAATCGTCAAACAGAACCTCTACCTTAATCCGAAAAGCAGGCAAATGAAATTTTGAAATGTCACCAAAGTCCGATATTTATAACGATTTCACAAAACTAATCTTGAAAGATACTCGGTTCAAGATTCAGTATATAAAGTGACAATTCTACGCTTCTAAGGCTAAGGGACGGCTTTTTTCATAAAAAAAGCTGTGCATGGCGCAAAACAAAAGGCCTGTATAAACACAGGCCTTTTATTGACAGCAAGGTTTTCCTCCGCAAGTGCCGTAAGAAAGAATCTTGAATAAACCCAGTATTTCAAAGTGGGTAATCGTTACTTGTGACCGAAAGTCCCATCAAAGCAGGCGTTTCCGATACCTCAAGGTCCGACTTCCCTGAACGTGGGTATATCGGTTTTTTCAAAAAATGCTTCCTCTACGAACACCGCAGGGGTCAACCTGCAACATTACCTATATTAACAAAATATCAATAGAATTTCAAGCAAATTTTCTTTAAATATACAACAGCTCCAATTTTTGAGAGAAAAACAACTTACTAACATTATATCGGCCGTAAAAAGGCCCTTTTAGTAATAGTTTTTTTATTTTATACCTGAACAAAATAAGTAACCTGAAGACCGCGTGCCCTTTAATTTAAAAAAGTTCCTGTTAAAAATTCTTCAATCAGCCGGCAGGCATCTACCCTCAGACCAGGCAAGAAGGGATTTGACTTTCTCCGCCATTGTCCTCGACAAAGGCGGTGAATTCTTCAAAGCAAAAAAGATTTTTTCAGTATCAAGCTCAGTTTTACTCGAAAACGCCTGATAAAGAGCCGAGAGAACCGCCTGTTCTATTTCAGAACCACTGTAACCTTCTGAAGCATCTGCGAGTCTTTCAAGGTCAAATTTGCTGGGCTCACGGTTACGTTTTCTCAGATGAATCTCGAAAATCTCACTTCTTACATCTTTCTTGGGCAGGTCGATAAAAAATATTTCATCGAAACGACCCTTGCGCAAAAGTTCCGGCGGCAGAGCCTCGATATCATTGGCCGTAGCAACTACAAAAACAGGCTGCTCATGCTCCTGCAGCCAGGTAAGAAGGGTTCCAAACATTCTCTGAGACAATCCCCCATCGGCACTTCTGCTGGCCGCCGAGGCAAAAGCTTTCTCGATTTCATCTATCCATAAAACCACAGGAGCCATCATCTCCGTCTGCTTGAGGGCTTCGCGAAGATTACGCTCCGACTCACCTATGTAACTCGCATACAAAGTCCCCGGGTCCATTTTCAATAAAGGCTGATGCCACGCAGTTGCAATCGCTTTTGCACACAGGCTTTTCCCTGCACCCTGAACGCCAAGCATAAGAAGCCCCCGAGGAGCCGCTATCCCGAATTGCTCAGCCTGCGAAGTGAACGCAGCTTTGCGAAGCTCAAGCCATTGTTTCAACCGCCTCAATCCCCCTATCTCGCTCAAATCAACAGGCGTCTTGATGTATTCCAGCAGGCCGCCGTGCTGAATAATTCTTCTCTTGCTTGCAAGAACAACGTTAATATCATCATCGTCAAACCGCTGATTATCAGCTATAGTGCCGCTGATAATCTGTTCAGCCTGCCGGCGGTTAAGACCGCGAAGGTTTTTAATGATTATGTTCAAACCCTTCCGCGTAATGCCAATTTCAATAGGCTTTTTCTGGTGCAGCCTCTGCAGGGTTTCACGTATGATTTCCTCAAGCTCTTTTTCATCGGGATAAGAGATTTCAAACGGACGAGTGTAAGATTTAATTACATCAGGCAGTTTGTCACTATCATCAATCATTACAATAGTGCTCGAAATCTTACTGAAGCGATTAACCATATCACGAAGAATTCGCAAAGGTCTTCCCGCCCTGATATGTTCGGCTATATCAAGCGTAACACATATTGAACCCGGCTTTGAAGCCGCGAGATTGGAAAGGCCTGTTTCCGGTTTCAAGGTATCCGGCAACGGTGGCCCATCTTCGAGCAAACACAGTCCCTCTCTGACACCTTCGGAAACCGACCATATCCATAAATCACGGCCGAATTTTCTCGCTGCCTTTCTGATAATATCAAGCGCATACTGTTCCTCATCCGTAATAATCGATATGCAACTGTATCCGCCGGCGATGAGTTTTTCAAATCGCTCGTAATCATTCATCTCGCACCGCCAAAAAATATGATTAAATCCAGATTCGAAATCAAGCTGTCCGCAATTCAGCTCCGGTAGCTTTTTTCAATTCCGCAACAATATTATTCTGGAAACCATCAACAGCATTATGTGTCAGGGTACCCTGCTCATCTCTGAACCGCAGGGTGAAAGTAACACTTTTTTTCCCGCCAGGAATACCTTTACCTCGATATATTCCAACAAATTTGACCTCTTCCAGCTCAGCAGAAGATTGCTTTTCTATCGCACCTGCGATATCAGCCCAGATAACCTCTTCATCAACTACAAGCGACAAATCACGCTCTATAGCGGGAAATTTTGGTATCTGGGCAAATTTTACCGCTTCAGTCTGCAAGGCTTCGAGCTCGTCTAAATCCATCTCTGCCGCACAGACCTGTACATCCGTGAAGTCGAATTTATCCTTTACCTTATCCGAAACAACACCTGCAGTACCTATCATCTTGCCGTTCGCGGATATCACAGTTGCCGTCTGTGCCCATACCAAATCTTCTCGTGTAAAAACAACCTCTGCATTTCTGTCAAGTGTTTTTATGAGCCCTTCTATTACACCTTTTAGTCCTCTAAATTCGCCATCACAAGACAGGGCCAGCCTCGTCCTCTCAATCGGCAAACTACCCTTTTCCCTTGGAACGAAGGTGTCTGCAATCTCAAATATCCTGCAGGGAGTATTCTTAACATTCAAATTGGTCTTCACAACGCCCAGCAAAGAGCCAATCAGTGTTTGCCTTAGCAGATTCACACTTTTTCGCGATTCGTCCCTGACAGCCAGGTTCCGGTTTTCGCGAGTGTCGCTGAAAAGCTCAGCTATATCATCTGCTACAAATGTCACATTAATCGTTTCATAGTAACCGCAGCCGTTAAGGTATTTACCAACAACTCCCCTCAGCTTTTGACGCTTATCAACAGGAGCAACAACGATATTTATTTTCTCTTCGGTCGGAAGCTTATTGTAACCATATACACGAGCAACCTCCTCAATCAAATCAGCCTCGCGATAAACATCTGCTCGCCAGGAAGGAACGCTGCATTCTATAAAATCATTTTTTCTTTCAGGATTAAAACTTAACGCCGACAATATCCTCATCACATCATCGGCAGCTACCTCGATACCAAGCAGTTTATTAACTCTGCCCGGCCGCAGTGACACCTTTCTTTGCTCAGGTCTTTTGGGATAAACATCTACCACGTCCTTTGCAACTTTACCGCCTGACGCCTGCACAATAAGCTGTGCCGTCCTTCTGGAAGCCCGGTCAACATTTTCAATATCGACAATACGCTCAAATCTGAAAGCCGCCTCAGAAGGAAGATTAAGTCTTCTGCTTGTATTGCGAATCGTCACCGGGTCAAAATACGCATCTTCCAGCAGGATAGTATCAGTATCGGCTCCGACCTCAGTATATAAACCACCCATCACACCAGCTACGCCTACAGGCTCTTTAGCATCGGCAATAACAAGCATATCATTAGTAAGCTCGCATTTTGTACCATCGATACTGACTATCATCTCGCCGGCTCGTGCTCTTCTTACTATTATTTTTCCCTCTTTAATTTTTTTATAATCAAAGGCGTGCGGCGGCTGGCCTGTCTCCAGCATCGCATAATTCGTTGCATCCACAACATTATTGACACTACGCATCCCCACTGCTTCAAGCCTTTTCCTCATCCAGTCCGGTGAACGACCGACCTTTACGCCCTCAATAATCCTCGCAGTATACCTGCCGCACAAATCGGCATCTTCAATTTCAACACTGACAAACTCGCCGGCCTCTTTTTGCGATTCTGCCAGCTCAACAGCCGGCAGCCTCAGCTCTCTACCCGTCGCCGCAGCAAGCTCTCGCGCAATACCTATATAGCTCAGACAGTCCCCTCGATTGCTTGTAACCTCGATATCGATTACTGAATCGTCCCCCAAATGCTCAATACCCTCACAGCCAAGGCCGATATCGCTTAGAATCTGTGCTATCTGCTCTGCAGATTCTGAAACCTCGACATAATCGCTCAACCAGCTCAACAGGATTTTCATAATCAAAACACCACAAAAAAACTAACTGAATTTGCCCATAAGATACTGCCGGGCTCTCGTGCTGTCAATAACCGATTTATAATGCTGTATTTACAGATTATAAGTCAAAGAACATAAAATATTCTGACGGCAGATTTTATTCTTCCGTATTTTCATTTTTTGCTTATAATATGACAAACTAATATTGAAGGGTATCTATTATGAGAAGAGTTAATTTATTTTGGCTGTTAGCAGTTTCTCTGCTTATAAGTATTATGATGTCCGGCTGTGTGGAGCGACAGCTCACAATTAATACAGTACCTTCAGGTGCATTGATAGAGCTCAACGATGAACAAATCGGTTTATCCCCCGTTACAGTCAATTTTAACTGGTATGGTGACTATAATGTTACTGTTCGCAAGGAGGGTTTTGAAACATTAAAAACACACCGCGAATTAAAAGGCCCCTGGTATGATAAATTCCCCTTCGATTTCTTTGCTCAGATTTTAAGTCCAAAAAAGATTGTCGACAAATACGAATGGTCTTTCGAGCTCGAACCTAAAAAAGAAGTCAATCGAGAGCAGCTCCTCCAGGACGCTCAAAACTTAAAAGAGAATATGCAGTAATATAAGCTTAAAAGAATTCGCAAAGTGAGATGGTCTGAATCCGCTTTTTTAATCAAACTTTTTTTCACAAAAGATTCTCGTGATACCAGTCTATGGCTGATTGCAGACCCTGCTCGAACGAAACATTTGGTTTGAAGCCGATAAGCTTCTCGGCTGCTGTGATATCAGCCAGTGAATGTTTGACATCACCTGGTCGCGGGTCCGTGTATTCAGGTTTAACATTCTTACCTGTGAGATTGTTTATCATATCAATAATTTCGTTAACGGTCACAGCCTTTCCACAGGCGATATTTATCACCTCTCCGTTCGTCTTCTTTGCCCTTGCAGCAAGCAAATTGGCATCAACCACGTTATCAACATAAGTAAAGTCACGGCTTTGCTCACCGTCACCATAGATTGTCGGCGGCTTATCTTTTAGTATCGCTGTTACAAAGGCAGGTATTGCCGCTGCATACTGGCTGGTGGGGTCCTGATGGGGGCCGAAAACATTAAAATAACGCAGAGATATAGTCTCAAGACCAAAAACCGTGAAAAACACCTTGCAGTAATATTCGCCCCCAAGCTTGGAAGCTGCATAAGGCGATAAAGGTTCCGGCCGCATTGTCTCAACCTTAGGCAAAACAGGCGTATCGCCATAAGCAGAAGAGCTGCTCGCATAAACAAAACGCTTCACACCCGTATCGCGCGCCGCCAGCAGCACAGTAAAAGTCGCATTCAAACAATGTCTGTGAGTAGCTGCAGGATTATCTACGCTTTTGGGAACTGAAGGAAGTGCCCCCTGATGCAAAACAACATCGATATCTTTCATCGCCTCACGGGCGACCCTCTCGTCACCCATATCCGCTTCTATGAATTCAATCCTGTCGATTATAGAGGCGAGATTGCTTTTCTTGCCCGTTAACAGATTATCAATTACCCTGACAAAGCAGCCTTCTTCAATAAGTTTTATGCATATATTAGAACCAATGAAACCGGCTCCGCCAGTGACCAAAAATCTTTCCATCAAAAAATCCTTTAGAAACAGCGAATTTGAAGCAAACTATACAGTTTAACCAGACGATGAGCTTTAATGTGCCACGGCGTTAGCCATCTGCAGCTTCTGATACTCACGATATGCTTTGAACTGCTCTCGGAAATAACCGCCCTTCATTGGCTGTACTGCTACTAGTACACAGCCGATGATAGTGGCCTTCACCTGCCTTAATTCAGCTATAGTTCTCAAGGCTGCACCTCTGGTTGTTGTCGTCGCATTAAACACCAGAACAATTCCGTCAACAAGACCAGCCAACCGCTTTACATCACTGACCAGAAGCACTGGCGGCCCATCAATAACAACATAATTATATTTCTCACGTTGATATTTGATAAACTGCTCCATTGCCGCACTACCCAGCAGTTCAGCCGGATTCGGCGGCAGCATACCCGCGCTAACCACATCAAGGTTCTCGATGCTGCTTGGTCTAATTACTTCATGATAACCGCAAAGGCCGGAAAGTACGGTACTTAAACCCAATTCATAACCGCTGTTTTCCTCGCTTTCTTCATTGTCGTTTTCAGCTTTTAGAACCGGTACGGGCTCGGAAGATGTGAAAATCGTACTTATACTCGGACGCCAGAAGTTCGCGTCTATAAGCAGCACCTTGTTATTTTGACAAGCCATTGTCGTAGCAAGATTAACCGTCACAGAAGTTTTACCCTCACCAGCCATACCACTGCTTACCAGAAAAATCCTGAAGTCAGGTGCAGACGATATCAAATTGCTTCTGAATCTCCGGTAAGCCTCCGCTATCACTGAATAGGGCGCTTTATTTACTGCCATAACAGGGTCAATACTTTTGAGTTGCTCATCTTCGGCAACATCTGGTACCACACCCAAAAGAGGTATACGCAAATATCTGCCAACATCTCGAGGTGTCCGCACAAGATCATTCAAGCGTTCTATAACAAATGCAATGCCCACTCCCAAAAAAAGCCCTAATAACGTACCGCCAGGGAAAAACATCTCCCAGCGAGGAAAACTTACATCCAGCGGGACAAGAGCCTCGCCCATTTTACTAACCTTTGATGTTTCCGGGTCATTAAGTTTTATACTATACGTTGAAATAGCATTGTCAATCTCTTCCAGATCTTTTTGTTTTTCTTCTCTTTGAATCTGCATGTCTTCAAATTGAACTCGTGCTAAATCAAGTTGCTTCTGAACCGCTTCAGCTTCTTCTTTCTGTTTTTGCAACTCATCGAGACTGCTCTTCAATATCTCCAGTGTATCCTGAAAATTTTTCAGATTTGATTGTCTAATCAATTCGCCTATCTCGTTTTTTCTTTGTTCCCTCTTTTCATCGATTTCATCTATCCGCTCCTGTATCTGTTGCGTCACTCTGTGATCTTCACCATACTTTGTAAGCCTGCTTGCTAATTCCACTTCCAATGCCACACGAGTCTGAAGAAGACCAGTAACTACAGGGTCACTTTCCACCATCCTGGAAACCTGCTCTTTTATCGGACCCGTAGCCTGTCTTTCTAAGGTTGCTATAGCTGTCCTTGTATTTGAAATACTGAGAATTAAATCATTTTTTTCCAGATCAAGATCAGAAACTCTTCGTGTAACTACATCCATATAGTTATGTGTTTCAAGGTCGGTAAAACCAGATTTAAGGCGAAGAGTATCCAAATTATTTTGTATTGTCGTCAATTCATTACGAACGCTCGTATATTGCTCCCGAAAGATCTTTAACCTTTCTCTTATACCACTGGCTTCTCCCTCTCCGCGCTCCCTGACAAACAAATTAACAACCTCATTTGCTATCAGTGCTGCTTCATCCGGATTATGGCAGGTCATAGAAATAGTAATCAGGTCACTATCCCTTTCAGGTGTTGCCCTAAGATTTTTCTCTAAATTCGGAATCGCCTTTCTAATTGCTTTTTCAACGCTTATTTCTCCTTCTGAACCGCCTTTGGTCATGCCGAAATTTCTAAACCACTCAGTTTCTTTAACCCTGTCTCTGCTCAATAATCCACGAAAAAAACCCTGCTGGGCTAATTGCGAAGCTAAGGTTCTGCGATAAGAATATTGAATGTCCTGGCCTACCATATAAGGTGTTATCTGCATAGGATTCCTTTCCGCAGCTGATAAAACCTCAATATACGTAGCCGCTGTATAATCCGGAAAATAACTTTTCAGTAAAAACCAGGAAGTAACTCCGACAATAAGACCGGCCACGGTGGATAAAATTATCAGAAAAATGTGCTGACGCAGCATTCCTATTACTTCACCTGCTGTTAAGCTTGCAGCAACTTCAGGAACCGGTCTTGCGATCCTACCTGCTACTTGTGTTTGCATTTGTTTCGTCATTTTCGCTTCATTTCCCACTTCAATGTGCCGCTCACGTCAAACATATAATTTCTTCAAAACAAGATTCAGTCTTCTGAAAGCCGCGCAATCGCGGACTCTATCCTTTCACTATCGACCTGAGATATATTATTACCGCCCACAGCAAGCGCCTGTTTATAAGCGTCGATAGCCTGCAATTTCGCCCCGAGTTTTTCTCTTATCATTCCCAAACGCTCATAGACATTCCACGATACATTCATCTGACGCATTTGAAACTGCTGTATAGCTTCATACATATATCCTTCCGCCTCGGTGTATTTCCCGTTTAAATACAAAACGTACCCGTAAGTATCCAAATACTCTGGGTGGTTCGGCCTGATCTCATATGCTCGCTTTGAATACTCCAGAGCCTTTTCTAACCTTTCACCGCTTTCTGCTATCATAAAAGCCAAATTATTCAAAACATCCGCACTCCTACTTTTCGGCATTTCATTAAGCAAACTTTCGTATCCATCGATAGCCCTTTGCAGATAACTTTTATCGGAACTTTGCTTATAAGCAGCGTAAAGGGCATCTGACTTTTTAACAATATAAGTCATACTCATTCTGTTGTCTGGTCCGATAATAGCAATGCACCTGTCGATAATCTCAATGGCCTCGTCGTATTTGCCTGTAATTAAACTAAGGTTAAACATAAATAGATTCGCTGACAATGATTTCGGGTCCTGACGGATCTTTTCTTCGCAATACGCCTCCACCTGCTCTCTGCCGATAAGCTGGTACATAACCTTAAGTATCTCAAATTGGAGGGCCTCATTAGTTGCGGTTTTATCGGCTGCCTGGCGGGCATATTGTATAGCCTTGTCTTTATTTCCAAGCCTCGCCTCTGCATCCGCCATCTCTATAAAGGCTATAGGAGCAAATTCTGTATTTATATATTTTTCAGCTTCATTAAAAAGTTTATCATACTGTCCAGACTTCAAAAGCGCCTCAAAATATCCATTTAACGCCGGCCAACTGCCCTGCCCATTCTCCCTGCTTTTACTCCAAACCTGGCTGTACAACTGCTCTGCAAGTCTAAAATCACCTTCCTGCAAAGCAAATGCGGCTGCTCTATTAAGCCAGTAAAAATTGTCAGGAAATTCTTTACGTGTATCATCGTACAACTCTCTCAAAGGCTGTTTTCTGCCAAGCCTTAAATATATCTGTTCAAGCAACAAACACGCGTCGAGGGAAGCTTCCGAAGAATTAATTATATCTCTCAACTCAGATATGGCGTATTCACTACGACCCTGTGCCAGATAAGCTCTTACCCGGAAAAGCCTTGTCTCCGTATTAGTCGCCAGCATCTCACTCCTGTCAAAATCACTGATTGCCTTATTATAATCAGCCATTAATAGATATATCTGCCCTCTCAACAACCAGGTTGACGCATTTTTATTGTCGCTCTCAATACTTCGGTTTGCCATATCAAGCGCTTGTTCCAGACGGCCGCGCCTCATCAGCAACCACGCCTCAATGTACTGTGCTGTCGGCTCATTAGGATATTTCTCTCTCAAGCTTTGCAGCTTGTGCTCTGCTTGCTGAATCAGGCCGACATTGAGGTAAACCTGAATCTGCAAAAGTCGATTGCCGATATTATCCTCAAGGGCCAACAGTTCTTCAGAATACCTTTGTGCATTTTCCTTTTCCAGCGTTTTTTCAGTAACAAGCAAAAGCCCCCGAAGTACTCTCTTATCTGTCTTATCTTCCGCATATAACTGTTCTAAAATGCTTTCGGCTTTTTCGTACTGACCAACTTGATAATAATATGACCAAAGTAGCCTCTGGCTCTCGGATTCTGCTAACAGCTTTTCTGCCTCGTCCCCTCGCCCGATAGCTCTTAAAAAATTCGCGTAACTATAGGTCGCCTCCTGATT
>Ga0315551_10002821_pt1 | contig 12506 bp, 16 predicted proteins | sample SalMarSW160290MG_FD_203678 | JGI IMG/M metagenome (GOLD analysis project Ga0315551, IMG submission 203678) | Salt marsh sediment microbial communities from the Plum Island Ecosystem LTER, Massachusetts, United States - Salt Marsh Sediment SW1602-90 ... | reverse complement strand
CGAAGCCATGTGCTTCGGCTGGATAGACGGCAAGATGAGGCGGCTCAACGACCACGAGTTCGTACAGCGCTTCAGCCCCAGGAGGCAGCGGAGCATCTGGAGCCGCATCAACCGAGACCGAGCGGAGCGGCTCATCGAAGAAGGCAGGATGACCGAGGCAGGGCTTAGGGCAGTCGAAGAAGCCAAGAGCAACGGCAGATGGGAGAAGGCATACACGAGCCGAGAGCCTCCCGAGACCCCAGACGACCTCCTGAAGGCGCTGAAGGAGAGCCCCGAGGCGCAGAGGAACTTCATGGGCTTCCCCAACTCCGCCAGGTTCATGTACATACACTGGATAAACGACGCCAAGAGGGCAGAGACGAGGGTGAGAAGGATAAAACGGGTAGTCGGGAGAGCCGAGCAGAACAAGAAGCCCGGAATAGACATGTGACCCAGCCTTTTCCTAACCATTTAGTCTCATATAGACTGAAGGCCCGGGCAGCTCACATCGGAAATCGATGCCCTCATATTCGATGCTTACAAATCCTTCGGTGAGGGTTAACATGCTCACGTTCGCCATAGTGGGCAAGACCAACGTTGGCAAGACCACGCTCTTCAACGCAGCCACGCTCCTCAACGCCGAGATAAGCAACTACCCCTTCACCACAAAGGAGCCCAGAGCCGGCACCGCCTACGTGTGCGACACCTGCGTCTGCAGGGAACTCGACGTAGAGGACAACCCCAAGAACAGCGCCTGCATCGAGGGGTGGCGCTACATCCCCGTCAGGATCATCGACGTCCCCGGGCTCCTCAAGGACGCGTGGAGGGGCCGCGGCCTCGGCAACAGGTTCCTCTCCGCCATAGGGCAGGCCGACGCCCTCATCCACGTCGTCGACGCGTCGGGCAGCGTCGACGAGGAGGGCGGCATCAGCAGCCCGGGCAGCGGCAACCCCGTCCAGGACTTCATGGACATCGAGACGGAGATGGAGCTCTGGATAAGCCACATAATCGACAGGAACAGGCAGCCGATAGAGCACGAGACCCAGAAGTCCAGCCTCGAGGAGGGCCTGACCAAGGCCCTCACAGGGATAAAGACCAGGGTCCCAGACGTGGCCAGGGCCCTCGTGGACGCCGAGCTAGCCGACACACCCTTCACCAGGTGGACCCCCGAGGAGACGCTGGCGTTCAGCGGCAGCCTCCTCCCCATAGTCAAGCCGACGCTGCTCATCGCCAACAAGATGGATCTGCCCACCGCCGAGGACAACCTGGAGAGGCTCATGGAGTACTACAGCGAGGGGCTGGTGGCGGCGTGCAGCGCCGAGGCCGAGCTCGCCCTCCGCCGCGCCGACAAGAGCGGCCTCATCAGGTACTCGCCGGGCCAGGAGAAGTTCACCGTCGTCGACGAGGACAGGCTCACCCTGGAGCAGAGGAAGGCCATAGACTACATCGAGCAGCGGGTCATGTACAAGTACATGCGCACAGGCATCCAGCACGCGCTGAACACCGTCGCCTTCAAGCTCCTGCGCCGCAACATGGTGTACCCAGTCAGTGACGAGGACAGGTACAGCGACGGCGACGGCAACGTCCTACCAGACGCCCACCTCATGCCCCACGACGCCACCCCCCTCGACCTCGCCGAGACGGTCCACACACGGCTCGCCGAGAACTACATCCTCGCCATAGACGCCCGCACAGGACTCAGGCTGCCCAAAGACTACACGCTGAGACACCGCGACATAGTCAAGATCATGACCCAGAGACGAGGCAAACAGAATTAGCGAAACAGATCTGACCTGCAGTAGGTCACGACGAGAAAGACCTCGGAAGCCCCTATACGAGCCTCAGCCAAACCAGCGAATGAGCATGTGAAACGGTTTCTAGGTGAAGTACCCACGCGCATAGTCGTTGAACCCTACGTTACGCGTTAGCCCCACGAGGATGAGCCCGAGGAGTATCATCTCGAAGAACGCCTTCACCACTATCTGGACCGCTATGGCGGTCGCCAGACCGGCGGGCAGACCTGCGACCACCGGCAGCACGTACCTGAACAGAGCCAGGGTCAGCAGGGCCTCGGGTATGTACGCGGTGACCGTGGAAGCCACCAGCCGCAGAGGGCTGCCCTCTACGTACAGCCACCGGAAGACGTAGCCGGCGGCGACGCCCGTCATGGCCTTGCCCAGCGGAAGACCGATCCCCGTTACTATGTTACCCTTGCTGAACCCGAACTCGAAGGCCGCCACCAGCCCCGACAGGAGGCCTGTGAGGCCGCCAACGACGGGCCCGCCGAAGAGGGACGCTATGAATGTGGAGAGGTGGCTCAGGTCCAACGCGAGGGACACGGTCACGGGGCCCAGCGGTATGTTGGGGGCCAGAGGCGTCAGCTGGATGGAGAGGAAGCTCAGCGCGTTCCCGAGGGCGGCCATGGTGGCCGCGAAGGCAAGGGTCTTCGAACTTATCCGCGGATGCATTGATGGTCCCGGGGATAACGGGGCTCTCCACTAAGATATTGGTTGTTACTAAAAACTTAGTAAAGCCTGCATCTCTCGATGAGCCGCTCCAGCGCCGCGACTGCCCTCCCGGCGTCCACCTTCTTCACGAGTATATGGTCCCTGAGGTAGGTGGAGAGGGCGTATATGCTGACCCCCTCATCGGCCAGCACGGAGGAGACCACGGAGAGGTAACCAACCAGGGAGAGGTCCAGAACTATGTCGAAGGTGATGAGCGTGTAGGGCCCCTCCACCCGGTACGCCGTGAACCGGTCCCTGAGCCTCACCCACTCCGATTCCCTGAGGACCACTGAGACCTCCATGTGGTCGTAGGTGACGGAGCCCCACGGCTGAAGGCCCAAGAACGCCTCACGGGCCTCCGTCTCCTCGGCCCTGTCTATGCTAACTACGACGTAGTCGTCTGGGTGGGTCTTCACCACGGTGGAGGCGAAGACGGGCCTCATCTCGGGGCTGGGCTCCATGTCAGCCCAGCTCCTGTATCCTCTTGCCGCGGCTCGTGAGCTCCACCAGCTTGGCGGTGAACCTCCTGTTGCGTCTCTTGAGCTCCTTGAGGAGGGCCTTGGGCTTCTCCGGGCTTATCATGTATATGTCGAGGCCTACGAAGAGGTTCATGATCTTGTCCTCGACGTTGGTGTAGTCCTTGAACTTGAAGCCCGACTTACGGTAGTCTGTGGATGTGTCCATGGCGTAGTTCTTGGCTTCGCTGCTGATCTTCTCGTCCACACGGAGGTAGACCTCGGCCCTGTCGATCTCCCCGTAGGGGAGCACCTTCTTTCCCCGCAGGAAACGGGTTATGGACAGCCCCTCGTTTTCCAGCCTGTAAGTGCTCCGGTAGACCGGGAAGAAACGGGGGATGGCTATGGAGAGGAAGAGGGAGCTGAAGGTGACGAGCAGCTCCTCAAGGAAATCCGATGAGTTGACGTTGACGGCCCCTGTCTGAACCCGCGTCATCATCTGGTAGAGGTTCCACCCGAAGAGGGGCATGTTGAACGCGGGAACAAAGTACCCCAGCAGCCTCCTCCTGAGAATGAGCTGCATCGAAGGTATCTCCCTGCCCCCAGCCTCAGCCGAACCCATCCCCCAGAAGTACGGCCCTGCAAATAAAAAAGGCACCATCCAAGCACATTAATAGACGGGGTCGCGAAGTATTCCGGTATGACCGTAACCGTGCTCCGGCTGGGCCACCGGCCGCAGAGGGATAAACGCCTGAGCACACACGTCCTCCTGGCAGCCAGGGCCTTCGGGGCAGACGGAGCCATCTACGCGGGCACAGAGGACCCGCTACTGGAGGAGAGGGTGGCTAAGATTGTGGAGGACTGGGGAGGCGGGTTCACGGTGCAGCACACCGATAGCTGGCGTGGAACGGTTAAAGCTTGGCAGGGCGAGGTGGTGCACCTGACCATGTACGGGCTCCCGGTGCGGAAGGTCATCAAGGAGATCCGTGTGAGCCCCGAGCCCAAGCTCGTGGTCGTGGGCGGCCCCAAGGTGCCCCGCGAGATATACGACCTGGCCAAGTGGAACGTCTCGGTGACGACTCAGCCCCACAGCGAGGTCAGCGCCCTCGCGTTGTTCCTGCACATGCTCTTCGGCGGCGAGGAGCTGGAGAAAAGCTTCGAGGGCGCCCGCCTCAGAATCAAGCCCATGGGCCGCGGAAAGGAAGTCGAGACGCTCAGCAAAGATTAAACACCGCGGACGGGCATTGTATCTAGGTTAGGAGAAGCCATGGCGTCGATCTACACTGTGAACGAGGAGACACTGCTTAACATCGCGAGGGTCCTCGGCGGCGAGGACGGGGTCAAGATAATCGAGGTCCTCAACGAGAGAGAGAACATGACGGTCGAGGAGCTGACGGAGGTCACGGAGATACAGATAAACGACGTGAGGAAGCTTCTCTACAGGTTCTACAACCACAGCCTCGTGACCAACAGGCGTTTCAGGGACAAGGAGACGGGGTGGTTCATCTTCCAGTGGAGCCTCCAGCCCGAGCTGGTCGAGGCATACGTGCACAGCACCAAGCAGAAGATACTGAAGAAGCTGGAGACCAGGCTCGACTACGAGCTCACCCACGAGTTCTACCACTGCGGGAACCCCCAGTGCCCCAACACCACCTTCGAGGACGCCATGGAGACGGTTTTCCACTGCCCCCACTGCGAGGAGCCGCTGCACAGGGCGGACAACACGCCGGTCATCGAGTTCCTGGAGAAGAAAATAGCCGAGATAAAGGAGGAGCTGGAGACCTGACCGTCCCCAGCCGGGACGAGGCGATCGACCTGCTTCACAGGGTCGGCTGCCCAGGCCACGTCGTCGACCACTGCCTAAACGTGTCGAAGATAGCCGTCAGATTAGCGCGGCGGCTCAAGGATAAGGGCTACGACGTGGACATGGAGCTCGTGGAGATCGGCGCGATACTTCACGACATCGGCCGCAGCAAGACCCATAACGCCGACCACGCCGCGGTAGGAGGGAACATGGTCAGGCAGCTGGGCATCGCTGAGTCGGTGGCACGCATAGTGGACAGGCATATCGGGGCGGGCATACCGGAGGACGAGGCCCGGGCCCTCGGGCTACCAGACGGGGTGTACGTCCCGGAGACCCTGGAAGAGAAGATAGTGTGCTACGCGGACAAACTCATAGCGGGCCGGCGCGAGGTTGATATCAGCGTCACCATCGACGACTTCGCCGAGAAGATGGGAAGAGACCACCCGTCCATAGAGCGGCTCTGGAGCCTGCACCACGAGATGGAAGCGCTGCTGAACGGCTGATGTGAAACAGTTTTAAGTTTCTCGTTTACAGTTTTGGTGGTGTGGGCCGGTCGTCCAGCCTGGTCAGGACGCCGCCTTTACGAGGCGGAGGTCGCAGGTTCAAGTCCTGCCCGGCCCACCATGTCAAATTTGAGAAAGACTTTAACTTCAAGCATCTGACAGCTACACGGCATGAAGATTCTAGTCGTCTATGACTCGTACTTCGGGAACACCGAGCAGGTCGCTCAGGCCATCGGAGGAGCGTTAGGAGACGACGCAGCCGTGAAGCGCCCGGGCGAAGTCGAGGCCGATGAGTTCTCCGAGCTGGACTTTCTTATAGTTGGCTCCCCGACCCGTGCGTTCAGGCCGTCGGACGCCATCAAGGGCTTCCTGAAGAAGATCCCGCCGGGGGGGTTGAAGGGGGTCAAAGTAGCCTCCTTCGACACAAGGATAGCCAAGGAGGACACCGGTAACCCCGTGCTGAGGTTCATGATCGGCATCTTCGGCTACGCCGCCAAACCCATCGGCGACAAGCTCGCCAGGAAGGGGGGAGAGCCCGTGGGTGAGGCCGCCGGCTTTATCGTGCTGGACACGGAGGGCCCCTTAAAGGACGGCGAGCTTGAACGGGCGGCCGCCTGGGCAGGGAGCCTGATCTCCTAACGCGGCATCTCTACTTTCCGTATCTTTTTCCCAGTGTAGTCGTTGCACCAGATGTGGTGGCCGTCCACCCAGGCGAGGCCGCACAGGTGACCAGTGGGTGACGGGATGGAGTGAAGAGTAGATAGTTTTTCCATGGTTCAGGTTACTGGTTGGAGGTTATCAAACATTTCTAGAGGTGAATGGCGTAGAGATTTACGATAGATTCACGCTGACACGTGTTCTCTGAGAAGCGCACCGAAGCCGCCTACACCGCCTTTACCGAGCAGCCGCAGGGCGGCCCACATGGTGGCCTGGTTGCTGGTGACGAAGGGCAGCCGGTGCCTCTCCTCCAGCCTCTCTATGAGGTGGACGACCGGGAGGTTGGTACAGCTAACAAAGACCGCGTCAGAGCCGGGGGCAGGAACGATGAAAGATTCAAGCTGCTCCCCTGAGACTCTGCCGATCCTCTGATTGTCTGTGAGCCCGAGGCCCCTCATGGTGTCCACCTTGAAACCGTGGGCCTCGAGGAAAGATTTCTCTTGCATGTTGACCGCGTCGGTGTAGGGAGTGAACACGGAGACTCTCTCCGCCCCCAGCGTCTTCAAGCCGTCCACTACGGCGCCCGCGGTGGTGACAGCAGGCACTCCAGCGGTCCCCTCGAGTCTCATCTTGAGGCTCTTCTCCCACTCGACTCCTCGGATGAGGCTGCCGCTGGTGCAGCCGTAGGCGAGCATGTCTACGCCGGCAGTCTTCAGGAGCAGGGCAGCCCTCGTGGCTTCGCCGGCCATCTCCTCCAGACCCTCTGGTGTGACGTCGCGGAGCAGCATGCGGGCGGTGTGGACGGAGACGCCCTCCGGCGCCATCCTGTAGAGGTCTGGCTCCATGGTGGTGTTGCTGCTGGGAAGAAGGAGGCCGACGCGGCTCATGATGCATCAAGATGTAGTTGATGAGCCTCCGTAATAAGGTGTTCAGAGACGGGGAAAGAAGCGCTCCGTTTACCGTGATCCTGCCACAGGTCAGATCTGTTTCCAGGAGTGAGGATGCCCTCGATGAGCGTGACGGCCTCGCCGGCGATCAGGGCGCCTCCACCGTCCGAGAAGTATAAAAGTTTAACGTCTTTTCTTTCCGCGGCCCTGGGTTTGGAGCCGATTTTGGCTTAATCTTGAAAAACCCGTAATAAGCGTCGTACAGCCTGTGTTGCCGAGGGAGTCCATGAGTATCGACGAGGATGCGAAGCAGGAGGAGACCGTCACGGTCAAGCGTAGGGGCGGGGGCAGAGGGCTGCTGGTGCTCAGCCTGGTCATCAACGTCGTGCTGGCGTCGGCCTGCGGCTACATGTACAGCCTGAACCAGCAGATGAGCGGCGAGGCGGCGGAGTACGTCTCCGAGCTCAACCAGCTGAACGAGAGGACGGTTCAGCTGGAGCAGCGGCTCAACATGTCCACAAGCCAGCTTGACTACTACAAGGAGCTAGCCAACTACTACGCCGCGTCGGGGGACGCGTCGGGTAACGCATCCGGCATCATCGGGGAGGCCAGCATCCCCATCCTGGCTGTCCAGACGACGCAGACCTTCTTCCAGACGAGCTACCGGGGGTATGTGCTGCGCGCCGACGTCGAGCTGGCCGAGGGGCAGGGCAGGGTCCTCGTCAACACCGAGGTCCTCAACGGCATGGACATCCAGACCAGCGTCAGAACCGCCGCCGCGGTGGTCGAGACGCTCACGGGGGTCTCCTTCAGCAACACGGACATCATACTCACCATCACGTCAGACGTGAAGGTGGACGCCGTGGACGGGCCCAGCGCCGGAGCCGCCATCACCGTGGCGCTGCTCGCCGCCCTGAGGCACGTGGAAGTCGTGGACGGCGTCTACATGACGGGGACCATAAACAGCGACGGCTCCGTCGGCAAGGTGGGTGGAGTCCCCTACAAGGCGTTGGCGGCGGTCGAGGAAGGCGCCGACGTGATCATCGTCCCCGCGGGGCAGGGCACGGTGACGCTGTACGAGCCGAAGACCGTCCAAGTCGGCAAATTCACCATGACCACCTACGAGAAGGTGACGATGGAGCTAGAGGAGTACCTGCAGAACAGCGGCTACACCGTGAAGGTCGTGGAGGCCGCCTCGGTTCTGGAGGCATACCACGCGTTCACGGGGCAGTCCCTATAGTCAACCTTTCGTTTGCTTCGCCCCGCTCCTGGTGGATGTGTACAGGCTCCACGCCGAGGCGGCCAACGCGGCCACGATGAGAGCCTCGTTCACCGTCCACAGGGTCTCCTTACCCGACGCCGCCTCGTAGTACCGGGCGTTGATCTGGCGTTCATGGAGGACGAAGTTGCCCTCGGAGTAGAACGCGACTACATGGATCTTGTTGCTCTCGGTGGTGACGTAGGTCAGGGTGCCGTTGACCCCCTCGTCTTTCGCCAGATAATCTTCAGGCGGAGCCCTCAGGGTGGTGAGGCCGTTGTAGGCGCCCCTCGTCATTATGTAGACGCTGACCGACGTGTTGGCGATATAGGATACGTCGATCTCCTTGGGGACAGACGAAAGGGACTCGACGACGGTGAGCCTGCCCCCGGCATATGGGCCGTCGTCCATCTTGTACGAGTTGACCTGAGTCACCTCCGTCGTTGACATACCTCTTAGGTAGAGGCTAGTAACGCCGACGCCCAGAATCATCAACGTCGTGAATAGGTTAAGCCAGATCCGTCTCATAGAGAGAATGATACCATCGTTGATTTTATGAACGTTTTGTTAGTCCTGCCCCTAAACGTCTTATTCACACATGCATAGAATGATCTGTGAACGGTGATAGTGTTGACCGAGCCCCTGATATACGTTAACGGGAAGCTGGTTCCCAAGAGCGAGGCAAAGATAAGCGTCTTCGACGAGGGAGTGACCCACGGCTGGGCCGTCTACGAGGGGATAAGAGTCTACGACGGCAGGATAGTTGAGCTGGACGCCCACATTCGGCGCCTCTACGCCTCCGCGAAGGGCGCAGGCATAACCATTCCGTTGACGCCGAGGGAGTTCAGGGACGCCGTCGTCGAGACCGTCCGCGCCAACGGCTACAGGGACTGCCACCTCGCACCCTGGGTGGGGTACGGCGAGGTGGGCGGCGAGCCGAGCGTAGTCATCAGGGTAAGGGAGGTGGGGACCAGGATGGGTGAGTCCCTCACCGCAGTCGTTGCCAGCGTCCGCCGGGCGGCGCCTGACAGCATCCCGGCACAGATAAAGACCAACAGCCGCCTGGACCTGATGCTGGCCAAGGTGGAGGCCCAAGTGGCGGGTGCAGACTACGCGATAATGCTGGACCAAGCGGGGTACGTGGCCGAGGCCAGCCTCGCGAACCTCATGATCGTCAAGAACGACGTAGTCTGCACCCCCTACGCGACGAGCGCCCTGGAGGGGGTGACGAGAAACCTGCTGCTGTGGCTCCTACCCATGAACGGCGTCGAGGCCTGCGAGGGAAACATCACGCTACAAGACCTGTGGACGGCTGACGAGGCGTTCATCTGCGGCACGGGCGCAGAGATAAGGCCCATTACCATGGTAGACGGGAGAACGGTCGGCGACGGAGGCACAGGACCCGTCACCGGTAAGGCGATAACGCTCTACGAGGCCTACGTGAGGGAGAACGGAGAAGAGATAACTTACTAGGCGGCTCAAGGCGAGGCCTCGTCAAAGCCTTTTTGACTTGAACCATTCTAGGTACCTCCATGAGTCTGGACACCACGCTGGGGGAAAACTGGACGGTAGCGGCGTACACCGTCGAGCCGATTAGATGGATGGACGTCACGGCGGGGCTGTTCAACCGCCTCACCCGCCTCGAGGAGGCGAGGCTGCCCCACTACGCCGTCAGGGCCTGGCACCCACAGATATTCACCATCACCAGCTTCAGGGTGCTGAGGAGACCCGGGGACGAGCCCAGGATAGTGGCCGAGCTAGACGAGTTCATGGAGGGCAATCGGGTGGCGTCGTACAAGATCGACCCCCCTGACGACGACGTGGACTTCCGGGGATGCCACGCCTGGATCAGGAAGGGGGAGACGGACAGCCGCTGGACGCCGGGGAGGTGCCGGGTCCTCAACCAGCTCAGTGCGCTTGCGGTGAAGGCGCACGAGGAGGGCGTCTTCGACCCGGACAGCAGGTTCGAGTGGGCGCACCACGCCGTAAACATGCTCGCGGTGAACGAAGCCGTGAACATGTCCCAGTCGTACTACTACGACGTACTGACGGGCAGCTCCATGGGTCCCTACAAGACCATAAGCCTCTAGGTATGTCGGTGGTCGACGGCGCCGCGTTGACGCAGGGAATGCCTCATACGGGTAACCTCTAAATCGTAGTAGTGCTGGGTATCTCTGAGGAGAGATGGGCGAGAAGATAATAGGCATCCTCGGCGGCATGGGCCCCGAGGCCACGGCCGACCTGTACATGAGGATCATCAGGGCGACCCAAGTAGAGAAGGATCAGGACCACCTCAGGGTCATCATAGACAGCAACGCCAAGATCCCCGACCGCACCCCCGCGATACTGGGCACCGGCCCCAGCCCCCTACCCCTCATGCTGGAGACCGGGCTCAACCTCCAGCGAGCGGGGGCCGACTTCATCATCATGCCGTGCAACACCGCACACTACTTCCACGACCGGCTCCAGGAGGGCCTAGGGATACCGGTGCTCCACATGATCAGGCTAAGCGCCGAGGACACCAGACGGAGTCACCCGGAGGTCGGCGAGGCGGGCCTACTGGCCACGGACGGCACCCTCGCCAGCCGCCTCTACCACACGAGCTACGGCGACCAAGGAATAGAGATCGTCGCCCCCTCCGAGGAGTCCCAGAGGGACGTCATGAAGGCCATCTACCGGCACATCAAACGAGGGAGCCTGAAGGCCGGAGGCAAGCTGCTCCACAGGGTGGCCCACGAGCTCATGGACGCCGGCGCCGAGGCCGTCATATGCGGCTGCACAGAGGTGAGCCTCGTGCTCCACGACGGCGACCTGACGGTGCCCGTCGTCGACCCCCTCCAAGTGCTCGCCGAGAAAGCCGTCGAGCTGGCGAGAGGCTAGGCGATGGACGAGCCCAGCCACCTACTCGGCTCCCTAGAAAACAGTGGAAAAATATTCGAGTTCTACTACCCGGCTGGGCTGACGTGGAACTGTATCCGCTGTGGACGATGCTGCAGAGACATCGAGGACTGGGATAGACGCGTCCTCCTGCTTGAGAAAGACATCACCAGACTGGAGAAACAAGGAGAAAAAGACTTTTTCGAGCCAACGGATGAGGGCAAGTTCGTCGCAGTCATGAAGAAGAAAGATGGGAGATGCGTCTTCCTCGGCGAAGCCGGCTGCATGGTCTACGGGGAGCGCCCGCTCCTCTGCCTCATGTACCCCTTCTACGTGGAGCGCCAGGGAGACGTCTACGTCATAGGCGTCGACACGGGGTGCCCCGGCGTCGGCGGAGGAGAAGGGCTCGCAGAGAAGTTCTTCAGGGGGCTTCTGGGGTACGCCCTCGACCAGGTGGAGGCGTAGCCGTCGACTGTGCTGTATCCGTGACTCGGTTTTCTTGTGCCCACATCGGATTTGGGCGGTAGTCAATACTACCCCCCTAGGCTTTGAGCCAGACCAGCCTCGCTCAACAGATTCTGGACGAGGAATCCTCCGCAGACGAAGAAGGCACCTGGATCATAGTCTACGATTTCAGAGACCGTAGGCCCTGCCCCAGGTTCTGGGTTAACCTTCAGAGGCTTAAGGAGCTGGCCGACTGCAGAAGCATACAGTACAGCGTGGTGGTGGCTGGGAACAGGAGGACCGCCTCCGCCGCCGCGAAGCTGGCTTCGCATTACGGCGCGGATGTGGCCGTCTTCAGGGGAGAGGCGGTCGACCCGACTTAGGCGGTAGTATTAACTACCTCCCATTAAACACCCTCATTGGAAGGCGATCGTTAATACTACCGCCTGCATTTGAATAACAGATTTTAATTTCCCGAAGCCCTCAGCTTCAGGCATGATCACGTTCCACATCATGACACCGGACGACCAGGAATTCTTCCTCAGCCTCATCGACATGGTTGGCTGGGGCCTCACAGACTCTGATTACCGGCGCATGCTCGCCTTCAGCCCGGACGGCGTGTTCAAGGCCACGCTGGGCGGCGTGGATGTCGGCGTCGTCGTCACCGTCGACTACGGCGAGGTGGGGTGGATAGGGAACCTCGTCGTGGTCCCCGAGATGCGTGGGAGGGGCATCGGCGAGGCCCTGATGAGGAGGGGCATGGAGCACCTGTTGGGCCGCGGCGTCAGGTCCATAAGGCTGGACGCCGTCCAGAAGGCCATACCCCTGTACAGGCGACTTGGTTTCAGGGACGAGTACTGGAGCCTCAGGTACACGGGGAGGGCGTCCCAGAGCCCTGTCGCCCACGTGGAGCCTATGCGGAGAAGTGACCTGGACGCGGTCGCTGAGCTTGACTACGCGTATTTCAGGGGGAGGAGGGGGCGTCTGCTCAGGTGGGTCTACGACAGGTTCCCCGGCCTATGTTTCGCTTCCTGGAGTGGCGGCGGGCTGACGGGGTATGTCATGGCCAAGGACGGCTCGGACAGCGTCAAGGTGGGGCCGTGGATATGCCGCCCGGGATACGAGGGGGCGGCGG
>Ga0315551_10002813_pt1 | contig 12525 bp, 11 predicted proteins | sample SalMarSW160290MG_FD_203678 | JGI IMG/M metagenome (GOLD analysis project Ga0315551, IMG submission 203678) | Salt marsh sediment microbial communities from the Plum Island Ecosystem LTER, Massachusetts, United States - Salt Marsh Sediment SW1602-90 ... | reverse complement strand
AATGACGGCGAAGGATTCTTATTCTTCAACTTAGCTGTATTTAGACTCTTGGAAAGCATTAATTTCATACCAGATGTAATCCATTGCAATGACTGGCAAAGCGCTCTAATTCCAAACTATCTAAAATGCCAATTTCATCAAGATCCTTTTTTTGAAAACACTGCCACTTTGCTGACAATTCACAATTTAACTTTTCAGGGGCCGAGAAATTGGTGGGAAATAAAAAAAGAAAAACAGAATAATGGCAAAGATTTACCTCCAACTAAAAGAATAAACAATTTAAACTTTTTAAAAAGAGGCATCCGTTATGCTGATGTTATAAATACAGTAAGTAAAAGATATGCTCAAGAAATTGTAACGCCGGAGTTTGGGCAAGATTTAGATAAATTGCTAAGACAAAGAAAAGATAATTTATACGGCATAATCAATGGCATAGATTATAAAATTGTTAATCCAAAATTTGATGAAAATATTTATGTTAATTACGATTGGGACAGATTAGATTTAAAAAAGAAAAATAAAACAGAGCTTCAAAAAGAAATTGGGTTGGCAATTAAGCCAAATACTCCACTTATCGGCGTGGTGAGCCGGCTCACTGAACAAAAAGGAATTGATTTAATTCAAGAAATAATCGTTCACTTGCTTAATTTAGATCTACAAATAGCGATTGTCGGCACTGGTGAAAAAGAATACAAAGATTTCTTTAAAAAAATAGCTGCTAAACATCCTAAGAAAATTGCCATAGTTACTCCTTTCTCAGAGAAAATGGGCTCTAAGATATATGCAGCATCGGATATCTTTTTAATGCCCTCGTCTTTTGAACCATGCGGAATCTCGCCATTAATAAGTTTGCGTTACGGTTCTATCCCTATTGTCCATGAAACCGGAGGATTGTCTGAAACCTTTACTGATTTCAACCCTAAAACAGGAAAGGGCAATGGTTTTGTTTTTAAAAGATACTGGAAAGAAGACCTTTTAATAGCTATTATCCGGGCGTTGGAAAATTATAAAAATCCTAAATTATGGACTAATCTAACCTGGAAAGCGATGAAATTATCATATTCTTGGGAATTGCCAGCTAAAAAATATTTAGCTTTATACAAAACAGCTGTTAAAAAATTAGCAGCTGAAAAAAAATGAAAAAAATTATCTGGGCTAATTTATTGCATATTTATCAGCCACCAGACCAAAAAAAACATATTATTAGAAAAGTTGCTAAAGAAAGTTATCGCCCTTTGCTAAAAACGCTTAAAAAGAATCCCAAGAATAAAATCACTCTTAATATACCTGCCTGCCTTACCCAAATCTTAGCTAAAAATAAAGAGTTTTCTAATATTATAAAAGACATAAAAAAGCTTTCTGCTGCTGGTCAAATAGAATTTACTGGTTCATCTGCTTTTCATGCATTTTTACCACTTATTCATACCGGAGAGATAAGAAGACAAATTCAGTTAAATGAAAGAATCAATAAAGAAATTTTTGGCGATCTGTATCAACCAAAAGGATTCTTTCCGCCAGAAATGGGTTATAATGAAAAAATGGCTAAAGTTGTTAAGAAAATGGGATATAAATGGTTAGTTCTTGATGAAATTGCTTTGGGTAAAAAATTAGGGAAAATCAGCTTTCGCCATAAATATTTTAATAAAAAATTAGATATAAATTTCGTTTTCCGCAATCGCATCTTAAGCGATGTCTTTTTTTATACAAAGATCAATACTTTAGAAGATTTTGTTCAAATTGTTAACCAGCAATTAGAAAACGAAGAGCCAATGATTACTGCTTTTGACGGAGAAAGTTTAGGCCATCATAGAAAAGGAATGGACAAAATCTTTGCTGAAATTGTAAACTCTAATTATTTTAAAACCATCACCTATTCCGAACTATTAAACTCTTATAAAAAAAGCAAGGATGTAACTCCTCAATCTTGCAGCTGGGCTTCAAGAAAAAAAGAATTAATAAAAAGCAATCCATATAATCTCTGGAATAATCCCAAAAATGAAATTCATCAATTACAGTGGCAATTAACTAACTTAATTATTAAAACCGTTAGAAGAAATCTATCCAGCCCTAATTATCAAAAAGCTCGTGAACTTTTAGACCGTTCCTTTAACAGCGATATTTTTTGGTGGGCATCTGCTAATCCTTGGTGGGATGTCAAGTTTGTTGAAAAGGCAACCAATAAAATGCTTAATATTATTAAAACTATAAAAACGTCTCCAAAAGACAAAAGCTTTAAACAGGTTTTAAAATATAATAAAAAAATCATTGCCTTGTTGAAAGAATGGCAAAAAACTGGCAAAGCTGAAAGAATAAAAGAAAAATATTTAAAAAGTACGAAAAAGAGAATATTCTTTGGTGGAGAGCAAGTTTCTAATAATAAGAACCTGCCTCGCTAAAGACTCGGCAGAACCTTGATTCGCTATTGTATAAATATATAATCTTAAATTAAAAATATAATCTTAAATTAAAATATGTTTTGGGCAAACTTTTTACATTTTTATCAACCATCCAATCAATCGGATGAAATTTTGGAAAAAGTTGTAAATGAATCTTACCGGCCTTTAATAAAGGGCTTTTTGAATATTCCTAAAATGAAAATAAATCTCAATATCAGTGCCGCTCTTACAGAATTGTTAGTTAAAAAAGGGTATAAAGACGTAATAGATGGAATTAGAAAATTAGCTGAAAATAGGAAACTAGAATTTACAGAAAGCGCAAAATACCATCCTCTTCTTTCATCTTTAAATAAAAAAGAAATAATTAGACAAATTACTGCAAATAATAAAACAAATAAAAAATACTTTGGCAAAACATATCAGCCAAAATGTTTTTTTCCTCCAGAAATGGCTTACGATTTAAAAGTTGGAAAAATCGTCTCTGAATTAAATTATCCTTTAATTATGCTTGACGAAATATCTTATGCTGGAGGAAAAACATACCCTCAAAAAAATAAATTATTTTCTTTAAAAGGAACAAAAGACCTTACCATCATATTCAGGGAAAGAACGATCTCAAATTCCATTATGAGTTCAGTGGTTAGAAATAAAAAGGATTTTTTTGAAATTTTAGGAAAAGATCTAAAAAAGAATCAATACCTTTGCACAGCAATGGACGGCGAAACTTTTGGACACCATAGACCAGGATTAGAAAAGTTTTTATTCAAAATCGTCTCTCTTCAAAAACCCAAACAAATTTTCCTATCTGAAATTCCAAAGTATTTTAAAATTGAAAAAGGAATCAGCCCGGTTACAGCAACTTGGGCTTCTTCTCAATGGGATATTGAAAAAGGTGTTCAGTTTTATTCCTGGAAAAATCCAAAAAATAAAGTCCACAATCTTCAATGGAAATTCTTCAATTATGTCCGTAAATTAGCAAGAAAAAAAACTCTTTCTGAAAAAATTCAGGAAAAATTAGATAAAGCTTTGGCTTCGGACCAATTCTTCTGGGCTTCTGGAGAACCGTGGTGGAGCATTGAAATGATTGAAAAAGGAACTTGGTTACTTTTAAGCGCGCTTAAATCCTTTCCCAAAATTACAAAAAAAGAGATTGAAAAAGCTGAAGAATATTACAAAAGTATCCTCTCAACTGCCTTTTGGTGGCAAAGAAGCGGAAAAATCGAAATGATGGCAAAGAAGTATAAAGAAAACATAAAGATTCCTTTTAAAGAAAGAACTTTGGGAAGAGGAGAACCAGAGAAATATTTTGCATTCATTGACCTTATGAAAAAAGAGATGTGGAAAGCAACAAAGAAAAAGAATTTTGAAAGAGCGATTTTGTGGAGGGACGCTATCTGGAAAATTGAAACCAAAAACGATATCTATGACACAATTCATGTGGAAGATATTTTAAGGAAAGAAGTTCCTGACCCAGTTTTACGGAAAGCAGTAGAAAAATATAAGAAAAAATATCAAAAAATCATCTCCGGACAGCCAGAATTAAGAAAAGCCTAGTTTTATGAAATATCAAATATTCAAAGCCCTAGACAGGCCTTTTATCCAAAAGCTTTTTGAAAAAAAATCAAAAACTTATTTTCCTTTTTTAAAAAACAACAGAATTCAAGATATTGAAATAGAAAAAACCTCGCCTTTTTGGGCAAAAGAAACTTGTCTTGTTAAATATAGAATTCTTTTTAATAAAAATAATCAAAAAACAATAAGAGGAACTGCTAAAATCCACAGGTCAGGAAAAAAAACATGGCAAATAATGAAATCTCTTTATGGCCGAGGTTTTAATAAAAAACCTTTTGCCATTGCCAGACCAATTGATTTTATAGAAGAAATAAACCTCATTCTATATGAAGAAGCCCCGGGCCAGCCGTTAACCGAAATATTGCAATCAAAAAATACAAAAATGTCTACATCTGTCTCTTGTCTTAAAGGCGCATCAGCTTTTCTTATAAAACTGCATACTTTTCCTGTATCAAAAAAGGTTTTTAGGAAAGCGTTTTTTTTAGGATCAAAAAAATACGAAAAAGTTTTCAATAAAATAAAAAAGATTATGCCGGAACTTAAAGATTATTTAATTCCAATTAAAAACCTAAAAATTATTGATAAAATTTGGCGAAATGAAAAAAACATTTTTATCCACAATGACTTTTATTCAGGCAATCTCATAGTAAACCAAAGAAATTTTTATTGTATTGATTTTGACAAAGCAGGTCTTGGTCCTGCTTTAATGGATATTGCGACTCTCTACGGCTCTTTAGAATTTCCAAAAGAAATCTGGGAATTGAATTTTTCAGAAAAAGAAATTAAACATCTTCAGGAAACCTTTTTAAAAACCTACTGTAAATTAGGTGGAATAGATTATTTAATTACGAAAGAAAAATTGAAAAAATTTTTGGCGAAAATTTATCTAGACCAAATCCATTACTATGCCAGTCTTACAGCTAAAGGATGGCCTTTTTGGGATATCTTAACGAAAAAAAACTTTAGTAAAAAAATAAAAATTCTACTTCTAAGAACAAAAGGTTATATTTCTTAAAAAATTATGAAGGTTTTGTTTATTGCTTCAGAATGCGCTCCAATTGCTAAAGTCGGCGGATTAGCTGATATAGTTGGCTCTCTGCCTAAAGCCCTGAAAAAATTAAGGACTGATGTTTCCGTTTTGATTCCTTTTTATGAAGCAATAAACCCCGTTAGAGATAAATCTCTAAACGGGGTAAAGTTAAAAAAAGAAGAAATAAAATTAGTTTTAAAGGAATCTACTGTTTTTTTTGATGGAAAAGAAGAAAAATTCAATCTTTGGCAAATAACTTTGCCGAGAAGTAAAGTTCCGGTTTTTTTGATTGAAAATAACCAGTATTTTAAAGGTAATATTTATATTGAAACCGATGCTTCTTCTGGAGGAAGTATAAGAGAGGCAAAAAGATTCTTTTTTTTATCAATAGTAGGAATAAAACTGGCTGAAACTTTAAAAATTGATATTTTACATTGCCATGACTGGCATACAGCAATTATTCCTTTTTTAATCAAAAAAGAAAAATTGCAATTAAAAAATCTCCTAACCATCCATAACCTACAATATCAGGGCCTTTATCCCTATCAAATTGTCAACCAATTATTAAATACAAAATTTACCGAAGATGTTAATTGCTTAAAACAAGGAATTCTTAATACAAAAATTATCACTACAGTAAGTCCTGCTTATGCTAAAGAAATTTTAACTAAAGAATATGGCGCTGGATTAGAACCTGTGCTCTTAAAACGAAAAAACAATCTTCACGGCATATTAAATGGAATTGATAAAATCAATTATTCTTTAGATAAAAAACAAGCAGACAAAAGAAAACTTCAGAAAATCTGCAAACTTGCTCGAAATCCTGAAATTCCAATTATTGCTTTAATCGGCCGCCTAACAGAACAAAAGGGCTTTAATATATTAAATCCTATTTTAGACGAATTAGGAAAAATGAATTTACAACTTATAGTTTTGGCTGCTGGTAATCCAAAATATGAAAAAGAGCTAATCAGGACAGAAAAGAAATTCCCAGATAAGCTTTCTATTAATATTAAGTTTGACGCTAAACTTGCTCAACAAATCTATGCTGGGGCAGATATGTTTCTAATGCCTTCGCAGTTTGAACCCTGCGGTTTAGGACAAATGATTGCTATGAGTTACGGAACAGTACCTATAGTCAGGGCTGTCGGCGGATTAAAAGACACTGTTAAGAATTTAAAAACAGGATTTGTTTTTAAAAATTATAACAGCCAGGAATTATTAAATATTATTAAAAAGGCGTTAAAAACTTTTAAAAACAAAAAAATCTGGAAACAGATCCAGATTAATGGAATAAAACAAGATTTTTCCTGGAACAAATCAGCAAAAAAATATTTAGAAATCTATCAAGCCATGTAGGATTCGAATTATCGTCAACTTTAGAAGCAGAAAAATAGGTCAAGTTCGAGGCACGACGACGAAGGAGTGTTAGGATAACACTTCGAGGAGGAGTAACGAAGAAATTGGATTATTTTACTGCTTCCCTTTGGGCGGGCGAATTGATGCTAGTTTGAATTCTACATGGCAAAGTTAAGAAATTTTTCTTGAGAGATTAGAAGCGATCTTTACTTGACCATTAGGAATATAATGAATTATTCCTTCTGAATCTTTGATAATTGTTCGCCTTAAATTCAAATCTATAACCTGTCCTTTTTTCCCAGATATGTCTATTTCTTCTCCAACCCTGTATTGGTCTTCAAGCAAGATAAAAAGTCCTGCTAAATAGTCCTGAACTAAACTCCGAGCTCCCATACCTATTGCTAAACCAATCAATCCGGCTCCAGCTAAAAGCGGGGTAGGATTGATTCCAATTTCTGGTAAAAGCATTAAAATTGCTATTACCCAAATTACTATCTTTAAAGTAGAGCTAAAAACCTTACTAAGGGTCTTAGCTCTTTCTTTTTGAATCTGTCCATTTCTAATTATTCCATTGCCTTTTTCAACAATAGTTCTTATTACTTTTAAAACAAAAACTTTGGCAATTTTACTTATAATCAAAGCCAGGAATAAAATTACAATTACTTTTATGCCTGGACCAATAATCCAAGATATTAAATTTTGAACAATATTTTGATAGTCCATATGCGGAGGGGACAGGACTCGAAGAGTTGCCCGAAGGCAGGCCCAAGGCCCGGGGAGCAAGTTCTCGCCACAATCCCCAAAAGCAATCTTAAACTTCTAAAGAAGTTTGCGCTTGCTTGCGGAGGGGACAGGACTCGAACCTGCAAGCCCTAACGGGCGCACGCTTTCCAAGCGTGTTCCTTAGCCATTCGGAGCACCCCTCCTTTTACCTCGGCAATTGCGAGATTGCTTTAGAAGCTACTGGATGTTCAGTTGCAAACTTATAATTAAAAAGCTTTAAAATTGTCAGGAAATCCAAAACTTCTTCTTTTAATTCTTCGGGACCAGTAAATATTTCTCCAAATTCCCGCAATAAATTCTTAGCATAATTATTCATAATTTCATAATCTGCTTTTTCTTTAAGCCACTCGGTTATTTTCTTAAACTCTGCTCTATCCAGCCAAACTCCGTGGCAAAGCTTGCAAACATCAACAACTATGCCTGAATCTCCATAATATACCTCATAAAGAGGAACTCTACAAGAAGGACAAGCTCGTATCCCGCAAGAAATCTTAAAATCTTTCTCATTCTTCCATAAGTCAATATCCAGCCATTTCAAATCCTGGTCTTTTTCATCTTTTGCCCACCTTAATTCTTCCTGCTCAAACCAAAGACCAAAACAAACAGGACAATAATCTACTTCAACGTTGTGAAGAATTGATTTTAAAAGTTTTGTTTTTTTGCAAATAGGACACTGCATATCATTTTAACATCTTAACATATTAACATTTTAACATTACGAAATTTAAATTTTGTTAACATGTTAAAATGTTTAAATGTTAAAATGAATTAAACTTTCATTCCTCTTAATGCTCTCGTTCTCTCCTCTACTGGTGGATGCGTCATAAATAACTTTGTAAGAAAACTCTTAGATTGTTTGCCTCTAAATGGAGAAGCAAAATAAAGATGGGCATAAGAATTGTTTGCTACTATTAAAGGATTAGGATCTTGAGAAATCTTTTCAAGAGCTTTAGCTAATCCTTCGGGATATCTTGTTAAAAGAGCTCCGCTAGCATCAGCTAAAAATTCTCTTTTCCTAGAAATTGCTAATTTTATCAAAGTAGCAAATAAAGGGGCTAAAACAGCTAAAGCCAAAGCGATTAAGAGCATAACTGCGCCTGCCTTGTTATTTCTATTGCTTCTGCGACCTCCATAAAAACTAATTCGAAAGAAAAAATCAGTCATTATTATTACTACTCCCACTAAAACAACAACAATTGTCTGCAAAAGAGCATCTTTGTTTCCAATATGCGCTAATTCATGAGCAATTACCCCTTCTAATTCAGCCCTCTCCAACCGGTCTAACAATCCCTGAGTTACTGCTATTACTGCATGTTCTTGATTACGGCCAGTAGCAAAAGCGTTTGGCTGGGCTTCTTTAATAATATAGATCTTTGGCAAAGAAAGACCAGCAGTAATGCAAAGATTTTCTACCAGGCGATAAAGTTCAGGATTATCTTTTTTCTCAATAAGCTTTGCATGACTCATTGCCAAAACAATCTTATCAGAATACCAATAACTAAAAAAGCTCATTAAAACACTATAAACCACTGCCAACCATAAGATGATATATGTTCCCAGAAAATAAGAGATAAGCCAGCCAAGAAGAATAATTAAAATTAAAAAACCAGCAAAATAAAGCCAGGTTTTTCTGATGTTGGATTCGGCATGAGTATATAAAGTCGGCATAGCCTCTAAATCCTAAATTCTAATATCTAAATCCTAAACAATATTTAAATTCTAATTCTCCAAATTCCAAACTGTTTGTGATTTATGATTTGGGATTTGGGATTTGGGATTTGTTTAGAATTTCGGATTTCGGATTTAGAATTTAACAGATACTGGTTCTCTCGCCCCTGCTTCCTCAATTTCAAAAAAATCCATCTTTTTAAAATTAAAAAATGAAGCAATGATTTTTTCTGGGAATCTTTCAATCTTAATATTCAAGTCCCTGACATTACCATTATAAAATCTTCTGGATGCTTGAACTTTATCTTCAGTATCCCGAAGTTCTCGTTGAAGCTCTAAGAAATTCCCTGAAGCTTTCAATTGAGGGTAATTTTCAGCAACAGCAAATAAGCTTTTTAAAGTTGAGGAAAGTATATTTTCTGTTTTAGAATGTTCTTCCATTGTTTGAGCTCCCATTGCCCTGGTTCTGGCTTCAGTAACCTTTTCAAAAAGCTCTCTTTCATGGCTGGCATAGCCCTTTACTGTTTCAACTAAATTAGGAATCAAATTATACCTTCTTTTCAATTGAACATCTATATCTGACCAGGCCTCTTTTGCCCGATTGCGAAGAGTAACTAAGCGGTTGTAAACAAAAACAGTCCAAAGAACTATTACAGCAATAACGCCTAAAATGATATATAAACTAAGCATATTTTTTAGTTATTAGTTATTAGTTATTAGTTATTAGTTATTAAAACGGGGCTATTTCTTTCCAAGTAGGAAGAGGCAGAGTTGCTGTTAGATCTTCTTCTTGATAACATGTTCTTCCTACTCCGTCAATAACATCAGTTATCCCAAGCTGAACAGTATAAAGCCCGAATATAGGATAAGTATAAACAGTATCTCCTTTAGTAGTATCGATTGGACTACCATCGCCAAAATCCCATGCATAGCTGGTATTTGCATCATCTTTACAATCATCAACTCCAGTATAGCAGAATGACTCATCGGTGAAAGTAACTTCTACTTCTGCTGGAGGGTTTGATGGATAAAAAGTAAAACTTGGGTTAGGATAAGGATTAGAAGGCGTGCTAAAACTTGGACCTAATTCCCAATTAATAGACCAGATCCCTGTTGTATCTTTAACTTTTACTCGCCAGTAGTAAGTAGTGCCAGGACCTGTATATCCTATATCAAGGTCATCAGTCTGAACAGTAGGGCTTTCAACCACGCTAACTGCGGTACTGCCATTACTGCCAGGAGAGATACTTTGATTAACTATAGCATCTACAACTAAGCTATTAAATCCTGCGTCAGTAGCTATTTGCAAATTATATTGAGCCTGCTGATCTCCTTCATTATCTTGGTAAGTCCATTCGAAACCAATTCTACCAGATGGACTAAGGTCACAATATTCTTCGTATTGAATATTTGTAGAACCAGGTTCAACATATGGAGGGCCAGGAAAAGGAGGAACACTGGTCATTACTTTGTAATCTACAACTGCTGTAGTTGCGTTATCTCCTCCACAAACTACATCAACAAAACCATTGCTATCAGTATCGCAGTTTTTATAATTAAAACTAAGCCAACCGAGAACACTGTCTCCGCCTCCCCAGGCCCAACCCTCAAATTCACGGTCAGGATCAGGAATAATATTTAAAAATACTGGGTTTATCCAGGTTCCTCTTAATTTAATCCAGCTATCTAATGATAAAGCCCTTGCCCAGCCAGAAACCGGACATACACCACCAGAACAACTACCTAAATCTACCTCAGCTTCGCAATTAGGGGCACAAAGAGGACTACCATTTCTATCATCTACATCAACATCTCCATCTCCGTCATAATCAGCAAAAGATATATAGCCAAAACCGGGAGGTGCGGAACCCGCCCAAGCATAACCAACAAGTTTTCCCTGTTTTGGTGCCAAGACTCCATTACAAAAAGAGTCAGTATCGCTAATACAAATATGAACTCCGTAATCAGAAGCATATCCATCTGCGATACAATGACCCTCCATTCCAGATCCATAATCGTTATAGCAATTAAAACTAACCCAGCCAATTGTATCTCCTGCCCAGGCCCAACCCCAAACATTATGTTCAGGTCCAGCTTTTGTTTCTTTTATAGCAAAAAAACTAACAGATAAAATAGTTATAATTAAAAATGCTAAAACTTTCTTTTTCATGGTTTTATCTCAGTTACTACCAAAGTTCCATCATCAGCAGGATAAAGATACCATTTAGTTCCATTTGGACTTCTAAGAGTTAAAAAGGTTACATCTATATCATTAATTCCCCTTCCAATTTCAACATCTGTTCCATCAGGAACCCATTCTATCTCAAATTTCTCATCTGGAATGATATTCATCGCCCCGATGCCGGCGCTACCATCGACAAGAAAAACCCGAGGGCTACTCCTGGCGCCATAAACACTGTGAATTTCTCTTACGCTGTCAGCTTTGTCGAAGCCAACAGCCATAGCTGCAATTATAAATTCATCATCAGGTGTAACTCTTCCATCTCCATCTACATCTGCTCTTGCGTACTTTTCTCGGGTAAGTGTATCTATACCTGCTAAATACTGTGCAACCCTTGCAGCATCCAAAGCGGAAATAGTTCCATTCCCTGTGACATCACCGCTCCCACCAGTTGTGTATATACTTCCCTCAATATCCAAATTTGCCGCCGGACTCGTCATCCCGATCCCGATGCCAACGTTACCGCCGAGAATGGCAAGATGAGTTTCACTATCAGTTTCAAAAAGACCACCAATGCCCAAAGCCCCTGACTTATACTGAGTTATATCACCAGTATTTAAAGGAGCAGGGATATCGCCATCTGGTGGAGAATCTGTTGGTTCATCCCAAGCAACAACATAAAATGCTATTGCAAAACAAACGACTAAAACACTAAAAACTAACGAAACTATTTTGTATGAAATTTGTTTTTTCATAGTTTTAATAATTAACGAAGTTTATTTAATTCTTCTAATTGTTTCTGAATCTTTTTTTCGGTTAAAGGTTGGACACCTATCCTTAATTCATCAAGTTCTTGTGATTGCTGACCAATTATCTTTTTTTCTTTTAGTTCTTCAAGCGCTCCCTTTTCTATTTCTGGTTTTGGCTTTGGCATTAAAGAACGATAATAAAAAAAGCCAATGCAAACAATAATGGCCATCAGAACAACTATAGTTAAATATAGGATGGAGTCTTTTTCTAATTTTTTAACCACCAAAGGCATTACAATATTTTAACACTTTAAAAATTATTATGAAAGTATGTGCCGCCTTTACCGCTCACTTCCGCCTCCACTTCAAAGCTCGATTGCGGTAAATACCCTTGGATGTGTTGAACCATATTGTCTAATCGTTGAACCCATTCTTACCCACTGAATCTTAAAAGTGTGTGTTCCAGCAGGCAAGTCTTTTTCAAGCCATTGAAATGCTACAGTTTGCCTACTTGCATTACTTCCCACTTCCCATGCAATCCTATGCCTCTGCACACCATCAGCCATTAATCTTTTATATCCTCCATAACCTGCTGCAGTATCCATTCTCGCAGAAAACATTAATAAAACATCTCCACCAGTTGTATCCATGGTTATTGTCATACCAGGCATATCTGCCCAAGAGTCTGAATTGTAACTTATATCAGTAGTACCAACTACCTGGTCTGTTTGGATTGCTCCTCCTCCCCCTCCTCCTACAGTGCTTAAGCATACTCCGCCACCTGCA
>Ga0315551_10002809_pt1 | contig 12529 bp, 13 predicted proteins | sample SalMarSW160290MG_FD_203678 | JGI IMG/M metagenome (GOLD analysis project Ga0315551, IMG submission 203678) | Salt marsh sediment microbial communities from the Plum Island Ecosystem LTER, Massachusetts, United States - Salt Marsh Sediment SW1602-90 ... | reverse complement strand
ACGCACGAACATCCGAACCGGTCCAGGTGAATTCAGCTTCAACATCTGAAAACAATCCAGGTACGAGATCGAGAGTCGCACAAGTATTGTCATCCGGGTGGTTCTGGATTTCTGCGATAGTTTTTTTCGGTATTTACGGCACCCTGGTGACGCTACAGGGGCTTTGGGCAACGCCTTTTCTGATGGCGGTTCTTGGAACCGAACGCATCTTTGCCAGCAAACTGAACATGCTGATCCCCGTGGGGGTGATTATCGGTGCGCCTTTTTTCGGCTGGCTGACCGACTGGTTTTCACTCAACAAGAGAAATACCCTGATTGTAATTCTGATCTTATATTCGTTAACCTGGATGGGGGTCATTTTCATTTTCAGTCAGTTGGGGACAGCTGGTATTTCTATGACGCTGCTGTTGATGGGTATTGCTGCAGGCGGGTTCATCAGCACGCTGTGGGGGATTGTCCAGGAGACCGCGCCTCCGGATATTCTGGGCTTGATCTCAGGCATGCTCAATCCGGCGCCGTTTCTCGGTGTTGCCGCTTTTCAGGTCTTAACGGGTGCCATCCTGGACCGGAGCAGCCGTGTCGGCGATCTTTACCCGCTTTCCGGATTCAGGAACGCTTTTTTAATCTGTTTGTTCGGCATCGTCATCTGCCTTGTGCTGTCGTTTTTTCTCCCCGGATCCAAAAGACCTGAGGCTTCATAGAAGTGGTTTCAAAACCTCCCCTCGGACTCAATTGCCATCTTCGCGATAGCTACGACGGGACAAGCTGTGTTGGACTGTGCCGGCCAATCCTCGAAATATTCCCGATCAAAGCCCCATACCCGAACCGGATATTCAGCGTATTTGACAAAGATCGAGATATGGTTATGTTCGGCTTAATAGCATAGAATACCGTCAAAAAGAGTTAAGGAGGAAAGTAAGACATGGCGACTTCAACCGGGAAACAATTGGCTCAAAACATTCGACAGAAGATTGAAGACCTGAAGAAAGTCTGTGAAGGGGTTGATGAGAATACCGCCTCGCGTGCGCCCGATGGACGATGGTCTCCCAAGGAAATCCTTTCTCATCTATCCGGACCCGAAGGCTCGGGCCATCTGCCGATCCTGAAAGCCTTTCTGAACCAGGACACGCCCAGGCTCGATCTTCAGGCCGAGGACCCTTTTTTTTCTGAAAAACGCGCCCAAATGACCTTTGCAGAGCTCTTTTCAGAGGTCGAGAAGGAATACGACGGTATGGCTGAGTTTGCCGCCGGCCTATCCGGGGAACAGCTCGACCGAAAAGCGCATATTCCCATGCTCAAAGAGTCGCCGCTGGGGGAGTACCCGACGCTAGCGGGGCTGATCGGAGGCTTGGGATCGTTTCATGTCCAATTTCATATCGACCATATGCGTGAGATCCTGAAAGATCTGGGGCACGGGTAACAATACCCGGGCATGGCGGAACACCCCTGTCGAAGATATCTCTTCTATGGTTACGACAACAGATCACGGCCATTTGGTTACCTATGCACCGTATCAACCTGAACTCAGGTTTCGATAGACCCTCCTCATGTAAAACCTGATCCTGCCGTACATGTATAACAATGCTCGGCGGTCGCAATAGGGCTTCCTATCTCAGGAGGTCCCGGCATTTCAGAAACATGTGTCTTGTGATATCCCATATAAATGCCGCAGGCTATATTGAAATCGCAATCAAAAAGATATCCGTCCCACGAAACACAAACAAGGGTTCGGCACATGACTTCTTCTACGGCGCAAGGATTGAAGCTCGATGACAGCTGTTTTATGTATCTCTCCAGATTCCCCGTTTTGACAAGCCACTCCCGAAATCTTCCCAAAGGAACATTTGAGAAATTGTATAGTTTGTTGAAAACAATACCCCATTTTCTCCCCAGCACTTGTTTAAAGCGTATTTCCATCTGCTCCTGGGATGGTGGAAGAAAAGCGCCGGTCGGGTTGGACACCAAAATAAGCTCCAGACCGGTATTTTCCTGGCCATAACCCAGCGCATTCAACCGTTTTACTGCATCAATGCTCACCTTAAAAATGCCTTTTCCACGCAGGGCTTCGGTTTGGCCCATATTTAACGACGGAAAAGAAGCAACAATCACGACGTTGTTTTTCTTCAACAGGCCTATCAGATCTTCTCTTTTGCCGTCGTTCAAAGCGGAAAGGTTCGAGCGCAGCATGATTCTCGGCGCTAACGGCGACAGTCTCGCAACGATTTCTTCAATGATGGGGTTCAGCTCAGGTGCACCGCCGGTGATGTCGATGGTCTCAAACTTATTTCGCATGGCATATGCCGCCACTTCATCCAGGGTATCAGCGTTCATCATCTCTTTTTTCCCCGGGCCGGCGTTTAAATGACAATGCCGACAGTTTTGATTACAAAGAAGTCCGACATTGATTTGCAGTGTCCGGGTCTTTTTTCGATTCAATTTTAGTCCGTGGCAGGATAAGGTCATCTGAAACGGATCTGTTTTCAGGCTTATCCTGTTATCGGACGCACATTTATTTTCCGTGTCGGTTTTGTGCATGGTTGACTCGGTTAATCGTATCTGAAATCAATTGAAGCGATTCTTGCAGCCACGGTAAATAAAAACACCGTAAGCTTCATTTAATTATCATGTCTTTTTGAGATTCTGTTCATTTCAAGGTTATCGAAAAACCCTTTTTACACGGGTGAACAGACTCTGGTCCTTTTCGTTCAGCCTGTAAATGACCCAACCCAGCAAGCTCCCGAAAGCAAGGTGTGCCAGTATCACCGTCAGCGGAAATCCCCAGCCGAAATTGATACCAAAATGTCCCACACCCATGGCAACGACTGCCGGACTCATCATAAATCCGGTAGCGATAAGCAGGGCATAAATAATTCCCATCCATATTCGACCCTTTCCGGCCAAGATGCTGTAGATAATTCCGAAGGCCGCGCCATTCCAGAAATGGTAAGACCAGCCCGCCAGATTAGACAGCGCGTTCGGACCCAATGCAAAACGGTTCAACAGCAAGACGCCCAGTAATTTGGGCATATCTCCGGGCATACCGCCAAGATGAAACCCGATTTCCCTGACAATCTCCAGGCCGGCCGTACTCATCCATCCTGCGATAATACCATTTTGGATTTGCCTTCTTATATCTTGCAGACCCAACCCATAGGACAGTCCGTAAATAATTGCGATTACAGCTATCGATGGAATCAAAAAATATATGGCAAGGGAACTGAGCAGGGCATAACCCGCCTGAGAAACCACAAAAAGATTTGGACTGACACTGGCGGCCAACAAAACCAACAGACAGAACACGATTTTTATCAATTCAGATTTCATTTGTTATCATCCCTTATTTAATAAACACTTGTTAACCGGAAGCAGCCGGGCTTGATGATCCGGCTGCTTCGGAACAATTAATTAGTGTGACAGCATATCCGTTAATTTCGCCAGTTTTTCATCCAGCATCCTGGCTATTTTCCGGATATTTTCATTGTTGAATCCGGCGAGCTGCGCCGATGGTTTGAAATACTCAACATAGGTCTTGCCATCTGTGTTTTCATATACATTCACTCGCACCGGAACTACGATTCCCACGCCCCTGTCAGCAGTAAAAAGCTTTTTACCAATATTAGGATTCCCCACGAACAGGGATACGGCATTCAGTTTCAGTCCTGTCATGGAGAGAACATTCCCCTGGTTTAATTCCGAAAGCACCATCATTCCGTTTTTAGAAACCAGTTGTCGCAGATTTTTAACTGTTTGATCAAACGCTGCTTTAGATTGAACGACCCGCAAACTGTTATTTTGTGCGAAAAGTTGACCGGACTGAGCGGAAGCTGCCAGTAGTATCATCGCCATAACACCAATTTTTGCAAATCTAACTAAACGAATATCTTTCATAATATGCTCTCCTTATGTTGATTGGATAATTCGATTTTTCTTTAATCGTTGGGTGGCGCCGATATTGTCTATTCGCTGCGATCATGCTGACCTTCGTATTGCTTAGCGCCGTCTTCATGCCAATTCATCTTCATTGAATCGGTTAACGAAATTTTGCACCCACGTTTTGTCAGCACTTGTCCGTTAGTCGTCGGGGGCGCAAAATCCTTACATGCAATTTATGGCGCCTTGTATGTTGCAGGCAAAAAATCAGAGAGTGTGCGTATGGAACTATCTTTAATTTGACGGCGATAGATTTGCTTAAGTATACAAGGCAGGCTGTTCAAAGAAGTCTCGAACAGCAAAGATAAAGCAAGCATTCAGAAAAGGGTGAGGCGAATCGAATCTTTGCTCGATGATTTATCGGCGGAATTGCATATTCCAAAGAATCGATATCAACATGGAAGGATAAAGCCAAAGAGGGTACTAATTTCGGTAGGGGGGAATTAGTTTTCGGTTATGGCAGCTACGGCTTCAGGGCCTGTCGTATCCGTTCACGGGCATCCGGAGGCAGATTAACAGAAGTGTCGAGAACGCTTTCATCCAGCCGACGGCTGCGACAGAGTTCTCTTAAAAATAATACCTGTCGCCGGAAACGAGCACAATACCTGCACATCAAAAGATGCATCCGAATCAGCATGCGCTGATAGAGCGATATGTCATGATCCATTGATTCGGATATCCGGCGGGATACTTCTTTGCAATTAAACATCCAATGAGACATTATCTGTTTTCGTCCTTTGTTTTTTTAAACCAAAAAAGTTCAAGGCAACGCCTGAGAAACATTCTTGCTCTGTATACCATCACCCAACTATTGGTCGAAGAAACCTGCAAAGCATTACAAATTTCTTTTGTACTGTAACCTTCCATTTCCCTTAACATAAACGCTTTGGACAACCGGTCGGGAAGGTCTGAAAGACATTTGTAAAATGTATCCATAAATTCACGCTGTTCATATATTTTCGATGGATCCAAGGTCCATTTTCCCGGCCGTATTTTCCAACTTCCATTCCTGTGAAAAAATCCGTCAACGGTTTCGGTGACCGTATCCGTATCGTTTATGACTTGTTCCCGACGCTTATTCCTCAGATAGTCCACAATTTTATGCTTGAGAATAGCTGAAAGCCAAGTCTTAACGGCGGATCGGCCTTTGAAACTTTTGCGTCCATGCAGCGCAGCCAGGAAAGTCTCCTGAACCAAATCTTCAGCCACGGCTTTATTTCTGATACGTGCCAGTGCAAATTGGTACAGATAATCTCCATATTGGTCAAGCCAGGTTTCAGGATCAAGGTCCGGATCTGCAACTGAAATTTCTTCTGGTACTTGTTTCATGCGGGTCCGATGTCACGGAACGATTTGAAAGATTAAGAAATAAACAGCATATTTTTAAGTTTTCTATACGATTGGGTGTGATAAATAAATTTAGCAAATTGATGGATAAAAAACAACTCATTATATCAAAAAGGCTGGAATTTCGATCTTTTAAACGCTGTCGTCAAGAACGTTCTCATCTGCATCATAATTTTTCTTCTAATGATATCATTCATGTTACACAAGTATTATAAACTCCTTTTAATTGATATATTTGCGTAAAAGATGCATATTAATACAAATGAGAACAACATAAAACATCTTGAGGAATTATTGCTTGAGGCAAAGGTTGTTTGCCACCCTTTTGTAATTGGAGCGTTAGCTTGCGGGAATATCAAAAATCGATCTGAAATATTGGCTCTGCTGATAGCCCTTCACAGAAAACCGAGTACGAAAGAAATGGTGGAAGCTTACACGAAAAAGAAATCGACTAATTTGAGAAAGGATGAAAAAGAGCATGGGATTGAGTGCAAAGCAACAAAAACATATCGACAATATTCTCCATTCTAACGATTATACCGATTACAAGTGGATCGAACCCCAGAAGATTATCGTGGCCCAATGGGTCCGCATGAAGTGCATGTTTGGCTGTGGCGAGTATGGCCATGGCGGCACTTGTCCTCCCAATACGCCGTCAGTTTCCGAATGTGAGCGCTTTTTTAGAGAATATACCGATGCTATTATTCTGCACTTTGAAGGCAAAATGAAAAAACCCGAGGATCGCCATGCCTGGTCAGCCCGGATCAACGCAAGACTGGTCAAACTCGAACACGCCGTGTTCCTGGCCGGTTTCGAGCGAGCTTTTATGCTCTTCATGGATTCGTGCTGTTTCTGCAAGGAATGCACTGGTACCCGAGAAACCTGCGACAATCCACGCATGGCCCGTCCCTCCCCGGAGGCGATGGCTGTGGATGTCTATTCGACTGTCCGTCAGTTTGGGTATGAGATCAGCGTCCGAACCGACTATGATCAGAAAATGGACCGCTTTGCTTTTTTGATGGTCTATTAGAATTAGCTCCTGACACCCTAAAGCAAAACAATCATTGTCGATGATTGCATACTTGCGATAATGCAATGTTTACTATTGCATTATCGCAATGCTAAAAGCCATAAAGCATCTTCCCCAAAATGTCTTTCTTTCCGGAAATTATTTGATATCCCAGCATTTTATTGCTGTTTTTATTTTTTTCGCGATGTGGTATAGAAAATGCTCTAAAAACAATTGTAATCTCTTATTAACCGGATGGATAGAAACCGCAGACCGAAAAGGAGAAAAAATGAAATGCTGCCATGTATGCGGAAAATTAATTTTTGAAAACGAGAAGTCGATAAGCGTTTTTCAATTTAATTTAGATCCTGACGATAAATATAATAATCTGATTTTCGATGGCGTTTTTACAAATCACAAGAATGAAAGAGTATCACTTTGTAAAGTTTGCACGGTAAAGACTTTTGCTATTTTTGCTCAGACCTTAGGGGTAGAAAAAGAGGAAGAAATACCATACTTACACTAGCAGTGGTTTCAAAACCTCCCATCGGACTCAATCTTCCATCTTTGCGATAGCTACGACGGGACAAGCTGTGTTGGACTGAGACGGCCAATCCTCGAAATATTCCCGATATGGATGCACATGTTTCTGTGGAACACGATATCATAATTTTTGACATCAGGTATATTCATGTTATATTGCTCATAACAAAAACCATTAAACCGCAAAAGAGCTTACGAGCAAGCCTCGACTTTCGCCCATTTAGGTTTACATAAAGAAAATTCATATATGTCCATACAGCCGATCGGGGTCATGGATTCCGGTATTGGCGGGCTTACTGTTTGGCAAGAACTGATAGAAATTATGCCGAGCGAAAATTATCTCTATTTTGGAGATAGTGGATGTTGCCCCTATGGATCAAAAGACACCGAAGAAATAATACTCAGAGTTAAAACAATTATCCATTTTTACAGGAACCCGTAAAAAAAATACTCGGCGATAACATATCTATTTTAAATCCTGCTCCTGCGGTAGCGCGGCAAACATTGAATATATTGGATGATATATAACTTTTTGGCGAAACATGTAATTCGGGTCACTTAAATGAATGAATGAGGTTGACGATGAAACGTCGATTCTTAATGCTGTTGCTGATTTTCAGTGTAGCTTTTTTCAGTACTAACGTTTATTCACAACCGCCCATTTTGGATCACGTCATTTTTGTGATTTTTGAGAATCACAACTACGACCAGATTATGGGGAATTCTGCAGCGCCTTACCTGAATTCTCTGGTCAGCGATCCGGAGACGGCGCTCTTCACGCAATCCTACGCAATGACCCACCCCAGCCAACCAAACTACTTGATGCTGTTTTCCGGCTCAGACCAGGGCGTAACCAATGACGATGTTCCCAAGAATCTTCCGTTCACTTCTCCCAACTTAGGCGCCGAATTGCTGCAAACCGGGCGGACATTTGCCGGATATTCCGAAGATCTGCCATCGATAGGTTTTGATGGTAAATCTTCAGGTGATTATGCCAGAAAACATAATCCCTGGGTAAACTGGCAGGGAGCGGAAAAGAACGGGATCCCGGACGCGCTCAACCTGCCGCTGACATCCTTTCCGACGAACTACGACTTGCTGCCGACCATGTCATTTGTCATTCCAAATCAAAACCATGATATGCATAATGGTGCTGACCCGGAACGGATTAAAAAAGCGGATGCCTGGCTAAAGGACCATCTGAGTGGTTATGTTCAGTGGGCGAAGTCACACAATAGTTTGCTTATCGTAACCTTTGATGAAGGGTATTGCCGGGAAAAAGATGAAGGTGACTGTAAAGACCGCAATCATATTTTCACTCTTTTTGTGGGAGAAAAGGTAAAGCATGGGAGCTACGATCAAAAGATTGATCATTACATGGTGCTCCGTACCATCGAAGAAATGTATGGCTTGCCTTACGCTGGTAGTAGCGCTGCTTCGTCAGCAATAAGCAATGTCTGGAAAAAACCTGCTGGAATATTGCGAAAAAACTAGCGCTTCAATAAGGAAAAGATTAATTTATATAGAAGTGGTTTCAAAACCTTCAATCGGGTCTGAGGTCTCCCACCCAAGATCGGCGGGACAAGAACGCGGGACTGAGGCGGACAACCACAGGAATATGGGTAATATTCCAGGGGATGAACACCCGTCGATTCGCCAATGTATCGAAGGAAAACCGAAAAAAGATGCCCGCTATTTTCAGATCGAGAACAAAATCCGCGAAGCAGAAAAATACGGCCTCGCTGAAGATATCCCGCTCGTTACATAATATTGTTTGGACAAGGCCGGCGAAAGCGAATAACCCGGGGCGGTGAAAGACCCCATTTGAATATCGGAAGAAAGGAAACACCCATGAAAACATCAATAAGGAAAGTTATGGCAGTGGTTATGGGAATTGCGCTGGCGAGCTTCGTCATCTCTTGTGCATCGACAGGCTCCTCATCGAAAAAAGCTTCGGCACGCCCGCAAACAAAAGGTTTCCTGTACGGCTATTATCAATATTTAAAGCCTGGGCCGCAAGGCGGCAGGCGATGGTTTAAACCGGGGGTCGATTTTGGCAAATACAATAAGATTATGTTGGACAGCATTATCTTCTATTTTGCCGACGATTCGGAAAACAAGGGCATCGATGCGTATGAAATGAAAGAACTGGCAGATAAATTCAATCGGGAACTCGTCGATGTCTTAAATGATACTTATCCGATAGTTTCCGATCCGGGTCCTGACGTTGTCCGGCTTCGCATCGCGATTACAAATCTTAAACAGAGCAGGCCGGTCTTGAGCGCCATCACTACGGTGGTCCCCGTTGGACTGGCCATTAGCGTCATAAAGAGAGGCGCTGGAGGGTCGTGGACCGGTTCGGGCGCGACAAGCGCCGAGTTTATGGCCCTCGACTCTATGACCAACGATGTCATCGCTGTTGCTCAGGACGAGAGAAAAGCGGGATTTGAGGAGCGGTTCACCAAGTGGGGATCCGCCGAAGAGGCCTTCGAGTTCTGGGCCAAGAGAATCAAATTCCTTATGGATCGGGCAACCCATCGGGTGAAGCAATAAGGCATTTAATTCGGTCTGTTTAAATAAATGAATGTAAGGCTTGCCTTTTGCCGGAAACAGGGCCGCTTCGTCAGCGATACGCAATATCTGGAAAACATCTGCAAACCAATAAACCGAAAAGGGGAAACACATGGCCGAGAAACATGACCCAAAAGAATTGGATAGGATCCAGGAAGTTTTAATGGCAAATTCGATAATGATAGAGACATTAACTCAACTTCTCATGGAGAAGGAAATTATCTCCAATGAAGAATTTTTCATTAAACTAAAAAAAGTAAAAAATGATTACCAGAGCAAGACCCGCCGGCCAAGATGAAACAGAGCATCAATATCATGGCGGTTTTGTTTTTCCTGTATGGCTGCGGCGGTGGCGGAGACAGCACCGCTACCGTTTACACGTTGGGCGGTGATATTCACACGCCCGTGGCGGCAAGACTTGTACATGGCTCGCTTTTTGTTGTGAATGCCGAGGTCAACGGCTCAACAAACCTTGACCTGCTGGTCGATACAGGGGCTTCAAGAACCGAAGTTCCTGCCGGAATATTCGGAAGCCCGGACGGGGATGTGTTTATCGAAAGCCTTTGTCTTGAAAACGGCGTATGCTTTCAGAACTTTTCGGCCCGGTCCATTGATTCAGCTTTCACCCAATCCAGAGGCGGATATTTCAACGGCATAATCGGCCTTGACCTTTTACGAAACTTCGATTTAACCTTTGATTACAAGAATGAGTTGATTTATTTTTATGATATCCTTGAAAACGGTTCGCCCGGTCTGGTGACGGTACCCATCCATTACGAAAACGGCAGGCCTTTCACCGATATTTCTATGGAAGGGATGCCGCAAGGGAGCAACCTTCTCGACACAGGCGCGGCATATACGAAAATAACCACCGCGATGTTGGATTCTCTGGGCCGGAGGCCGGAAGTGCTTTTTGAGTCTGTAAATTTCAATATAAACGGTTCCGAGATGGTTGAATACGTGCCCTTGACCGGCTACTGTGCCGGCATGGCGTGCCCGGATGAAATAACCGTTCAGGTAGGAAGCTGGCCTGCGGTCGGAGGGACTTTCTTCAGGGAGTTTCTGACGATTTTCAAATTTTCCGAAAATGTGGTTAAACTTGATCGTTATGATGACAGGAGCCACATCAATAATAGCGGAATACAAAGAACAGGACTTCAAATAAATATATACGATGCAAGTGATATTATTTATGTGAATGAGGGGAGCTTTGCATGGGAGGCAGGACTTAAAGAAGGTGATGAAATCATTTCAATAAACGGAATCCCTGTTGAGGCCCTGGGCTATTTCGGTATCTACGAACTTCTGGCGGACACTTCCATAAATGAATATCAACTCCTTGTGTCAACAACCGATGGTGATACAAAAGCGGTTACCCTATCTATCTCATCGTAGCTTTTAATCTTTTTCCCCTGATATTGAGGAGTTGTGCTGTTGATCAAGCGAATCGCGCTTTTGGGAATATTGTTGCTCGCAATTTCGACGGCCAACGGGTGGGCGCTGCAACGGATTGAAAAAGACGGCCTGCAGCTTTACTATCCTGAAAAGGAAAATCAAATTGCCGCGCGTTTGCTTGAAAACTATCAGAAAATCGTCGCGTTCCTTTCAAGTAAAGATTTAACGATTCACTCTCCGTTGCATGTGATTCTGGATGAAGACCTGGATCTGCCCAAAGTTCGCGTAAACATGTTTCCCCATCGCGAAATCCGCATCCCTTTGCGAGCCCCCGGTGTCATGGAAGACGGCTACACCGAGTCCGACCCCTGGACCTATTTTCTATTCAAAGGTCTTTGTTTGCAGGCCATATTCAGCATCCGCGAGGGCATACCCGCCAAAGTGCATACCATGTTCGGCGAAATCATTTCACCCAATATTGTCCTGCCGGAGTGGATTTTAGACGGCGTTTCCGCCTTGCTATACAAATTGTACCGGAACAATCCCCTTCTGGATCCCATCTCGGCCGAAATCTTTCATACCAGCGCCCCTCCTGACCTGGATCTGATCAGCAACCATCCCGAACTTTGGCCGGGACATGATGCTTATAAAATTTACGGGCGGCCTTTTATCTTCTGGATTTACCAAAAATATGGGTGGAATCGCCTCCTGGATTTCATCCAGAGACACGGCCGCGGCATTATTCCTGTCGAGATCGATTTGAAAGCCAGGCAGAGCTTTGGCGCCACCTGGAGCGCTCTGTGGCAAAAATTTCAAATGGCCCACAATGGTGAAAAACATACGGGCAAAGGTCTGCATATTACCGGGTACTGGCCCGATCCATTTGTATATTGGAATCGTTCCGGCATTTATCCCGGTATCGTAAAGCTTAAACGCCGGGGCCGTTACGGATTTATGGATGCCTATAAGGTCCTGTGGCTATCGGAGTATGACGATAAAGGGGTTTCCAGGATCGTCGAATACCAGGGGGATACATCCTGGCCGTACGATATCGATCATGTCTGGGACCCGGGGCAAGGGGGCGTCGCAATTACCCGCAAGGGACATCATCCTTATCTGATGCTGCTGCCCAAAGGCAAGATGTCTTTTGCCACCCGCCTTTGGGGCCCCCGGCTGGATGCGGTTGCCCTGATTCCCGGGCCGCCGGATGTCATTCAGATGTCGGGCCCTGTTATGGACAGCCGGGGGCGCGTTACCGTGTCCGCTAATCTGAACGGCAACTGGGACATCTGGCTCTACGATAAATCCTGGCACCGGATCACCACGGCGCCTTCCCTGGAGATAGATCCCTGGATACAAAATGACCGACTGGTTTTTGCTTCCAATAAATCCGGCCGGTTCCAAGTCGTAAATACCCGCATGCAGCCCATGGCCCAATGTAACACCGCAGCGCTTTTGCCCCGCCTGGACAAGTATCTTTGCCTGTCGGCAAAGGGCTGGCAGATGGCGCCATTAAATTTAAATAATGAATCCCGGATGGCATTCACTGCCGAAAAGAAAGAGGCCGTCGCTTCTAAAAAAAACGCGTCTTCTTTAAATGCCAAGCCGTACACACCTTTAAAAAGCATTCTGCCGAATTATTTGGTGCCTGAAGCCTTCTATGACGGATCGGACTTTCAGGCCGGCGTGGTTACCGAAGGCCATGATGTTACTGGAAAATACACCATCGATGCC
>Ga0315551_10002808_pt1 | contig 12535 bp, 8 predicted proteins | sample SalMarSW160290MG_FD_203678 | JGI IMG/M metagenome (GOLD analysis project Ga0315551, IMG submission 203678) | Salt marsh sediment microbial communities from the Plum Island Ecosystem LTER, Massachusetts, United States - Salt Marsh Sediment SW1602-90 ... | reverse complement strand
GATATTCTTGCCCCTTGGCTCGGTGTAAAACTGGGTATAAAAGGAGATTACCCCCTGTACCTGGCTGGGAAACAAGCCCAAGCCGCTGGCGATGCTCGGTATTGCCTCGGGGGGGATATAGCCCACCGCCAGCTGGACATCATGCAGCAGTGGTATAAGTCCCCACCTTTGCCCCCGATAATTACCAATAATAGCGTCTATTTTCCTCAGAGCGGATTTGGTAGTTTTCTTGGTTCTGGTCATTATGGCTTAATCCTTTCCAACCTTACCGCGCAGCTTTTGAGAAAAGGAGCCTTGGACCTGGGGTCTAATTTAATATCGAACAGTTCGTTTACCGGGCTATCCGGAAACGAGATGGGCATGAAAAGCAGACCGGAGGGCAACGAGCCGGTTACCCTGACCGTGGTAGTCGATTCACCTACTGGTGAGGCGACCTTGACCGGGTCGCCATCGCCAAGGCCGAGGTGTTTGGCGTCATCCTGGCTGACTTCTACCCAGGAATGTGGTGAAAATTCTTTGAGCCGTGAAGCCCGCAAGCTCCTGGTGCCGCTGCCAAAGTGGTGTAGTATAGAGCCGGACAGCAGGGTCAGTGGATAGCCGTTCCCGGATGTATCGGTTGGCGGGGTATATTTGGCCGGGGAAAGGCGCCCAAACCCGCTGGGGAATGGACCTCTGTATAGGCGCTTGGTTCTTACACTCTCACTCTCCAGACCGGCCCACTCCACATCCTCCTTTTCCAGGTCGGCAGAGGCAAAATGCTCATAAAACGGGACTAACTCTTCAATCTCGTTAATAACATCCTGAAGGGAGGAATATGGCATCGGCTGCCCTATCTCTTTAGACAGCTGGAGAATTATTTTCCAATCTGGCAGGCAGCTACCAATTGGTTCGATGGCTTTCCTCACTGGCTGAGTCCGGCCTTCAAAGTTAGTGAAGGTGCCCTCCTTTTCGGCGAAGCTGGCTGAGGGCAAGACTACGTCGGCTAGCTCGGCCGTTTCGGTCAGGAAGATATCAGCCACCACCAGGAATTCGAGGTAAGCCAGGGCCTTTTTAACCCGAGAAGGGCGAGGAAAGCTGGAGGCGGGGTTTTCGCCGACAATGAACATGCCTTTAAGCTTTCCCCTTTCAGCTTGTTCCATCATCTCCATCGCCGTTAGCCCGGCATGGCTGGACAGACTGCTCCCCCACTGCCTTTCAAAAGCACTCCTGGCCTGCCCGTCATCCAGGCTCTGATATCCGGGCAGAAAATCGGGCAGACTGCCCATATCACAGGCACCCTGGGCGTTGTTTTCCCGTTGCAGGGCAAAGATGCCTCCTCCCCGCCGCTCGATATTCCCCGTCAGCATGGCTAGATTAGCCAGAGCTATTACGCTGTCTACCCCGTTAACATGCTGGGTGATTCCATTTCCGTAAACAATAGATGCCCACTCGGCTTGAGCAAAGGTGCGAGCCGCCTGTTGCACATCCTGCCCGGGGATGCCGGTTACCTTTTCTACTTGTTCCAGGGTATACGGCTTTAAACTTTGGGACAGCTCGTCGAAGTTATCCGTTTTGCGGGCGACGAATTCCTCGTCGAACAGTTTTTCTTCAATTATCACCCTGGCTAGGCCGTTAAGCAGGGCGACATCGGTACCGACTTTAGGTTTAAGCCAGATATGAGCCAAAGGATTAAGCTTGGTGGGACGCACGTCAACCAGTAGCAGCTTGGCGCCGTTATATTTGGCGGCGCGTTTTATGGCGTAACCTACCGCCGGGGCTGAGACAACCGGATTGGCGCCGATAACCATTATTACCTCTGATTTCTCCAGTTCTTCGAAGGAGTTGGTTGTGCCCGGAAAACCGATAGACTGCCCCAGACCAAGCCGGCTGGTAGCGCTATACAGCCGACTGCCATTATCGATGTTGTTGGTGCTTAAGGTCACCCGGGCCAACCTCTGTAGCAGGTAGTTCTCTTCATTGGTACATTTGGAGGAACCCAGCACGGCCAGGCTGTCGGCGCCGTGTTCTTGCTTTAATCGTTTAAATTCAGAGGCTACCAGCCGGGTAGCCTCTTCCCAGGAGGCTTCTTGAAACTTGCCGTCTACCTTGATTAAGGGGCTGGTTAACCTTTCCGGGCTGTGTACGAAATCGTAGCCGTAACTTCCCCTGACACAAAGCGTGCCGTGGTTAACCGGGCTTTCGCCTGGTTTAGCCCTTACTATTTGATTGTCCTTTACCTCCAGGCGGAGGGTACAGCCACAGCCGCAGAACGGACAGACGGTATCGACCGTTTTGGTGGCCGTCCCACGGTATGACTTCGTCTTCTCCATCAAGGCACCGGTGGGGCAATGGGCCACACAGGTTCCACAGAAAGTACACTCAGATTCCTCCAGCGGCATATCATTTAATGTGGCTGGTTTGGTAGCAAAGCCACGACCGATATAATCGATGGCACCCTCGACAACGAGCTCCTGGTCGGCCCGAATACACTTGGCGCATAGGATACACCTGGACAGGTCCCTTTCAATGAAGGGGTTCACCTCCTGGATGGCCGCCAGTCGTGGGATTTTCTGTAATTCCACCAGTCCGATGCCCATCTCGGCACCCAGCTTTCTCAGCTGGCACTGGTTGCCCTTATCGCAAATGAGGCAAGAGTCGGGATGACTGGCGAGCATGAGCTGAATGAGTACTCTCCGGCGCTCTAGTACCCGCGGCGAGCGGGTATTTATCACCATCCCCGGTCTTATTGGAGCAACGCACGAGGCAAGCAAGGCTTCTGAGCTTTCGTCTTCTACGATACAGAGCCGGCAAGCACCGGTAGGGGCCAGATAACGGTCATGGCACAAAGTGGGAATATCCACCCCCGATTCCCGGGCGAGGTCCAAGATGGTCATCCCAGAATAGCCGCTTACCTCCACACCATCAAGCGTAATGGTAACTGTTTTCAAGGGTGGCTCCTTTTAGGGGTCATCCATTAATTAACAGCGCAGATAAATTTCTTGCCTTCATACACTGCCCTTATCCCATTCAGTAGCTGGGAACTGACCACTGTTTTGGGAATAAAGCCCAGTGCGCCTACCTGCTGACTGGCCAAGACATTTTCCTCATCGTCATACTGCGTCAGCATTAAGACCCTGGCCTGCTGATAGTGCTGGCATATCTCCTTGGCCGCCTCCAGACCGTTCATCTCCGGCATGACTATGTCCATGAGCACCACGTCGGGTAAAAACTGGCCGGTTTTATCTATCGCCTCTCTGCCATTGGCGGCTTCGCCCACCACCTGCATATCATGCTGTAGGGCAAGTACGGCTCGAATACCATCTCTGACCACGGCATGGTCATCAACCACTAGCACCCTGATCTTTCTGGTTACCCTATCCAGCAGCTTCTCGATACGAGGCACCAGCACGGTTAGCTCAATAGGTCTGGACAGGAAGTCCTCAACATCACATTGCATGCCTTCCTCCCTCCTCCATCCCTTGAGATGCTGTTTCTCCGGTAGCGTATTAACCACTATAATAGGCAGGTTACTGAATCCAAGCGACTGTTTTAGCCACTGGTGAAGCAGGAAAGCGTCTCCGCGAGGCATAATTGTGCCCAGTATCACCAGCTCGGGCTCGTGAGAGCGAACCATGTCTTCAGCCTGGCGCCGCTCAGAGGCGGTAACTACCGAGCATGATTTAGCCTCTAAAGCTGCCTGCAGAGCTTGGGTGAAATCGGGGTCATCATCCACAATCAGAATTCTATGGCCGTGTTCCATCGCAGCCTCCTTCCTCCATCACTGCCGTACTGCCGAATTTGCGTTTACGGTTGGAGTTTGTTAATACCCTTAACAATAAACGAAACGCTGCGTATGGAGAATAGGGCTTTTTCTTGATAGGCAGGGTGAAAACCCCTTGAATTTTCTAGGATTTCCCCCTGTTTATTCCGTACTTCAAACAGTTATGATACCCTTGCGCAAGGCATATTTGACTAGTTCAGTACGGTTGTGGATATCAAGCTTGGCCATGAGGTTTGTCTTATGGCCCTCGACAGTTTTGCGGCTGATGACCAGAATATCGGCTATTTCCTGGTTGGTGTGCCCCTCTGCCATCAGTTTTAATACATCCCGCTCCCGGTCGGTCAATTGGTCATAGGAGTCTTTACCAACCCGGCTGCCGGCCTTGTAACGGTAACCTTCGACCAGTAGCCTGGCCGCCGGGGGAGAAAGGTAGGAATCTCCGCGGTAGACAGAGCGGATACCTAGAATAAGTTCTGAGGATGCCGCTGCCTTGCTGACAAAGCCGGAAGCACCGGCTTCAATAACCGGCAGCACGTATTCTTTATCGTCATATTGGGTCAGGATAAGCACTTTGGTTTTGGGAAATTCGCGGCAGATGCGGCGGGTGGCCTCCAGTCCTCCCATGATTGGCATGGCAATATCCATGAGCACGACATCTGGCTGCAGCTCTCTGACCATATCAATTGCTTCGCTGCCATTAGCTGCCTCAGCGACTACTTCTATATCACCGACGACGGCCAGAAGAGCGCAAATCCCCTCCCTAACGATAGGATGGTCATCCACAACCAGTACCCTTACCTTACTCATGTTCCTCACCGTGAACTATTGGCACCCTGGCCCAGACCGTGGTTCCTTGGCTAATCTCTGATTCAACAGAGGCGGTACCGCCCAGGAGCATGATCCTCTCTCTCATGCTGAATAAACCCCGACCGCGCCCGCTCTCCTCAACATCGGTGATAGCTGAAACATCAAACCCTTGACCATCGTCGGTAATGCGCAGTACCAGTTCACTATCCTGATATTCTACGGTGATGGTGACGTTCTCTGCCTTTGAATGCTCAATGATGTTGCCTATAGAGCCCTGGGCAACCCGGAAAAGTCCAGTTTCGACCTCCGGGTCCAAGCGTCGTTCCCTACCTATAGTTTCCACAGATACGTTGATGTTTAAGGGGCGGAGTCTGGTATCAGCCAGTTGACGAATGGCGGGGACCAGTCCCAGTGTATCTAACAACGAGGGACGCAGGTCGGCCATTAACCTTCTTACCTCGGTGTGTACCTGGACGGCCAGAGATTGGACCTTTTTCAACCTGGTTATCAGCTCGGTGTCACCACTGGACCTCTCGGCCATTTCCGTCAGTGCCTGTAACTGAAGGGTAAGTCCGGAAAGTGTCTGGCTGGTTTCATCATGTAGCTCACGAGCCAGTCTCTTCCTCTCGTCTTCCTGGGCGACCAGAATCTGCCGGGTGAGCTTGCGGTATCTTTCTCGTGCCTTTCGCAACCGTTCATACAGTCTTGCCTGCTGAATGGCAACACCAAGCTGGTCGCCAATAGAGTGTAATAGATGTAAATCCTTGCTGGTGAAGCGGTGTGACCGGCGGCTGGCAACGTTAATCACGCCTAGAACGTTGTCTTTGGCCCTGATGGGGACGCAGATGAAAGCCTTTAGACCCTCAGCGCTTACCAGGTCTGGGTGGCCCACACGAGGGTCAGTGGAGATATCCTCCAGCAGGATTGCTTTGCCGCTTTGAGCTACTCTCCCAGCAATGCCTTCACCCAGGCTGAGGCGCATCTTCTCAACATACATGTCACTCAAACCCTGATGGATATGATAGGATAACGTTTGGGTCTGCTCATCCAAAAGTAGGATGCCGCCAATAGTTCCCTTCATGATTTTGAGGATATTATCAAGGGCTACCTTAAGGACAGCGTCTAAATCCCACAGACCACTGATGGCGGCTGAGACTCGGCTTAAAGCGAGGAGCTCTTGATACCGCCCTCCCTCATCAGGCTGGTCTTGCTTCTCTAATCCACCAGTTTCCATACGCTCCATCTCAAGGCCTTCCCAGAATTGGCTGTAAGGAGTAACTTAAGATATCCTAAACTTCTGAGCTTGTCAAACTTGGAGGACAGTCCTGATTACCGGCGAAAAATTGGTATGTCCTAGATGTCGCTAAGAGAGGACGAAAATGACAGCCAATTTTCAAGAGTAAGTTAGCCAAATAGTTGAACTTAAGGGCCGGGGCTTGCCCCTACTCAGACCTGAGGGCTTCAATAGGATTCATGCGGGAGGCGTTCCAGGCGGGGTAAAAGCCGAAGAACAGGCCAATGCTAACCGAGACCACAACGGCCAGGATAACTATATCAGCGGTGACTACAGTTGTCATCAGCCCTAGGCTGCTCACAAAATAGGCCACCAGCCAGCCTATTATCACCCCGATGATACCGCCAACGAGGGTAAGGAAAGCCGCTTCAACCAGGAATTGAATCCAGATATCATGCTCTCTGGCTCCTAGCGCCTTTCGGATGCCTATCTCCCTGGTCCTCTCCAGCACCGAGACCAGCATTATGTTCATCACCCCGATACCCCCCACCAGCAGCGAGATGGCGGCGATAGCCCCCAGCAGAAGGGTCATGGTGCCGGTCGCTTCCGAGATAGTTTTGGCTATCTCCTGCATGGACATAATGTTAAAATCGTCGTCGTCAAGAGCACCAAGACGGTGGCGGGTACGAAGCAGGGTAGTGATTTCCTCGACGACGTAGTCAGCTTGCGCCTCGTCACTTACCGTCAGCGATATGGATGATACCACACGCTCGCCCTGGGCGGTCCGCGTTTGGGCAACCATCTGTTGCATAGCCGTCAGCGGGATAAAGATGGCGTCATCAGGTCCCCCCATCATCACTTCCTTGCTCTCCAGAACACCGACGACACGGACAATATTGCCCCCCATTCGCATCTGTTGCCCTATCGGGTCAGTATTGCCAAAGAGGGTTTCTTTTATATTGGAGCCTAGCACAGTTACCTTGGCGCCGCGCTGATAGTCATATTCGGTGAGGAAGGTGCCACTGGCAATCTCTAGGTTGTTCACCACCATATACTCAGGAGTCGTGCCGGTGACCGAGGCGTTGGTATTCTCACCGCCAACGACCAACTGGAGGTTGCTTGAGTAGGAGGGAGCCACCGCCGATATGTAGGGTACCTGCTCGGCTATTGCCTCGGCATCCTCAATAGTTAGTGTTTCCGAAGCACCGCCTCTGATGCCGCCAAAGGTGAACGCCCCGGGGCGGATGGTAATGAGGTCTGACCCCATACTTTCAATATTAGACAGGATTTCGGCGGTAGCTCCTCTGCCGATTGCCATCAGTATAATCACCGCCGCCACGCCGATAACGATTCCGAGCATGGTCAGGAAGCTGCGCAGCTTATGCGTGCTTATTCCAAGCCAGACGGTAGATAAAAAATTGCTCCACTTTTTCATGCTTTTCTCTCTACCACACTATCTCTCCATCCTTGAGCTGGATGATGCGCTGGCAGTGGCTGGCGATATTGGCGTCATGGGTTACCATGAGCACGGTAATGCCCTGTTCGGCATTTAAGGAGGTGAGGATGGAGATTATCTCCTCACCGGAGTGGCTGTCCAGCTGGCCGGTAGGCTCGTCAGCCAGAAATAGAGAGGGGTTTTTCACCAACGCCCGGGCGATGGCTACTCGCTGTTGCTCACCCCCCGAAAGCTCGATGGGGCGATGTTTGACTCGCTCAGAGAGCCCTACCCTGGCCAGTGCCTCCATGGCCCGTTTACGGTCAACACCGCCGGCGTAGGTCATGCCAAGCTCCACATTAGCCAGCGCCGTGAGCCGGGAGAGCAGGTTAAAGGTCTGGAAGATAAAGCCAATCTTCTGCCCCCTGATTTTAGCCAGTTCGCCGCTTTTAAGGCGGCTGACCTCTCTATCATCTAAGTAGTAACTGCCCGAAGTCGGTTTATCCAGGCAGCCGATAAGGTTGAGCAGGGTCGTCTTCCCCGAGCCGGAGGGGCCCATAATGGCTACCAGTTCTCCCTTCTCAATATTGAGGCTTATCCCCTTGAGCACCTCGAGCTCTCTTTTGCCCATAGGGTAGACTTTGGTTATGTTCTGTAACTTGATCATCGGGGCGGCCCCATCGGTATCATCATTCCACCTGGCGGCCCTTGTTGCTGAGTTGTCGAAGCAGTGCCCTGGGTAACAACCACCTGTTCGCCTTCGCTCAAGCCTTCGGTTACCTCGGTGTACTGCCAGTTGCTGATGCCGGTTGTTATAGCGCGTTCCTCCGGAGTGCCCTCCGCTGACATAACCTGGACATAGCTTTGCCGTCCCTGGGTGGTAATCGCCCCGTTGGGTACCATCAGCACGTCGTTTGCCTCTTCTATTATTATGCTCACGGTGACGGTGAGGCCTTCCCGGAGCTGGAAGTTTTCAGATATCATTGCTGGCATTTGTCCGCTGGGAGGTGTCTGACCTCCCGGTATTATCTCCTCCAGCGGTTCCACCTCCACCTTTACTTTATAGTTCACCACCCCCGACTGAATGGTGGCTGTCGGTGAAATATGGGTTACCTTGGCCGGAAGGATGAGCATTGGCATAGCATCTATCTGCACCGTGGCTTCTCCCCCCACCTTTACTTGCATGATATCCATCTCGCTGACCAGGATATCGGCTTCAAACTTGTTTGGGTCGACAAGCTGGCACGCCACCGTGCCCTTGGGTACACCATTGCCGGATGTACCTGCGTCGCCAGCGGAAACATTGACCATGCTGATGAAACCATCAAAGGGGGCAATAATCTCTGGGCTGGCATTTTGAGCATCAGCTAGCGCCTTCTGGGCATCCTGAAGATTCGCTTCATCAAGTTTGACCCGCAGCTTCAATATGTCTATTTCCTCGTCGTCAAAGTTGTTGGAATATATGATGTCCCCGGTAATGAGGGTGATTGTTTCCGCCTCAGCCTTATCCAGAGCGAGTTGGTCATTTTTTAGGCTTATTTGTGCCGAGAGCACCCTACTCTCCAGTGATGCCAGATCCGTCTCCCGTTGTGTGGTATCCAATGTTGCCAGCACCTGGCCTTGTTTTACCGAATCCCCTGCCTGCACATTGACTTCAGCCACTATTCCCGCCATCTCAAAAGCAAGGTCTTCTGTGTGTGAGAACGTCAGATTGCCGCTGGCGGTGATGTCCACGGTCAGGTCTCCTCGCTGGACGGTGACAACCTGACTTTCCGGTGTTAACTCCGAATCTGATGTTGGACAGCCCAATGAGAGAATGCTGACACTGCCCAGCGCCAGGGTTATCAATACTATTTTTAATAGCTTCATTGTTATTTCACCTGTACCTTTATGTTATTATAAACGGGTGGTGGATTACAAAACAGTTCTGACCAACAGTATGGCAGAAAATTGTTAAGAACTCGTTAAGCCTGATGGCATTCAGCCGGGGAACTTAGGATTAACAGGAAATTAACATTTCGCTATTATAATGAGGTGATGAATAGGAAGATAAACCGCATCTGCGGCTTACTGATGGCATTACTGCTTTTGGTCTGTCTTATACCATTTCCGGCGCAGGCAGACTCAGCCCTTAAATGGATAGAGGTGGATAAGCCGGGAACCAGCGGTAACGTTGTTGTCAGCCCTTCCGAGGTGAGTGAAGTCGCCATCGGCGGTAACGGCGTCCTTTACGCTGTTGACAGCCCAAACTCCAGGGTATACCGCTCATTAAATGCCGGGGTAACCTGGGAGGATATAACCGGCTATCTGGTAAGGGATGGTGCCGGTTTGCCAGCCGGTAAAATTGCCATTGCTCCCGACAAGCCCGGCATCGTGGCTGTAGTTACCGACGGTGCTACCGGCGTCTATCTATCCACCGACGGCGGCATAAACTGGGTTAATACCGGTGTCCCCACTCTGGGAGGTACTATTCAGGCGATAGCTATCTCTAAAGAATATACTCAGGGCAGTAAATCGTTCTGGGAGATTGCTATCGGCACTGCGGTCTGGGGCGATGGTGGTAATGCCACCGACGGCCAGGTCTGGGTATACCAGATAGGAAAGTCGTGGACGCCATGGCAGAACCAGGAGCTGTCTGTTGACCCGTCCCATATCGGCGGCGAGGTCTCGGCGCTGGTCTATTCTCCCGGCTATGCTAATGACATGACCCTCCTGGTGGTGGCTTCCACCGGCAGTAGCGATGTTGCTGCTGGCTATCAGAATAGAACCTGGCTGTGCATCGGCCAGCGGGATACTGAGTACGGGACTACCTTATGGAATGAGCTGTCCGAGTTTCCCACTCCGCCCTATCCGGTGGAGATTACCGACGCCGGTGATGCCTCTGATGTTTCCTGGTTTAATTCTTCGCTGGCGGTGCCTTCCAACTACTCCAGCAGTCAGGGATCAACGCGGCAGCTCTTTGTCAGCTATGACCGGCAGCCGGACGCTGATGACGATGTTTACTGGCTTGATGACACTGTCGTGGTCCGGCTGGATGTGGATGGCAGTAGTCCTATTGATATCAGCAGTATCGCCTACCACGGGACAACCACCTCCGGGGTGCTTCTTGCTGGCGATGTTGACCCCACCGGTTCCGACACGGTTCAGGTGCGGCGGACTGAGGAGCCGTTTGACCCGTCCCCGAGTTGGAAGCTAGCAACCGTGCCGCCTACCGGCCCGGGTAACGCCAAACTGGGCTGGAGCCATGATGGCCAGGTAGCTTATTGCGGCACCGGTCAGAGCCCTGGTGATAGTCGGGACGAGAGCGCCCTTTCCGCCAGCGTCGATGGTGGTGATAAATGGCGGCAGTTGGGGCTTATAGATACGGAGATCAGGCTGGCTGATGTGGCCTCGGCGCCTGATGGTGAAAGCCTGCTGGCAACCACCTACAGCCTCATTGGCCCCGAGGCTGTATGGCGTAGCACCAGCGACCCGCTGGGGCGGTACTGGCAGCGGGTGCTGACCCTGGACACCGATACCGACGTTGTTATCTTGAGGTTAAGCCCCGATTACAGTAACGACAAAACTATCTACGCGGCTGAGGTGAGGGGTACTTTAATGGCAGTATCACACGACGGGGGCAGCTCGTGGAGCTGGCGTCGGGCACCGGATGAGGTGATTGATATGGTGGTTGAAGATGAGGACACACTTTACCTTGCCCTGGCCGGCGGCATTATCAAAAAGAATATCAATGGGGGACATGTCTGGCGGAGCCAGGGGGATACTGGTGTCACTGAGATAAACATGCTGGCTTTAGCCGGTGAGGAGACCATTCTCGTCGGCGGCAGGAATGGGGAGGTGGCTTATTCTACCGATGGCGGTGCCAGCTTTAACCGAATCCGTGATGTTATCGGCAACGGCGCCGGGGACGTCCAGGTGGCAGCCGATGTCAGCTTTGCCGAAAACAGCATCGTCTATGCCGCTACCAATATTGCCGACGAGGGGATATGGCGCTGGACTATCGGTGTTTCTGATGATTGGGAGCAGATTGACGAGTCTATCACCGAGCTGGGTGGGGGGCAGCGTGTCGGTGGTCTGGCCGTCGGTGATGAAGGGACTCTCTACGCCCTGAGACTGGAGCCGGCCAACGGCGCCAGCGGTGGTGTAATCCGCTCGGTTAACCCCACCGAACCTGACCCTACCGATGTCGAGTTTGACTTGGTAAACAGGGCGCTGCCCGCCGGCACTGCCTTTGACCCCACCCCACTTTTCCCCACCCTGCCTTACCATAAGCTGTCGGGGGATGCCGAGCAAAACCAGCTCTGGACTATTGATACGGCTAACCAGGTTATCTATCGCTTCCGGGATACCCTGTGTAAACTGGGGCCGACCCCCATCATGCCCGGGGCGAAGGATATCATAATTATTGATACTGCCGGCCATATCACCAGCCTCACTTTACAGTGGGAGGAGATAGCCGGGGCGAGGGAATACGAGGTGGCTATCTACACGGATGCTGAGGCCACTCGAGAGATATGGTCGGCGACTACCTCTTATACAGCTATAGTTGCCACCGAGGGTGATAACCCGGTGCAGCTGGCCAGCGGCACCAGCTATTACTGGCGGGTCAGGGCTACCCGGCCGATAGAGAGCCTGTGGTCGGAGACCTATTCGTTCGCCTCTCCTCTTGGTATTGCCGAGTGGTCGCCCCTGGCAACATCTGACGATGTTTCTCCCTTACCCGATGCTAACGACGTGTCTATAATGCCGGCGTTTAGCTGGGAATCGGCTGACGGGGCTACCGGCTATGAGTTTGTCTTGGCTAAAGACAGTGGCTTTACCGATGTGGTGGTTGCCCTGACCGGAGCTGATGCCCTGACCAGTTCCGCCTGGAATTGCGATATTATTCTTGAATATGCCACCAGCTACTTCTGGAAGGTGCGAGCCGTCAGCGAGGATAGTTATAGCGAGTGGGGAACCAGCGCCTTTACTACCGAAGATGCCCATTCGGGAATATTACCGCCCCAATCCTCTTTGCCACTGGTAATCGAACCGGCGCCGACGGTTCCGGCCTACGTGATAGGGATAGCTATCGGCGTTGCCGCTATCTTAGTTATTGCCCTGCTGGTCTTCATCGTCAGGACGAGGAGTTAGTCCTAGAGGGCTATTCCGAAGCGGGGACGGTGAAGACAAAGCGGCTGCCCTTTCCCGTTTCACTCTGGCCTTCTATCCTGCCGCCGTGAGCCTCCACCAGACGCTTGGCAATAGTGAGCCCCAGACCGCTGCCGCCGGTGGCTCTGGTGCGGGACTTATCCACCCG
>Ga0315551_10002805_pt1 | contig 12543 bp, 12 predicted proteins | sample SalMarSW160290MG_FD_203678 | JGI IMG/M metagenome (GOLD analysis project Ga0315551, IMG submission 203678) | Salt marsh sediment microbial communities from the Plum Island Ecosystem LTER, Massachusetts, United States - Salt Marsh Sediment SW1602-90 ... | reverse complement strand
GCTCTCGATGCCTGATGATCCACTCGGAGTCGGTGACGGTGCACACCAGGCCGCCTGGCTCCAGCACGCGAAAAACCTCCCCAAGGTAGGCCGCGTAGTTCTCCAGATGGTGGATCACGTCCACCGAGAATACCAGGTCGAAGGAGCCAGTCTCGAACTTGAGTTGTTCCGCTCTGCCAGCCCGGAAGGTTACGTGGGCCGATCTGATGCGAGCAGCGGCCAGCATCTCCTCCGAGGGGTCAATGGCCCAGCACGAACAACCCACGGCGGCCCCAATGGCAGCGATGTAGTTGCCCGTCCCGCACCCCACCTCCAGAACCCTGGAATCACCGTCGATGCCGCTGTGGGAGACCAGGCTGCGCAGGACCTCGGGATGCACTTTACGATGGCGGGCATACTCCAGGGCGATCCGGTCGTACTGGATCACGTCCCCTCCTGGACGCCACCCGGAACCTGAAGATCGGTCCAGGCCTCGAAGGCACGCCTGAGATGGGGAATGGTGATCGAGCCTCCCACGACGAGGCCAACACCCAGGGCCTCCTCCAGCTCCTCGCTAGTCACCCCCTCTTCCTGGCAGCGCACCAGATGGTACTTGATGCAGTCGTCGCACCTCAGCACGAAGGAGGCCACCAGGCCCAATAGCTCCTTGGTCCGGGCCGGGAGGGCGCCCTCGCGGTAGACCTGCGCGTCGAGACTGTAGAAGCGCTTGGTGCTCAGCCCGGCGTAGCGCATCACGATCTCGTTGAGTCTTTCTCTCTCTTCCTGGAACGCACCGATGATCTCCCCGGCCATCCCTTTGCCCTCCTCGCTGACTACCAGCTACTCGTCCTCCACAGGGACCTCGAGCGTCCCCGCATGACCCTCAGCCCAGGAACCTTCTGAGACTCGCCGCTCTCAACACAGACTCACTGAGTCCCTCGATGGTATTCTCCTTCACCAAGGCCGCTATGCGGCTCGTGATCTCCTTGTGCTCCTCGTCCAGCGGGACGATGCCCGGACACTCCTTGACTTTGCGCGCCAGCTCCTCCGGCACCAGTCCCGTGTCCAGGTTGAGGTACCTGACCGCATCCCGCAAGTCCTCCTCGAAGTTCACGTATGCTTCATTGACGAACTGGATGTCCTCCCTCGTCAGGGCGCTCAGCCCGAGCAACTCCGGCGGCAGGCCTATGGAATAGAGCGCAGCAGTGAACTTGATGGCCCGCGGCAGGGTGGTCTTTCCCATGTTTCGCGAGTACCCGAAGAGTCCGATGTGCAGCTTCCTCTTCCGCCTGTTGGGGACGTACCGCGCCAGGTGATTGATCAGTAGCGCCAGGGTCTCCACCTGCCGTGCATACTCTGCTGAGTACCTCTCGATGACCTGGAGGCACCTCTCCTCGTCTACTTGCGGCGGTATGCCCGTCTCCCTATCACGCAGCCTGCGTATGGCCTCCTGTACCTGCTGGGGCGGGTTGTCATACTTGAATGCCGACTGGATGGTGAAGGTGTGAGTGCTGGGGTATTCGTGGATCATGTCATCCACGTTGTCAGGGCGCATGTTGCCCCGGAAGGGGGCGGAGCCGACGCCAACGATGGGATACAGCTTGACACCGATCTCCTGGGACAACCGGTACAGTCTCTGAAGGGCGATCTTGTTCAGCAGAACCGCGCTGACCTGACCATAGTTCATCGCAGGATCCGACCTGGCCAGAAAGACCCTCTGGTGTTCAAGGTCCTTGTCCTTCAGGTACTCCCTCACCACGTCGTGTGCCCCCAGCATGTGCTCCATGGTTTCGAAGAGAGGTATGACGTTGATCTTCGAAGGATGGAACTCCCCAATCCACTCCGCGATGGTGGCCCCGCCGTTGGCGAAGGTCTTGTTCTGTTTGCCGGCCACGAAATCGCGATAGTACCGGTAGATGCGGTCCATGGACAGGGCCGAGTCCGTCATGGGCAGGATGACCTCGAACACCGGGGGGGGTGTCGTCCCCATAGAACAGCCTGGCGGCGTCGAACGAGCGCGGTATGCTCTCCAACGTCTCCAGCACCACCTTGGCCTCGGTTCTCTCGATGGTTGGGTTGGGGACCCTCAAAGTGATGAAAGCATCTCTGCCCAACCTGGTCTGCGAGAAGAATGAGTCGTACTTGGTCAGCAGTTTCTTGACCACGAACGCATCGACTTCCTTACCCTCGCAGTCCCACATCTGCTCGTCGCAACCCAGGTGCGAGAAGGCGTAGTAGGCCTCCTCGATCTCGTCCTCGCCCCCGAGTTCCGCGTTCTCGGCGAAAAAGGGCGAATTGACGTTGTCCGGGTGCTGGGTGCTCATACACTTCGGGACTCTCACCATGCCATCTGCCACACTGCCATCCTCTCCAAGCGGAGCATGCCGGCCCGGTTTACGAAGGACCGCATTTCGCGCCATGGGCGGAGATGCGGTCCGGACCGTCAACTGCCAATCCCTGTCTCCTGAGGGGCTGGTCCCAGGACCATGGCCCTCAGCCGGGTACTAGTCGAATCGGATTATAGCCTCTCCAGGCCCCCAGGTCAATTCTCCGTGGCCCCGCTGGCCGTCACAGCGCTCCGCGCGGATGCTTCAACGCGCAGCCCGTGCTTTCGTATGACAACACTCGCCTAGGGAGGGAGTTGCGCGCCACCTGCCGAGGAGTGCGCACCGAAGCGGCGCTTGGTGGGCCAGCGCGGGGGACGAAGCCGGCTCTACCCCAGGTTGAGGACCAGCCACGCGATACAACCGATGGACACAGCGATCAGCACACCGTAGGGCAGGGTCTTCTTCATCACCTCGCCCTCTCGGCCCGCCAGACCCGCTGTGCTGCACCCTACGATGACCTTGGCCGGGGCCAACATGCTGCCGAGGGCGCCGCCGGTGGTTTGGGCGCCGAGCACCACCAGTGCGCTGACCCCGATCAACTGCGCCGTGGTCTGCTGAAGGGGAGCGAAGATCACGTTGGAGTTGGTGTTACTGCCCGTCATGAACGCTCCCAACGTGCCGATGAGCGGCGAGAAGAGAGGAAACGCACCACCCACGCTCTCGCTGATGCCCCTGGCTAGCAGATGGACCAGGCCACAGTGATCCATGATCATGGCCATGCCCACCATGCAGGCGATGCCGACGGTGGAGGGCACGGCGCTGGACAGGGTCCCACGCCCGATGCGGCCCAGCACGCCGGGGCGGTAGTGGCCCGTAGCTCTGTAGATCAAGAAGGAGATCAGGCACGTGTAGCCCAACAGCGCACCAGCGTGCCCGAACAGACTGATCGTCCTGCCGGGACCGGCCTCTGTGACCCAACCGTAGGTCGTGCTCACCTCAGGCAGACTAACCATGATCACCACCTGGTTCAGCAGATCGTGAAGAGGCCCTACCAGTTCCGCGGCACTCACAATGACTACCAAGATCAGGTAGGCCGAGACCGCAAGGAGCGGGTGGGGTCCCCCCTCCCCATCGGCGCTCTGATCCATGTCGCCTGCGCTCTTGTCTGGGTGTCGATACAAAGGCAATCTGGCAACCAGGCCCCCGGCCACCAGGCCCGCGAGTCCAGCCACGAAGCCAGCTACGTTCCATAGACCATTGACTGCCAGTGCGTACTGGGTGAGACTCATCGCTGCGCCCATGATCAGGATGGCCACCAGTGCTCGCCGCAGCCCCCGGAGACCGTCGTAGGCGTGGACCGCCGCCGCGCCGCAGCCGAAGCAAGCCAGTCCCAAGAAGAGACTGGACCAGGGGGCCAGGGCGTACCCTTCCAGGCCGGTGGCCGCGATCAGCGCCTGGAACGAGGAGGCGATGCCGCCGAAGGTCACCGACCAGGAGTGGCCGATAGCCACTGCCGCCACGGAGACCACGGGACTGAAGCCTATACCGATCAACAGCGGAGCAACCACTGCGATGGGCACCCCGAATCCGGCCACACCCTGGAGGAAGGAGCTGAAAGCCCAGCTCAGGATCAGCAACTGGAGTGTCCTGTCCCCCGTCAGGCGAGCGATGCTCCTGCCAATGACGCTGATGGCCCCCGCCTCGTTCACCACGTGATACAGCACCAGAGCCATCCAGATAATGTACAGGACATAGAGACTGAGCAGCACTCCTCTCACCTGGGAGTAGAAGAGCACCTCCGGCGTGGCCCCGAAGAACAGAAGCCCCACCACCAGGGCCACCAGCCACCCGATGGGACCTGCCTTGGAACCACCCCAGCGTAGCCCGACCATCAAGATCAGTACCGCCACGATGGGTGACAGGGCGAGGAGCCAGTTCAGGATGTTGACGCTTGGCATGTAGCTACTCCAGAACGTTGTACAACCAGACGATACAAGAACGACCCGATGAGGTCACCATCGTAGAGCAGCGTCATTTCACCGCCTCCTCACATCACGTGTGGGCATGACGGTTCTCCCCAAAGCTGAGAGGAATCTGGCGCCGTTACATCGCCTAGCTTGTGCCTCCTCAGGCAAGGGGCGCCTTCGCCATGTAGGCTCCGTAGGGCAGCGGATCCTCGGCACGGTAAACCAATTCCTCACCCAGCGCGATCTGGCAAAGCTCCGACACGTGATAGACCGGTAGACCACGATCCGGCGCTAGCTTGGCATAGTTCCTCAAGCAACTGGGGCAGAGATAGAGCAAGGCCTCCGCTCCATGCTCCAGCGAATCCTCTACGTTGGTCAAAACCGCCTTGTGCGCTCTGTCCAGCAGCCCTCTGTAGCCGTACAAATCACCGCAACACAGAGCATTGTCCCGGTCATACTGCCTGGGCACTCGCTCACAACCGAGGAGGTCCAGCAACTCGTCCAGGAAATGCTCCTTGTCCTGCGCATTGCGCGATGAGCAAGGCCGGTGGTAGGCTACCTTCAGATTCAGAGGCCGAATCCGCTCCTCATGTTGGCGCAGGATCCGCACCAGGTGCTCAAACAGATGCACCGGGCGGAAGGGAACCTCGATGCCATACTCAGGCATGCGGTACGTAAGCATGAAGTAGCACTCGTCGTGGTAGCACACCACCTCATGGGGCTGATGGCGGGCAATGACATCCACGAAGCCTTGAGCCCTCGCCTTCTGCCCATCTTCGTCGCCGAAGTACTCGAGCGCGTTGCAGCAGTAGTAAGCCGGACCGAACAGCTTGGTCAGGTCGGCATATAGCAGGCTGTCGAAGACTTCGGGCGCCCCGGTCCCTACGGTGCAGGTCACCAGAACGGTAGCGCTGACCTCCGGCTGAGGTGCGGCCAGCACTCTGGGGCGCTCCTCGTCTACCCTGCGGGCTCGTTCTCCCCAAACGTTTCCAGTATCGACCTCGCCGTGGACGCCTTGGAGTTTGCCGACAAGGTCCCAAGGGTTGGCCCCTTGAGGACATACCTCATTACACGCATGGCAGGACGCACAGTTGTGTAGGATGGGCGCCCACTTGCCCTCCATGAGCGCCTGACGCTCCGCGATGGCCTCCTCGCGAGTATACTCATTGAACATGCAGTTCACGAGGCAATCGCCGCAGAGCGTGCAAAGTTCGGGATGGAACACGTCAAGACCTCCTTCTCACTGAGTTACATCTGCTTGGCGACTAGGCCAAGCTCTACCACTTACCGCCCCACTGCTCTCAAGGGCGCGCGCTTCACGTCCAAGCGCGTCTGCTCTGGACACCACCACCGGATGGCCGAACGCGAGTATACCACAGGTCAGGTCGCCTCGCAGTGGCGCGACTGGGGCACGCACCACCGATTGCACCGTTGACCTATCAGGCCCAAGACAGTATAATAGCCTTAAAGGACACAAAGGGTAGGAGCGCCGTAGGATGACCACAACCAGCATCAGCGAACTGAAGAGCTCCCTGTCAGAGTTTCTGAACCGCGCAGCATACGGGAGGGAGCGCATCATCGTTGCCAGCAGAGGCAAGCCCAAGGCCGCCGTGATCAGCATCGAGGACTTGCGCCGACTCGAGGAGCTAGAGGACGCGTTAGCCGCCCACGAGGCGCTGGAGGCCTATGAGGCGGGAGAGACCACGCCCTGGGAAAAGGTCAAGGTGGAACTGGCCGAGGGCACTGATGGCGTATCGGATTGATCAGAAGCGGGGAGAGCGACAAGAAAACGGGCGCTTGGCGTGAGGAGTTGCATCGCAGCAATCATCATCGTGGGATCACCCGCTGATGCATGCTCAACCCCGCGCATCGAATGCGTTGCGGAATGCCCGAAGCAGGGGTACAATCCCTGCAGGCTGATCAACAGCTACTTCTGAAAAGCACCACATAATTGGTGGCCAAGATGCGAACTGACGAGCACCGGGACTTCGACCAGTACGTCGACGCTTGGCGAGAACGTCTGGCGAGACAGCAGAGCGAACAGCACTTGCGGGCGCAGCGACTGCGAGAAGTTGCCCGTTCTTGTGCCCGCCTGTTGGTACAGGGTTTTGGCGCAAGGAAGGTCTACCTGTTTGGCTCGCTCCTCGATCAGGATCTCGTACATGACCGATCCGACATCGACCTGGCCGTGGAGGGTTTGGAGGGCAAGCTGTACTTCACGGCCTTGCGGGACGCGTGCAGACTGTTGCCCCCAGGGATCGAATTGGATCTGGTGCCTCTGGAGCAGGCGCGACTGGGGTTAGCAGGGCGGGTGAGGACTGAGGGGGTACTGCTGGATGCCGCGGCATAGATTCGCCGTCTTGCGGGCCGACCTTGGCCGAGAGCTGGATAATGTGGACCGCTTGGCGGCCGAAGCTGCGGAATGGCAGCCTCGGCTCGCCGATTGGCCGGAGGCGGTGAGAAAACGCACAGCAGGCGGAATCCTGCATGACTTCTACTCTGGGGTAGAACGCATCTTCCGCCACATTGCCACTCGCGTAGACGAGGATTTGCCTAGCGGTCCCGACTGGCACGTTCAGCTATTGCAGCGTATGGCTACAGATGTCGAGGGGATGCGGCCAGCCGTGCTTGATGAGGAGACCGCACGACAACTTGATCGATACCTCCGCTTCCGGCACCTCTTCCGCCATAGCTACGGCTTTGACCTGGAGTGGGAGCGCTGCCGCGAGTTGTTGGTTGACCTGCCAGCGACCTATGAGAGACTGTCAGAGCGGCTCGCCGTATTCGACGAGTTTCTCGAGACTCTGGAGCGCGAGACTTGACACCCAGTTACGTGTGCCCAGGAAGGCTCTGCATGCCCAGGTGATCTGAACCAAGCAGAGCCGCAGCCTCTTGGCGCCGAGGGCCCTACTGCGCCCCCGCCACCAAGGGAGGAAGTCCGTGACGGATCAATATCGTTTCGGTTACCCCGACGATTTCCTCGCCAAGTTCCCCACCGTCGTCGGCGGCGCGGCCTTTGCCCTGGACATCGACAACACGTCTGACGAAACCGCGGCCGAGGGCCTGCTACGGGCTCAGGAAGAGGTGGTGAGGGCCAGCTTCGCCTCCACACCCCTCTCCAGCCATCCCCATATCTCGTCGTGGCGCTCCGCCTTCTCCTCCTTCGGCGTCAAGCCCACCCAATACCGCTCTGCCATCGAGGCCCTCCTGCGCCACGTCACCAAGAAGGGAAGCGTGCCCCACATCAACAAGCTCGTGGACCTCTGCAACTACATCTCCATGAAACACGTCCTTCCCGTGGCCGCATACGATCTGGACCACATCTCGGGCCCTGTGCTGGTTCGGTTGGCCAAGGGGGACGAGCCTTTCCTGCCCTTGTACGGGGAAGAGGTCGAATACCCCAAGCCGGGGGAGGTGGTGTTCACAGACGACGAGGGTGCTCTCTCCCGTCGCTGGACCTGGCGCCAGTCCGGCCGGGCCAAGTCCACCCCTGACACGCGCAATGCGCTCTTGACCATCGAAGGCGTGAACGACATCACGCGTACTGCGGTCGAGGCAGCCATGGAAGAACTGGTCTCCCGGGTGAGAGAGTACTGCGGCGGAGAGATCTCCTGGTCCATGGTGGACCGTGACTCTCCCTGGGCCGTGATGGAATAACCCTTCCTTCTCTGGTTGTCGCCTGGATGGGTGGCATCTATCTGCAATCGTTGCTCCAAGCGCCTGCCCGGATCCTCCGTCTGGCGCTTCCCATCCCCGTAGCCGTGGCTGTGGTGTGGTGGTGCGAGGGGCGGGTACATCTCGCGCGCCCGCGCCGGGACTACCTGCCTAAGGCTCTTGCGCGCCTGGCAAGTAGGGATAACGCTCGAAGTCAAGGTACACTGGCTTGCCCGAGTCGTCGTGGAGCCACGTTATGACCCGGTCGGGGGCCTGGAAAACCTCTGCGTAGGGTCGCCCTGTGTAGTAGGCCACGTAGTGAGCATACGTGACGGGATCCCACTCGTCGAAGAGGGGCTTCAGACTGAAGCCACCCAGCGGGAGCTGAACGGTCTGGTGTGGCTGACCCTCGATTGTGATGTACTTCGGGACCCTGGTCGCGAGCGTGGAGCGATACGAGAACTGCGCGCAGAGTTCCCGAAACTGAAGAGGGTGAAGCGGCAGATCCAGCAGATCGCTGTACAACTCTTCGTACCCCTGCTGCGCCCCTCCGTCACCGAGCACGCCTATCACAGCCACCTCTCCCATACGAACGGCGATGAAAAACGTATCGATGTTGTCACACAGGTCCCAGTCCAGCCTACGCTCTTGTGTCTTCTGCGCCCTGAAGACAAAGATCGAGCCGGGGCAGAAGTCGACCAACTCGATCTTCTCACGCGCCTGCTGTAGTAGCATAAGGTGGACATCGTACGCTCTCAGGAGCTCCGGGGTCACTATAGTCACGCCGTTCGCAGTCCTTCTGTCCAAAAGCAGTGAAGCCTCTTTGCACAGCACTCCATATAGTATCTTGCCGAGCCACAAGAACATGAGCTTGTTACCAAGCCCTCGGACACACTCGGAACCTGCCGCCACCGCGCTTGCCACGGCATCCTCGATGGGCTTTAGCCGGTCCTTGTTGCATTCCGCACAGCACGGAACAGTCAGTTGTCGATAGCGCATGCTGGTGCCGTTCAACAGAGTCAGCCTTTGATTCCATAGGTTGTACCGCCGTTGCGCCCATCTGGGCATGACATGCTCTGAAGTCGGCTCAACCTCACTTAGGCGCCGAGCGCACAAGAAGCAGGTTGACCCATCGACACCTCTCCCGCGGAGTCGGCCTAGCAACTCACCGAGATCACCATCGGGTGTTTGGTCGTTGCTTTCTTGTCGCATGTCCTGTCTATGCCTTCTCGGCTGGTCACTGGATGCGCTTATGTCAATCTATACTACCACCACGGTTGTGACATCGCAGGGTCGAGCCCACGTTCAAGCGCTGGCTGGCTTCGCACGCTGCAATCCAGAGGTGACCCGATACCGCCTATCGTACCACTCATTCGCCCATTATAGCACATCAGTTCTACTCGGCGCAAACTCCTCCCTTCTGTGACCAGGGCGCCGACGTGACGTGCATGATCTCGCCTTGTCATGCCCCCCACAGTGTGCTACAGTAGTTGCTGAGCGATGGCGTAGAGCACCGAGTGCGGAGGGAGAGCAATCTCCTCGTCCCTCCTGGACGGTGACTTTCCCTGGGCCGTGATGGAATGACCCTTCCCTGCTTAGTCGTCGCCTGGCTGGGCGGCATCTATCTGCAATCGCTTCTCCAAGGGCCAGCCTGGCTGCTCTGGCTGGCGTTGCCCCTCTTCCTCGGCGTGGCTCTGCTGTGGTGGCGCGAGTGGCGGGTACGCCTCGGCGCCTGCTGCTGCCTCTTCCTCCTGTTGGGCGCCCTCCGCTACACCGCAGCCGTACCGACGTTCGACCAAGGGCACGTCGCGTACTACAACGACCAGGGAACCGCCACCATCACCGGCGTGGTGGTGGAAGCCCCGGACGTGCGAGACCGTTATGTCAATCTCAGAGTCTCGGCCCGCCTCCTGGAGATCGGCGGGGAAAGGCACGACGCCGAAGGGCTGGCCCTGGTGCGCACCGGCCGGTATCCCTCCTACAGCTACGGTGACGAACTGGAGATCGTAGGCAAGCTCCAGACGCCCCCTGAATCAGAGGACTTCTCCTACAAGGAGTACCTGGCCCGCCAGGGCATCCACTCCATGGTGGACTATGGCCGGATCACCCTCCTCAGTCGCGGCCATGGAGATCCCTTTCATCGGACCATCTATGCCCTGAAAGCACACCTCCAAGAGACTATCGCCCGCCTCTTCCCCGAGCCCAGCGCCTCGTTGCTCACCGGAATCCTGCTGGGCATAGAGAGGGGAATACCCGGTGAGTTGGTGGAGGACTTCAACGCCACCAGCACCACCCACATCATCGCCATCTCCGGGTTCAACGACCCAGTTCTGCAAACTGCCCTGCCTCAGAACCGTCCAGAACACCCATGATGATCACCCGCCCGTCGGCGTACACGTCTACGCGATCCACCAGTGATCGGATGATCGTTCTGCGTTCCCGGAGTATGCCATTCCGTTCCTCTTCCGCCAGTTGCTGAAGTCTGCCCACCGGTAGGTCGAGCCGCTCTAGGGACTTCCTCATTGTGGCGAACAATTCCTCGCAATACGCCAAGGACGCATTCACCTTCTCAGCGTCCGATCTTAGCACCTCAAGGCGTTCAAGCTCACCGCACCAAAACTCCATCTGCCGGGCTGTCTCATCCATCCGTCCATCAAACTCAACCTCAGTCAACTTGCCCCGCGCCCCTTGCCGTTGATAGAAGGCACGTTCGGCCTCTATCCTCTCAACGCGCTTCCGCGCTCGCGCTATCTCGCCGCCGAGTGCGTTCCCTTCCAATTGCAGCGCCCTCACCTTCGCGTCCACCTGCTCGCGTATCACATCCGGACGCTGCAGACCCTCGTCAACGACCGTCCGCCAAACGGCCCAGTCGAGCTCGGGGCCATTGTAACTACAAGGGTGTGGGTGCGGCATTCGCGGGTTATGGTGAGAAGTATGACACCGATAGCGGTATACCTCCCTGAAGTTACGATTCCTGCTCACACTCAGGCCACGGCCACAGTCTCCACAGCGACTCAACCCTTGCAGCAGGTAGACCCCTTGGGCGTTGCGCGGAGACAGCACCGTGTTGCGTTCGATCTGCGCCTGTACCCGCTCATATAAGTCGTCCGGCACGATGGGCGGGATCTCAACTGCAATCTCCAGCCCATCTCCGAAACTGAAGGTAGCCCTTCCAGTGTAGTCCTTACAACGTAGGATGCGCCCAATGAATGCCCTGTGCCAGTCGTGGATGCGCGGGCCCGCTTCCTTCTGACGAACCCCTGATGCGATCAAATGCTCGCGAATCTCCGCGACACCCTGCCCCGCGGCATAGCGTTCGAATATGTCCAGCACAGCCGCGGCCTCCCTCTCCACAGTCTCTATTATGCGACCCCGTCCGCTGGGGTGGGGACGCGAGGTGTATCCGTAGCGATCGTATCCCGATGCCCACCGGCCCTGCTGCAAGGTGGCGATTTTCCCCATGCGCGTGCGCTCGGCTCGGCGCTTGTTTTCCTCGCGCCAGATTGTCGCCTTGATACTCAGGGTAAAGCGGTCTATCTGCGCGCCGGTGGCGTCCAATACGTGCACACCGCCCGGGCTTTTCTTCTCGCCGATATCCAGGGCGTCCTCCAACGCCACCGCCACACGAGGATGTCTAACCAGCCGGTCATCGCGCCAACACACCACAGCGTCGACATCTCCAGCGATCACAACCTCCAGCATTGCAAGGAACTGAGGGCGGTCGTCGTACTCACCCGACGGATTGACTATCTTTCCGCGATTGGGTGATCTCGTCTTTCGGTAGCGTTCCCTGTCAATGAACACTCCCACGACTTCCCACTCGTTGCGCTTGCACAGCGCGTTCATGTCGGCAAGCTGCTGTGGGATGCTGGCACTGTTCTCGCCATCTTGAGCCTCACTGGACACCCGGGCATACAGTACCGCTCGAACGCGTCGTTTCGTCACACGACCTGCTTGAATCGGATGCAGCCTGTCGGCGTCCATTCTGTCTCCCACCAGGCCAAGCATGATCACCCTTTGTCGCCAGGGGGCATGCAATGCACCCCGCAACGTGCAACGTCACTTGTGCCTACGCTTGGTCCAAGTCGATCTGGCCCTTCACCCACTTCTCCAGCAACCTCCGAACGACGGCAGACACCGGGCGCAGTTCGTTCTCTGCCTTCTCGTTGACCGCTTCGTGCAACTCAGTGGACATTCGGACTATGATTGTTTTTGGCATAGTATGTCGGTCTGGATAGCCCATACTATAAGACATTATCCACTGGGATCCAGAACATGTCAAATCCCGATCTACTTCTTGGGTCACTTCGGCCAGCGCTGGAGTCGCTATGTGTTTGTTAAGGATCAGATATGCTTCGTCAACAAGTTCGTTCCGTCCGGATTGTCCTTCTGCTCCGTACTCGTCAGACCTTCGTTGGTCATTCCGGGAGATCTCTGACACCGTGCGGACTCCTCAGAGCACGAGTGCTACGCAGACTGGCGCTTTCACCTCCTATCCTCGTTAGCACACCATCCGCAGTCCTCCGATGCTCCATTGCTATCCTCCACCCTCTCGATCGTGGCATTTCTCTGTCTTTGCCCTCTGCGGCACCCTTCGAAAAGGACTTCGTACGCCT
>Ga0315551_10002789_pt1 | contig 12576 bp, 12 predicted proteins | sample SalMarSW160290MG_FD_203678 | JGI IMG/M metagenome (GOLD analysis project Ga0315551, IMG submission 203678) | Salt marsh sediment microbial communities from the Plum Island Ecosystem LTER, Massachusetts, United States - Salt Marsh Sediment SW1602-90 ... | reverse complement strand
TCAGCAAATCTTGTGGTGTTGTTGGGCCGAGTAAATATTGCCTCGCTCAGGTCCTTTCCGACTTTGTTTCTATCGATGTCAAAGGCCGCGACGAATTCTATATCGCGGATATGATAGCCACCAAGGTTGACATGCATCACACCAGGAATATAATCTGTTTCCTTGGCATTTTTGTAATATTCTACTCCCTGAAGCAAAGAAGAAGCACAGTTGCCGGCTCCGATGATAGCGACTCTAATTTTATCCATTCGTGAGGACCTCCTTTTTTGATTTCTTTTGTTTTTCCACTTTTCTGACGTAGAAAGTTCTTTGAAGAGCTGTGAGGTTAGAAAAGGTGGCGATCAGAATCAGGACCCCGATAATGGAGGGATCAAAGACTTTAAAAAGAGAACCAAGGATGGACCCTAAAGAGAGAAAAACAATCCTCTCGGCTCTCTGCATGATACCTACTTTGCACTCGACTCCTAATCCCTCGGCACGGGCACGGGTATAACTAACCATCGCAGAGCCAAGGAATGCGAGGATTGCCACCCAGAGAGCCCAGTGATTCCTGAAATAGACAGCAAGGCCAAGATAGATGAAAAATTCAGAGTATCTATCGAGAGTGGAATCGAATATGGCTCCAAACAGACTTTTCCTGTCGGAGCCGACAGCAACCTTTCCATCGAGAATATCCAGGAGACCGCAGATGATGATGACTATGCCAGCCCAGAAAGTTTTTTGGAAGAAAAAAAGCAGCCCAGCTCCCAATCCTGCCAGAAGAGCAAAAACACTTATGGTGTTGGGATTAACTCGGAGGCTAATCAGCAGGGAAGCCAACCAGCTTAGATGATGGGGAAAGGAGGTAATCAATTTTCGCGGCAGAATCCTTGAGGTCTGCTGTATCTGGATGCTCATCAGAACTTTCTGTTAGTTGGTTTATGTAGCGATTTTAAAGCATAAATACTCTAATATTAAACAAGATTCAAGTCAACCTGAAATTTGTGAAATTTGTGAAAATTATAGGGTCAGACCATCGTTGCCATCACTATGAAGAGAATGAAGGCAGGTCTAAGGTTTTTCCCACAGACCATCAAGGTTATTAAAGTCTTGCCCGGTGAATCAGTCGATTTTGATTTTCTTCTTTTTTGTCGCTGTCTTTTCTTCCTTTTTCTCCAGTGCTTCAATTTTTGCATCGATCAGGGAACGCAGAGCAAGCAACATTTCTTTGCGAGCATTGAAAAAATGATGGAGCGTTTTTTCTGGGAGAAAGAAGGAAAACAGCTCTTCTGGAATCGAGATTCTTATCTCTCTTGTTTTTGCTTCGTTCATCGTCTCACCTCCTTTCCAGAGGAAAATGAGATCATCTCTAATGATTTATTGGCGAAAGCATATTTTCAGCATTTCCTTATCAAACTTTGCTTCTTTAATAGAGTAGTTGAGAAGGGTTTGAGGAAGAAGTATATTTCTTTTGTAATGTCCAACCTTGATGAAGAGTTCTTCTCCCTTTTGGAAAAGGTCCAAGTCCCGCTTTTTGACAAAAGGAAGATACAAAAAAATATCAAAGCCTCCGTCAGCTTTCTCGATGGATATTGGTTTCTGGGTGAAGAACAATTTTGTGGGATCCTCTTTCCCGTAGACTTTCCCAGCCATCTTGGTGAGGAGTTCTTTTCCCAGAACTTCCTGGGAGAAGAGATTTGAGAAAAAAATGGGAAGAGGAGAAAAAATCTCTTTGATCATTTGCAGATATTCCTTCTGAATGGATTTCCATTTTATAAAATAGGCATCACGGACTTCAGCGGGAATGATGCGATTGACGATGACAAGATCGACAGAATATCCGAAGAGGTTGAAGAAAGTATAAGCCCGCTGGGCTTCTTTGATCACCATTTTTTCAGGGTTGATGATGAGGCGGATGGAGGTTTTTTGGGGATCGATAAGGATTTCTTTCATCTCTGCCAGCTGTGTGGTCAGGCTTTTCATGGCTTCAAAGACCTTGTCTTCTGGAAAAGGGAAAGGAAGGACTCGACTGGCTACGGGCCTTACCGCTTTCGCCGCGGTTCTCTGGAGGGGAAAGATATGTTTGAGATACCAGCCGGTAATTTCAGGGGCGCTCAAGAATCTGAGGGTGTCGCCAGTGGGGGCACAGTCGACGATGGTAACATCGTATTCTTCGTCTTTATGGTATTGACGGATTTCCATCAGGCTGAAGAGTTCCTCCATACCAGGGAAAACACTCATCTCTTCTGCCTCGATGGTATCGATACCCTGGCTGGAGAAAAAAGCGACGAGATAGTTTTTGATTTCTCCCCATTTCTTCTCGATTTCCTCAAGAGCATTGACCTCCTGACCGTAAAGGTTAGGTGCTATATTGCGGGGTTGGTTGGAAAGTTGAGTCTCCAATGAATCAGAGAGGCTATGTGCTGCGTCAGCTGAGATGATAAGGGTCTTGTGACCTTTTTGGGCAGAAAGAAGCGCTGTTGCTGCCGCGAGAGTCGTCTTCCCCACGCCTCCTTTTCCTGTAAAAAGAATAATCCGCATCTTCTTTCTCTGTTTTAGAGAGTAAAACTATTGTATCATGCCCAAGGAGTAAGTCAATATCACTCCTTTTTCTTTGCTGGCAGTTCCATTTTCGTGATAGCTGATAAAAGCGTCGGTTCCCCTCCATCCTCGCTGGGGAAAATTCGCGGGCTGACGAATTAGCTTACCTGACTGTCCTCAAACTCATCCCAGAAATGGATATGATCTTGATTCCCAGTTAGATTTTGACTTGGCTGCGCTTATTTATTATCTTTTATCCATGATTTTTGTGCTTACTGGTCCTGTTCATTCGGGAAAGACCACTTTTTTAAAGAGGCTTGTTGATAGTTTGAGGAGGGAAAACCTTAAGACAGCCGGTTTTCTGAGTGTGGCTATTATTAGAAACAAGGAAATTCTTGGATATGATTTATATGATCTAAAAGATGAGCAATACATTCCTTACATCCGCAGGGAGGGAGAAGAGGGATGGGAAAGAATCGGGTCGTATTTTTTTATTCCTGAAGCCTTGGCCCACGCAAGAGATCAGATCTTGCGAAGCAGAGGAGTCAATATTCTGGTGGTCGATGAAATCGGTCCTCTGGAGATCAAGGGAGAAGGGTTATGGTCAGCTTTGAGACAGGCTCTCTCATCTCCTCCAAAGGGCCTTATTCTTGTCATCAGAAAAAGTATCCTCAAAGATTTTCTCCGCCTGCTTAGAGACAAAGAAGTAAGAGTATTTGATATAGAAGAGAAAGATGCTTTTTCTCAGATGAGAAAGGCTATCTTCACTCATCACGGGTTTGGAGATGTCTGCGATCCTTGTTGAAAATTTTCTTATTTAGTATTCTGTGAGTGAGCTGAGGAAAGCGAAGGCGATAGAATGAAAAATATCTATGTTTATCTCTCCGAGATATTAAAAGAGAAAAAGCAAGTAGTATTGGCCACAATCATCGAGGCCAAGGGCTCTACGCCTCAAGTACCAGGAGCATCAGCCGTATTTTCTTCGGAAAGACTCCTCGCCGGAACTCTGGGTGGCGGGCTGTTGGAAGGTGATGCCCTGAAGAGAGCCCAGGATGCCTTAAAAAGAGGAAGCTCTCTTCTTTATCAATTTGACCTCAATGCCGACATTTCTTCAGATGAAGAGTCTATATGCGGAGGCCAAGTAAGAATCCTTCTCGATGTCTCACCGACGAAACACGAAAATGCCTTCAAAGATCTCCAGCAATCCTTCCTTCGCCGGAAGCATGGCCTTTTGTCCACATGGATAAAAGAATTTTCAGGCGGAAGTATCTCCATCTTCCGAAATTGGATAAAAGGCAATGAGAAGTCTCTGGCCAACCTGGGAAAATCACTATCGATATTAAAAGACCATATTGCCAAGGCATTAGCGGAGGAAAGGCCCACACTGGTAAAGATGCAGGAAAGGCAGAGGGGAGTGAAGGAGAGTCTTCTCTTCTTAGAGCCAGTTATTCCATTGCCCCGATTGGTAATTGCCGGCGCCGGACACGTCGGCCGTGCCGTGGCTCACCTGGGAAATTTTCTGGATTTTGAAGTGACGGTCATCGATGATCGCCCAGAATTTGCCAACAGAGAAAACATTCCGGATGCGGATCATTTTATCATCGATGAGATCAGTAGGGCCATCACAAAATTTCCTATAGGCCCAGATACCTATTTGGTGATCGCTACTCGAGGACATCACTATGACGCCGAAGCCCTTCGAGAGTGTATCGCTTCGGATGCTGCCTATATCGGCATGATCGGCAGTGCTCGGAAAGTGAAAATGATGAGGGAGAAATTCCTCGAGCGAGGTTGGGCGAGAGAGGAACAATTTGACCGCGTTCATTCCCCCATCGGCCTCGATATTGGCTCCAAGACTGTTGAAGAGATCGCTTTGAGCATCGCCGCCCAGCTCGTACGGGTCCGGAGCCAAATCCGTGAAAGAAGGAAGGGAAGATGTTGATAGGAGCAATCATTCTTGCGGCCGGAGAATCCAAAAGGATGGGGAAGCCCAAGCTTCTTCTTCCTTTTGGGGATAAGACAATCGTCGAAACCGTAGTCACCAACGTCATTCAGTCGAAAGCAGATGAGGCCTTGGTTGTTCTGGGAGCAGATCCTGAAAAGATAGAAGAAAAAATAGAAGATCTTCCTGTTACCATCACTGTAAATCCTCATTACAAAAAGGGGATGCTCTCTTCTGTGCAATGGGGACTTAACGCCATCCCGGAAAATATTCGAGGCGTTTTGGTCTGCTTGGGTGACCAACCATCGATTCCTCCTTCTGTCATGGATAAAGTCATTGAGGCTTTCAAAAGCTCAAAAAAGGGAATCGTCGTTCCTGCCTTTAAAAAGAATCGAGGTCACCCGGTCCTTATCGATGTCAAATACCGGAAAGAAATCGAAGATCTGAGCCCTGATGTGGGCCTGCGAGGCATTGTCTACAATCATCCGGGGGATACCCTGGAGGTGGAGGTAGACACTCCCGCAGTTCTCCGGGATATCGACAATCCGAACGATTACAAGAAAGAGACAGAGAATAAGTAAATCAGATTATATCCTGTGAGTTTATTTTCTTTACTGTAACGCTTCCTTTATTCGTTTTGCATTCATAGGGAGTTGGAAGAGTCTGGCGCCTACTGCATCAAAGATAGCGTTAGCCACCACGCCACCCATGTTTATGATGGCTGGTTCCCCGCCTCCCTGGGGAGTGGAATCTCCTGTCTCCATCAGCACGGTCTCGATTTTGGGTAGCCATGAAAAACGAGGTATTTCGTAGGTATCGAAATTGAGGTCGAAAATCTCTCCGCCTCTGAAGTGAATCTCCTCAGCTAGGACGTAGCCCAATCCCATGGTGATGCATCCTTCCATCTGCATTCTTGCCCCTTCGGGATTTACCACCAGGCCCATATCTTGAGCACACACCACTCTCTTAACCTGCACATGGCCTCTTTTCTTATCCACTTCCACCTCAGCCATGGCAGCAACATAAGTTCCTGCATCGATACCACAGGAGATCCCGCAGCCGCGCCCACTGGGGGATTTTATCGGGGTCCAGCCGAATTTCTCTGCTGCAGCCTTGAGAACCCCGCGCATCCTTTTATCCTTCAAATTTTTTAGCCTAAATTCCAGAGGATCGACACCTGCCTTGCAGCCCATGATATCGATATGAGACTCTCTGGCAAAGGTGTTTGTGTTGTTGGAAGGAGCTCTCCAGGCTCCTGTGCTGAAGGGATGGGAACCGGGAGTGCCACGCCAGCCTCCTCCTGTGGAGGCTGTGCGGTGATGAGGTATATCATAAAACTGCGGAGCGCCTCTTTCGCCCGCAAAATAGACAGTGTAATCCCAGAAGATGATTTCAGCCTCGGGGGTGATTCCCGATCTTATCTTGACCACAGCCGCAGGACGGAAGGTATCATAGAAGAATTCTTCTTTACGGGTCCAGGCAACCTGAACAGGTTTCCCGATCAGCTTTGCCAGCCGAGCGGCTTCTGTAGCTTGTTGGTTTCGAGTTTTTCCTCCGAATCCTCCTCCTACAAATGGGGTAATGATACGGACGTTTTCGGGAGGAAAACCCAGGGCTTCAGATATCTCTTCTTTAGCGCTGAAAGGAGTTTGTGTGGATGCCCATACTGAGACCTTGTTTCCTTCGACTTGAGTCACAGCTGTGTGTGTTTCTATGGGAGCGTGAGCCACATAGCTATTTAAATAGGTTTCCTCAAAAATTGTGGAAGCCAGTTTTTCTCCTGATTTGATGTCTCCTCCCTGGGCGACGATTTCCCCTTCTGGAGCGACATTGAGCAGATGATCAAATATGGTCTTGTCGTCTACTTTCGCTTCCTGAGGCTCAAACCGGGCCTTTATCTTGGCTAAGGCTTTTTCTGCCTCATCTGGATCCTTGTGAAGGACTGCGATCAGGTCGCCATCCTGAACAACATGTACGCCGCTCATTTTTTTGGCAACTGAGGTGTCCACACTATTGAGTTTTGCTCCATGGGCAGGAGGCCTCAAGATTCTCGCATAAAGCATGTCGGGCAGTCGAATATCTCCCGCAAACTGAGCCTTGCCAGTAACCTTCTCCAAGCTGTCTATTCGTGAAGCAGGCTTGCCCATGACAGAAAATTCCGCGGGGCTTTTGAGAGAAGGTTTTGTTTTGAGATGTCTTGCGATTTTTTTCCCTTTGGCCAGTTGGGCATAGGAGACCTGATTTTTCTTCTGTCTTTTATCGAATATGATTCCCTCTTTTGTTGCCAGTTGGCTTACAGGTACATCAAGATGTTCGGCGGCTAACTCCACTAAGACGGCCCTGGCTTCTGCTGCTGCATCCCTGAGAGCAGGCCCGAAGAAGCGGGTGGTCATGGACCCAAAAGTTCCCATATCCCAGGGGCAGAGGTCTGTATCGCCCATAACCATATCCACTGTATTCAAGCGAACATCGAGTTCCTCGGCTAATGTCTGAGCCAGAGAAGTAATCACTCCCTGGCCCATCTCGATTTTCCCTGTAAAACAGCTGATCCTTCCGTCTTCACCGATTCTGAGGTAGGCATTAAAATCTTCAGGATAGTTAAAACGAGATCTTGCTTGCCCTCTTTGTTCCTGGAAAGGCCAAGAATCTCCCACAGAAAAAAGGATGAAAATCCCTCCGCCTGCTAGTTTGAGGAATTCTCGCCGACTCAGAGAAGGGGGAACCATGATATCTTTGAAATCTAGGTCTGGATTGTCTTCTTTTTTCATCTTTTTTTCATCCCTTTCATCTCTTTAGCTGCGGTCTGGATAGCCTGGACAATTCTGATATGAGACCCGCAGCGACAGAGATTTCCATCCATCCCCTGAATAATCTCATCTGGAGAGGATTGGGGATTTTTGAGGATCATGCTGTAGGCATTCAGGATCATCCCAGGAGTACAAAAACCGCACTGAAGTGCATCATGTTTTATGAATGCTTTCTGCAGGGGATGAAGCTCCCCGTTTTTAGACAGGCCCTCGATAGTCATCACTTCTTTTCCTTTGACATCCTTTACAGGCAACTGGCATGATCGTACGGCTTCCCTGTTAACAAGCACGGTGCAGGCTCCACAAAAGCCCTCTCCGCACCCGTATTTAGCTCCTGTCAGGCCAAAATCTGTGCGCAGAATCCATAAAAGCATGCGCTCCCCGTCCATACTCAAGCGAACGGATTTGCCATTGAGTTTAAATTGGATGTTTTCTTTCATGTTGTTTCCCTTAAATTTTTTTCGGTACTCGATCTGCAGTTTGTTCCGAACGCAAAAGATTTTTGGAAGGAAGATCTACATCAAAGAAAGGACAGCTCTGTAGAGAACAGTTTCCACAAGATCCTTCTTGTATCCGTTTTCCTCTAATGGGTTAGCCTCTTTCAATTCTTCCCTTGCCGCTTCCCTGAGAAGATCTTCCGCTGCTTTTTTCCCCTTGATCATATCTTCGGCTTTCTTCATCCTCCAAGGGACAGGAGCCACTCCTCCCAGGACAATCTTGATATTTTGAAAAGCACCTTTTGATAGAGTCCCTTTGACCGCAGCAGAAACCACGGCGAAGTCCCATGTCCCTCTCTCCTTGAGCTTCAGGTAGGTGCTTTTATCTCCTGTTTGAGATGCCGGTATTCTTACTTCCGTGAGGATTTCTCCAGGCTCCAGAACATTTTCTTTATGGACGTTTGTCTTGGGAAGAACGAAGAAATCCTCAAGCGGGACAATTTTTTCTCCTTTATCCGAATGTATAGATATTTCTGCCTCCAGGGCGATAAGCATAGGAGCCAAGTCAGAGGGATGGACAATATAACAGAGCCCTCCACCTAAAATGGCATGATATCTGTTCCTTCCTCTGTATGCGTAACACCGGCTTCCCCCCTTTTTGCGACACTTGACTTCAGAGTCACGGTAATACCAGCAGCGGGGTCTCTGACAGAGGTTGCCACCCACTGTGCCAACGTTACGTAACTGCGGTGAGGCCAGAGAATTGGCGGCTTGATGAAGGCCTGGATATTCCTCCTTGATCATCCGGTCTTCAGCCAGTTCGGCCACTGTGGTCAAGGCTCCGATCCTCACTCCATTTTTCTCTTTTTTGATGGAGGACAGATTGGGAAGAGAGCTTAGGTCAACAACAACATCTGGTTCCACTATATTATCCTTGATTTCTCCAATGAGATCTGTTCCTCCAGCCATCAAGTAATAGCTCTCTTTTTTTGCCGATAACAAAGAAACGGCCTCTTCGATTGATTGAGGTTGGGCGATCATAAAATTTTTCATCAGCCGACCTCCTTTCTTCTCAGGGCTTGAAGGACTTTGTCTGGAGTCATTGGTAATTCTTGCACATGCACTCCTAGAGCGTTATAGACGGCATTGGCCACAGCTGCTGAGCTTGGAATCCGAGGGGGTTCTCCAAGCCCTTTGGTTCCTAGATTGTTGATCCTGGGGTCGACCATATCCACAAAATCGATCTCTACCTCAGGGATATCCATGGAGGTTGCAAGTTTGTAATCCCGCAAGTTGGGATTCGCCAGATTTCCTGTGGTGTTATCCATGATCCTCTGCTCGAAAAGGGCTGTGCTCACTCCCTGTGTGATACCGCCTATAACTTGACTTTCTGCTGTCTGTCTGTTCATGACTCTTCCGATTTCGTGGACCGCAGCTACCTTGAGGACCTTGATTTGACCTGTCTCTGTGTCCACTTCGACTTCGGCAAAATGGGCTCCGAAAGTGTTGTATGCATAGCCTGAAGGCCGGCCTGTATACTCTCCATGAAAGACTTTTTCGCGGCGTAGCTCGCTGAGAAGCTCCTTAAAGGCGATGGATTTTGGAGGGTCGCCCTTGCTGAAAAATTTCCCATCGGCGATGACGACAGTATCTGCGCTGATTTCAAGTTTACTGGCAGCAAGCTTTCTAAGATAATCAGCTGCTTTAAGAGCGGCGTCCCTTACAGCGGGAGCGACTGATGGCGTGGTCGTGCTTCCTCCCGATGAACCGCACCAGGGATACATAGTGTTTCCGATTTTTACCGTCACATCTTTTGGCAAAAGGCCGAGAGTTTCTGCTGTGATAGTTGCCATATAGGTTCTGGTTCCACAACCGATGTCCTGGGTTCCGCAGATAACCTCGACACTTCCGTCCTGGTGGAGTTTAATATCGGCCAGCGTCTCTGGCCGGCCCACGCCCCACCATATCTGGCTGGCCATTCCTAAACCGCGACGAATCTTACCGTTTCCATCTCCAGGGTTCTTATTCCTTCTTTGCCAGCCGATCTTCTTTGCGCCGATCTTGTAGCATTGATCCAGTCCTTTAGAAGAATAAGGTATACCCGTGTCTCCTTCGTTTTTTGTCGAGTAATTTTTCTGCCTCAGTTCTAAGGGATCTATACCAATTTCATTGGCCAGCTCTTCCAGGAAGCCTTCCAGCGCAAAAGTTCCCTGGACATGCCCGGGAGCTCTGGTTGGTCGCGACGCACCCGTATTGGTGAAAACACTGTATTCTTCCACTTTTAAATGAGGGCATCTGTAAACATCGATGATAGGTTCTGAGCATCTGTCGCCTCTTTGAATTCCGCCGGATGTGTAATTTTTCAGATAAAGGGCGGTCAGAGTGCCATCCTTTTTAACTCCGCCTTTGATGGTTTGGAGGCTGGAAGGGCGGTTGCCCACACAGAGCGAATTTTCTTTACGGGAAAGAATGATCTTTATCGGTTTTTTGGCTTCTTTAGCCAGCAAGGCGGCAACAACAGTGTAATCATTCAACCCCAATTTGCTTCCGAATCCTCCACCCATATATTTCTTAATGACTGTGATTCGACTTGCCGGAATTCCCAAGACACGGGCCAGAGTATCCCTGACGCCAAAGATGGCTTGAGTGGAATCCCACACTGTCAATCTATCCCCTGCCCATTTGGCCACACTGCCATGAGTCTCTGCAGGATGATGGATTTCCACGGCTGTTTTATACGTTCTCTCCAGGACAACATCGGCTTCCTTGAATCCCTTTTCGATGTCTCCTCGGGAGTAGTCGTTAAATTTTTGGATGTTGGGTTCATCATGGACCTGTGGAGCGCCTTCCTCCATAGCTTTTTCTTCAGTGACCACAAAAGGGAGGGTTTTGTAGACCACCTCGATCAATTCTAGAGCTTCCTCTGCTGTTTTTTCCTCTACAGCTGCCACAGCAGCCACCTGTTCACCGGCATATTTGACTCGTCCTTCTTTGAGTTGAATGGCTGCCTTCACTCCAGGCAGGTTTTTAGCTTTGCTTAAGTCCACAGAAACAATTTCTGCGCAAGCATGAGGGCATCTCAGAATCTTGCCATAGAGCAATCCTCTGAGTTTAATGTCATGGGTGTAAGGCGCTTGGCCGGTGACTATTTTCTCCCCGTCAATCCTTGGCGTGTAGGCGCCGATGATTTTGAATTTCTCTTTTTCAGGAGAAGGAATTTGTTCGGGTTCCTCTGTTTCCTTGTCTCTGAACTCTTCATAATAGAGGAGGGTAGAGTCTTCTGGCTCTGATAAATATTCCTTTTTCTTCATTTCAAGGCCTCCTCATGTTTTTTGCTGCCGCTTCAACGGCCTCATAAATCTTGAAATAGTTACCGCATCGGCAGATGTTTCCTGAAAGAGCTGCCTTGATCTCTTCTCTTTTTGGGTTATTGTTTTTCTCGAGGAAAACGACAGAGGACATGATGAATCCCGGCGTACAGAAGCCGCATTGGTAACCGTCTTTTTCGATGAAGGCCTTTTGAACAGGATGAAGGTTCTCATCGACGGCTAATCCTTCCACTGTAGTGATTTTTTTGCCGTCCGCCCTGATGGCAGGATACATGCATGAATAGACTGTAACTCCATCCAGGATGACCGTGCATCCTCCGCATTCACCACGGTCGCAGGTCATTTTTGTCCCAGTCAGGTTCAGTCTTTCTCTCAAGAGATGGAGAAGGGTTTCCCTTGGCTCAACCACAACTGAGTATTTCTTTTCATTGACTGTAAGAGTGATGGGTTTCTTGGAATAAAGAGGAACTTTCCCTGCTTCCGGTTGAAGGGATTCAGCCTCCTGGGCGAGAAGTCGAGGGGCCACAGCTGCTCCTATAGCACCGCCGCTAAATCCTTTTATGAAGTCCCTTCTGGTTATTGCTTTCCCCCTTTTCTTTCTTCCTTCTTCCATTTTTACACCTCTCTCCAGGGATTTTTCCCCTTAGCCCAGCCTGATGAGAGCTGTGAGGGCCAAACACAAGAGCAAGGTTCCGGGAGAAAAAATAAAACTCAGCTTTCTTGCTATTCGAGATGATTGGAGTATAGTTTCAAGAGATTGGCTTTTCACTCCGACCCATGCACCCAAAGGAACAGTCAGGAAAGATAGAAAAACAGCTAATGGGGCATAGTAAAGGGAGAGGGGATATCCTGTTCCAGGGACAACACAGGCTGGTACTCCCGTGACATACTTCACCAAAGGGAAAAGATTCACGGCCAGGAGGGCAGTCATTCCCCCCATTAAGGCTTGGCCTCCGCTTTTCTGTTTCAGTTTTTGGTTGAAAACAGCGATCAAGATCAGGAAGGCGATTCCTTCTGTGAAAAAGGCAAAAATGGGATTTCCTATGGCTCCGTGCTGGATGGGGAGCGAAAGGAGGAGTGCGTCGAACATCTTGAAGAGGCTGGTGATGAGTATCAGGAATCCCATACAGAGGAGGTTCCTGGTAAGGTACCAACCGGAAGCCATAAAGAACAAGGCTACCCCTGTCATGATGGCACCAGAGTATAAGGAAGCACAGCTTCGGAGCCACATTCCCAGAGCAGCTTCGGAAAAGCCCCAAACAGCTCCCAGGATGATGACAAAACCCAAATAAGATTTAGGAATTTTTCTCATCATGCTTTCCTCCTTTTTGGTTTGTTTCAATATTATCTTTATTTCTGGATTATAATTCTCCCTTCTCCTTTTGGCAACTTTTTTTCGTGGGATAGCATTTCTATTTCCGTGATGATTTTGGGAACAGTCAGGCAAGCTGAATCGTCAGCCCGCGGATTTTCCCCAGCGAGGAAAGTAGGAGAGGCGGCGGTTTCTGTCCAACCGAAGCCCATAGATAAGGGTGGGAGGG
>Ga0315551_10002788_pt1 | contig 12577 bp, 14 predicted proteins | sample SalMarSW160290MG_FD_203678 | JGI IMG/M metagenome (GOLD analysis project Ga0315551, IMG submission 203678) | Salt marsh sediment microbial communities from the Plum Island Ecosystem LTER, Massachusetts, United States - Salt Marsh Sediment SW1602-90 ... | reverse complement strand
CGACAGTCATTCATAGTCATAAGAGTTCCCACAGCAGAGCTGTGGGCGACCTGTCTTTAAGCGACAGTCATTCATAGTCATAAAAGTACCCACAGCAGAGCTGTGGGCGACCTGTCCTCAGCACCGTCGGGTATTAGCATTATCGTCACAAACTTTGGTTGTTTCATACAGTCTCTTGTACGCCTATCTCTTGTAGGGCAGGCCTCTCCGAGACCTGCCTATTAGTGGCAGGAGTCGGGGACTCCTGCCCTACTTTTCTACTTTTCTGTGACATCGTCACATCTTTCCGGGTAAACCGCGATCAGAGATCGCGGCTACACGGGCCACATCTACTCATCGCCCTCAATGTGATTGTTCGGCAAGTTCTCTGAACCACACCACTTCTGACACAGACCTGATCTCGCCGAGGTCGTTTTCTTGGTCCTCCCGATACATAGCGATGACTACATCCCAGATCTCAATTGTCATGAGGCGGAACCGGTCGAGTTCTCCCAACTTCAATTGGTCGACAGTGCGGTAGTTCTGTTCGTTCTTGTTTTCTCCAAAATGCCGTACCGCTCCGTAGTACGTGAGAAAATCTTGAAAGGTTCTATTCAGTCGGCCTCGCGTTATCCGGTCAACGTAAGCACGGGTAAGGAGATTGCCCAGTAGGTCTCCGGGCTGATCCATCTTGTCCTTCTCTGGAGACGGGCAGTTTTGCCCCAGCAACTGCGATAGTGAGAGGCCGAGGGAGCTCAGAATGAATGCAAGTCTTTCTCTGAAGTGGTCGACACTGTCAATCCCGCGATTCGCAACCACATCAACGAGTTCGTTCCAGCCATTGGCAGCCTGTTGTAGGGAGTACAGTTGTAGATTCGTATTCTCCAGGTTTTCTGACGAGTCGAGATGGCAATAATAAGACATCTTCTTCTCCTAATGTAGCGAACGACGGCGGTGACCGCCGTCGGCTTCGGTTTCTTAGCCTACAATGATCGAGACACCTGTAATACTTTGACCGTGATATGTGCCGCCTTGGCCATGGCCGGAATTGTTATCAACTGGCTAACCGTGAGCTTGTCCTTCTCCTTAACTTCGATTAAGTGAATGCCCTCACCACCAATGATCGTTAGGTCTGGCCATCCTTGCGAGAAAGCGTACGGATCAACAAGAAAAGTATCAAGAATCCTCGTCAGTCTCTCGTTTCCGAGATTGTCAAAAAGCTGGGTGACGAAACTTTCCTCTGCGCCAAGCCAACAGTATCCCTTCTTGAACAAAGTCCTGTAGTTTCTCAGAAACGTGTCACGCGTCACTGTCGCAACGGTCTCTTTCAAGTCGTCAGCAATAGTGGCGTAATCTTTCACAAAGTTTTCGAAGTCAAAGAGACCGAGCCCGATCGCAAGGGGCATGGTACCCATGCCCTCCATGAAGTGCTTCCACCCTTCCTTGGTGAGTTCCGGCAAACGGTGAAAGTATGAACAATACAGCACCTTCCGAAGGACGGCTCCTTCCTCATAGGAGCATCGATGGCCTCGACCCATCAGGTGATACATACCATCAACTGCAGGATCGTCGTACTTTTGGTGGAGGTGGACTGTTTCGATAGGTATATTTAGCACGCTGCACTGGTCGCGGAGTGGCGCTATGCTTAGACCTGCCACGAGTCCCGGTTCGGTGAGTGCACCAATCGGGTCAAGGAATCGTCGGCGACGCAACGCTTCGATCGTGGTCTTTGCACCCCTATGGCGTTGCACGGCCTTGGTTGTAAGTTGTCGTAAGGTTGTCCGCATGGCGCTGGACAGCTTCAAGTCGCGCCAGTTGACTTCCGACCGCCAAGTGCTGTTCCATTTCCACGCTGGGTTACGCCAACCCCAATCAGTTCTTATGTGGTGAGCATTCTCCATCTGATCAGAGTTAGACTTTACTCACATATCCCAGGCTCTTTAGGCGGTCGCGGATGCGTTCTGCAGTAACAATCTCTTCCGGTTTCTTGTCTATTGTTTTCTCATACTTTACGGACGCGGAAGCGCCTGCAACATTCACGATGGGAAAGGACGATTTCAGAAGGTGAATCGCGAAGTCGAAGGCTTTTCGAATCATGAGTTCATCACCGTTCTCGTATTCGTTTGTGTTCACACGCAGCACACTCATTGATGCATCGTCATTCTCGGCTACGCTACCCATAAGCTCAAGTACAGTAGGTCAGGCCCACTTGGGGCTTGACATTCACTTTGTCACGCCGCAAGTCGGCGTGACCTACCTTGCTGCGCAGAATGTCGGGTTCACAGGGAACCCGACCTACGAGCCTATCCTCCGGAACAGCTCCAGCAGGCGGTCGAGGTCGTCGTCGCTGTAGTAGTCAATCTCGATGCGACCTTTTTTCAAACCAGGGTGGATCCTTACTGATGTTCCCAGCAGTTGCTTTAAAAAGGTCTCCACCTCCATCAGAGCGGGAATTTTTCGCTTTGGTACCAGCCGTCGTTTTCGCACCTGGCCGGTCTCACGTTCAGCATCGCGGACAGACCACGATTCGGCTACGATCTTTTGGGCGAGGGCAAGCATCTGTTCCTCGCTGTCAACCGCCAACAGAGCGCGGGCGTGGCCTTCGCTGAGTTTTCCCTCGCGAATCAACTGTTTCACAGGGTCGGGAAGGCTGAGCAATCGCAGCGTATTGGCGACCGCAGCACGGCTTTTACCCACTCTGCCTGCCAGATCGTTCTGAGTCAGGTTGCAGCGTTCGATAAGTGTGCTATAGCCTTCGGCGGCTTCCAACGGATTGAGATCTTCACGCTGAAGATTTTCAACCATCGCCAGTTCGAGCATCCGGGGTTCATCGACGTCTTCCATGAGCACTACCGGCACCTCGGTAAGTCCCGCGATGCGGGCGGCGCGCAGACGGCGCTCCCCGGCAATCATAGTAAAATTGGAACCATTTTTCTTAACGATCAGCGGTTGCATAATGCCGTTGCGCTTGAACGACTCAGCCAACTGCCGCAAACCCTCTTCGTCAAAATCACGGCGCGGCTGCAACGGGTTGGGAACTATACGTTCCAGAGGAACCAGTTGGTACTTCGCCTCATCGTGAGCTGGCGTACTTTCTCTTGGGATTAATGCGTCAAGACCTTTGCCTAAAACTACTTTGCTACTCATTGTGATAATACCTCTTTGGTAAGGGACATATAGTTCTCCGCCCCAGCGGATAAAATATCGTACAGGATGATTGGCTTGCCAAACGATGGCGCCTCGGACAGCCGGACATTGCGGGGGATCACAGTCGTGTAGACCTTGTTATTGAAATAGCGGCGCACCTCCTCGGAAACCTGTCGGGATAGGTTGAGCCGGCTGTCATACATGGTCAGCAGCACGCCCTCGATTTTCAACCGCGGGTTGAGATGCTCCTGGACGAGTTTGATGGTTTTCATCAATTGCCCCAAGCCTTCCAGGGCGTAGTATTCGCACTGAATGGGAATGATCATAGAATCGGCAGCGGTGAGGGCATTGATGGTCAATAGGCCCAGGGAGGGCGGGCAGTCCACAATGAGGTACTGGTAATCATCGACAATGTTGTCCACTGCCGATTTCAAGCGTGATTCGCGCGAAAGCATATTGACCAGCTCGACCTCAGCGCCGACCAACGAGATCGATGAAGGCACCAGATTAAGATATGGTAGATCGGTCGTCCGAATCACCTCGCTGATAGCTTTGGCGCCAATCAAGACATCGTAGATCGAGAAATCTATATAGTCCTTTTCGAACCCGACGCCGCTGGTGGAATTGGCCTGGGGGTCCATATCGATAAGGCAGGTGATGTATTCCGCTGCGGCTAAACAAGAAGCGAGATTGACAGCGGTAGTTGTTTTGCCTACTCCCCCCTTCTGATTCGCAATGGCGATGATTTTACCCAATCAACATTCCTTGCTCGAACGACTTAGAAACTCCGGTTAATACTAATGCGGGCGTTTTCTATAATCAACTAAAATGTACGGCGGTCAGGCTTTTTTGCGAAAGACCGTAAAGCTTCCGGATGACTGTCCGGTAGTTGTTGAATAGTAGTAAGTTAGAAACTCTACACCTTCCGCCTCGAGATTGAAATCGGGCGTTCCGTAATAAACAAAAAAGCCTGCCGGCCTCAAGACGGAATAGATTCTCTGAAACAAAGGCGGTGTGAGTTTGACCAGCCTGAGTGTGATCAAATCGAAAATGGGATCAAGAGAAAGTTCCTCGAATGGTTGACTGACTATGGTGGCCTTTATATCCAGCACCAGAAGCATCCGACGTAGTGCCCCGGCTTTTTTCTGGGTCCTTTCAATAAGCAGACAAGTCTGATTTATTCTTTGAGTGAGGAGGATAGGAATTGCGGGGAAGCCACCGCCGGAGCCGATATCGAGATAGTTTCCGATTTCATTGAGGTCAAGTTTTTCAAAGGGGAGCAATGATTGGGCAGCGAGCTTTTTGAAACCAGTAAAGCTGTCTTTATCTATAAAGCGGGCGATGCCCGTTTCACGTGAAACAAGATTGACACGTTTGTTCTCTTGCAGCAGGAGCTGATAGTAGCGCTCGAGCTTGTTTTCAGGATCGAGTCGTTTGAAAAGTTCAATAGGGTCGTAGGTGATTGAGGGTGGTGAGCCACTCATCCGGTCAGGGCCTTGTGCTTTCTCAGATAGACGGAGAGAACGGCCACGTCTCCCGGCGTGACACCTTCGATTCGCCCAGCCTGCCCCAAAGAAGACGGTTTGAAGCGTACGAATTTCTCCAGTGACTCTTGTTTTAAGCCGCTGAGCAAGTCAAACCTAAAATCCTGCGGGATTTTCTCGTTTTCCATTTTCTTGAATTTATCAATCTCGCGCTGCTGCTTTTCAAGGTATCCCGAATATCGGATGAAAATAAAAGCCCGCTGTATAACTTCCCGGTCTTCAGCAGTAGCTCCGTCAAATTTGGCTAAAAGAGGCATTGCCTCATTTAGCGTAAGGCCGGGCTGCTTGAGCAAGTTTTCCAGGCTGATGGTCTCGGCCTTCTTGAACCGCGTCCCCAGGTCGCCCAGCTCTGGCACTCTTATTCGGATTCTCCGCAAATGCCGAATAGTTTTGTCCGTTTCGTCCCTCAGCTTCTGAAACTGCTGAAATTCATCTTTCGGGATAAGGCCGTATTTTACGGCATAATCCGTGAGCCTATCGCGAGCGTTGTCCTCCCGAAGCGCCAACCGGTACTCAGCCCGGGAGGTGAACATCCGATACGGCTCGGTGGTAGAACGTGTGCTTACATCATCAATCATCACCCCGATATACGCCTCGGACCTGTCGAGAATGAAGGGTGGTTCCTTATCTATATACAAAACGGCATTTATGCCAGCCATAAGACCTTGTCCGGCAGCTTCTTCGTATCCGGATGTCCCATTGACCTGGCCGGCAAAAAAGAGTCCCCTGACCCTCTTAGTTTCGAGCGTAGGTTTTATCTGATAAGCCGGGCAGTAGTCGTACTCTATGGCGTATCCGGACTTGGTGACTCTGACTTGTTCCAGCCCCTTCACTGTCCTGATTGCTTCATTCTGAATATACTCCGGAAACCCGGTTGCAAATCCGTTGGGGTAGATTTCGTTGGTGCCGTTGCCTTCGGGTTCCAGAAAGATCTGGTGACAGTCTTTGTCGGCAAAGCGATGAAATTTGGCCTCTATAGACGGGCAGTAGCGCGGGCCGGTTGATTGTATCTGCCCGGAAAAGATCGGAGAACGGTGGAAGTTAGCCGAGATGATCTCTTTGGTTTTCAGGGTAGTGTAGGTCAAGTGGCAACAGGCCTGCTTGAATGATTTCTTGGGGGAGCGATAGGAAAAGAAAGGAATCGGCTCCTCGCCCACCTGCTTCTCGCACTTTGACCAGTCAATGGTGTCTCCATCCAACCGCGGCGGAGTGCCGGTCTTGAGGCGTCCCACTTCGAAACCAAGAGCCCGAAGGGATTCCGAAAGCTGGTAGGCTGCTTTTTCGCCCCTCCGACCGGCTTTTATCTTTTTCTCTCCAATATGAATGAGTCCGCCAAGAAAGGTTCCGGTTGCGACAATGACCGCTTTCGCAAGTATAGTATCGCCATTTTCAGTCTTGATGCCAACGACTTCACCGTTTTCTGTAAGAATTTGCCCGGCAAGTGCTTCGATCACCTCTACATTCTTTTGATTGGCCACGTAGTTGACAACAAAATCGGTATACTTAATCCGATCCGCCTGAGCGCGTGTTGACCAGACAGCCGGACCACGGGAAAGATTCAGTCTTCTAAACTGTATGCCGGTTGCATCAATAGCAACCCCCATCAAGCCACCCAGAGCATCTATTTCTTTGACTAAGTGAGACTTACCAATACCGCCCACCGCCGGATTACAGGACATGAGAGCTAGCTTCTTGGCATCCATTGTCACAATGGCAGTCGTTTTGCCCATTCTGGCAGCCGCAAGCGCGGCCTCAACCCCCGCATGTCCTCCGCCGACAACGATTATGTCGAAGTCACGCTGTATCATGTCCCAAACAAATAACGTTCTCGAATCACGCAGCGGATAAGATCCGCTACTAGCGGTGGGCCATCCACCGGGTTAGGACCTGCAATCATTATTAAAGAAGTCTGAAAATCTTGTCAAGTGAATATGAAATCACCCAAATACCTTTATCAAAAGGATTTCGTACCGGATTAAGCATATTCTTGATTTGATTAGCCACCAAGTCCCAATTCCAATCGAGCGGCGAGGAGTCCCGCACGACGAGAGCGACGTTAGAGCCATAATCCTTTTTTAATTTCCGTTGTATTCTGCTCATAATCATCTGAGAAACGTTGCCTTGTAAACAGCTTACATCCTTCAGTGGATCTGCTTTTCCAGCTTTTACATCAGAGAGATGCCTTTTTAATGCCTCTAAGCTCCTGTGATCAGACCTGCCAAGAGCGGCTTGAATATCTTGCGGCCGATCCTCGGTCAGTGTGATCTCAAAATTGAATGTATTTCCTTTTGAATCTTTACAACGAATGTCTGGGGCATCTGAGTATTCAACTATCGAAAAAGATGCTCCACTTTCAGGGTTGTATAAGCTTATGAAGGCGTCAGCAGTTGCCTTTTCAATAGCTTCTTTTTCATTCAATGGAATGCCTTCCATATTCTGGTACCCTAACTTCTGTTTCCTGTGGGCGGCAGACGTCCCCGTCTGCCCCATTATTTTCGATGCCCGATCCTCGGCTCACCAATCCAGTCCCATGTCTTATCGATGCGGACCCGTTCCTCAATTCCGACCAGCCAGTCCCGCGCGCTGGAATACGGGTAGTCGACTGCCCTCTCCACTAATCCAGCCTTCACCGGATTATTATGAATATACTCTACCTTGATCCGGAATTGCTTTTCCGACCAGATAACCAGGTCGTCAAAACGCTGTTTCCAAAAGACAAACCGGCCGTTATGGTCAAACACCTCCATGTCCTCCTGACGAAGGAGTGGCCGAAGCCGACGAGCTGTGAGACTCTTGAAACTCTGCATTACCTGAGACAACTGTTGTAGATTCGCAAGTCCCATGAGCACGTGAAGATGGGTCGGCATCACCACGTAAGCAACCAGAGCATGCCCGAAATAAGAAACGGTCTCGGTGAGTTGGGTCAGAGCTGCTTCAGCACACGTAGGATCATCAAAAGCTGGCGTCCACTCTCTCACGGTCGTCGTGACAAAAAACATTGCTTGCCCTGGCGCGGACAAGCGCTTTCTGAGTACCATGATGCAAATGTACTAAATTAAGCTGGTCGGATCAAGGGGCAGACGAGGACGTCTGCCTCCCACAAAAAACCATAACCCAATCGTGCGCGGGCGCTCGACCAAATCCATGCCGAGGGATAGGCAACACGTCCGCCTCAGACGGACAAGTCCTTTGCGCGCCGGATTTTCCTCAATAATAAGCTACAGCACTGCTGGATTCAAGCAAAATGTCAAGCCCCAAGTAGGCTTGACCTACCAAACCGACGAGATAAACGGAAAAACAATCAGAACAGAAGGTAGGCCAGTCGATCGTCCACTATCTGCATTCCAGCGTCACCTTTACGGTGATGCGCTTACCAATCGCGTTGCCGCCGACGGCACCAATCACACCACCGATCATACCGCCGAAAAAAGCAGCCCCAATTGAGTCCCAATCCATGGACTTGAAATCAAAAGGACCAGCTCGTGTATCCGTCAGCGCCACTCCCGTCACTACCCCTGCAACAGAGCCTAGCCCAAATCCTAACAAAGTTATGATCCCTCGGGCACTGCTTGGCTTGCGATAAGTGATTTGGTTGATCTTCTCAAAAGGAATTGCTGCGCTGCTCACGATGCCGGAGTCAGTTACCCTTCTCATATACAAAATCGAAAAAGTCAAATCGACGATCGGCCGTCTGCCGCCGACAAAGGTGCTGTCATTAGTATACACGGTCACCGAATCGGCAACACGGGCCTCTTGTGCAAGGCGGGTGAAGCAGTTTGGAGTTGCGTGGTCGTGCGTTCCGGCAAGGACACCCGTTACTTGGCTCATCCAGAACGCTACTATTAGCAATGCACGCATCGGGACCTCTTTCCTTATACCCACACACTGATAAAAAGTAGCTTGTAGCCCACCTAACAGGTGTGTGATCTTTTTCTGTTTCTGATGAAATAGATATTCCCAAATGTGTAATATCGGCGTAAGCTTGGACACAGACAATGATACAATGGATAGGTATCCGATTCAAGCAAAATGTCAAGCCCCAAGTAGGCTTGACCTACCGAACTGGTTATAGTCCTTTTGCAGACGAAATGTGGTGGTTTGATCTGGTTGCAGCTCTGGTTCTCCGACGATGCGGTAGCCGTTCTTCTGCCAAAATCGCAATGCCTGAAGATTGTTCACTTGAACCGCAGTTAGAATCGCTTTTACCTGTGTATCTTTCCTGATCTCATTCTCAATCAGTTTGACGATCGTCGTCCCTATCCCCTGTCGGCGAAAAGATGCTCCGATCATGAGAAGAGAAAAGAAGGCTCTATGAGGATCCCCCTCAAAGTTGCTTGCCACAAAAGCGACAACGCCGATCATGGCTCCATCCGCAGCGTAAACACCACAGAAAACGCCGCCTTCACGCTGCGAAATCTCAATATCCTTAAGCACCATCGCCATGGATGCGGTCGGCTGCGGCCCCAATGCCAAGAAGTCCTCACACTGTCGGTACACGTCGAGGACTGCACCCAAATCATCTTGAGTAATGGTTCGCACATCAAAGGAGTCATCGCGAATTAACATTGTTACCACCTGCCGCTCCAAACAAGTTTGAAGCGGCCACCCTTCGCATAAAGTGGAAGCACTAGGTAGCCGCCCTCAGTTTCCTGTACCAGACGAGTTCAACTTCGTCCGGAAACTCCTGATAGGCGAAGCGGTTTACAACTCCGAGTGTGAATCCATGCTTGGCGTAGAACCGGCAGGCTGGGACGTTGATATTCTGGGTCTCCGCCTTCATGATGCGACAGTGTCGATCTTTCGCCCATCTGACGGCTGCGCGGAGGAGGCTGGAACCGACCCCACGGCCGCGCCAGGAGGGCTGAACTCTCATATCCCACACAGAACCGCGATGTCGGTGCGTTCCTCGAGCATGTGAACGCCTGGCGTGTTGTAGGCGATGACACAGCCTCCGACCCGAACGTTTTTCACGAAGGCCGAAATGACACCCCAATTCGAAAGGTCCCAACGCTTTGCCCATCGAGTGGGGCCTTCGCTTTTGATCCCGTCATAATCCTTTACGTAGGGCGTCCTGATTTTCCGCTCGGACAGAGGAAAGCCCTTCAGCCCGTGGTCAAGAACGTGCACATCGAATACTGTACGGACCTCGAAGGAGATCGGCACACGACCGTACTCAGGCAGAACGTCTGCTGATTCCTCGATTATCCTCAGGTTGGTCATTCTTTCTTTCTGAAGCTCGTGAGCTGCATCTTGTTCATCGTCTGCTAAAGATAAACCGCGATCGAAGATCGCAACCACACCGGCCAGCGTATGTTAGACACAGACAAGGATATAATGAACAGCTATCCTATTCAAGCAAAATGTCAAGCACAAGTGGGCTTAACCTACTAATTAGTTGACAAAGCACGCTTAAATTCTGTATTATATGGCTAAAACGGAGGTACACAACAACCAACTTTCAGTATCGATTCTATTACCGTGCCTGCCGCCATGGCACAGTCGACTGATCCTATGGCGCAGATGGCGATGGTGTATATCACACTATGGCGAACGCCTTCAGCGCTTATGGTACCTGGTTTACACCGCCAACTACCGCCAAAATATCGGCCGAGCCTTTTTCAGTTAACACAGGTCCTCCGTGGACATATACCTGGACGATTGAAAACCTGACAATCACACTGACAGTGACGGAGGAAGGTACTAACTGGGTTTGGGACGTTGTCCTGGATGGCACCGACGGCGAGTATACCTATGACAACTGGTTGTCTATCCATGCCGAACAGGCAAAAGATTGCAACAGCGGGCAGCTAATGATCTACATGCCCGTGACTACCGAGATTTGCCTGGAGTGGTCTTGGAGTGTTGATGCCGAGGGTGTGTACACCTTCGTTATGACCTCCTATTATGAAGAGGAAGGTCTTAAGGTTGAGATTACCGTTAATCCGGATAACTCAGGAGAACTTGAGCTTTATACAAAGGTTGGCGAGATCTATCTACGCACATTTAGAGCTGTCTGGCAAACCGATGGTAGTGGCCAGTGGTGGACGTACGTAGGGGGGCTGCAGACAGACAGCGGCAGCTGGTCATAACTGACAATTGACCCGGCTTTTTACCAATCGATTAACAACGACCTGTTGGGGGGAGCAAACGCTCCTCCCAACTTTTCTTTTCGGGACTTTGCAAGAAAACGTAGGTCACGCCGACTCGCGGCGTGACAAAATGAATGTCTGAATATCGGCGTAAGTTAGACATCCGTGGGCGGCAGACGTCCCCGTCTGCCCCACTATTCTCGATGCCATATCCTCGGCTCACCCATCCAGCCCCATGTCTTATCGATGCTGACCCGTCCCTCAGTGCCAGCTTTTGAACCCACCTGAAAGGTGGGCCACCCAGCCGATTACAATAATGTCAAAGTCTTTATGTTTCATTCTCTTAGCAAATCAGACAAGGATACAATGGACAGGTATCCAATTCAAGCAAAATGTCAAGCCCCAAGTAGGCTTGACCTACCGAATTAGTATATCCTACAAGCCGCTCCCTTTATTTCGGATACTTTGGCGTTCTCAAGTGTTACACTTGCCTTTAAGCATTTGTTTGCATCCCAGTCAACAGTCCCCCGAAGTTTCATAATCAATTCACCGCGACGACTTAATCCAATGGAATGATTTACGTCAAACCTCAACAATGGAGAAGCATTTTCCACTGCTTTGCTAATCTGATCTTTCGTGGCAATATGATCTTGTAGTTTAATGGTTTGAATACTTAGGCGTACTCGGTCCACTAATTTACCAACCAACTTCTTTCCAAAAGCACTAAAGGAATCTTCGAGCTCAATGCTATCAAGCACGTCTGCCAGTTTGTATCCTTCGTACGATATCACAAATCCATCACGTAGTTTTATTCTAGCCCAATCAACGTAGTAATAATACTCAACTACGAAAAATTTCCTTTGCTTACCTGCGCGCTCGGAATCCCTGACAAAAGCACCTATGACTCTTATATGTTTATCAAAATATTGGTTGTCCATTTTGTTATGTGACAAGAAAAGCTGTTTCCATAATGGAAGAAAAATCCTGACTTCTTCGGTGAAATAAGTCGGTATCTCGTAGTTTTCGAATGGCATGAGGAAGAACTTTGTCCTAAAGCGAATTGAACTATCGTAGAAATGATTGGGTGTATTCTGGGCCATGTGCTTCTGTTCAAAAAACCCGCCTTCTAAAGGAGAGAGAAAGACTAAGTGTGACCAAGAAGGATAACCCAACGGTACCACCATTTTGGCACCTTTTCCTTGCAGGCAAATATGTTTCTCGAGGAAAAGCGATTTCTTTCCTTCATCCAAGCCTTTACCTTTGTACAAAAGGCTTCGAAGATAGCTGCCTTCACTCAGATCCATGATGATCCGACCGTCGCGATCATTGCACAGAAGGCTTCGAACATACCTGTTTTCACTAATGGCCTTTTCAAGAGTTGTGTTGATTTCAGTTGATATATGAGACATCCAAGGTCTCTCACCTTCATTGTACGTTAAAACGTGCTTTGGATCAGATTTCAAGAATAGGGTATCATCACTGCCCAGTGCAAGAAACGTAACAATGAGGGTAAGTATCAAAAACAAAATTGTTACAGAGACTTTATTCATATACTCACAGTTTAGTTTAATCCTAGTACAGGACGACTAGACGGTATAACTTGTTCAATTATAATAGTCTCATTAGGGAAGGTCCGGGACGGACCTGCCTTCTTCAATCGCATGCTATTATCTTCAAGGCAGGTCTCTTCAAGACCTTCCCTTGTATCTTATCTCTGAAAGAGTGATAATTGGAGCGGATCGGGATGAAACTGATCCTTCCCTGAGGCCACAGTGAGCCTGTTGCGTAGATGAGTTCTCCCGATCCGTTAACAGGATG
>Ga0315551_10002787_pt1 | contig 12581 bp, 12 predicted proteins | sample SalMarSW160290MG_FD_203678 | JGI IMG/M metagenome (GOLD analysis project Ga0315551, IMG submission 203678) | Salt marsh sediment microbial communities from the Plum Island Ecosystem LTER, Massachusetts, United States - Salt Marsh Sediment SW1602-90 ... | reverse complement strand
TTTATTTTTCTTCCCGCCCAATAGAGGTGATACTTCTATTAATTTCTTTTTATGGGGGGTGGGGTAAAAAGGGCTTTAGCCCGTTTCCATATAAGGGCGGTGGGCGGGTAAAGATATAAATGGGGGTGGGGTTATTCTAATCCGTAGACCTGCTTCGGGGTAAGGTACTGGGGAAACCTGTCCAGTAACTTCAGGCGAAGGCTATAGCAGAAATGACAGGCATCAACGTAGTTGTCCTCATGCTCAACCCGGCACTCTTTAGCCAGCAGAGCCGGGCCGCCTCTAACCAGCGGACCGCATATGGGGTGTGAACCGGCATCATATTCCTTAACCATCTTCGATAGAGGTTTTTCCCAGGCATTGCCCATGCTCAGCCCCTGACAGAGATGAACATTGCCGTAAGGGTCAAGGTGTACCCTTTTGGGAGATTCCAGGTCTTCATAGGGACACTCGGTAAATTCTTGCCAGCTTCTTCGGGGGAGGTCCGCAATTAATTTCTCCACGGCTCTGCCTCTGAACATGGTGCCGCCGCCGATGACCGGTTCTCCCTTACCCTGCTTTTCACCGGCACCGGCTGTAACCTGAGGCTCTTCAATGCGAATTTCGGCGACGGGCAAATTTAGCTTCCTGGCTACTTTCTGGGCGCGCAGTGCCGGGTTTTCCTTTTCATCCTCATAGTGATACGGGTCATTGCTTATACTGAGGTCGGCGATGCCCAGTTCACCAAGAGGTTTCAGCCAGACCTCGATATCCTCCTCAGCGGTGGCATAATAGGCGTTGGTCACCACACCTACCCGGAACCCCATAGCACGAGCCAGCTTAATGCCCTCAAGCATTATGGGATAGTACAGAAACGGCTCGCCCCCTTCAAAGTATATCCACTCTACCGTGCCGATTTTAACCGCCTCATCAAGAAGCTGCCGTATCTGGTTTAAAGTAAAAGTGCCCTGAGCCTGGGGACCGCTGTACAGGAAACAGTGGTCGCATTCCAAATTACAGGTGTAAGTAAGCAGAAAATGCAGCCCGGTTAACATTTTTTCTCCTTAGCCTGTCCCGTTACCTGACCACCAGATTGACCAGCCGCCCGGGAACATAGACCACCTGGGCAATCTCCTTGCCTTCGGTATGGGGCTTGACCTTCTCGGATTCAAGCGCCAGCTTTTTAGCCTCGTCTTCGGTGACTGAAGCCGAAACCGTAATCCGGTCGCGCAGCTTGCCGTTGACCTGAACCACCAGGGTAATCTCTTCTTCCCTGGCTAATTCCTCGTTCCAGCCGGGCCAGCTCTGATTATGGATGCTGTATTGGTGCCCCGTGCGCTGCCAGAGCTCCTCGGCAAGGTGGGGGGCGGTGGGGGCCAGAAGCAGGAGCAGGCTGTCTATCGCCTCTTTCCAGACAGTGACGCTGACAGCGCCTTCATCTTTGACCCTGGTCAGGTGGTTGGTGAACTCCATCAGGGCGGCAATCATGGTGTTGAGGCGGAGCCTTTCCAAATCCTGGGTCACCTTGCGGACGGTCTGGTGGGTCAGGCGCTCCAGCTCCCGTTCCGCCTTGACCTGCCCGCCGGCCGATTCGTCCCATTGATAGCCAGCCAGCACCAGGCCCCAGAGCCGGTTGAGCCAGCGGCTGATGCCGCTGATGCCGCTGTCATCCCACTCGCCGCCCTGCTCCCAGGGGGCGATGAACATCAAATAAGCGCGCACGGCGTCGGCGCCCAGCTCGGCGACATAGTCATCGGGGTTGACCACGTTGCCCCGCGATTTGCTCATCTTGCGCTTTTCGGCAATGATAATCCCCTGATTAAAAAGGCGGGTGAAAGGCTCATCGAAATCGACCAGCCCCATGTCCCGGATTGCCTTGGCGAAGAAGCGGGCGTAGAACAGGTGCATCACGGCGTGTTCGGCGCCGCCGGTATAGAGGTCGACCGGCAGCCAGTGCTTTACCTTTTCCGGGTCGAAGGCGGCTTTATCATAATGGGGGCTGGCGTAGCGCAGGAAATACCAGGAGGAGCACATGAAGGTGTCCATGGTATCCGTCTCCCGTTTAGCCGGAGCCCCGCATTTGGGGCAGGTGGTATTGACAAAGTCCTCGTTGTATTTTAAAGGCGATTCGCCGGTTGGCTTGAACTCGGCGTCTTCGGGCAAAAGCACGGGCAGGTCTTTTTCGGGGACGGGGACCGCGCCGCACTTATCGCAGTAAATTATGGGGATGGGCGCCCCCCAGTAGCGCTGGCGGGAGATAAGCCAGTCGCGGAGCTTGTAAGATACGGTGCGCTTGCCCCAGTTCTTTTCCTCTAAGAATTCCGAGATGGATTCGATGCCCTTTTGGCTGGGTAAGCCATCAAACTGCGCCGAGTTAGTCATAGTGCCGGGTTCGATATAGGCTTCGGTTAAATCGGCGCCGTCCCAGCCGGGCGGGGCAATGACCACCCGGATGGGCAGTTTATACTTCTTGGCGAAGGCGAAGTCGCGTTCGTCGTGGGCGGGCACCGCCATCACCGCCCCGGTGCCGTAACTCAGGAGCACGTAGTCGGCAATCCAGATGGGCACCTTCTCCCCGTTAAGGCGGTTGGTCACGTAGGCGCCGATGAAGACGCCGTCCTTTTCCCTTTCCGTGGAGAGGCGCTCGATTTCGCTCCGGCGGTGCGACCTGGCGATATAGGCTTCGACTTCAGCCTTTTTATCCGGTGAGGTCAGTTGAGCCACCAGCGGGTGCTCGGGGGCTAAAACCATAAAGGTCACGCCGAAAGTAGTATCGGGGCGGGTGGTAAAGACCCTGATTTCCTTTTCTTTAACGCCGGGGTGGTCTAAAGCGAAAGATATCTCGGTGCCGAAGCTCTTGCCAATCCAGTTGCGCTGCATGATTTTTATGCGCTCGGGCCAGTCGACGCCGTCAAACTTTAAAAGCTCATCGGCGTAGGCGGTGATGCGGAAAAACCACTGCTCTAAATCGCGGCGGACGACCGGGGTCTCGCAGCGCTCGCAGATGCCCTCGCCGACCACCTGCTCGTTAGCCAGCACCGTCTGGCACTGGGGGCACCAGTTCACCGGCGCCTTGTCCCGGTAAGCCAGCCCTTTTTCGTAGAGCTTTAGGAAAAACCACTGCGTCCACTTATAGTAGTCGGGCAGGCAGGTGATGACCTCGCGGCTCCAGTCGTAGATGGCGCCGATACTCTTGAGCTGGCGGCGCATGTTGTCCACGTTCTGCATCGTCCAGGTGAAGGGGTGAATGCCGCGCTTGATGGCGGCGTTTTCAGCGGGCAGGCCGAAGGCGTCGAAGCCCATGGGGTGGAGGACGTTATAGCCCTGCATCCGCTTGTAGCGGGCGTGGACATCCGAGGGCGCCGTGGCATACCAGTGGCCGATGTGGAGGTCGCCGGAGGTGTAGGGGAACATGGTCAGGGCGTACCACTTGGGGCGGGGGTCGTCATCGCTGACCTCGTAGAGTTTATCCTCCGCCCACTTCTGCTGCCACTTCTTTTCTATCTCTTTGGGTTTATAGCTGGTCATTTTACTGGGGCTAATTGTAGCAATAAAGCGTGAGGGGTGCAATGGGTGGGGAAAAAGGGCGGCGGGTATGGGAAGAAAAACACTGGAGGAAAAGGGCGGCGGGCGGGTTAAGATAATAAATGGGGTGGGGAAGAAAGAGAGCACCAAAAAAATGGGGGAAACAAATCGAGGGTGTGTAGCTACGGGGATTAGTTTTTAACGTTTTGGTAAGTGGAGGCTGAGACGGTGTTTATCTCAAGATATGTTGAGCCGAAACCCTGCTGGAATGAAGTGCCACAAAATCCATAGGCTATAATTTTAAATTTAATATACCAGCTATTTTTTCTACTTCTACCTCAGGTTTTAATAATGGATCTATTCCTAATACTTTAATATCTAATTTCCTTTTTCTTAATTCCTTTATAATATGATTAAAAAAGTACCCAGAACCGTTAATCCGAACTTTCGTTTCCAAATTGATCATTTTTTCTAGTTGAGGATGTATCAAGTCTTCAAGCGTAAGGGCGAGATGTTTCTTATTTTTTACAATATTGACATAATTCATTGTCAAATTTACACCGCATGTAGGACTACCATTTACACCAAGGATGCCGATTATTTCGTATCCTTCATTAATGTAATCTTGCATTCTAGCAACTACTTGTTTTGCAGATTTTCGACATCCATTTTTTGTTTTCCTTATTACAATATTGGAAAAGAATTCAATTATGGGAAACCACATCTTCCCGACAGAATTAAATACAAATGGTTGCGTCTTCCTAATAGTTTTTCTTGAAACACCTCCCCATAGTATACACTCCATACATGGAAGTTGTTCAATTCCAATATCATTATTAAGAAATAACTGAATTAATTCTGTAAAAGCAGCTTTCCTAGTTGCTATTCCAGGTGATATTGAATTCTGGTTTAATAGACAACAACTAACATAGACAATCTTCCTACCTCTATTATCTGTAAAACTATTTTCACTAACGCTGTTTTTCATTTCTTATCTCCCATTAATGGTTTTGTGGCATCTGCATACACCTGTAGTTCCAATAGTCTTCCATGCTGGCGCTGTGTTTTGTTTCCATTTTCCCACCTGTTTTAGGCTGACAAAGTTAGTCTTGTCTAACAATAATTATAGCAGGGGCTTTAAACGTATGTCAAATTTTGGAGTGGGCTAACTTTCCCTGAAGGGAGGGAAATAACAACTCCCCTCCGGGGGGCGGGGGTTAAGGGGTGCAAAGAGGCGAAGCCTTTTGGGCGGGCGGGTATGGGAAATAAGAGAACTGTTAAAAGTGGGGATGGGCAAAAAGGGCTTTAGCCCGTTTCCTTAAAAGGGTTGGTGGGCGGGTTAAGATAAAAAATGTGGGTGGGGGCTGTCTGGCAAATAATGGTATAATCAGGCTTGATGAGACGTCTGCTGCCCCAAATCCTGCGGCTCCTGGTATCCGGCAAAACCGGACCCTTCGTCTTTGAGCCGCAGCCGGTAATTCTGCCAACCAAACCATCCAGCATCAACCTCTACATTCATGTGCCCTTCTGCCGCCAGCTCTGCCCTTTCTGTCCCTATCTTAAAGAGGTCTACGACCCCGAAACCGGCGCCGCCTACCAGCAGGCGATAATCAGGGAGTTGGAAAGCTACCGGGAGTTATGGGGGGAGGTTAACGTGAAGTCGGTGTACTTCGGCGGGGGCACCCCGTCGCTGACGCCGGAGATAGTAACCGGGACACTGGACTGGCTGAAGCGGAATTTCCGCCTCGGCAGCGAGATTGGGGTGGAGATTCATCCCCTGAACGCCTCCCGTTCCCTTCTGGAGTCTTTTAAGCAGAGCGGGGTCAGCCTGGTGAGCCTGGGGGTGCAGAGCTTTAATGACCGCCTGCTCAAAGTTCTGGGGCGCGACTATGACAGCCAGCTGGCTGAAGAGGCCTGCCGGCGAGCGCTCGAAACCGGTTTTGCCGCCACCGATATCGACCTGATATTCGCCATTCCCACCCAGACCAGAGAAGAGGTGAGGGCTGATATCAAGCATGCCGCCGAACTGGGCGCGGAGCAGATATCCACCTACCCGCTAATCTCTTTCTCTTACCTGCCCTTCAAAAAACAGCTGGACAGGACGAACATTGCCCTGCCGGGGTGGCGGGAGGAACGGGAGATGCTTAAAGCCGCCGTAAAAACGGCGGCAGAGGCCGGCTACCGGAGAACAGCGGTGTGGAGTTTCAACAATCCTCAAGCGATGCGCTATACCACCGTCACCAAGGAATCTTTCGTGGGTATCGGGGTCAGCGCCACAACCATGATGGGCGATTACTTTGCCGTTAACACCTTTTCCGTTCCCGAATATATCAGTACCGCCGATAAGGGCCTGCGACCGGCTGTAGCCGCCAGGCTGGATACCAGAGATAAGATGGCTTACTGGCTGTTCTGGCGCGGCTATGACCTGGCTATCGGCACCGATAAGTTCAGGACTATTTTTAACAGAAGCCTTCCCTTCCATATTCAGTGCCTGCTTTCCCTGTTCAGCCGGCTGGGGGCGGCCAGGCGCGAGGGGGATACCTTCTACCTAACCGAGAGGGGAGCTTACCTTTACCATCTTCTTGAGAAAGAATACACCCACGCCTATCTGGAAAGGCTCTGGGGAGCCTGCCTCAAGGAAGCCTGGCCCCGGAGGGTGGTAATTTAAAATAAATCCGGGGGATTCCTTAAACCCCTTATTTTCTCAACGATTTGGGTATACAATAAAGGTATGATAAACAGACGAGGTAAAGACCCCGGGACAACGACAGTATATGACGCCGGCGGTTGGTTCTTGTTCACCTTAGTTGGCGGTGTGGGCTTATTAGGGCTGGCCTTTGATTACTTCTGGAACTACCTGATACTCTTCCTCGGCCTGAGGTGGCTGCATTTCAGCGTCAGCCACCGCCGAAAATTTATCTACTGCCTCATCGTTACCGCCCTCGGACTGCTCATAGACTGGCTATATTACGAACTGACCTGGGGTTACTTGGTGCTGGGCGACCTGAGAGTGGCACCGGTATTCGAGCGTGCCGGACTTCAACCAGCCCTGGAATTTGCCACCATCCTGATACCGATGGTCTTAATCGCCGCGGTTAATTTCGGCACCGCCCGCCTCCTGCTGCGTATGAGCCTGAGGCAGGCAGCTATACTGGGGGCAACTATGGGTATCTTTACCGCCCCCTGGCTGATAACCGTCTTCGTGCTGTTCCTGGATTAGGGTAGGGGATAAGGGGGTATTGCCCGGTTTTTAGAGTGTGTTTTATTTCCCACCCTCCCGCCCTGCAGAGGTTAGACCTCTATTAATTCTTTCTTATGGGGTAGGGAGAAAGGGATAATCTCTTTCTTCTGGGGGGTGGGGTTTAAGAGATGCAAAGAGGCGGAGCTTATGAGGGCGGGTGGGTATGGGAAATAAGAGAACTGTTAAAAGTGGGGACGGGGGGATAGACCCGGCGGTTTGCCCGTGTCTCTTTATAGATGCCCAGCCGGGGGCCCACCTGGCCGCTCTCGAAGATGGCGTCCGGCTCAACCATGCCCAGCACTATCGGGCCCACGCACTCGAAGTCTTCGGCGGTGGCGTAGAAAGCCTCTCCCTTGTGGGCTTCGGGGAGCATCTCGCAGAAAGCCAGGGTCTTAGCCAGCTTTTTAATGCCTTTGGGCTTGTTGAGCAGGTACTTAATGCCCACCGGCGGTCTTTCAAAATTAAACTTCTTAAATACGGACAGGTCCCTCATCTTGACCTCCTTATTTAGCGGCGGGTAGTTTTTGCTTCAATTTAGCGGCTATTTTCTTCATCTTTGCCTTATGTGCCTGCCTGCCGATTTTATAGGACTCAGGCACCCATTCCATCTCCCGCAGGTTGGTGGTGATTTCGGGGAGCAAATCCCAGGGGATGGACAGTATTACCATGCCCTCCGGGAAGAGCTGCCTTGCCTTCATGCCGAAACCAAAGCCGCTGACGGTGAAATTTATCCGTCTGGTTAAATAGGGTTGGATGAACATCCAGGCGCAGCCCATGACCGGCGTACCACTTGCCGACCACACCCGGCCGCTACTGTAGGCGTCGGCCCTGAGGATAATTTCGGCCTGGCTGACTTCGGCGGTGACGATTAAAACGTCCGGCTCGAAGGTGAGCTTATCCAGAGGGGCAAAGGCGACGTAGTTGACCGCGCCCTTATCTATCCGGGGTACTTCGGGGTAGAGCCTCTTGTTGGCTCTGGCTTCTTTGAATATCCCCAGCTCCTGGCCGACCATGCCGCTTTCGAAGACCGGGTCGCTGTCCGCCATGCCCAGCAGCATGGGGCCGATGCAGGTGAAGTCTTCCCGGGCGGCGTAAAAGGCTTTGCCCTCCTGGGCTTCGGCCAGCATCTCGCAGAAATCTAAAACCCTGTCCGGTTTTTTCAGCCCCTCCGGCTCAGCCGCCAGGAACTTTACCCCCACCGGCGGTATCTTGAAACCAAACTTCTTGAATATCTCCAGGTCTTTCTTTACGGTACTCATCTTTTTCTCCTGTCTAGCTATCAGCCATCACTTTTTATAGACGCCGTACTTCTTGGCGGCAGCCATCATGGCATGCAGGTTTTCCCCTCTACCCTGGTCCATATAAGCTCCGCCGGTCAGTATATAACCGCCGCCAGGGGCGCAGGTCTCGATGAGCTTTCGGCAGGCTTCTTCGACCTCCTGGGGAGTCGCGGTATACAACATCGCGACGGGCAGATTGCCGGCGATACAGGCGGTATCACCCAGGACTCTCTTGGCTTTAGCCATATCCATTTGCTCAAACCACCATATCGCCGCACCCCTGGGCAAGTCCTTGATAACTTCCAGGCGCAGCTCATAGTTACCCTCAGCGAAAGGCATCGGCACGCAGCCCTCGTTAATCAAGCCTATCATCACCTCCCTGAGGGTGGGCCAGTAGAAGGTCCTAAACTGCTTGTCGGACATAAAACCACCTGTCCCCTTATGCAGCGGCATGGCGATAATGGGACACCCCGAGGCGTTGGCCATACCTACGGCCTCAGCAAGCAGCATCGGTACCATCCTTTCCATAGCTTCGATAATCTTTTCCGGCCGGCGGTACATGTCCAGCATTATCCCCTGAGTCCCCCTCATCATATCACCTAACAGGTCAAAGGGTGCCCCGGACATGCCACCCCAAATAGAGGGTATACCTGATGTCAGCGCCGCCTGGTCAACCTCAGCGACGGCTGCCAGCCATTTCATAGACTCCTCACCGGCATCTAGGAGAGTCTGGTACGCTTTACGAATATCCTCGTCACCGAACTGCATAACATACCAGGCCGGTATGCCGACAAAGGGGGTCACCGGGCCCAGCTTCTTTAAACCAGCCAAGGCTCCCGAGGAGCGGGGTAAAAAGTATCTCAGCATGTAATCAGCCGGGTCTCTAATGAAGGCGTCATACTCCTCCACCGGCATATATTCACCTTCAACAAACTGGTAAGATGATGAATTATCATCCAGGCCATGCCCCGGCCACTTGAACAGCTTATAATCAATCATATCAAAAACCCTGGCCGAAAAAATGAGGCCAGCACCGATATAGGAATCTGTCTCAAAATCCCGCAGGAACTTTATCCACGCCCTCTTTAGCTCGTCGTAATCATACATGACCTTCTTAAGATTGCCACCAGCATAAAAAGCCGGAAAATTGGCCGCAGGGATTATGAACGGCACACGGTCAGGCTCCTCCAGCTTGATGGCTTTAATAAACCTGGTTACCCTTTCCCTATATAGCGCTTCGGCTTCGGGGCTGGCAAATTTGATATCAAGCTCAAGCCAGTGCCGGAACCTCTCCTCTTGCCTTTCCTGCGGAGTTAGTTCTGCCCAGCTCTTTTCCATAGCTAATTACCTCCTGCCCATAGAGTAGCCGCGGCTTTTTACGCCAGGGTTATGGGGGTCTTACCCATTTTGATATTCCTGATTTAATTCGTCAACCGTCCTCTGGAACTGTTTCAGTTTTTCCTCCTCGCTTAAGCGGTGCAGCGGCGGCACCCACTCCATATCCTGCAGGTTCTCAATCAGCATGGGCAGCGAGTCGTAGGGGACGGAGATGAGCATTAAGCCTTCCGGCAGTATACCGCGGGCTTTCATGCCGAAACCGAGGCCGGTGACGGAATAGTTTAGTTCGCCGCTTAAGTAGGGGTAGACGAACAACCAGGTGCATATCAGCACCGGGGTGCTTTTGGTGGTGAGCACCTTACCGGTGGTATAGGCGTGCGCCCTCAGTAAAACCTCGGCCTGGCTGGGGGTGGCGGTAAATATCATTACGTCCGGTTCGAAGGAAAGCTTGTCCATAGGCGAGAAACTGACGTACCTGACCGTGCCCTTAGCCATCTTGGGGATAAAGTTATAGATGCGGCGGTTGGCCCGGGGTTCTTTGTATATGCCGTCCTTGGGGCCGACCTGCCCGCTGGCAAAGATGGGGTTTGCCTCCTCCATACCCAGTACCACCGGCCCCATGCAGGTGAAGTTTTCCCTGTCGGCGTAGAAAGGCGGGCTTTTCTGGGCTTCGCCCAGCATTTCGCAGAAAGCCATGCCTTTACCCAGCTTTTTAATGCCTTTGGGCTTGTTGAGCAGAAACTTGATGCCTACCGGCGGCTTTTCGAATTTGAACTTTTTGAATATGGATAAGTCACGCATTTTGACCTCCTTGCTGTAGTTACTTAATTATAATACCAGAGACGGCGGGGCGTCTAAAGCCGAAGGGGGTAAAAGTCTAGCCGCCTCTCATCAGGCCGGGGAGCCAGAGGCTTATTTCGGGAACGGCTATCAAGAGAGCCAGGAAGACAAACAGGACAATCAGGAAGGGGAACACCCCCCGGAGCAGCCGGTCCACCGGTATATCGAAGGCGGTTCTCATCATAAACAGCTCCAGCCCCATGGGTGGGGTAATCAGCCCTATCTGCATGTTGACCACGTAGAGAACGCCGAACCATATGGGGTTAAAGCCCAGGGCGACGATTACCGGCACGAAGAGGGGCACGGTGAGCAGCATGATGGTTATGGCGTCGATAAAGCAGCCTAAAATCAAAAGCAGGATGTTTATGGCGATAATCACCAGCCAGGGGGAGAAGCCGGCCGAGGTAACAAAACCGGTTATGGTCTTGGATACGCCGGAGGTGCCGATGACATAAGAGAACAGCCAGGCGCCTATCATCATGAACAGAATCATGCCGTTGATTATGGCCGTTTCTATAAGAGCCCGCTTTAAACCCGCCCAGCGAAGCTTGAAAACGGCGACGCCGATAATCAGTACCACCACACAGCCGACGCCGGCGGCTTCGGTAGGGGTGGCAATCCCCAGGTAAATGGTGCCCAGAATGGAGAGCATCACCACCACTATCGGCCAGACCCGTTTTAGCGAGGAGAACCTCTTTCCCCAGCTGACGCCGCCCACCGGGGGGCCGAGGGAGGGGTTGCGCCAGCAGATGATGACCGCTACCGCTCCCAGCATGAAGGCCAGGAGAATACCCGGTACCATCCCGGCCATGAAGAGATGCCCGATAGAGGTTTCGGAGAGGACGCCGTAGATAATCATGCCGGCGCTGGGGGGGATGAGGGGGCCCAGGACACCACCGCAGCACAGCCCGCCCATAGCCAGTCCCTTGTCATAGCCGTATCTTTTAAATTCGGGCTCAGCCACCTTGCCCACGGCCAGGATAGTGGCGGTGCTGGTGCCGATGGCGGCGGCCATTGCCGCCTCGCCCCAGATGCTGGTAACTATCAGACCGCCGGGGACGCGGGAGAGCCAGCTCCGGGCGGCACCGTAAATGTCTTCGCCGATCTTGGTTTCGCCGATGAGACAGGCAATAAGAACGAAGAGGGGCAGCGGCGTCCAGTTTATGTTATAGAGGGTGCTGAAGGTGGTCCAGCCTACTTTTTCCAGGCTTAAGGGGCCGTAAGCCAGCAGAGCGACGGTTATGGCGGTAAAGCCCAGGGCGTAGATAACCGGCATGCCCATCATCATCAGAAAGAGCATGCCCAGGACACATATCAGCGCCGCCGTAGCAAAATCTATCACTGGCTAAGCTACCTCACTTGATTAACTATCAAGCCGCCTTATGACGGTTCCGGCTGGTCCGGTTCTTTGCCACCCCTCAGACGGGCGACACCCTTAACGAATTTACCGAGGAGAATGAGACAGAGCAGGGTGTAACCCAGGGGGATAACGAATTTAATGGGGGCTAACGGCAGTGCCCACGTCGACTGGCTGACCTGGCCAATCTCCAGCGCGTAGAGCGCATTGCCCAGGCTCTTCCAGGTGAGCACGATGCAGAAAATAAGCGCCAGGAGCGGGAAAATGGTATTAAGGACGATAACCCTCATGCGGGGGGGGAAGCGGGAGGCAATCATATCGTTGCGGACATGCCGGTCCAGCCACTCCACCCCGGCTACGGCTAAAACACCGGAGAAGAGGAGGAACATGGTGCTGAGTTCGTATGCGAAGGGGTCGGGGGCGTGGAAGGCATACCGCTTGACCACGCCGTAGGTCTCGCCCCATGCCATCAGCAGTACCATAATACCGCTTACCAGCATGAGGGCAAGACTGGCACGGCCAATCCAGTGATCCAGTTTCCGAATCACCCTAGCGAACAATTTTCATCATTCCCAAAAGAGTTTACACGCTTATTTTGCCGCCGGCTATTCCAAAAGCCGCGGGCACGCCGTTTTTAACCTATTTTGAGTTTAGCGAGGATACTTGGCGTTGGCCGCATCGGCAATGGCCATTACCTGCACGCCAAAATCACCCAGTACCGCCATTTGTGAGTCGATTGACGGCTGGCAGGCTGCCTTCCACCGGTCTATCTCCGACTGGGGCACGGTATAGATATCCGCCCCGGCGTCAGCCAGCAAAGCGAAATCACTTTCCCATTCACCCTTCAGCCACTGGTCGATACCGTCTGATGATTTCTGCGCTTCCTCGAGCATTATGTCCTGGATGTTAGAAGGCAGGTCATTCCAGACGTCCAGGTTGATGGAAAAGCCGTGCAAAGCACAGACCGAATAGGACAACGACACATTCTTGGCGACATCGGTCAGGCTGAATATGCGCATGG
>Ga0315551_10002782_pt1 | contig 12591 bp, 14 predicted proteins | sample SalMarSW160290MG_FD_203678 | JGI IMG/M metagenome (GOLD analysis project Ga0315551, IMG submission 203678) | Salt marsh sediment microbial communities from the Plum Island Ecosystem LTER, Massachusetts, United States - Salt Marsh Sediment SW1602-90 ... | reverse complement strand
CCGCGGCATCATCCCGCTGATAAGAAAGGGTATCATCACCGGCAAGCACAAGACCCTCAACCCCGGCAAGGCCGTGGCCACCGCCTGCGGCGGCGGCACCAAGGAAGACATGGACTTCGTCCACATGAACCCGGCCTTCGAGCTGCACAGCGCCGAGTACTGCCTGGACGTGCGGGTCATCGCCCAGCACGATAACATGGTGGCCATCAACAGCGCCGTCAGCGTCGATTTCGCCGGTCAGGTGGCCGCCGAGTCCATCGGCCCCCGCGTCATCAGCGGCGCCGGCGGGCAGACGTCATTCGCCATCGGGTCATTCCTTTCCCGGGGCGGCCGCTCCATCACCGTCCTCACCGCCACCGCCGGCAGCGGCGACCGGCGCGTTTCGCGTATCACGCCCCTGCTGGCCGAGGGGACGATTGTCACCGTGCCGCGCACCATCAGCGACTACGTCATCACCGAATACGGCATCGCCCACCTCAAGGGCATGACGCAGCGCCAGCGGGCCGAGGCCCTAATCGAAATCGCCCACCCGGACTTCCGCGACGGCCTGACGAAAGAAGCGCAGAAACTCTACTGGCCCTAGGGCTCTGAGCTAAAGCGATAATTAATGGGGCGGCGCTGATGCGCCGCCCTACTTCTGTATCTTGAAAAGAAGCCCCTTAGTTGCTACAATAAAGAGTTGCCACCCGTGCCGAAGTGGCGGAATGGCAGACGCGCTACGTTCAGGGCGTAGTGTCCGAAAGGGCGTGAGAGTTCAAATCTCTCCTTCGGCACCATTACCCGACCGAACGTGCTTGTAGCTCAGCTGGATAGAGCGCAGCCCTGCGGAGGCTGAGGCCGTGGGTTCGAATCCCGCCAAGCACGCCACTTTTCTACGGGCGGTTAGCTCAGCTGGTTAGAGCACCTGCTTTACACGCAGGGGGTCAGAGGTTCGAGTCCTCTACCGCCCACCATCCCGTACAATAGGCAGAACTGCCAACTTCTCCTCATCCAAATTGTCAGAAGGCCAAGCCACTAGCCAAAAAGTTGCGCACGGGCACCGGGGGCTCTCTGGTTATTGAGCGGATACCTTGTCTTATCTATCTAGCTGATATAAGATGAAAACATCTCCTGGTCTTACCTGACTAGGCTGGAAGCTCAGATGAAGGAGGTTTCTTATGCAGACAAAACCGCCGTTCATGGTTTCCTATAGTATCACTACAAAGTGTAACCTCAAATGCAAGCACTGTTACAGCAGCTCGGTTGAGCAGGCAGCCCCTGATGAGCTGTCCCGCGAAGAAGCCTTCCGTCTCGTTGACGACCTATCGCACTGGGGTATCGGCCTTCTCATCATTGATGGCGGGGAACCTTTATGCCGGGAAGACCTGCTGGATATCGTGAGATATGCCTCCTCAAAGGGCATCAGAACCACCATCGGCAGCAACGGCACCCTCATTGATGAAGCTATGGCCAGGAAGATGATTGATACCGGTGTCATGGCGGTAGCTATCTCGGTTGACGGTGCGGATGCGGCAACTCACGATTCGTTTAGAGGCGTGAATGGTGCCTTCGAGCAGACCCTCAAGGGGATAGAAGCCTGCCGGAATGCAGGTCTTCCCTTCCAGCTGAATATGGTCGTCCGAAAGGACAACCTGTCGCAGCTTGAGGACATGCTCCGGCTGGTGGTTGACCTGGGCGCTAATGCCGCCGAGGTGTTTGACCTGGTGGCGGCCGGCAGGGCCAAGGATGAGTGCCAAGATTTGGTCTTAAGCCTTGAGGAGAGGAAAGTTGCTATGGAGAGGCTTGCCGAGGCTCAGGAGGACTATCCGGTTTTGATAAGGGTCCCGGGTTGCCCTATATATCCCCTGATTCTTCAGGAAAAGAACATCAAGCCGAAGCACTTTCCGGCCGAGATGCTGCGACGAGTTCCCTATTATGGCAGGGGCTGCGCCGCCGGGATGCCGATGGGTTATGTGATGATTCAGTCCAACGGGGAGGTGAACCCCTGCATGCTGCTCCAGGTCAACCTGGGTAATATCAGGGAGCAGAGCATAATGTCTATCTGGGAAGGCTCGCCAATACTGACCGAACTACGTAACAGAGACCTGCTCAAAGGCGCGTGCGGCGACTGCCAGTATAAGCTCACCTGCTCTGGCTGTCGTGGCCGGGCTTATGAAGCAACCGGCGATATGATGGCGGCTGACCCCGGTTGCTGGCTGGTCACGCACTGATTATAGAAAACGAAAATAACGCTTAATCTCTACTCAAGCATTCTTTCTATACTTTCCGCCGCTATGGCTATGGGTTCCATTCCCGGGTCCGGTGAAAGTTCCGGCTGTCCGGCACAGCGAAGTGTTGCCAGTTCCAGGGCATTCCAGCCCGCCCTTATCGCCACGGTTATGGCGTCAATATGCTTTACCGGGCATTCACTATCACTGACTATCTGGCCGCCTATGATTCTTCCATCTTTTTTATCGAATATCAATTTAACCGTATAGGGTTCTTTGCCTCTCATCATAGAATGTTTGCTTGCTGAAGACTGTATAGCGCTCATTACATTGATGCCTTCTTTTACAGCTTCCGATTCTGTAATGCCTGTCCCGGCAATGGATTTATCAAAAAATTTCGTGGCGAAACTGTTGATGAGCGGCGGGAATTCTATGCCACGCCCAAGAATATTTTTAGCGATTACTCTGCCGCCGATTACCGCATTGGGTCGTAGCTGGCCTCTTATAGGCTTACCCGTTATGCAACTCGGATACTCGATAAGATCGCCTGCGGAATAAATATCGGGGTCGGAAGTTTGCAGATAACTATTAACCTTTAGCCCCAATTTGCCCATTTCGAGGCCGGCTTCCCGGGCCAGCTCACTGCGGGGCTCCGCCCCGGCACAGATAATCACCATATCCGCTTTAACCTCTTCACCTGAGGCAAGTAAAACGGATTGGATTTGACCATCTCCGTTTATTGTTTTAACCTGTTCGCTTAAGTGCAGGTCTATACCCTGCTCCTTCATGTATCTCTCCACGCTTTCACTCATATCCGGGTCCAGGGCGTTCGGCAGTATATGCGAAAGCATTTCAACCAGCGTGATTTTTATACCATGTTGGGCAGCCAGGTAGGCAATCTCTATACTTATCGCCCCTCCGCCTATAAGCGCGGCGCTTTTCACCCGTTTAGTATTTAACCAGTGAAGGATATCTATGGCGCTGCCGCTGGTGCGGAGCGTGAAAACGCCCGGCAGGTCGGTACCGGCAATAGGCGGCACGATAGACTTCGCCCCTGTGGCTAAAACCAGCTTATCATATTTATATTCGCCGCCGTCTGCCGTCGTTACTGTCTTGCGTTCCCTATCAATACTTACAGCTCTAACGTTAACAAGATTTATCCCTGGCTTCGTGAAGATACTATCGTCCTTGTAGGAAGGGTCCGCCAGCACATGGCCGAAGCAAATATACGGCGTGGCGCATCTGGTTAAGAGCCCCTGTTCCTCCTCTTCTCTGATTATAGTTACATCTAAAGACGGCGCCAGGTTTTTCAGCATGCGCGCCGCCAGGGCTCCTGCGCCTGAGCAGCCTATAACCACGACTTTCCTTACTTCGTCCATGAGATTCTCCTCTTATAAAAATTGATCCGCTGACTATATACTGTCATACCACTTTTCCTTGAAAGTCCTTAAATACTCGTCTTTGGGGTAAGTCCGGGCTACATCTTCTTTCTTGAAGCTGTATTTATATTCATTGCAGTACTCCATGAGGAGGTTGTACGCCCGGTTCAACCGCTTCATATTCTCGCTACCGGCGCTCTCGCCTCCACTTTGCTTATCGGGGTGATGTCGATGGGCGAGCGTCCTGTAAGCCCTCTTTATCTCCTTCAAAGTCGCTGTCTCACCGAGGCCCAGAAGTTGCCTCGCTTCTTCTATCTCGTTGAAGTCGGCCATGGCTGTTTAACCCGGCTCCATAATTGCTTTGACCTCGTCCGAGAGCAGCCCCAGGAAACGGTCGAGGGTTACCGGGTGAGGTGCCACGGGAATGCCCATCCAGTCGGAGAACTCGAGGATTGCTTCCGGGTTATTCTGCATCATTTCATCAAAGAAGCCCACGGCATCCAGCATCATGGCCCCGCCGGTATGTTTGGGGAAATTCTCGTTGGCCAGACCTTTATCCCACCCCTGGTATACGTTCTGGCGATATTTCATCCACCCCGGCGTAAGCCAGTAGACATCATTATCCTGGCTTATTCGCGCCCGCTCCTCCTCACTCGCCAGCATATCAATACAGTGGGTAGCCTTGATTCTGGAAATCCTGACGCCGGGTTCTATCTGCTCCTCTATGATGGTGCCAATCTTACGGTACGGATCGTCGGCATTGATGTAGCAGAACTTGCCGCCGTAGACTACAATGATGTTCGGGGCGCGTTTCTTGGCCGCACCTATCTGGCTTATCAGCTGGCTTTCCAGCTCAGAAGGCACTTCGTGGCGGCCCGGCTTGGTATAGAGAACTGCCCTGGCGTCCAGGAGGCCGCTGTCCCTCAGCTGGTTCAACTCCATATTGAGTGTGCCGCAGGCAACGATAGCGTAGTCCTGAAAAGATACGTGCTTTTCCATGTTTACCCCCCCGTATTTATGTCAGTCGCCTGTCTTTTCCGGCGATACACTCTGCAGGATACCGTCCACCATTTTCCTTATCATAGCCTCCGGAACCGCGCCGAGGATTTCATCAACCTTCTCCCCGTTAACAAAGAACATCTGCATCGGTATGCTCATAATCTGGTATTTTCTGGCGGTGTCCTGGTTTTCGTCTACATTTACCTTGCAGAACTTGAATCTACCCTCATACTCCTCGGCGAGCCTGTCATATATCGGGGAAACCATGCGGCAGGGGGCGCACCAAGGCGCCCAGAAGTCTACCTCGGTGGGCAATTCTGATTTGAGGACCTCTGCCTCGAAATTTTGCTCGGTAACTTCCGCCACTTTACTCATGTTACCTCCTTTTAGATTAATTTTTATTCCGCCGCCTTTTTATCGGCCAGGATTATCGTAAAGCCGGCTTCGGGGGAATAACCTTGCCTGGGTTCTTCCATGTCATGTACCTCGCCCGGCCCCTGAAAAAGCGTCGAGATGACTTTATCAGTTGCAAAACCAGCTTGTATCAGGAATCTAGAAACCTCATCATAACCGTAGAAATGAGCGTATCTGTAGAAGCGGTGCCCCTCGTCCTTCTTCCGCTGGTAGAACCGGCCCCAGGGGCCTTCCTTCAATACCAGGCCCAGGACTATCTTTCCGCCGGGGGCCAGCATGCGGTTGGCCTGCCGGAGGACATCCCGGGGGGAATCAAGGAAACACAGGGTAACAATCAGGAAGACCGTACCGAAGGTCCCCGCGGCAAAAAGCGCCTGCTCCCCCCTGCCCCGCAAGGCATTAATCCCCCTCTGCCTGGCCATCTCAACGAGCCTGAGCGAAGGGTCAATGCCGGTCTCTATTCCCAGGGCCCGGGCAAAACGCCCGCTGCCCACCCCTATTTCCAGCCAGGGCCTCGGCAGGGCAGGCAGCAACTTCCGGAACGCCTTTACCTCAATAGCGAAGATGAGACTGCCGTCCCCATCGAACCAGCTATCGTATTCCGAAGCCATTTCATCAAACGGGGAAAGGCTCGCGCCGCTCCGTCTTCGTTTTTCACCGGCTGCCCCGGAAGAGTGTTTCGTTGATGACATTTTCGCCTTTATCAAGAACAGGGCCGTCTATCTCTTATACACGCCGTACTCTTTGGCGGCTTCCATCACGGCGCGTAGATTATCCGGATTCCCCCTGTCCATACTTGCCCCGCCGGTCAGGATATAACCGCCGCCGGGGGCACAGGTCTCAATAAGCTGGCGGCAGCGCTCCTTGACATCCTGGGGCGTCCCCGTACACAGTGCTGTGACGGGCACGTTGCCGGCGATACAGGCGGCGTCGCCGAGGACTTTTTTGGCCCTGGCCATATCCATATGTTCGAACCACCATATCATCGAACCCCGGGGCAAATCCCTGATAATCTCCAGCCGAGGTTCGTAATTGCCCTCGGCGAAAGGCATCGGCACCAGACCCTCGTTAATCATGCCCAGGAGGAGCTTCTTGAAGGTGGGCCAGTAGAAGGTCTCGTACTGCTTGTTGGACATGAACCCTCCGGTCCCTTTATGGAGGGGCATCATCACTATCGGGCATCCCGAGGTATTGGCCCCGTTCACCGCCTCATCGATAGCGATGGGCACCAGCCTCTCCATCGCTTCGTGGAGCTTTTCCGGCCGCTGGAACATGTCCATCATTATCGCCCTTGTCCCCCTCAGCATGTCGCCTATCATGTCGAAGGGCGCCCCGGAAAAACCGCCGCCGAGAGGGGGTAAACCTGCCTCCATCGCCTCCCGGGTGACCTCCCCGACGGCCTCCATCCATTTCATCGTTTCAACACCGGCATCCATCAGTGTCTTCAGGGCCGCCTGGATATCCGGGTCAGCCAGGCGGGCGATATAGAAGACCGGTATGCCGACAAAGGCCGTCAGCTGAGGCAGCTTCTCAAAAGGCTTGCAGGCACCCACGGCACGGGGCAGGAAAGTCCTCAGCCAGAAATCGGAGGGGTCTTTAATGAGGGCATCGTATTCCTCCGGCTTGATGTACTCATCCTCAATGAACTGGTAAGACTCGATATCGTCGGGCAATCCGTGTCCTGGCCATTTCTCTAACTTAAAGTCGATGGCTTCCAGTACTTTTCCCGGCAGGACGAGCCCGGGTCCGATGTACGTGTCCATTTCAAATTCCCGGAGAAATTGCCGCCACGCCCGGCGGAGTTCGTCATAATCATACATGACCGTCTTGAGGTTGCCCCCGGAGAGGTAAGCCGGGATATTTCCCGCCGGAAGCATAACCGGCACGCGGTCTGGCTCTTCCAGCTTGATGGTCTTGATGAATCTGGTTACCCTCTCCTTGTAGCCCTTTTCGGCTTCCGGGCTGGAGAAGGTAACATCAGGCGTAAGCCACCGTTTGAACCGCTCCTCACGCTTTTCCTCCCAGGTCATCTCCGACCATTTTTTGACTGCATCCATATTGACATACCCCCTCTATTTCCTGGCCGGGTTAATAAACGCCGTATTCTTTGACGGCTTCCATCATGGCGCGCAGGTTATCCGTGTCCCCCTTGTCGATGTTGGCGCCACCGCTGAGTACATAACCGCCGCCCGGGGCGCAGACCTCGATGAGCTTGCGGCAGTGCTCCTTGACTTCCCGGGGTGTACCGGTCATCAGCAATGAGGTAGGCACGTTGCCGATGATACAGGCCTTATCGCCCAGGATTTCCTTGGCTCTGGCCATGTCCGTCTGGTCGAACCACCATGCCACCGAGTTTTTCGGCAATTCACTGACAATGTCCAGGCGCTTGTTGTAGCTGCCCTCGGCGAAAAGTATCGGCGTGATGCCCTCGTTGACCAGGGCCATGATGACCTTCTTGAAGGTAGGCCAGTAGAAGGTCTCGTACTGCTTTTCGGACATAAAACCGTCAGCGCCTTTGTGCAGCGGCATCATTACCAGAGGCAGACCGGCTTCACCTACCGAAGATAGTGCCGAGTCAATAGACAGGAGCGCTATTTTCTCCAATGCCTCCAGGAGCTTGTCCGGTCGCTGGAACATATCCATCATTATCGCCCGCGTCCCTCTCAGCGTGTCACCGATGGTATCAAAGGGCGCTTTGGATATTCCTCCCATTACACTAGGAAATCCCAGTCCCATTGCCTCCTGGCTGACTTCCATGACCGCCGACATCCATTTCATACTTTCCCTGCCGGCCTCTAATAAGGACTCGAATGCCGCCTGAACGTCCGGCCTGCCGTAAGACACGAAAGACATGATGGCTATCTCTTCTATAGTCGTAAAGGGGGGTATATTGCGTAGAGGCTCAAGAGTACCGAACACGCGCGGCATGTAGATCCTCAGCCAGAAGTTGGTAGGGTCTTTGATGAGGGCGTCATACTCATCAGCCTTCATGTATTCGCCTTCTACACACTGATATGACGTGGTATTGCCGGATATGCCGTGGCCGGGCCATTTGTATAATTTGAAGTCGACGGCTTCCAGGGCTCTCCCCGGAGGGACCATGCCGGGTCCAAAAAACATATCGGAGTCGCCGAATTCGTAGAGGAACTTACGCCAGGTACGTTTCAGTTCATCATAATCGTACATGACCGTTTGGAGGTCTGACCCGGCATAGTATGCCGCGAAATTACCGGCCGGCAGCATGCAGGGCACCCGGTCGGGCTTTTCCACCTGAAAGGCTTTGATAAACCGGGTCACTCTTTCCTTGTAGAGCTTTTCGGCTTCCGGATTGGAAAATTCTACACCCGACGCGGAAAGCCACCGTTTGAACCTCTCCTCACGCTTTTCTTCCGGGGATAAATCTGCCAGTTTCTTTTCCATGTTCATTTTGCACTAATCCATCCTTTCGCCAGAGCTACCGCCGCCATGGCATTCTTGCCGTAGGCGTCCGCTTTGGCATATTGCTTGATGTCTTCATCAAGCTGGCCGCCGCCGATCATAATCTTGACTTTATCTCTGATACCGGCAGCCTCGATAGCTTCCACTGTTTCCTTCATGGCGTCGAAGGCGGGTGTAAGAAACCCGCTCAACCCCAGGATGGGGGCTCCGGTCTCTTTCACCTTGTTTACAAAAGCTTCGGCGGGGACATCGACGCCCAGATTGTATACTTCAAAACCGTTTACATCTAACATGAAGATAACAATATTCAGACCGATATCATGAATATCCCCGGCTACCGTGCCGATGACTACCTTACCGAGTTTCTTGGTTTCGACCGCCTGTTTCAGGTGGGGTTTAACCAGCTCGGTCACCTGCTTGAGAAGGTCACCGGAGAAGACCAGCTCCGGCAGAAAGTATTCGTCGGCGGCAAAGCGTTTACCCACGATTTCCATGCCTTTCCGGCTGTCCTCCAGTATTTCCAGCGGTTCCTCACCGCCTTCGAGCCTCTGCCTGACCAGGGCCAGCACTTCCTTGTCTTTTAAATCAGCCAGCAGGTTTACCAGATCTCCAGACATATTATCCTTCCTCCTTTCAGTAATGTAGCCCTTTTCTCCAGAGTCACAAAGGTTACTGTGCTTTCTCTTTCTCCTCGCATTCCGGACAGTGACCTTCCAGGTATAACGCGGCTTTGGTCACATGGAATCCGTGTTCCCGCCGTATTGCCTCAATCAGTTTCCTGAAGTGAGGGCTCTGAAATTCAATCACTTTGCCACAACCCCGGCAGACCAGGTGCTGGTGCTCTGGGGATTGCTTAACCTCGTAATAGCAGCGGATATTACCTAACCTCATCTCATCAATAAGTCCCAGTTCTTTGAAGAGATTGAGCGTGCGATATACCGTTGCTTGACTGATGGATTCGTCCCTGGCACTGGCGCGCCGGTATAGTTCTTTGGCGTCAATATGCCCTTCAGAATCTCGCAGCATTTCAAGGAGCAGCCGCCGCTGGTTCGTCAGTAGATGTCCCTGTAAGGGATTATTTTGTTTGAGATTGCGACTCATTCTCAAATGAAGGATAAGGCATATACCTTTTTTTGTCAAGGGTTGACTAAAGGCAATTGGAGTTTAAAGGTATGAAAAGCCGCTAGTTGAAGGAAAGTTGACTGGCCATTGATTTTCCACTATGGTGCGATTTAGCCGGCTCGTTGGCCGCTTAACAAAAGGGTATTCCCCGGTTTATCCCGTAAAGTCAATTTTTACTTCTTTCACATCCCATAGAGGCTCTATCTTTTCCATCACTTCTTCTTTTATGGCGGGGGCAAACTGATGGCTCTCCGGCAGGTCAATAATCACGCGGACACGGCCGTCCTTAAGGACGATATCCTTCACCAGGTTCGTACGCACCAGGTCCAGGCCGGAAATGGGGTTCATTACCTTCTTCAGACGCTTACGTATTACCTCTATGGTTGTAGCTGTCTTTTCCTTGACCAGACCGTGGCGCTCCTCGTAGTTTTGGATGGCGGCACGCAGACCCTCGATAGCCAGCACCGAGCAATGCGTCTTAATCTTAGGCAGTCCGCCGAGCGCGTCGGAGGCCTCCTGCCAGGTAATCTTCTTGGCTTCATCAAGCGTCTTTCCTTTGGCCAGCTCCGTAATGATGGAGCCGGTGGCGATATTGGAAGCACAGCCATAGGACTCGAACTTGATGTCCGAGATGTTTTTCGTGTCGGGGTCTACCTTGATATATACAGCCACCATATCCCCACAGGCAGGGCTGCCTTCGGTGGCTTTCCCGTCGGGATTATCAATTTTACCCACGTTGTGGGGATGGCGAAAGTGCTCCAGCACGGTCTCACTGTATGGAGATTTCATTTTATTCCTCCTCTACCTGTCTTTCTTTGCCCAGCGGGCTGATGCTTCTCAATTCCTTGACCACCTCGGCCAGTGCCTGAACCGCAGCATCCGCCTCTTCGCTAATATTGTAGCGTCCCAAGGTAATACGTATTGACCCGTGGGCCCTTTCGTGGTCGCCGCCGATGCCGTAAATAACGTGGCTGCCCTGAAGGGAGCGGCTGAAACAGGCGGAGCCGGTACTCACGGCGAAACCACGCATGTCAAGGTGCAGCGTGATGGATTCCCCCTCGACGTAATGGAAGCTGATATTGACATTCTGGGGAACTCTTTTCCGGCGGTGACCGTTGAGGGTCGTGTCCGGTATCTCGGCCAGTATGCGGTCAATGATGCGGTCACGCATGGCCTGCAAGCGTTTGTTTTCTTCCGCCGTAACCAGTTCCACCGCTCCAGCAAATCCGACGGCGCCGGGTATATTCTCGAGACCGGCACGCCGGTCGAACTCCTGAAAACCTCCGTCCATCCATTTGGCGAAGGGCGTCCCCTGACGGATATAAAGACCCCCGATACCCTTCGGCCCATGGATTGTGTGGGCGGATACGGTGATTAAATCCACGGGTATTTTACCTGCGTCGAGGGGAATGCGCCGGAAGGTATGCGTGGCATCGGTATGGAAAAGGGTCCCCTTCTCCCGGCAGATAGTGCCGATAGCGGCAATATCCTGAACCGTGCCGATTTCCTGGTTGGCATGCTGGATGGAAACCAGGATTGTCTCCTCAGAGATAGATTCTCTAAGCATGTCGAGGTTAGCCATACCTTCGCCGTCCACGTCCAGATAGGTTACCCGGAACCCCTGCCTTTCCAGGGCTTCGGCGCTTTGCAGTACCGGAAAATCCTCGATTTTGGACACGATGATATGTTTGCCTTTCTTCTTCCCGAGGGACAGGGCAACTCCTTTCAAGGCCATGTTTGACGACTCGGTGCCGCCCGAAGTGAAGATGAACTCTTCGGGGTCTGCGCCCAGTGTTTTGGCGAGAATTCCCCGGGCTTCGTCCAGGGCTTCGCGGGCCTCTATACCCTGGGTGTAGGCGAACTCTGAAGTAGCCACCGCGTAAGTATCGAAGAAGTATGGCTGCATCGCCTCCAGCACCCGCTCATCCAAACGGGTCGAGGCCGCGTTGTCCAGGTATATGCGCTTGTCCTGCATTTTCCCCTCCGGTTATATAAACAGGGTTACCGCGGCGTCTTTAGCCTCATCCATGTAAGTACCCACCCCGCAATAGTCCGAGATTAAATCGTCACGCAGGTCTTCTCTCTTTACGCCCATGATATCCATGGTCATATCACAGGCAAGAATTTTACCGCCAAGTTCCCGGAAGTCCTGCATCAGCTTTTCCAGCGAAACCACCTTGGCCTGTTTCATTTTTCGCTTTATCATCCACTTGCCCAGGCCGAGCATGTTCATCTTGGAAAGGGGCCCTTTTTCCAACCCCCCTTTCTTGAGACGCTGGAGTCCCCAGAAGGTGAAAAACAGCGATGCCTCCAGGCCCATGGACAGGGCGCCATTGCCTAGAATAAGGGCGCTGTAAACTTTATCCATATCACCGCTGTGAACGATGATAGCCGCCTTGTTAGCCATGGTTATCGCCTCCCTCTACCGGCGTATTCTTATTTTCCAGACCCCTTCCTTCTCCTCTTTGACTTCCAGGAGTTCCAATCCCATGGCTTTCACCGCCATCGGTATTTCTTTTTTTGAAGAAGGATGGGTGCCGGTAACTTCAACTATGTCGCCCTCTTTGGCCTTCCTCAGCGCCTTGCGCGTCTCTACCAGGGGAACCGGGCAGGTTTCTCCGGTACAATCAACTTTTATCTCAGCCATTTCATGTACTCCCCCGTACCAGCTACTGCAAGATTTGTCACGTGTTGAATTGCAGCTTTGCCTCAATCCCAATTATTGATATTATATTTTAGTGAAATTCCTGTGTATGTGATTAATATCTCGGAAATATGGGAGAGTCCATACTGACTGCCAATTATATGAGTTACGGCAAGGTTAAGCTTTAAGGCGTAATAGGCTATCGGTTGATATAAATTTCCCCGGTGGAAGTTACGAGATTAAACCGTCAAACTAAAAGCCAGTAAAAGTACTGCCTATCGTAGGGTAGCGCCCTCCATATATAGCTTCCGTGTCGTGCTTAAGTCTTCCTGGCGAATTTCTGTATCATTCTGGTCTTGCGCGTATCCAGGAAGGGATTCCCCTGGTA
>Ga0315551_10002778_pt1 | contig 12595 bp, 10 predicted proteins | sample SalMarSW160290MG_FD_203678 | JGI IMG/M metagenome (GOLD analysis project Ga0315551, IMG submission 203678) | Salt marsh sediment microbial communities from the Plum Island Ecosystem LTER, Massachusetts, United States - Salt Marsh Sediment SW1602-90 ... | reverse complement strand
GGTATACCGGCTCTTTGGTCAAGGCCTAGCTGTCCGCTCCGGTCTTTTGGGCCGCGCTCTTATCTGCTTGTACATTCTTCTGGGGGGCCGGTTTCTGTTCCTCCTTGACGGTCTGTTGAACCCGAGGAGGAAACAGCAGGCCCCGTACGCTCTGCTCGATCTGCTTGTACATGTCGGGATTGCTCTCCAGGAATCCCTTTACATTCTCCCGGCCCTGCCCTATACGTTCTTCTCCGTAGGAGTACCAGCTGCCGCTCTTGCCGATAATGCTGTTGGCCACCGCCGCATCCAGAAGGCTCCCGGAGGCGGATATACCTTGACCGAAGATAATCTCCAGCTCCACACGCTTGAAAGGAGGTGCTACTTTGTTCTTCACAACCTTCACCCGCACCTTGTTCCCGATGGCCTTATCCGTGCCTTCGGAGATCGTTTCGATCTTGCGCACCTCCAGACGGATCGAAGAGTAGAACTTCAGGGCATTGCCCCCCGTAGTGGTCTCGGGATTTCCGAACATGACCCCGATTTTCATGCGAATCTGATTGATGAATACCAGGCAGGTCTTGGATTTGCTGATGATCCCGGTCAACTTCCGCAGGGCTTGACTCATTAACCGGGCCTGAAGGCCCATATGGGAATCCCCCATATCCCCCTCTATTTCCGCCCTGGGGGTGAGGGCGGCCACGGAGTCGACCACGATGATGTCTACCGCACCGGAGCGAATCAAAGATTCCACGATCTCCAGAGCCTGCTCTCCGTTATCCGGCTGGCTGACCCACAGTTCGTCCGTATTTACGCCGAGGGCGTGGGCATATTGAGGATCCAGGGCGTGTTCGGCATCGATGAACGCGGCTATTCCCCCCACTTTTTGAGCTTCCGCAATGGCGTGGAGAGCCAGGGTCGTTTTCCCGGATGCCTCCGGTCCATAGATCTCCACCACGCGTCCCCTGGGATACCCCCCAACCCCGAGAGCTGCGTCGAGAAGGATCGAGCCCGTTGAAATCGTGGGAACCTGGCTCTGGGCAGCGCCCTCCCCTAGTTTCATAATCGAGCCCTTGCCGAACTGCTTCTCGATCTGCATCCTGGCGGCTTCCAGGGCTTTCATCTTGTCGCTACTCGGTTCAACGGGATTGCTCATGGGCATTCTTTCCTTTTCTGCTCTTTTTCTACAGTGTAACGGGCTTTTGGGTCTTCGTGCTTGCCCTTCGCGGATAAAAAATAGTATAGACCCTCGATTTTCCAAAGGTCAAGGAGGATACTAGGGCTTCCGATATTCATGGTTAGGATATGAGGAGCAACACCGTCATTCCCGCTCTCGCCTTGGCGTTCATCTGTCTCTTAGCCCGTGAGGCAGCTGCCCAGGACTACGATTCCTGGATCCGCTACTCCGACAGCAGGGACAATGCGCTTATCGTGGAAATGATCCGGCAGGGAGATCTCAGTACCGCTCTGGAGATAGCCGCCGCAATCGGCCTGCGGAAAGATTTTGTGATCCGGGAGATCATCCTGGCCCTGGGTGAGAGGATCGACCCTCGTCCCTATTGGGAGAAGGAGCTGATCCTCAGGGTGCTGCTGGCCTCTGTTTTTCCTGCCTCCCTGGACGACTCTGAGCTGGAGGCCCGTCTTCGAGAAAACCGGGAGGGATTCGACTTCCTGGTTGCCGGCCTGCCCCATTTCACACTCTCCCTCAGGCGGGAGGTCATCCGCCTCCTGGGATTCCTGCACCCTCCCGAATATGTCAGCGCTCTCATGTCTGAGGGGCGTTGGTTGGCGGATCTGCTGACACTGCAGCGGGGAGATCTCGACGGCGAACAGGCCGGGTTGACCCTGACCTACCTGGAAACGGTTGACCGGATCGCCGAACCGGAGTTTGCCGATATCGTGCTCTTGATTCTCGAGCGCAGCCGGCATCTGGAAGTGGCTGAAGCGGCCCGCTCCGTATCCCGGTCCCTTCTCCTGGAAGAGTAAATCCGGATTGTCTGGGCAAAATTAACCTGCAGGGGATTAAGCTTCAGGGGGGGGTCCGCAGCTCGAATCTCAAAACAGTTTTTTCGAATCGAGCAGAATCGTAACCGGGCCTACATTGGTGTAGCGCACGTCCATCCGGGCGGCAAACTGCCCGGTCTCCACCTGCAGACCATGCCTGCGGATCTGCTCCGCGAAGTTCTCGTAGAACAACCGCGCTTTCTCAGGCTCGGCCGCGGCGGTGTATGAGGGGCGTCGTCCCTGACGGGCGTCGCCGTAGAGGGTGAACTGAGACACCACCAGCACGCCGCCGCCGGTATCAAGAACCGAAAGATTCATCTTGCCGTTGCCGTCGGGAAAGATCCTCAGGTTCACGACCTTGTCGGCCGTGTACCTCAGATCCTGTTCCTCGTCATCCGAGGCCACACCCAGATAGACCAGCAACCCCTCTTCTATACGGCCGCAGATCCGGCCGTCCACGGTTACGCGGGCATCCGCTACCCGCTGTACGACGGCTCTCATCCCTTTCTGTACAGTCTGTGCAGAGAGATTCCCTCGAGACGAATCTGCTGTTCTTCTGCGTGTACCTTGCCCAAGACCTCGATCCCGTCGCCGTTTTCGATTGCCGCCGCGAAATCCAAGGATACGGGAACCAGCCCGAGAAGCTCGGTTTCGTCCTCATAGCCGACCAGAAGGTCAAAGGTGATCTGAATCTCTCCGATCTGGACATTGGCTACCTTGCCCCTCCACACCACGTAGCAGTCGTTGTAGAGGCCCGGATCAGAGCGCACCTCCAGATAGGGGAACGGGTCTTTCACGGTGGAAAAATCCGGATCCTCAACGAAGGTTTTCATCAACCTGGCTTTCTCTTTGACATAAACAGAGGCATTCGAGCGTAGCAGTCTGTTGATTTCCCGGATCGCAAGATTGTCCCGGTAGTCCAGCAGATGCTGTTTGATCGTCTCGAAGCTCTCGGAGATCTGCTTCTCGCTCAACGTCAGCAGGCTCTGCTCAGCTGAATCCTTAACGGTCAGGGGTTGCTCCACAGACAGCACGATCTGCTCCACCCCGGATCTGGGTCGTGTACGGGGAGCGATCCGCGGCAGCAGGTAGATGTAACCGACGGCCATTACGGCAACCAGGCAGGCCAGCAGCACCGGTGCGATCCAGACCCAGCGAGACAACGGCACGGAGGGCAGCAGCTTCTTGATCTTGATAGCCGCCGTGTTGACGACCGAGCCTTCCCAGTTGACGTCCTTGCGCAGGGCACTGAGAGCGTTCCTGGCCTTTTTGTTGCCCGGGTCCAGATCTATCACCTTCAACCAGTTCTCCAGCGCCTCTTCGGTCTGACCGCGCTTGAAGGCGATGGCCGCCAATCCGAGCCGCATGGTTACATCATCCTCGTTGAGCTGCTCGGCCCGCCGCAGATACGACTCCGCACCGCCGAAATCGCCCGTGTGCAGGCAGGCCGAACCCAGCAGGGCGTAGAACTCCGCATTGTTGCGATAGCGGAATATCTGGCTTTCGAGCAGACGGATTACCTGGGAAAATCTTCTACGCCGGAAGAGTTGACGAGCCCGTGTAAGTACGCTTTTCGGCATTCTGGTTGTCGAGGTATTCGCGCACCATGCGCGCCCTAACGCCCGCGGGAATACCTTTCTGATTTATCTTTTATAGCAGAAAGGATTTCCTCCATCAACCGAAGCTCTTCGGCACTGATCTTCTCCCCGGCTGCAAGACGCTCATCGATCATGTCGATCAAGCGGTTCAAATCAACCAGATCCTGCTCCGGGGAAGCGGATTCGGAACCCAGGCGATCCCGCAGTTCCTGCAGGCTGTCGGGTGGGTGTGCTGCGGGGCTTTGCACTGGTGGGGGTGCTGTGGGGCTTTGCTCTGGTGCAACATCGATAACTGCGGTCTGTCCCTCCCCCGAGTAGTCGGTGAGGGTGACGTTGGCCAATACCAGAACAATCTCCCGGCTTCCCAGGGCGGGGAGATCCACCGGGTCGTAGTACATGCAAACTGCTGAATCGTTGATCGAGTAGGGCATCAGGTTGAAGTTCCTGTTGCGCGACGTCTGGTAGTCCCAGGAAGCGTCGCTGAGCCGTTTCCAGTTTGCGAACACGATCTTGTCCGGGGGGGTGATATCATATCCGCTGGTCAGGCACAGCAGACCGAGGCTTTCAGGCGAGCCGGCCGACGGGGAAAGCCAGTATCGGATCATATCGGAACCGGGTATCGTCAGCTCGTTGCGGATCTCCTGGTGGCGGTCGGACCTGAAGTGGGACAGATTATCCTCCCCCAAGTAGGTGTCCAGGCAAAGTCTCAAGCCTACGGAGAGCCGACTCCGGGACCTGTTGCTGATACGGATCGACATACGCACCCCTTCGGCGCCTCCCGATGCGGGGGAGAGCACCGGGGTAAACTCCTGTACCACCTCGAGGGTTCGCGAGGTCCAGCGGAAGCGCGCCATCACCGCACCCTGGGATTTTTCAACTGTTTCGGTAAACTCCGAGCTGTCGCCTAGTTTATAGATCTTTTCGTTGACCACCAGAGAAATGCCGGAGGTTCTGGGATCCCGATCTACGAAAAGAGGGATATAATCACCCGAGGCGGCGCTGGATCTGGCGTACAGGGAGAAGCGGCCGATCCCTTCGTGCAGGATCAAGCGCACTCTACCGGAATCGATCTCCACAGCGGCAAGGGGAGCCAGAGCTACGGTAAGCAGCAGCAACGCGAGGACAGCACTTTTTCTCCAGACTTTCATCGTCCCTCTTCCGACTCTTCGATCAGTCTCTGCAGCAGCGATTCTTTTACGGCCAGGGCATCCGCTTTCACCTGAAGGAGTTTCTCCAGGTTTTCGATAGCGTCGAGCTGTTGCTGCACCTCGGCTGTGGTTTGATAGGCTTCCCCTTCGGATGCAGACGCCAGCTGGGCCTCCAGGCTGCGGATCGTTTCTCTCAGCGCCGCATTCTCACTGCGCATTTGTTCCCCGGCGGCTTCGGTCTGCGCCACCGTCTCGGATGCGGCAGGGGAAGACAATTTCCTCTGATACACGACGATCGCCTGTTCGTAGGCCTTCTCCCGCCGCCTGAACTCCTCCACGGATTTCAGCGCTTCTTCGTGGCTCCATTGCAGCAGGCGGAGTAGCTCGTTCTCCCGCTTTTTAAACTCGATCAAGGACAGGCGGTAGCGGGAAGCCTCCAGCTTGACACTCTTGGGGAACTCCACGATCACCCGGTTGAAAACCCGAGCCGCCTCTTCCAACTGTCCGAGGGAAAACAGACATTCTCCTAACCAGAAGTAGGCGCTGCCGGCGTATTCGGAATCGGGATACTCGGTCACGAACTGTTCCAGAACCTGGATTCCACTCTCCGGATCGCCCTGGAGGTAGAGCAGTCGGCCTTTCTGATACAGGGCATCGGGTTTGTAGGGATGGGAGGGGAAATTGGCCAGGAAAAATTCGAGGTTTTTGGCCGCTTCCTCGTAGTTGTCAATAGCCAGGTAGGCCCGGGATATCCAGTAGTAGGCGTCCGCTGCGTTTGCCTGCTGCTGTTCGCTCTGGGCGTCGAAGATCAGACCCCGAAAAGCCCTGATCGCATCCTGGTATCGCTCCTGCTTGAACAACAGCAAGCCTTCCCTCAGCTGGTCGGCTCCGCCGGAAACCTGGGCACAGAGGAGAGCCGGCGCCAGAGCAAGCAGGATTATTGGTATGGTTCTGCGAAGCATTGGTCCTCTCTTTTTTTTCGACTCCTGAAAAAAGAAACTGTATCTATTATTGTTCATCGGCATTTCAAAGCATTAATCTCTTTTCCTATATTTTCAGAATCGAACACGGCTGAACCGGCTACCAGTACGTCCGCCCCCGCATCGAGGGCCAGCTTGCAGGTTTCGCGATTGATCCCCCCATCCACTTCGATCAGATACCGATGGTTGCCGCTGCGCCTCATCTCGGCCAGCTGGCTGACCTTCCGCAGGGTTTGGGGTATGAGCTGCTGACCGCCAAATCCGGGATTCACGGTCATCACCAAAATCAAATCGAGCTCGGGCAGGATCTCTGCCAACATCTGCGCCGGAGTCGAGGGAACGATGGAGATTCCGGCTTTTTTCCCGATTTCCCGGATCTGGCTCAGCAGTCTGTGCGCGTGAACCGTGGCTTCATAGTGGATCGTGATGATATCCGACCCCGCATCTGCGAAGCTCGAGATATACTTCTCGGGTTGGACGATCATGAGGTGGGTATCGAAGGGCAGCCGGCTGTGGTGCCGCAGTGACGAAACCATGAGCGGCCCGAAGGTGATATTGGGAACGAACACCCCGTCCATGATGTCCAGATGAACCCAGTCCCCCCCACCCTCCTCTATACGCTTCACCTCATCCGCCAAATACCCGAAGTCCGCGGACAGGATCGAAGGTGCGACAAGTGGTGTGTTCGGTTTTGCCATGGAATTATCATAGCAGAAAGATACCTCGCGATGCAAACGGTACGGCGACCCCGGGCTACGGCGGTCCGGGTAATGCGGTCCGGGTACGGCCGGCCGAGGGCGGGGACCGCGATCGAAGTGCGATCAAGATTGACTAAACTCTTCATCTTGCTATAATTAGCCAAGTAGCTGTACCAAGTAGGCGAAACCAAGTAGACTCGATCGTTTGCCAAAGGCACCGTGCTGAGCAAGCTCTACCAAGTTGGCTTTACCGAGCAGGCGTTCCCTGGGTAACTCTATGGCAGAAAAACAATTAACGTTCAAAGAGAACGAGATCAGTCAGACCCTGAACAGGGTTTATCTCAATTTCAAGGTGGGTCAGTTCAAGGAGGCGAGCACTCTGCTGGAGAAGGCCCTGGAAGTCGATTTCGAATCCACGGATGTGACGAATGCCTTGAAAGCGGCGAATTTTTGGCTGGAACGGGAGGATCGTCTGGCAACTATCTCGGGAGCCTACGAGAAGGGAGAGTACTATCTAGGTCAGTGGAAGGTGTTCAACGGCTTTATCTCGCGCATGGAGCATCTGTCCGAGCGGTGCCTGTTCAACATCAAGTACTACATCTTTGGCAGGGCGTTGGAGCATTACTTGACCCTTTACAATGAATCCGATCTCAGCGACCCGGAGATTCTGTTTCGAATCGGAAGATGCCATAAATGCCAGGGGAACTATGAGAGTGCCATTCGTTTTCTCGAGCTGGCCAGCCAGTACCGGCGGGAGGATGCGGCGATCCTGGCCGAATTGGCAGACAGCTACTCCCTGGTCAACGAAGACCGGGCCGCGAAAGTGTTTTTCCGGGAGGCTTTCTTCCTGGATTCCCAGTCCGTGGAGCTCTCCTACTTGGAATCTCCGATGATTCTTCGTTTGGCGGAGAAATTGAAAGGCAGATTCGGTGAGATGGGGGCCGAGCTCCAGGAATGGATTCCTGTGTACGGCACCATATTCGGCCTGTTCAACGTCAAGCGCGAGCTGCGGCCGTTGGAGCTCGGCAAATTGAAACAGGCTATTTACCAACTCGAGAGAGAGATCGGAGGCCAGCGGGGCAGCCGGCTGACACCCAGGCTGATCAATCACTACTTCTGGCTTGTCGATCACTACCTGAACAGCGGCGAGGATCGACAGAAGATCGAGGAAGTACTCGGAAAAATAAAAGAACTGGATCCCGAGATCTACAACGAATACGTCACGTAATTTAAGGAGCGATATCTTGTCTGAAGAATTGGTGAAACAGGTAACGGAACTATTAAACGAGGAAAAATGGACCCGAGCAACTCTGAACAGCTATACTATCAGCAATTTTTCCGAGCTCGATGACATTGTTGCGACGACCAAAGAACAGAGTGCGGAAGATGATGTGCTTGCGATCTGCGAGGAGCACCTCAAGCACACGCGTAACAGCATTATCGGTCTGTATATTTCAGGCGTTATCTCTCTGAGCAAGCAGCTGGTAGACGATTCGAACCTGATCGTGCTGATCAACATCTTCATGGACAATCACAAGTGGAACATCGTCGAGTATCTGTGCAACAGGATACTCGAATACGGGGAAAATAAATTCGCCCTGAAAACCCTGGCCGACGTGTATGAGAACAAGAACGAACAGGATCAGAAGTACAAGATCTGGGAGCGCTATATAAAGGTCGACTACGAAGAGGCGGAGATCGTAAAATTCCTGGCGGACAAGAAAGAGGAAGACGGAGAGCTGGAGGGCGCCATCGAGTTCTGGAAAAAAGCCCTGCACCGCTTCATAAACAAGAAGATGTTTTCGAACGTGCGGGAGGTTTGGGAAAAGATAATCGAATACGCCCCCGAGGATGTGGAGTTTTTCTTCTCCGTGGAGCGCAAGATCGTAAAGGTTCTAAGCGGCGACCGGGCAGCCCAGCTTTTGACCTACCTGATTCCCCACTACAAAGAGAAGAAGGACTGGGATACCGCGATCGAGTTGCTCAAGCGTATCCTCTCCTACGAACCGAAAAACTCGGACGCCCGCAAAGAGATCGCGGAATGCTTCCGGCAGAAGTACAGCGACCATAGTCAGCTTGATGAGTACCTGCGGATCTCGAATCTCAACCAGAGCTGGCGCAACGTCCACGATGCGATCGCCGATTTCGAAAAACACATCTCCTTCGACATGGGCAACTACGTGTACCACTCGAGCTGGAAGATCGGTCAGATCAAAGACATCAAAAACGATGTCATCGTCATAGATTTCGCCTCGAAACCGGCTCATCAGATGAGCCTGAAGATGGCCGTGAGCGCGCTCAAAGTACTGAGCCCCGATCACATCTGGGTACTGATCCATACGAAGCCCAAAGAAGAGCTCAAGCGCGCGGTAAAAGATGATCCTGTATGGGCATTGAAAACGGTGATCCGCAGTTTTGACAATGCCGCGGATATGAAGCTGATCAAGGAGCAGCTGGTACCCGCAGTGCTCAGCCCGGGAGAATGGTCGAAATGGAGCACGGAAGCCCGGAAGATCCTCAAGACCGATCCTATATTCGGAAACGTACCAGAGAAGCTGGACCGCTACACGGTGCGGGACAAGCCGATCTCTTTCGAGGAAAAGACTTTCAATAAGTTCAAGGCCCAGAAATCGTTTTTCGACAGGGTACAGACGCTAAGGGATTTCCTGGAGCACGCCGAGCCGGATTCCGACTATTTTGCCGAAATGTTTTCGTACTTCACGGCTTTTCTGAAATCCTCGGGCGCGGTGAATGAGCTGGTGATCTCCAGCTTCATGCTGGTTCAGCAGCTCGTGTCGGTGTACCCCTACCTGAACCCCGGTATGGAGTCCACGTTTGCCGATTTGATCCAGGGAGTCGAGAACATAGAAGAGCTGTTCTCGAAAATCGACGATCCGGAACTGAAAAAAACCTTCCTCGTTCAGCTGCATCAAAACTATCCCAACTGGTCTTCGGTCTACGCGAGGTTGTTTCTCGTCTATCAGAGCAAGTTCATCGTCGATGAACTGGTACGGGACAAAAAATGGGATACATTGAAGGGGTTGACCGACCAAGTCTTAAGTCACTACAAGGAATACCGGGAGGCCTTTGTCTGGCTGGCCCGCAATCTCTTGGATGAACCCTGGTTCGCCAGGATGGAGCTCAGCCGGGAGAAGCTGCTGATCGAAATGATCCATCTGCTGGACATAACCTTTCGGGAGATCAACAACAAACGAGATGTGAGCTTCAACAGAAAAATCAACAAGCAAATCCAGGATTTTCTGTTCAAAGAGCAGAACCTCCTGAACTACATCCTGGAAACCGGAGAAGAATCCATTACCAGATTGTATACTCTTGTAGACGATGTGAGGGAGCTCGACCCTTCGATTCGAATCAGTTTGAAACAGCAGATCAAGAGCAATTTCCCGGACTACGAGTTCTTCGGTGAGCAGGAGAAGGAGACGGTCAGCATGGGATTGTTGACTACCCGCGGCAGCTACAACAGAAAGCAGAAGGAACTGCGGGAAATCATCGAGAATCAGATTCCTGAAAACTCCACTGAGATCGGAGTTGCCATGGAAAAGGGAGATCTCCGGGAGAATGCGGAATACAAAGCCGCCCTTGAGCGACAGGAGTTGCTCAAATCCGCGGCTGCGAAGATTCAGGAAGAACTACAGAAAGCTCAGATCTTCGATGAATCTCAGATCTCCACCGATGAGATATCCTTCGGCACCAAGGTGAAATTGAAGAATCTCCTCGAGGATTCCATAGAGGAGTATACGATTCTCGGACCGTGGGAATCCAATCCGGTAAAAAAGATAATCTCCTATCGCTCACCCCTCGGCGCCGAGCTGATGAATCACAAGACCGGAGATCGATTGAACTTCACCATCAGCGATCAAAGCTTCAAGTACCAGGTCGACGGTATCGAACCGGTAAAACTATCCGATGAGTAGTATATGAAAACCAAAAGTCTGTTACTGATCATTGCCCTGCTGGGCATCACCGCCCTGGCGTGGACTGCGGGCATCGATGTCATCGTCATGGTGGATACTTCGGAAAGCATGTTTCCCGTGTTCGACGACGTGGTGAACTACCTGATTCGGGACCTGCTGGAAAACAGACTTCACACGGGAGACTCCTTTCATCTGCTCAGCTTTGCCGACTCTCCTGAAGAGGAGATCCGGCTGGATATCGAAGATCGCGCGGATATTACAGCGGTGATAGACAGGATCCTGCTCCTGAGACCCCTGGGACAGTACACCGATCTGATTGCAGCGGTTGATTTCCTCTACGACTACACCCGTCGGATCGACCCGAAGAACAGGAAACTGATACTGCTGCTCACCGACGGAATCCACGATCCGCCGCCGGGTAGCCCCAATCGGCTCGATAAGACGGACGTGTTGGCCCGTCTGCTCGAATCAAGCGAAAAGATAAAACACGAGGGCTGGGATGTCCACATCCTGCGCATGCCCGGAGAGGAAGAAACGGGCGGTGAAGGGGGAGCGGGCGAACCGTCCGATCAGGTCGGATCGGGAATAGATGTCTTGGATGAGCTTTCCGATCAGCTGGAGACCCATGTTCTGGCCTACGAGGATATTGAAAAGGAAAGCCTGACCGATCAGCTCACCGGTTTCTCCACCTTGAGTTTTCCCGATTCCCTCGGGCGTGTCCGGCGCCGCTTCAGTGTCACCTTGGCCGTGCAGAACAATTCCGGGGAATCCCAGCGGTATACCCTTGTAGGCATGGACAGCGCCCGGGGTGATCTGCTACGGCACCCGGCCTCGGTCACGGTTCCTCCGGGACAAACGGCGGGGCTGGTTGCTCCCCTTCGCCTGCCGTCGGGGATCGAGCCGGGAATCCAGGACTTGAGCGTATCCCTGGAGTTCGACGATCCTCAGGTGCGGATTTCACCCCTGGCGGGCACGCTGACCTTCGACTACGTTCCGCTGGTCGGCTGGAACCGGGCTCGTTTGCCCCTGACCTACCTGCTCTACGCACTGGGCGCTTTGATCCTGATCGGGGTGATCATTCTGCTGGTTTTCGTGATTCGCCACCGCCTGCAGGACGCCACCTTCGACCGTCTGTTTGCCGGGGTTGTCGAAACGCGCCGAAGGCGGCGGCGCAGCATCCGTCCCCTGATCATGAAGGTGGACTCGCAGAACCCCAACGTCGGCACCCGCAATATCCACCCCGTGCCGCCCGGTTCCAGGCGCAGCGTGGGCGGCGACGGCTCCACCTTCCTGATCTTCTACATCCCCATGCCGCGGCGAATCGGGGATATCCGAAATGACGGCAAGAAGTACCGCTTCGTTCCCAGGAAAGCCGAATACTTCCCCGATCTGAGCAAACCCCTCGTCGACTGCCTGGATAAACCGATCAGGACGGTCTCCGCCCGAGGGCGCGAGCTGACCTTCCACTTTCACGAGTACGTATCTCCGCTGGAGCAGCTCAACCGCCTGATGCGCTCGGTTCCCAAGTATCACATCGGGGATGTGCCCCTGAAGCATCCCCCGGGCGGGAAGAGCGGGGGCGACAGGTAGGAATAGAGGCGGCAATCGAGTGCGATCATTCCCTGCTCAGCTCGACCCACAGTTTGGTTGGTAGCCCCCGCTCGATATCTTCACTCTGCAGCTTCCCTGGCATCCAACCCCTCAGGAATCGTCCTCCCCCGGCGTTGAGGAATTGGGGGAGCGTGTCCCGGCAGCTCACCGCCTGAACAGGGGTGGGAGGCTGTTCGCCAAGAGTCGCGTAGACAGTCCCGGATTGCTCGATCTCCAGGGTGAGGGGTACCTCTCCCTCGTAGGTGTGGATCCATCCATCCCATGAGCCTACGAGTTCGGGAGGCGGGGTGAACGGCTGTCCCGCCCCGCCCCCTCCGGAGTTGGCCCCGGCGGATGGAAGAAAATCCTCCGGTCGGAGGGACAGAATCGCGCTCACTATCTCGATCGTGATGATATCCGGCCACGAACCGTGGGTGTTCGACAGCACTGCCACGGCCAGGTTTTCCTCCGGCAGAAGAGCCAGCACCGTGCTCACACCCAGGGTTCCGCCATTGTGCTGCACCACCCGCAGGCCTTCTTCGCTCACGCCGACGAACCAACCGATACCGTAGCCGCTGCCCTTCCCTTCCCACTCCCGCAGCGGCCCGGTTTCCGGGCTTGGACGCTGCATCTCGTCGATAGATTTCCCCGAGAGTACGGCGC